>Ga0209185_1000152_pt1 | contig 107489 bp, 95 predicted proteins | sample SidtaG_2_FD_187425 | JGI IMG/M metagenome (GOLD analysis project Ga0209185, IMG submission 187425) | Marine algal microbial communities from Sidmouth, United Kingdom - Sidmouth_Asex2 metaG (SPAdes) (version 2) | ecosystem: Host-associated > Algae > Red algae > Unclassified | place: Sidmouth... | reverse complement strand
ACAATAGCAAGTGAAAGAAAGTGCTTTTTCATATGATTTTGGTAAAAGAACGAGAGCCTAATGTTAGTGCATGCTCGTTGTAAATAGGATTAATAACTGCCATACCCATTGCGGGGATATGTTACTAGTATTGTGCCACATACATACTGAGTCTGTTAGTGGATAACTAGAAAACACCCACACGGTGTGGATGTTTTCTGGGTATTAGTATATGGTTTTGAATTAATAATTAGTTGCAGTTTTGATATTCATAATCAAACCGAATACCAGAGAATTTATGTACAAATTCAAAATCTAGCCCACTTGCCTGATAGTCATTCCCATTACCATCCTGCCCATCTTCTGCATAAAGCAAAAAGGTGAATTCATCTAATGAGCCTGGCTCAAATACTACAGGGTATGGGAGTGAGAATTGTAGCTGACCCGGGAAGAAGAGATTAGTATTCCCAGTATACTTGCATGTATTCCCAAAAGGCCTGATATCTACATAATTAGACGGAGTAATATCATTAGGATCTTCTCCTGGTGCCATAATACGCAATCTCAAGTCCCTTTCACAAAATGGAATATTTGAAGACTGTATTTCTCGACCAATGATAAAATTATCAAGTATGAAATTTGATGCAATCCCTAAAGGGCCTTGAGGGTTTTTCTGATTTGCTGTTTCTATATCAAAATATATTCCTGGATACGGAACTGATGTACCTGTAGTATGAACGCCCGTCACATTGAAATCCCCATCAGCCACATACCATAAACGATCTACTGAGCTGGTACATACTTCTGGATCAGGATCAACGTTATCTGGAATTAGTGCACTAGCTGTATTATCACTTGTATCTACTTCAACGATGCTTGTATCAGTATTCTCTACAGTTGCAGTATTTACAGGACTTGTATCTGTTCCTGTATATTCAGTGAATACTAATGGAATGGTTACGCTTGCACCTGGGGCTAATGCGCCAGCAAAGTCACATGTTACAGGGCCCAGAAGACCATTCGCCGTACTGCACTGCCATGATCCTCCTCCAGTGTTCTGAGATTGTGAATATCCAAAACTTCCTGCGATTAGCCGCAGACCCGAAGGCAAAGTATCGGTAATGGCGAATGATGTTGCCGGCACCAGGCTATCGTTAATTACTGTAATACTATAAGTATTGGGGTATGGTGCACCGTTAACTACTGCTGGGGTAGCGGCGACGCTCTTAAATATAGCAAGATTAAAGTCAGCCGCCCCACCTACCTGCTCATCATTACACGGATCAAACTCACTAAAAAAACTATCGATCTCATCTAGGAAGAACGTAGCCCTAAACAAACCAGCCGTAGGGTAGTAATGCCCTGCATTTTCAAAGCTATTCCTTATAGTGTCTGTAGTGACTATATCCTGATTCTCAAAATTAAAAAGATAAGGAACGTCGTAGAGTGAGAGCTCTTCCTGTAGCCATACGCTATGTCTATACGGAACAATAATATCTTTTTTTCCATGTGCTAAAAACATAGGACTGACACTTTCTGCATTATCACCTATGTGCATTATTGGGTTTGCATCATCAACAATACCTTGAGAGAGGTCATTGGGTGCATCGCCAAAGAAATTCCATGCAAATGCGTCAGGTGTTCCTGATGACGGAAGGAGGACCAACTCATCATCATAATTAATACCAGCAATATTATTTTCGTAATAATTAATTCCTCCTGAACTAGAAGCATTTGTTCGCGTCCAATCCGCTATACCGAACATTGAAGCCGCGGCAATAATGTTTGTCCCTGGATACGTATCGCCCGTAACGAATGTGCCCGCGGGTTGCGTAACATTAATCATATTTGCTAAATACCCACCAAATGACACGCCCATAACATATATGCGATCATCATATGTGTCTGCAATATAATTAACAGCTTGCTTGGCATCAAGAATAGCTTGTGGAAATCTATTCTCTGGTATTGACTGATAATTCAAGGGCTGGTTCTCGCTAATCGTATAAGAATAATTTACATCCGCGATATTATACCATTGCCTAAGATATTCTAGTTCTCCTGTAAGCGAATCTTGACCTCTGCCTGGCTCGCGCCGCTCACCACCACCACCATGAAAAAAAACAATCGTACCTTTTGAATCATTATTTAATGCGGGATAAAAATCGAATGTTCGATCATTAGCATCTGTCACAACACCATATGCTTCGTCATACTGAGGAGAAGGAGGGATATTTTTCTCTTCACATGACACAGATTGTGCATTTGACCTATCTTGCAATGGGACTAATGCAATCTCATTTTTATCTTGAGCCTTTATTCTTTTTGACCCATTGTACTCGTACGCATATGCATTTACTGATAAAAAGATGAAAGTACTTATCAACAAAATGCCCCACAACAAACGTTTATTAACGTGAAAGAAAGATATCATATATTAGTGCAATATTCATGATTAAAAAGTAATAAGTCTTTATCATTATCTCACATACATCATAAAATCCCCAAGCAATCTTTGGGGATAATATGCTCTCATATTATTATCTAAAGATAAGTTATATCTCAAGATTCAAGAAGGCCCATTTTATCAACGACTTTCTCATGAGGGTAATCAAAAATATCTAAAAGATGCTGATCATACATCGAGAGTCTGTACTGGAATTCCTCGGTCGTGAAAATAGAATAGCGGAGCTCTTTGCCAATTTCTGCTTCTAGATTACGCATGGTCCTCTCAACCTTTTTCATATCAAGCTTATCACCCACGAGAATCATATCGGTGCTGCGCTGGGTATCTTTGACAAAGATACCTGAGAGAACGAGCATCTTTATTTTTCCCGTAGGGGCAAAGCGCTTGTGGAGCGTCTTGGTACCCACGAGATCGCCTTCTATGAGTAGTTCACGGAATGGCTTGGCGAGTGGAAATTTATCATTGAGCATCCAGCCGTTCACTTTTTTCTTTTTTATTGTTTTCTTTTTTGATTTAGCATTCTTTTTTGTTGGTTTAATTATGAGCGACTTAGTAAAGCTTTTCTTCTTAAGAAAGCTCGCATCAGAGAGAATCTTGATTTCGCGCCGCGCTGTAGCATCAGACACATGACTCTTCTCTACAATGTCATGCACGTCATATGGTGTCTTGTCATTAAAAAGGAATAAGCGCATGATTTTCACACGTGCTGATGAATCAAAAATTTTTGCAATCTTTTCCATAAAATATAATTATTTCTTCTCTTGCCGAATAGTATATCATAAACAACCTACTCGTATTGATGCAATCAATCTATCGAATGCCACCAATAATTCCCCGGTCTTCGATGCTGTCGCCTTGCAAGCGTGTTGTGTGGCTTGTTTTATTCTGAGTAAGCTCCTGATTCGTGAACACATCTTGTGCTGAGAAGGACACCTCGCGGGTCAAAGGCAAGAAATTGCCGTTCTCTTCAAGGGATGGAGTGAGTGCTATTTGGAATATTACTTCTGGTGCTGGAGTTGCGCCGCCTGCCCCAGCAGCAATAGCCCCTGGCCTCCAGACTATTTCGCGTGTTTGAGTATTATACGTAATGTTGCTACTTTGCGGAGTAAAGACTCCTGTCCATTCAATATTATTTGGAAGCTTTGTAATTACTTGCGCATCAGATAATTCATTCGAGCTATTCGTAATGAACCAACGTAAGCTATAGGTCGTACGTTGTCCAACTTCTGGTGGAATAGGACCACTATTCGGCAGGCCGCCTTCTTGATACAAGGTCTCTTGCTGTAGAGATGAAACAGAATTCACCGCAATCGTTGTACGATCCAACCCTTCAGCCGTAAAGGCCGTTCCGTCCTGGCCCACCGCACGCACGGCGACAACCATATCCATCAATGGATCAACATCCCGAGGAATACCCGCCTCATCAATAAGTGATTCGAGATTAAACGAGAAAGATACTTCTTCGCTCTGCCCTGGATTCATAAGCCCCAGGCGCGTGTACGAATCCCGAGTCCATACGAGCCGCTCACTATTAGAATCATATGATCCACTATTCACGCGCACGCTTCCTGGTACATAGAGATCACCGTCCAACGATACAATAATTTCTACATCAGCCAGTGGTGTTGCGCGCTGATTCGTAACACGGATCTTCCCCTCCACTTCTCCAGCATTATCGTATGCAATGCGCTGTTCATTAATACCTGAAAGGACAAGATCAGTTGCCAAGAAAACAGACTCGAGAGCGACGCCGTGCGCATCATTATGGTACACCTGCGACAGGAGGCGCTCATCGACCTCGCTCTGGCTTCCTGTTTCTATGCGAAAGGTGCGCTCATCACCTGTAACACCTCCAATGGTTCCCGTTATCTGAAATGAAATACGCTCACCTGCATCAAGGCGATCGAAGTACCATGTATGCTTTCCAAAATCTGGTTCACGCGTAAAGGAATTGATAGAAAAGCTTGTTGGGTAATCTATTTTTATCAAAATATCCTCCAAGGGTTCGTCACTATTTGCCGTAAGCTCAACATCGAGGATCATCTCTTGGTTCGCGATAACTCGATCCGGTGCCTTGATATCAATAACCAACGGCGCCGATCGTATTCCTACTACGAATGAATTCTCTGCGACGAAAATGGATGATGAGTTTGGTATCCGATATTCGAGCTTGGCAGTGACTATGCGGCGATCCCCTTCCTCACCAAACAATGCGATATCGAATTCCTCACGCAATTGTTCGCCTGGCTCAATTGTTCCCAATGGCACGCGAATAGTCTCAATACCAAAACCCTCACGCTCGTCAGTATTTTTTTCATATTCAATCACCAAATCAACGAGCGTCAAAGAGGTAACATTGCGATTAATAATATCAACCTCGAAATCTATATCTTCCCCGCCATCAACAAAGGTCTTGCCGCGCATATCAATAACGATATTCTCATTCGATACACTCACGCGACCCTGGGTCAGGGTCCACCATAGATATCCACCAGCAATAACGCACAAAAATAGTGCTATAAGAAAAAAGTTGCGTAAAAATGAACTCGATTTCGTTGCGCGGCCAAACGAGCGCTTATTATCTTTATTATCGTCCCAAATGGTATCGCCGATGACAACATCTTGCGTGTCCATTCTGCGACGCTCATCGGGTGACGCGCGGTAGGTATTACTATAGAGGCGATCTTCGATGTGATCGACGCGGCTCTCGTGATTGCGATTCCGCTCACCAGACAAGCCCGATTGCTTTCCTGTAGGTGTAGATTGTATGCTATTTATTTTTTTAGGGTTATTCTGTGGCATATGCAAAAATCTCTTATCCATTAGTATAGCAAGATAGGAGTGATTTGGGGAGGAGGGTTTTGAAAATATTTGATATACTATTATATATGCCATTTAATCCAGATAATTTTTTCAACAATCTCAACCAAGCAGAGGCTAAAAAAAAAGACCATCAAGCTACTGAAGAAGCCGCAGAGGCACTCTCAGAAAAGCGTGAAGCATTCGCTATTGAAGAGGCAGAGCTAAAGCTCTCTAATCTAGAAACGTCACTTGCTGATCTCGAAGATCGAGGAAAGCAATTCTCACAAGACTTTACAAAAGAGTACGAGGATAGAAAAAATCTCCAAGAGGCACGACAAATGGTCACGGAGCTGGAGAGAACTATCACATACGCAAATGAGAACGTAGAAAATATAGAGAAAAGCCCTCAGGGCGACGAGGCAACAATAGCATTCAATAAGGTTATCCAAACATTTAATACTGATACTGTGCGCGATACATTAAAAAAAGATCCATATAATATTGAATACAATTTAGATGGGAATATTGATATACCTCAGCTTCTAGCAGATTCAAAGAAAATCAAAAGTATCAACGAACTGGCTGGTGAACATTTTGATTTTTTACAAACATATAATGCCTATCTCGAAGAAAAGACTATCTTGGAAGCATCCAAAGAAGAAAAGGAGAAAATACTAGCCAAAAAAGAAATCGCGGAACAAAATCTCGCAGGAATAGATCAAGAAAACATCCGGACTGAATTTCCAGATGATTGGCTCGATGGTATTTCTATTTTTGAATCAGTAGTTACCAGAGATACCTATCTACAAGGCTCGTTACCTCTCATCGATCTGGATATTTTATATAATGATACATATTTCACCAAGGAAAGCCGACAAGATATTATCGAGCGATATGAACAGGCAAATGGTGGAGAAGTGCTTCAAATCGTATCACACAGAAAGCCTTCCAGCTGGGAGGATGTACTGAGTGCGCCAATAAAAAAGGCGCGCCGAGAACTCTATGAATTAGAATACCAAGCCAATCACGAAGAACATAAACAAAATGCAGAATCCCTATTTACGCAAGATAATCCATTTGGCACAGGCAGAAATAATTTAAGCCCTGAACTGATTGAGAGAATACGCTCTACTGATGTACGCGATTGGATACAGATGAATAGCTCATTAGAAACCCCCTTCCCCACAGGTGCTGATGTATATGCCACCGTGCAAGCATTCTACGAAAGAATTTCACCTAGGAACGGTGGTGAGGATTTCGATGCGCGAGATAGAAAAATCATTCAAGCTATTTCAAATAAAATACTCGATGGACAATTACATATCGCAGAACAAGAGACAGGCTATGGTCTATCATATGAAGATGGTTCAGTATTTAATACATTTGAAAAGCACCCTTTTGACCAAGGTATGCAATCTATAAAAGATCAAATGCCCAGTCCAGAAGCATTCGAGAAAGAAATTAAGAATAAGTTTATCACTCAATTATCTGCAATCATTAACAAAGATTCCAACGCCAACCCCCTGACACCAGAGCAACGAACCCTGCTTTCTAATCCAGATTTCCTCACAGCTACATTTGAAAAAATGAAGGGGCATACCATCATCCAGAGAAACGATAACCCTAATAATGGATCAAAGCTTGATATATACCTCAAAGACCCCTATGGGAAGTCAGCCCAAATAAAAATAAATAACATTCCAATCAATCAAGAGCAAAACCTTGGCTCTCTCATTAATACACTAAAAGGTGAGCGAACTACACTAAAAGATCAAAAGATTTCTGGCTTTACGAAAGCCAGAAAAGAGCAAAATAAAGTGAAGCAAAATGCATCAATACAGGAGATGGATAAACAAATAAGCTACCTAGAAACTTTTATAAGCAAAGTATCAACAGCATTCACAAAAATACCCATTGATGAATTCTTTTCATACGAAATTATTGAAAACGAATCACCTGAAACAGACAAAGAAAGAGAAGAGATGAGCAGAGCTAATGAAAATACTTTGAGAAGGAATTTGTACGAAATATTAACCGGATCAGATACTCGCATAGAGACCAATACTGAAAGTGATCCTGCATCCATTGCCTATTACCCAATTGGCAGAGAGCACACTCCATTTGCCGCCTACAAACAACTAGGCGATTGCATTAATGCAAGCAGTGAAAAATTAAGCCAGGCAGCCCAAGCGAGTAAAGAGAATACACACCAATACATGGAGTACTATGAGCAAAAAGAGGAATTACAAAAACTTTTTACTGCTTTCAAAACAGAGTAATCATTCATAGTAGAAATTTGAGATAAATAAACTACCTCAAGGCAGACTTGTCGGATATTATAAGAGACCAATTTGCTCGCAATTTTCTAATATCGGCATAAGTGCCCGGGGAAGTTCATATTTGATTTCAGACTAAGTTGATACTGGCTTTTTATCCATACAACACCCCTTCCAATAACTCCTGTGTTTTAGAATATGCATCGGCGTAGGCGAAGTTCCTGAGGGCATCGAGATCAGTGTAATCAATAGCAAGTTCTGGGTTTTCCTCTGCTTCACCCAAGTCATACAATAATTCATGCGCCATGCACACGCGAATACGTCGCACGATATCAGGAATATCAATCTCGTAAGGTTCAACCTTACGACTCGCTATGAGTTCATCAAGATTCTGCAATTGTACCATTCGCTCGCGTAGCATTTCATACACGTGGACCAAATCAACACCATCACGATACAGTTTAGTAATAAGTTGGGCAAAATAGGCGCCGAGCTGCTGAATCTCGGGATGGATAGGGCGAAAGTGTTCGAGCGATTGGGCGCCGACCAATCGGGCAATTCCCTTTCCCTCAACATATTCTATATCAACCCGAGAAAGCACATGGAGGTGATAGCGTAATTTCGATGTATGCTTGCGCACGGATCGCGCACTGACACGCACCAAACCATGATCACGCGTCAGGCAGAGATACACGCGATCGGCCTCGCCACGATTCTGGATCTTCACGATAAATGCTGGGGTCTGAAAACGAGTGTACATGAGTACTTACAAATTATTTAAATAATTATCAAGCTCACCCGCTTCATACATCCGATCATATTCATCAACAAAAAAACTTCGGGTTGCTGATGAGGGAAATCCTTCAGTTTCGCCATTTTTTCCTACAAAAATAAATGGCGAACCTGGAACTTGATAACGCATCTCACCCGTTTCAATATACTTCTCCGGCGCAAAGACGAAGAACCAGCCGTATGGCTTTTCAATCGTCTTTTCCTCCCATAACATCATATTGTCTTCAGCAACTACCACTTGCTCGCGGGCTACTTGCACTGCCTTTTGATAGGCATTATCGGCAATCATGCCTTCTGGCTCAATAGGCGTCTCGAGGACCTTGTGAATATAATCATTGTCATATTCAGCAATATAACTCTCGATATCACCTCCGAAATACCGATCCTCGACAGAGCCATCTTTTCCTACAAAAATTAGCACATTTTCTAGAGTGTATGCTGCACCTTTGCTACTTATAGGAATTCTTTGCTCGGGACCTAAAACAAAGAACCAACCGTACGATCGCTCAACCGTTTGATCGTCTATAAGAATCGCCTTATGTGGAAACCGCGCAGCAGATTCAATCGCTTTCCCCTTTGCCTCTTGCAACGTCGTGATTTCATTCATAATTTCAATAGTACTCACATCAGAAGTTCGTGTAAAAAATTTCTGTATAGAATCTGTAATGCCTGATGAATAAAAGATCACAGTAAACATAACGGTTAAGAATATAAGGAGCGGGATCTGCTTTTTTGTGATGTTGTTTTTTGACATGTGTTTATTGTATCAAAAAAGTTACTTCTCTTCTATTCGCATCTTATCGAGTACGATTTCCCCATCACGTTTTCTTAAGTCAAAATATACACTGAAATCGCTTTTATGAAAAACATGTGCTATTCGATAATAGTCTGTCGGCCCTGGAAAATATTCAAATGACTCAAATCCTGCTGTTGAAATTGCTTCTGCCTGCTCACCTGGATTCATAAGTGATGTGTCGAAATATTTTGCTATAAACAAAAAATGTTTACTTTCAAGAAATATTTCCCTGTCGTCCATATTATATTGCCCATTCTCATGGCCTAATGGGAAGCTTATATGTCTCATTATTTCATCTATATCTTTGTCCTCAATTGCCTTTGTAAATGAAACGATAAAATCATCTATGGCGCCAATGTCTGATTCAGAAAGTTTATGCAAGACCTCATCAGATAATCCTAATTTATACAAATATTCACCTATTGTCCCTTCTTCATGCATGTGATCATATGTTGATATATAATCATCGATATGCATTGAAGTACTTATTGGATCAACAATCCCACTTTTTGAAACAAAGATAAACTGTGGGTGAATATTTTTTTCTGCAAACGAATTAGAGAAAAGGAACCAACCGTATGGCTTTTCAATAACCTCATCCACTTTTCCAAAGAAACCATACCCTTCCAGTAACAACTCAGAGCGCGCCTTTAACTTTGCCTGAATAAGGCCAATATCTTTAGAAGATGACTGTTGGTTCATATTTTGCATTGGATCAACAACGTACTGCTTGATAATTGGAACACCTACGAAATACATGAACGCTACGAAAAACGCAATCCACAATGTAATTATTATTACCCAAACAGGCTTGCTGTGTTTTCGAAATTCTATCATCTACTTAGTATATCATCCCTACACCTTTTCAATACACACCTCACCTGCGAGCTCATCAGATAATTTCACGGTCGCAGTCTCTTTTTCCTCATCTGCATTCGGATGGTGGCGCAACTCCCGAACACCAGCTTTGCTTTGTAATGTTTCGAGCATTGCATGTACGAAATCTTTCATGTCCTCGTTGCTATTATATAGATGGAGCGTTATTACATCATCAGGGACGAGACTTGCCTTTTTACGCATTGATTGCACCTGGCGGAGAAATTCACGTTGTAATCCTTCCTTTTTCAACTCATCGGTGAGCTCGGTATCGAGGGCAACCTCAGCATCAATCGATGCATTAATCGTGACCTCTTTCACATTCACCTCATCTCGAATGAGATCGAGCAATGCCTCATCATGCGACCATGATTTCATACTCGCTGATGCGAGCGGTTGGCGCACTTTCATATTAGCCTGATCACGCAATTCCAAGATCTGCGAAACACGCTCACGCACATCACGCATGGCTACAATATTCTTCTCACGGACTTCTTTTGAAATAGTTTCTGAAATGGTCGGCCAGTCTGACAGATGCACCGAGATCGGATCTTTGGCATTATCTCGCAACTTTGCATACATATCGTCAGCGAACAATGGCGTGAACGGCGCTGCAAGGCGCACGATTGTCATCAATACATGGTGCGTTGTCGCGAGGGCAAAACGCTTGTCGACACTATCAGATCCCTTGAAACGATCGCGTGTACGGCGCATATACCACTGCGAGAGATCGAGGACTGCTTGTCGTAATTTCCGGCCTGCTTCGAGGATCTTTAAGTCATCCAATTCCCTCGTCATGTAATCAGAAAGGTCATCGATGTAGCTAAGTATCCATTGATCAAGCACATGTGGAGATTCATATGCATCAGTAGTCCTATGGTCTGCAATTGCTGGATCATCAGCATACATAGCATAGAGCGTATGCATGTTATCAATCATCCCGAAGAATTTGCGATTCACTTCACCTACCGTTTTCTCATCATAATTCTTGGCGTCTCCTGGCTGATTCACCGTGTACATCCACAATCGTACCGTGTCGGCTCCCCATCGGGCCATTTGTTCCCATGGGCTCACGGTATTGCCTTTGGACTTGGACATCTTGGTGCCGTCCGCTGACATAATATGACCGAGACATACGCAGCCTGTGAATGCTGGACCACGCCCCAATAATGTTCCAATCGCATGCAAAGTGTAGAACCATCCGCGCGTCTGGTCAGTCGCTTCGGAAATGTATCCCGCTGGGAATGCATGATTATCAACGTATTCTTTATTCTCGAAAGGATAATGATGCTGTGCATAGGGCATCGCCCCTGAATCGAACCACACATCAATTACCTCTGGCGTGCGCACGAGTCTCTTGCCTTCTGGAGTCTGCAATTCCAGCTCATCAATATACGGACGATGTGGATCGAATTGATACCGATCATCATGCGGAAATGGCGTGAATGGCAAGGGCGCAACTTCTGCATTGGCTGATAATCTTTCTTCTTTTGTATAAAAAGCGCCCATTGCAGGAATGGTGTTGTGAAGCCCTTCAGCAACCCCACGCAGCAATCGAATAACGCCACCGTGGGTTACGATTAATATTTTCTCGCCTTCATACTCTTCTTCCATTGCAAAAAGGAATTCAGCCAGACGTTGCTTCATCACTGCTGGTGGTTCTGATTCACCGGGCGCATCATGTACCCAATCTTCGAAATCATGTGCCTTGGCGACATATTCATCCCAATCTTTTCCTTCATAGGCATCATCCATATGCCATTCCTGGATACGTGCATCACAGATAACATCACCCTTATTCATGTCCAATCCTTCTGCGACAATCTCGGCGGTCATTTTGGTACGCATAAATGGCGACGCGATGATTTTCGTAATCCCGAGTTCCTTGAGATTGCTTATTGCATCAGTCGCTTGTTCCTTCCCGAGATCGGTCAACGGATCGTCATTATCAACCTTACTCGAGATGATGTGTTTGGTATTACTCACCGATTGCCCATGACGCATCGTGACATAAGTATTATTCGCAGGAACGGTGTACTCACGGAGTTTTTTATATGAATCAATCAGCACTTGCTCACTGCCATCTTCGGTCTGCCATAACGGCAATGGCGTCCCCCAATACCGCTCACGTGACAGTGCCCAATCTCTGGCACCCGAAAGCCAATCACCGAAGCGCCCCTTTTTCACATGCTCTGGCTCCCAATGAATGTGCTCATTATTCTCGAGCATCTCGTCACGCAAATCATGCATGCGGATGTACCACGAGTCGCGCGCGTAATAGACCAATGGCGTCTTGCACCTCCAACAATGTGGATAGCTGTGTTCGTATTTATATTTTGAAAAAAGGAGACCACGATGCGCGAGGTCTTTGATAATCGTAATATCAGTCTCGGGATCTTTGACGAATTTACCCGTGAGATCTCCCATCCCCTCGATGAAGTTACCCGTTTGATCCACGACATGGAATTTCGGTAGGCCGATCTCGGTACCCAACTCGAAGTCATCCTGCCCGTACATAACAGCAGTATGCACTACCCCTGTTCCATCCTGGGTCGTGACGAAATCTGCTGCGTAGACTTGGTAGGCATGTTCTTCTAACTTTTGCTTTTCATCTCCGGTGATAATTTCAGCAAGTTGAGGATACACAGGAGTGTAGCGTGTGCCAACGAGCGCACTTCCCTTAACTTCTTTGATGATTTCGTATACAGCATCTCCCATTACTTTTTCCAATAGATCTTTCGCCAAGACAAAGCGAACATTCTTTTTGTCTCCATCACCATTCTCAGTCCCTTTTTTTATAACAACATATTCAATATCATTCCCAACCGCCAATGCCACATTACCCGGAAGTGTCCACGGAGTCGTCGTCCAAGCAATAATTGAAGTCTCCGTATCTGTAACAAGTTCATCAACAGCAGATTCTGTGACGCGGAATTCAGCCGTCACCGAGAGATCTTTGACGTCTTTGTAGCCTTGGGCGAGTTCGTGACTCGACAATGCCGTCCCACAACGCGCACACCACGGCAGCACTTTGTAATCCTTGTACAGTCGCCCTGATTCATGGATCTGGCCCAGCACCCACCAGACAGATTCAATATATTCTGGCTCATAGGTGATATAGGGATCATCGAGGTCAACGCTGTAGGCCATGCGCTCGGTGAATGCCTTCCATTCATCGAGGTACTTCCAAACGCTCTCGCGGCATGATTGATTGAATTGCGCGATGCCGTAGGCTTCGACTTCTTTCTTGGATGATAATTCCAGCTTCTTCTCGACTTCTAATTCAACTGGTAATCCGTGCGTATCCCAGCCAGCTTTGCGCGGCACATGATATCCACGCATGGTTTTGTAGCGGACCATGATATCTTTGAAGCTACGCGATTCGATGTGATGCACTCCAGGGCGACCATTCGATGTTGGCGGCCCTTCATAAAATACGAACTCACCATGCGGAGCGTCTTTCTCCATGGTTTTTTTCAAAAGATCATTCTCCTTCCAAAATGCGAGGGTCGCCTCCTCGCGTGCTGCGCGGTCTGACACGCCTGCATCATAATATTCTGATGGATAGACATGCTCTGTGTTCTCTTGTGTTGATTTGCTGTTCTGAGATTTTTTCATAAAAAATAAGTGTGAGGATTAATAATATAATAAAAAGAGTAACTACTATTATTCAATACATTAAAAAACCGGAAGCGTGTCCGGTTGTCTATTTCTGTATTATTTCTCGGGAAATCTCAGAACATACCATCACACGCATAGGCGGTTAACGTATTGTCTGCATAATGGCTGCAATTCCTCCCTGTGTCGTATTCATGTAGTGAACTATAGCATGAGAACGTGTGGGTGCAAGGATTGGGGGGGGGTGGAAGGAGTTTGGGGTGTAAAAAAAGCCCAACAAATGCTGGGACTTTTGTTCATTATTATTTATTTTTTTGTAAACCATCCTAAAAAATCAAAGACCTGCTTGCTATTGTCTTTATGGGTTTTATATACCCTTGTAAGCAGATACTTGTCAAGATTTTCTATAAGCTTATTTAATGACATGAAAGCATGATCTCCATATATAGGCGATGCGATATCAAGCACAAGGTATGTAGTCGTATCGACCTGATACAAGGCTGATAAAATTTTTGATTTACTATTAACCCCAATATAAGAAGATTTTAATTCGATAGGAATAATTTTATCATTATTCAACGTTACATAAAAATCATCGTACATACCCTTATCAGGCATATCGCCATGAGAATATGATTTAATTTTCCCTTCTTTTACTTGAGATATTAAGATTGTTTCAAGAAGCCATTCTGTTATATAGCCCTTGCACCTTAAATATATTTTTTTGAGTATTTCTTTGGATTTAGTTTTAGAGTAATCTTTGTGGACAAAACAGTTCACTACAATTACATCAGAATTGTCATCCATATGCTCTCGACGCACATCTACACTATAATAATTTCTATCATTGATTCCTCTTTGCTTAGAGGGATAAAAATAATATTTAATGGAAATACTCCGATAGCCGAATTTTATTGTGTTTCTAAAAGAGCTGATTCTAAATGGGAATAAATTTAATCTTTCCCTAGATTGCTTCTTGAAAAATTCTTTAAAGATTTTCAACTTAGTAGGCCCCAGAAAATGATCAAGCCCTTCTTGGTTGTAGACTACAACTAAATCTGCTAGTTGAACAGTCATGAAGCCTAAACGCTTTAGGAGTGAGTTCCCATGACTGATTTCCTGTAGTTGAGATAATATATTGATCCCGAATACGGGATTTGCTTGAAATCCCCGAAGAACGGGAGATTTAATTATTTTTCTTTTTCTCATTAGCTTAATATTTTATTTAAAAAATTAAATAACAGAATACTCCAAAATATGTAGATTGGAGATCCAGAATGCTTACTTATTCAATATGATTAAAAAAATCAAATACTTGCGATGCATCAGGATTATAAACATGATAAACTACTTGCTGTAAATATATAGATAATTTTTGAGGCAATTCTTTTAGAGAAATAACAGGGCCTGATGGTTGTGAATTGGATACATCCAGGACGAAGTACGTTGTACTATCTCGAGTGGATTTCGAAAGTGACTCCGCCCGATATGCAGATGTTTTTAATTCCAAAGCGACCTCGGTAACCCCATCATTCAGTGTGATGTAAAAATCTGCAGGTTTACCAATTCGATGATTGTCTCCTGTGGTATAGGATTTTATGATACCGTTATCTTTTTGTTCCATTAAGATGGTCTCAAAAATCCATTCAGCGATAAATCCCTTGGCTTTAAAAATCTTTCTTAGGATCTGCTCTTCTTGCCCAAGAACATCTTCGTTTTTTATAAAACAATTTACCATCAATGCATCGTTATTATTATTACCTTGTACACGCCTTGTATTTACAAATATATTATTATTATACAAGCCTGACTTAATTGGATAAAAAATATAGGCTATATCTATATCTTTGCCATTAAATTTTAAGGTCTCACGATATATAGCCATATCGCCCGTCAGGTCAATAGTACGAGCTATTGCTCGACCCTTACCCATGTAACAAGTTCTGGTTAACTCTACGTACTCCCTTTGTGATAGGGCATTTTTTAGGGTGCCCCCATCTTCGAGCCGAATAACTACAGCACTAGAGATGTTTGATAAGAATTTGAGGCGATTCAGTATTGAATCCGTTTGCCTGCCCCGAGCAAGAAATAGAACTTCAAGTCCTAAAACATTTATCTTTGTCATGTTTAGTTTATTTTTAGTTATAAAATAATATCCACTTAAACATTATGCATATTAAGTAATAAATGTCAATTTATGATAATTATTCCGTACTTGTACTCATGGTAACGTGCGGGCGCAAGGATTGGGGTGAAATTGGGGTATAAAAAAACCCAACAAATATGTTGGGTTTTATAATCTCTATATGCTCAAACCGAGCATACCCATAGAGATCAGTAACTAAGACCATGGGAGATCTTTTAACTTTCGAAGAGACTTAGAACAAGGTTATCCAAACTCTCTTGCGTAACCTTTACTTCTACTCCTTCTACTTCTTCAGCTTCTACAGTTGCGATCCCTGCCATTGCACCAGCAAGGCGTTGTTCTGCCTGCCTTAATTCTTTTTTTAGTTTATCCAAATCGTTCAAAGCTATTGGATCAACAACTAGAATTGCGCGACCCTTCTTCGTTGTGCCAATATTGCGACCAATTGAGCAGATCCATTCCTCACCAGACCTCACCTTGTTGATCATGTTGTAATTTACAACAAATAATACAGGCTCACTTTTCCAGACATCATCTATCTCGAAAGAAACCTCTTGGTTGGCAATCGTCTTCTGAAATTTCAATACAATGCGATCATTGCTTTGAATTTCACCCTCTATATGAACAATCTCTCTTTTCAATTCCGAAACCTTCAAAGCAGCTTGTAGAGCTTCTTTGGTTGGTGGAGTGAAAAGAGTTGAGACATCGATTGCAGCATCGTCAATCCAATTCTCAAATATAATATTCAGAGAAACCTCATACTCTTTATGTTGATCATTGAATTTCGCTGCAACCTCTACGAAGCTTGCTCCTTCAATCTGGCTTGATTTCAAAACTACTGTTTCTCCATATTTGCCACCATTGAACAATCTCACTTTTTCTGCATCCTCACCTGAAATCCAAATGTCTCCACCAAGTATCTGGTTAGATACAGGACAATAATCATACTCAGCAGCTAGATGATCTCGAATTGTAACAAAACGAGCCCGCGCAACTTGCGCAGCAGCCAATACCTCTTCAGTCAAATCTTTCGCCTCTGCAAATTTCTTTGCACTTTTGAGACCCCAGATTTCGTTGTTATACTTGCGAGCCAACTCAGACTCTTCATCATTTGCATATCTGTAGTCATCATACTTGCTTTTCAGGTTATACAACAAATCGCCCTCTTCTAACTTTTCAGCAATATCATTGAAATCCGTTTCAGCAGCCTTGCGACTAGTAACAAGACCAGGAATCGCAGCAACAAGTGCTTTTGCCTTACCTTGCGTAGTTATCGCTTCGTCAGTATTGCCTGATTTCAGCAATGTTTCTGCCTGGCTCAACAAATCACGAATCTCGCTCAATTCATCCTCCGCATACTCAGCATCCTGAATCTCTTCAATCTGCCCACGTACGTTTTGGATTTTCTGAAGAGCTTCTTCAAATTTTCCTGCGAGCTCAACCTTAATCTCTGCAATCCGCTTCTTCAACAATTCGATTGCTGCTTCAGCGTCTGCGGGAGTTTCAGGGATAAACTGCTCAGGAAGACTTTCCATGGCGGTTGCTAAAGCATTGCCAAGTTCAGTCATGCTTCCACGATATCCATCATCACTATCAAACCACGGCATCTCTTGAGGCACCTTGCGCTCTTCCTTGGTAGCCTTCGCAACCAAACGCTTCAGTGCCAATCGAGTACTCTCCCTGGCTTTCTCTTCATCTTTTTCTAACAAGACTTTAAAGTCTGGATCAGAATCAGAATGAAGATATACCCATCCATAGATTGGCTCACCTTCGCCGTTGTCGGTTTTAGTGATTTCAACTTTGTCCAGGACAGTGGAAAGCTTTGTGAATACATCAGCTGGATTTTTAATCCATGATGTATACTCCAATTCAGACCTCTTGTCACTCCACGCTCTTTCGATACGCTTTGTTTCAAGTTTCTCAACCAGCTCTTGGAAAGTAGTCGCCTCAACTCCGTTTGAAACGAGAGCCAAGATACGGCCGCCAGGGGTTAGTAATTGGAGTTTTTCATCATCACTTTTTAGATTTCCATCTTCAACTTTCGTATCAGATTGAACCCCGCGAGCGATTACCTCCTCAATGGTCACTTTTGCATAATAAGTGCCGTAGCTGTGTGTATACACTACTGGGCACTCACTATCTGCAACAACCATCCTCTCTGGGTTATCAGCCATTACCTTTTGGGCAAGACCTCCATCCAGTTGAGGAAGTTTTAGTGCTGCCATGTCAGGAATCGTTTCGATGCTTACAGCACCATCCATTTTTCCTGTTAGGTATTCAATCATTTCCTTTTTGCTATATATAGGAAAGACTTCTTTTCCTGCACGGATGCTTAATTCACGCGCATTCTTCTGATGCAATAGATTATACTCTTTCACAAGAGCGAAAAGATTCTTCATCTTTGTTATTTTTAGAAACTATCAAAATGCGCTACCAACGGGCTTTGCGAAATCGATAGATAGTGAAAAAAATTAAACCCACCAAATATAGAAAACATAATATGCGTCAACTATTCCTATCAATAAAACAAGAATAGACATAATCGCATTAAGCTTCCGTAACCCTTGGGCTTCTTTTTTTGACCTAGTTGCATACCATGCAATCACTTTTGTAAAAAAGAGTGCACAAATTGCAAAACCAACCCATGTTCCAATAGTAGTGAGAAATAATAACATTACCCAATATATTAGCTCAAGTAATTTATCTATTTCCTTATTGAAATGCATTAAGTTATGTAGTACTTCAAGCACCAGCATTACAGAAAAGATTGCAATAAGAATCCAATTGTTATTTTCAAAAAAAGCATTGAGTGCCAAATTTAATTTATCCATTTTCAATAGATTTTGAATCCTACTAGGCCACTCCACCAACGGGCTTTGTGATCTAGCAGAAAGTGAAAGAAAAAAATTACAGTACCATTTCACCTGCTACCCAATTAAGGAATAACTCAGATGCGTCCGTGTGGTTGGCGTCCACTACTACCGCCTGATCAACTTCTTGACCATTGAAGATAGTTTTTGTCGTTGACTTTACTGTGTCATCGTCAGCGTTGTAATACGCGTTCAATCCAGTTTCAATCTCAGACAAGTGCGGGGCAACCTCGGTCAGCCATACTGGATCAATTTTGGTTACCATGTGAACCAAGTTCAATGTCATCATGTTTCCACGACGATTCTTGAAACTGATATCTTTTGGTAATCCTACAATCCAATCACCGCCACTCACGACAGATTCTTTTGCAAGCTCGCGTGAAGAATAGTCTCCATTCTCATAAGAGCCATAACGCTCTTTATACAAATGGTCAACCATCCCAGCGACAGCAGCCTTCAAAATGTCATTCCTGTTCCCTGAGGAACTAAACTTAAATTCTTGCCCTAGAGACTTTGCCAATTTGACACGCATCTCTTTTGCTCGAAAATAAGTCGACTTAAAGATTCCATTCTTTTTGAACTGTTCGCCACTCAAGTTTTTTGCCAATCTCCATAACTCAAGCTGTGCTAATAAGTCAGAATCTGTTTCAGTGACTTTTTCTTTCCACACACCAGTTCTGTCATTAATGCCACCTTGCTCTAAGATGCCAGCCAAATCAAGGATATCATTTACGACTCCTAATTTGTTTGCCTCAATCACCATTCTTGCGAATTGTACTGAGGTTGGCATCTTTGCCATGGTGCGGCCAACTTTTGTCACTGAACCGTCTTTATTCAAAGCTCCAAGGGCAAACAATGCCTTTTTTGCTGAGTCTAAAGTTCCATCCTCCAAATCATGGAAGAAAGGAAGTTCAGTAGCATCATAACCAGCAACAGCAAGTCGTAATACCGTCTGATCAATCCGTGTTCTCAGAATCTCTGGAATTGGGTATGCAGAACGCATATCTGTAGAAGTAGGACAGTGGTCGATATAAATACCGTCACCAACTCTACCTGTACGCCCACGACGTTGCTTACCACGAGCCAAAGCAATTGGCTTTAAGTATAATCCCTCAATTCCATCTACGATCTCAATCCTACGTTCCATCCCTGAGTCAACCACTGCTAATGTACGTCTATCAGATGCAATTAGCGATGGCAAAAGCGTTCTTCCAGTTTCTAAAGCATTGGTACATACGACAACTTTTGGTCGATCGTATGAACGGTAAGCCATATTTTTTTCAGAACGCTCTACTTGGCCATGGAAAGGAATAAGTTCCGCATCAAGACCTTTCAAGTCTTCAATGGTTTTATTGATCTCCTTCTTTCCTGGTTGGAATACCATCACATCATGACCTTCCGCCACAAGTGTTCTGATATCTGCCTCAATTGATTCACCCGCTGGGCGATCAACGATTGGGAATTGGCGACCTGGAACCTTGAAGACTGGGGCATTCCCACGCTTTGCAGAAAGCTCTTTCGAGTCAATCGTTGCAGAAAGAACAATAATCTTTTTGAATAAAGATGTTCCATCAGCAATCTTTTTCCAAGCCCATGCTTCCAGGGTTGACTGGTTTTTATTCCATTCGTGTAACTCGTCAATAACGAGTACATCGAATCGATTATGACCAGCCATCTCTCTCACCAATGCAAGCCCGTCTGTGCAGAAAAGTATTTCTGTACTAGGGCAATCTTGACGAGAGCTACCCGTTCGGTAACCAACTTCTTTTCCGAAAGTCACACCAGCAAGCTGGGCAACATACTCAGAGGTTCCGATAACTGTCTCAATAAGAGGTTCAGTTACCAAAACCTTCATTCCCAACTCACGATACCATTGTGGCACCATGGTTGATTTTCCAGATCCTGTTTCCGCCTCTACAATAATATATTGTGACTCAGAATTTAGGATGTCTTGCTTGAATTGCTCTATTGGCAATTTTTTGCTATTCTCTTGCATCGTTTGTTCGACTGCGTATACCCCTCTACCTAGGACATACTTTGTTAAAAATGTTGAATTAACAAAGTTCTCCAGGTAGTTGGGAACTTTTTTATTAAGTTTACGAAGTACGTAAATCTAATTACATTATAGCATTATATAAACAATACGTCAAGTATTTATAAAGCACCGAAAAGACCATTTTTAGTGGTCTGTTTTAGATAGATGCCCTGCTTTTCACCTCTCAGGGTTTTATCAGCGAATATATAATAAAAACGCTGTATATTGTTGCACCAACTGAGCCCTGCTCAACAGAACATGGAAAGCCTACAAAATATATATTCTTTACTGAAACTATTACACTCTCGTGTTTTAGTAGTCTCAGTAAAAAATACATGAAATCTTTAATTCCTGTTTCGCTCTTTTGAGCTCATCAGACCTGGTACGCACCAGGTTACAAGAAGTGAGTAGAAAAAAATAAATTCCCTACCCACAAGAAGATTAAGTATACCGCTTAATCTTCGCCACCGAATAGTGGTTTTGCTGAAGATATAACAACATTGCTAAAAATGAAGTGCTCATTTCTAAATGCCTGCTTTACTTGTATATGCCATGTAATGGCTTTTGTATCAGGGTCTCTATGAGCCCAAAGATGCAAAACGTACAAGTTGCAGAAATTAATATGAGCCCCTTCAAAATAGAACAAATATGTTGGGAGATCATCAGTAGCTTTTCTCGCTTTGTTTACCAAGGCTTGAATTGCACCGATAATTACTCCGGGCTCTTCGGTGCTCCAGTTCAGATCTGAGGCGATGTGATGGTCATGAGAATATGAATACTCATCTAGGTGAGAATAATTTTCTATAACATCATCATCGCTCGCTAAGCTGAACTGGTTCAGCTTGCCACCCCGACATGACAGTACCCCTTCTGTAAAAAAGGGTAGGAAATATTCCCGAACACCATCGCCAATGACGAATTGATTCAGGAAATCCGCTTCCTTAACTACTGATGGAGTGACACTGATGGGGCTCGTTGTAAAAGATCTAATATTAGACATATACAAAATATAATTTAAATAGTGAAAAATTTTTATATCACTACGTAATTTTATACTGGTCTCTATTAGAAAATTTAAACTTGCAACCCCTAGAACGGAATATCAATCTATCCCCTTCTTTCCTACCACCTCTACATCTACGCAGAGATGATGGGAATAAAGGGGGGTAATGATTCAAGTTTTCTTGAGGTTCATTACCCTGTACCAAGCATACTACATTGTATACTTGGTAGAATGCCTTCTGAGGGCGCGAGGGATCTGCTTCCCTATGGCTCACCACATGCGTCAGGTGACTCCACTGTGCTTTTTCATAACGCTTCGTGCACATAACGAACGCCAGTCACATTGCTGGTAAAAATCTGGTTAATGAATTATCCATTTACCTCCGGACACCCATACGATTCACAGTACGTAAATGGACCAGTGTCGCCACACATGGTGCATCTTATAGATTCTTCTGGATCCTTGAAGAGGATCCGCCCATCAGAGGAATAAATATCTCCCCCAATCCTTTTTTGGGATTCTCGTAGCTCAGCTAGGCTGAAGCTACGGATATCTTTCCCCCAGGGTTGTGTTAGGGTAAAATATGCTTCTGTAATCAGAATAATTTTAATTCTAGGTGAACAATACACAAACACTTAACGACTTTTGTTACGTATCTCTGTATTATTCACCGCAAACTACTATTATGAAATAGAGTTGTATTTAAAAGAACATGCTGCTTTTCGTCCTTTTGGACTCATCAGTCGAGATACACATCCCGAGAAGCAGTTGGTATTTAAAATAAATACCAACAGAATCTTTCAACCTTAACTTTTGTGTTTTTCAATTGCGGCATATGCGGCGCATGAAAACTGGTCGGTTTGAAAACTCTTACTGCTTTGTTTGAAGCAGATGTATAAATCTTGGTCTATATGATAGGTCGTGCTACTAACTTCGCAGGACCAGAATATAGAAATTCGTACATCAAATTGTTACTTCAATAACTTGCTTGCTTCTTCTTGTGCATCTGCATCTCCATCAATTAATCGCTGAAGCAATTCACGATTAATTTTTACTGGAGCATTTCCATTGATTAAATCAGTTCGCATCTGTGCCCCTTGAGCGCGAATACTTTGCAAATCTGATTCTTCAATCAAGGTGAAATGTTCACCCTTTTTACGAATACTCGTCACAACGGGCAAATTCCCAGTCAGACGATCGAAACAAATGCAGTCTACGGCTGCAGCGAATGCCAATGGCGCGTGGTTATAAATCTGACCTACGCCATCCCAAGCCAATTGTTCCGAATTTATTTGAGCAACGATCCTGTGAGCAGCTTCCATAATCAAAACATCGATTGATTTATTAAAGTCAATCTGTGCCTTAATCTTTGAAAGTTCATGCCCTCCTGCCAGCTCAATGGCTTCCGAAGACATTAGGTGCGAGGCATTAAATATATTCACGCCTTCTCCACCAATAATATCTTTGCGTAATTTACGAATCGGGCTTTCTTCACCGACCCACGAAGCCAATTCAATGGCTTTGAAACTTTTTTCGCCGCCCATCTCTTTGTAACAGGGAAACAGAAGGGTGAGTTTCGGTGCCGCCATACGGATCAGCGCCAAAAGATTTACTGCCGCGAATCCTTGCATAGGCATAACGAAATATTGGCATGCCTGAATTTCAGTCAGATGGCTTCTAAAATATTTAATCACACTGACTGAGCCCTGCTCGGTGGGACTGATCATTGAATCACCTTCCGCCATTTGGGCTTTTGAAAACGACAAGGGGAACTCGGCAATATCCAGCTCTTGCCCCAAAAAAGTGTGTAAGGCACTCGGTTCTTGAGAAATACCTTCCAACGTAGAGAAAACATTTGCTTTACTCATAATTAATACTTTATTTAAATGATAAAATAGGTTGCTTTTTGTGCACTACATTGCGCGTTAATGCGCAAAAAGCAACCTTCTTACCACCAAAATATATCTAATTTGAGTAACAATAGTAAGAGTTTTCAAGTAACAAAGAACTCTGTATTGATAGTATTATAGCATATTTGTTGACATTGTGTCAAGTATATAATATTTAAAAGATTATACAACAAAAAAACTGACACATCATGTCAGTTAGGCCAATATTACAGATCCTTCGTCACAATCTCGATTTTGGTAATTTCATACCAGCTCTCGAATATGAAACGAATAGTCCCTTGATCACCCTGCAATCGCTTACTTCTACATGAAATAACACGATTATTAGGTGTATGGGGCAAAATCTGATTCTGTATACCTATTGGCAGAACACCTACAACCTCATCAAAATCTTTTACAAGATCTTTCAAGGGTATTTGCTTGCCAACAAGTATGTCATCACACACAATATCACCTTTCTCAGGTTCATGGCCCACAAAGGGCACGTGAACATTCGGAATGGTACCATTCACATGAGTTATGTGAATGTCTCCTAAAATACGGACCAGATCATTATACTGGTCTTGATCAAGGGTGTGGCGTGAAATCCATAGCACTTTCTTCTTAGTAATCATAAACAAAAATTAAGTAATTAAACAATCTTTTTGTTCAAAACAAATATATTATTTGCTTATCTATGATCGTAAAAATAACAAAACTTTATGTTGTGAATACTAAAAGAAAAATACCGAAAAGAACATTAGCTTATAATTTATTATATCATATATATTGAATGTGTCTATTTTCTACTTAGAATTCAAGAAATGCCGAGTCATAGAAACTTGCATCCTGCATATTATAATCAGTAAAAACCAATGAGTTTAAAATATGAGAATTACGATCGCCCTTATTCTCTACCTCTTGAATTTTTTGATCAATTAACTCCATTGCCTCTTCGTCATTATCCTTTCGAGCCTGGCGATATTCGCGTGTTTTCTGAGTAAGATTACGCTCAATCTCATGAGTACGTTGGGTAAATATTGCCGTTACCTTGCGAGATAGCATTCCAGGGAATCCACCTGTAACGAAACGTATCTTCGCATTTCCACTACCTTTTTGCTCAAGATAGTCGAAGATATCTTGAGCATACGTCTCCAAAAGCCGGGCCATCTGCCTATCTTCGTCATAATCACGCCCAATCTTAAAATGGCCATGGACCTCGGCGCTGCCGACAATAATATTCTTACCTTTATCAAGTTCATACTCATCAGAGCGGTAGCTCCCGTTTTCTAAAAATGAATCTCTGATGTTACGACCCGTCTGAATAAGGACGGTTATAATTGGTGACTCCTCTTCTTCTTGTTTTTTAAGTGATTCGTCAATCAGGTTAAAGCTTGGCGGAATAACTGCCGTAGAATTCCAAAATTCTAGATGGTAACGCTCATCTGATATTTCTGGAATTTCAATACCCACTGCATCAAAAAGATCGTCCAACTCCTCATTGCGCTTGCGAGCTCCACGAAAAAGACTCACATATTGATCTAATGCACGCTGCCAATGAGCATTCATCGATGCTCCATATACTTCCTTGATTTGTTCAATTGCACTACGAATAACATCACGGCCACCAGGAATTTCCATAATTTTCTCGTGAGAACACAGCCGAATGAATGAATGGAGTAATTGATCATGCGATGCATCGTGATGAGTTTCCTTATAGCCTGGAGATGAAAGAATCGCTATCAATGTATCAGCAAATATTTTAATTTCTTCTACTTTTTTAAATCTAACCACGTTTGATAATACAGACTTTACTAAATATTCATCAATTTTGTGCGGCAGTGACATATAGCTATATCGAGCCGCTTTATATTTTTCTATATCAGATTTAAGCCAGTCAGGGATATGTTTGGTAGTGATACGATAGGTTAGATTATCTTTATTCCAAATCATATCAATAGCCTCTGGGCTCTGTGAAATATTCTGCAGAATCTTCATCTGCATAGGGGGCGAGAGCCCTTCGATCTGGCTTGGATTTAAATCATTAAGTAAATTCAGAATCTGAGGAGTATTTTCAACATCATTATACAGTGCATACATCTTATCGCCAGCCTCTCGTGCTCGATAATTTGCAATACCCATAGGCTCACTTAATTGGGTTTTTTCTAACAGCAAAGCTCTAAAGGCCTCAATATTCCCATTAAGATTCTCTGTAAAATATTTTTCATACATTGGTAGATCAGATTCTGACATTTCAACAACCCTATTAAATCCTGGGAGAGTAAGCCGCATAACACGCTCTGGAAGTGCATATTCACTTCTCGGTGTTTCAGTTCCTGGAAGTACATTCTCGATACCTAATTTTTCTTGCGCAAATGAGAGTGCCTTTTGTTCAAATTCTTTTGCTGTATATCGAGGAATTTCAAAGAACTTCGTCAGTGCGACTGATAACGCCTCGGGATTCAATCCTGATCCTTTTTCACGATCTGATCCAATAACACCAGCATGGCCTCCATACTCAGTCACATATCCTTTTCCAAAAAGAGATTCTAAATGGTGCAAGCGCTCTATCAACAAGGTGCGCAAGTCAATGCCTTGCATATTTTCAACTTGTGATTTGGGTATTTTTAAAAGTATTTTGTTACCCACAATGTTTCCATCATCATCTTTAGCATCATCGATCATCAACATGATCTGTGGCTCTTTCCCCATTTCTTGCGCAGCACGCATCGCCACCGACGGACCACCAATACCTGCATTCAACCCACGTGTATCAAAGTATGCAATGGGCACCTCAGAACTTGTATCAATCACCTTGAATCTTTCAGTATTTTGCACAGCACTCTTGAGCTCTGTAAAACTCTTTGCCTCCACTTGTTGAGCCAATGCAATTTGATCTTTATATAATTCTGAGAGAGACTCTGTTCGTTCTGGATCCATTAAATTCTCTAGCATTACTAATGAGGCATCCATAAAAGCCTTTGTGTCATTGCCATACTGATGCTTCAACCCATAGAAAATTTTGGTACTGGCAAGATCGAGCTCACCTTTATTTAGGTTCTTGAGCTGCCTTTTCATCTCTTTACCTGTTTCAGCGGCAGTGATCCAGCGATTGATATCAGTAGCATATGGCTGAAACTCTTTTGGGAATTCGCGCTGAAATTGACGATAAAACATTGCAGCAGCTGGCGCATCAGTTGTAGGGTCGTTATCAAAATTACCTGAATCTTTATCATTTAACCCATCAGTATCATCTGGCACACCCTCAATGATAATTTTTGTATTGTCTGCGAGATCTTCTGTTGAGACTTTTGGTACAAAAGAAAAAGGGGTATCTTTGGAAATAGCACCCGCCTTCAAGGCAAGAAAATACGTGAAAAGCTGATCACGGTCGAATTCATGGAACCAATGACCAAATACTGCTTCTTTATATTGAGGCTCTTTTTCTAAAGAGGGGATTGTTTCTAAATTACTCATATATCAAGATTATACATTAAAAAGTTATATTCCGCCCACCACAAAAGCCGCCCGAAGGCGGCCCGTGTGTAGACGTTTGTTGTGACAATTAAATGCTACTTTCGGAGCTTGCCACTCACAGAGAGTATATTAGCACAATGGGAATCTTTGTCAAGTAAATATGCCTGCGCCAAAGGTGTATATGCTAGTAGTCGATTATCTATACTAATATAAGATATTCAGAATTTGATCACATACACTTGCATATTATATAATATATGGTAAAATATTATTAAGTTATTCTTTTGTAGAGAAAGAGGGTAGATGAATATGTATGCATATTTTAGATTAAAATTTGATAGATATAACAAAAAAATCTTATCATCTTTTTAAATCTTATTTATTATGCGCTATATCAATCTACTTACTCAACCCTTAACAATTCTTGATCCCAACTCTCCACTCATCGTACGATCGAAGGGTCGCGTTGAGGCAATGTATCTATTTAAAGATACTGAAAAAGGAGAAAAGCTACCTATTGTGAAGACTTTCGAGGCATGCCGTAAAGGTTGCCTGCCGAAATTCGAAACACGGATAGCAGAGATCGAGAATTGTGAGGGGCTCCCTCTCTTTAATTCTCAGCTAGTCGTCAACTGGCCATTTGCTGAAAAGATTGAAGAAGGCGTGATATATATTGTTGCAAAACACATGATGGATCGCCTAATAATTGCAGGTTACGATATATCTAATCTTAGATATATATCAGGACCTGTAAAAAACATTGAGGGAGAATTGCTGGGGTTTGCTGGCCTTATGCAATATGCAGAGGGCCAGTAGAGGATAACTAGTCTATGTTTTTTAAACATAGGCTTTTTTTATTTATGAAATAATACCATCTGCCTCTATTTACCCAACCTACAACCCAACCCCCACAATCAGCCTATATAGAAAGAAGAAGATGGGTTCGAGATACTTCGCACCCCATACAATGAGCACAACGAGCAGGATAGGCATTGCCTTGATCATGCCCTGCTTGAATTTATGAGAGCCTTTTGGTAGCAATGAGAAGAGAATGTGATGTCCATCTAATGGTGGAATAGGTACGAGATTGAATACTGCCAACACAATGTTCAGCAACACAATCGAGCTCCCCACATGGAACATACTCTCTGACAAGAATTCAGCAGCAATTCCCCAGCGCAATAATAATCCGACAATGATTGCGATCATCAGGTTGGTTAACGGCCCTGCGAATGCTACGATTGCGGCACCCCAACGCTTCCATTTGGTCTCGAAGTTCGCTGGATTGAATGGTACTGGCTTGGCCCACGCGAAAAGGAATGGCGACTGCGCAAGGATCAGCAGCACCGGCAAAATGATCGATCCGAACAGATCAATATGCTTGAGAGGATTGAGCGCCAAACGACCCAATTGATGCGCGGTTGGATCGCCCATTTTATACGCTGCCCACCCATGAGCAACCTCATGGATAACCACAGAAAATATAAGGACAACAATATAGATAATAGTATCAGCGGGTATATTCATAGATAGCTTGTAACTACTTGCAATTATACACTGCTATGATATTATCCACAAACATATGGCAAAGGCATGTGCAATCACAAATAAAACATCTCAGGTAGGCGGCTCGTACTCTAACCGAGTCCGTGCTACTGAATTCAACCCCTGCGGCAAGCGTCGTCGCTATGCGAATATTCAGAAGAAAACATATTTCATCCCTGAATTAGATAAAAAAATGACTATCTTTGTATCAGCTCGCGGTATGCGCACTATCAACAAGAAAGGTGTGTTCCAAGCATTCAAAGATGCAGGACTTCTTGCAAAGAGGACCATCAAGAAAGCTGCATAGTCTTACTCTCAACACATATACGAAAATCGCTCTGAATACTATTCAAGGCGATTTTTGTTTTCTTGTATTTTATGTATCAAAGCGTACAATGAAAATCTAGATTTTTTTATTTATAATGCCTAATATAAAGTATGAATATCATTGCATTACGTGAAAAGAAATACTGGCTGGCGCTCATCATGCTTTTTTGGATGCTCTTTTGGGGCCTCAACGGACTTGATAAATTCTTTAACGGATCATTCGAGCCTATTATTGATGACGCAGTAACCCAGAGCGTCGTGATCAATCCCTCATCAGGGACCATTCAATCATATGTTCAGCCGATGCACACCGTCGGGCTCTTTGGCGTTAATAGGAATGCCAAGATGATTCACTTCTTTAGCAGGATTGGCGTCGGTGAGCGGACAGCGCTGGGTGTGCTCTATACAATTGCTGTTATAGAAATACTCATCAGTATACTTTTCTTTATTCATCTCTTGATGATTCTCTTGCCAAAAAAGTCCCTCACGCCACTGCGTGTGACGCGCACGTTTTTGCTCTGCTTTCTCTTATTCACCCTCTTTACCGCTGGCGATATCGTATTTGGCGAGCGCATAGAACTCTGGGAGCATGTGACCTTTATGGTGATGGTGCTCATGAGTTATCAGTTCGCACTGAAGTTACTCGAAGAGTAGAATAAATCTATCTAATATTTCATAGGTACATACAACATACCTCACGCCGATATCAGCATAGCTGATATCGACCCTCTCCAATATTGGGTGAGCGCGGCGTACGCCGCGCTCTTACTTTCCACGCGTGCGTGAATAGCTCCCCACAATGCGCATCTCCTGTGCAAAGAATGCTAATTCCTCATGGGCATTTTTAACATGAGCATCACTGGGAATTCCCTCGTGATCAATCCAGAACATATAGGTGAAAGGCTTTTCAGGATGGGGGCGCGATTCGATTTTCAAAAGATTCACACCATTACTCGCGAATCCACCAAGGCACTTATACAATGCGGCAGGAATGTCACGCGTGGTAATCACGAGTGATGTTGTATCAGGAACAGCGTGATCGGTAATCTGTGTACGGAAATCACCATCGATGTGATCCCGAGAAGCGAACAAGTGAAATCGTGTCATATTACGCACAGGGACCAAGTCCTGGGCAATAACCTCGAGACCGTATACTTCGGCTGCCCATGGGCTCGCCAGAGCTGCCTTGGTCACGTTATTCGCATCGCGTACAAACGCCGCAGCACCAGCTGTGTCAAAATAGGTCTGCGCCTCGTATCCATTTTTTTCGAGATAGGGACGACATTGGAGAAGTGCCTGAGGATGTGAATAGACCTGCGTAATCGATTCCAAGCTCGCACCAGGTACTGACATCATTTCATGATTAATAGGCAAAATATACTCAGCCAAGATCTCTATCTTTTGATCTTTAACAATGCAATCATAGGTTGGAACCACTGAACCCGTAATAATATTTTCAATAGGAAAACACCCGAGTGCCCCTTTTGCAACATGAGCAAACCCCTCATCGAATCGATTCACGGGCACGGGCGTATATTCTGTAATGCCATATGCATTACAGAATGCATGGAGTGCTGCTTCGCTATAGGCCCCTGGGGCGCCTTGGTAGGCGATATCTATTTTTTTGAGATCTCGATCATTTTTCATATATTCGATACTATCATACTCATACGATCATGATACACTGAATATACCAGTATGAAGACTGTGTATGTTGTCGCCATTGCGTGCGGGATTGCCTTGGGTTCATTCCTCACGAGTATCTATTATTCAGAGATTAATCATATCTCGCAGATTTTTCGTGATGAATATAATCTTTTCTATTTTATAATTCTGATTACCTGCATCTGGATGTTCATAGAATGTGTGATGGGGTTGCTGAGGGTGAAGGGGTGGCGCGCCGCGCTGATCGTCTGTTGCGGAGCGTTATTGTTCAGCGCGGCGCGCACTCACCACCGACTCGCAGAACTTGCAGCCTCGTCACTCTATGCCCTCTCTAATAATGAAGAAGTTACACTCGCCTGTGATGTGACAGCACCACCAGACATACGTACGAACAAGCAATTCATCACGTGCAAAGCACACCATATTCTCGATGAAAATAATTCACTCACTGAAATCAAGAATCTGAGCAATATCAGAATCACCCTTTCTCGCAACCTCCGCACACCAATCAACCATCGCGATACGCTTATCCTTTCAGGGAAACTCAAAAAGCCGGAAGCCTTCATAACAGAAACCGAGCGTACCTTTAATTACGATACCTATCTGCTCGTGCGCGGTGTCACTCATACGATGTACCAACCATCGATCATCACTCACCAACCTCGTGATACCGCAACCTTCCAGACAAGACTTTTCAATCTCAAAACAAAGCTCATTGATCAAGCCAATCTCCTCCTTCCCGCCCCTGAATCAGGGCTCTTGGCCGGAATTCTCTATGGGGACCAGCGCGGCATTTCAGAGAACCAGGAAAAGATATTCCGTGACACAGGGATTATTCATATTGTCGTTCTCTCTGGATATAACGTTACTTTGGTAATTATTTTCGTGCACGCTCTTTTGAAAAAAATGAACAAGAGATTCCGCCTGATGCTCAGTATTATCGCGGCACTCACATTCATGGTGTTCACTGGCATGGGGTCAACCATTGTTCGCGCAACTATCATGGCAATTCTGACATTGCTGGCAACTCATGGAGGAGGCACCCTCTCGCCCGCACGTAACCTCGCATTAGCAGCCGCAGCCATGATACTCATCAATCCACTGATCACTGCGTGGGATCTCTCTTTTCAATTATCATTCTTGGCGACCGTCGGACTCATATATATTGGTCAGGCAATTACTCCATATTTCAGATTCATTCCAACATATCTTGGTATGCGCGAGAATGCTGTGGCCACCATATCTACACAAATCACCGTGATGCCACTCTTACTCTACAGTATCGGCGAATTGTCGCTCCTCTCGCCCATCGTCAACATGCTCGTGCTGCCTTTTGTTGCGCCAGGCATGCTCATAGGGTTCGTAGGGACCCTCGTAACCATGATCCTACCCGCCAGCATTCCGGTCGTGCGCCTGATCATGCATATACCACTCGTGGCCGTTACCGAAATCTCATCACGCTTCGCGAGCATTCCCTGGGTCGCCACCACCGTACCGCCTATTCCCACCTGGATGCTCGTACTATGTTATGTATTGATTGGCGCTTGGATGTTTTTTTCTAAAAAAATATCTTAAACTAATTGTCTAAATTATCAGAAAGATACCGCTTTGCTTTTTCTAAATAACCTTTTTGTTCCATAAAATCCTTATTTCTATTCATAATATTCTTATAAAAAAGAGAGATATCTTGATCTTCTCGAATTATATGAATTTGATCATTCTGAAAAAAAGCTTCTATTAATTCCTCTTCTTGCTGATCAGAAAAATTAAACTTAGATAATCTACTGATAACCACATGAGTAAAAGCAAAACTCTTGCTGCTAAATAAATCAGCGATTAATTCATTTTTTTGTTTTTCTACCTGAAGATCAATATTAATATCATCTTTATCATTAAAAAGCTCCGACAGTGACTTATAGAGGTAAACATCTGATTTTTTGATTTTTTTCCATTCATCAAAAAGAAAACTATTGACTTCATTGTCCTTTATTTTGCTTTCAAAATCTTTATCGCCACTTATAATTATCAGATCTTCTGAGTCTGGGAACTCTCCGAGGAGCGCCTCCCAATTAATTTCATCACCATAACTGTTATTCTTTTTCCCGGGTGGATTTCCAAGCCTATAACGAATAATTGCCTTCTCTAAATACTTATCACTATCAATAGTAAATGATTTACTAAATATCTCTCCGATAAGAAGATCTGCTGATAATTTTTTTGATTCTATTGCTTCCTCTACTTTTTGAGAAAGACGTGCTTTTATGTCCACTACATTTTTTTGGAGATTACCTATCTCTTCATATTCTGCGTAATTCTTAAAAATAGAATTCATCTTTATCTCAATTTTTGAATCATTAAAAGACTTAAAAGTTTCGACAAGTACTCCTTCTCTATTCCTATGGAATTCATGCCTAACCTGACTTGTTAAATAGATTTTAATAAACTGTGGCCTAAGTTCAAGATATGGAATAAGTTCACCTAAAGCATCAAGGTCTTCTTTTCCAAATTTATATACGTCTAAAAAAATATTTGAGTCGATAAAAACATGGTACATATATTAGAGACTATATATAAATTAACTACAAACAACAACTACCCCACCTGCTCATTCCACATATCGCGATACACGCCTTTTTTCTTGATGAGTTCATCGTGCGTGCCATCTTGAACAATCTCACCTTTTTCCAAAACAATAATCCTGTCGAGCTTCGCAATCGTCGAGAGGCGATGCGCTACTACAATCGTTGTTCTATCTTTCATCGCGGCATCGAATGCTTCTTTAATATATTTTTCAGAAATAGTATCGAGTGACGACGTCGCCTCATCGAGAATCAGCAATGGCGCATCCTCGAGCATCACCCGCGCAATGGCAATTCTCTGACGCTGACCACCTGATAATTTCACTCCGCGCTCGCCCACCATTGTATCGTATTGCTCTGGGAGATCCATAATGAATGCATGTGCTCGTGCTTTTTTCGCTGCATCAGTGATTTCTTTTTGATTTGCATCTGGATTACCGTAGGCAATATTCTCGCGAATCGTCCGGTGGAAAAGAACGGGATCCTGAGGCACATATGAAATATGCCGGCGCAGATCAGATTGGAGTACATCGCGAATATCTTGGTCATCGATAGTAATTGATCCTGCATCTACATCAGAGAATCTCAGGATGAGGCTCGTGATCGTGGATTTCCCCGAGCCTGAATGCCCGACCAAGCCTACATGCTGACCAGCTGGAATTCGTAGACCTAGATTAGAAAATACCTGCTGTCCATCAGTATAGGCAAAATCAACATGATCCAATACGAGCGCCCCTGAATGCATACGTGATACTTCGGGAATCTCAGGGTCAGTAATATCTATCGGCGTGTCGAAGATCTCAATCATTTCTGATGCATCGGTAATTGCCTCGAATACCTGCATCAACGCACCTGATAATCGCCATATTGACCGAGAGATACTCAATGTGAATGTCTGGACCAGAACAACAATTCCGGGAGTAATAACACCACGCTGCCATAACATTACCGATCCCAAAACCCCGCCGATGATTAACGCCCATACGAGCATACTAAAAACTATTTCTGAATAGAAAACTATAAGCCATGATTTCCATCGTGCACGATATTCACCTTGCGTAGCTGTGTGATATTGCCCCCTCTCACGTTCTTCAGCGCTGAATATCTTCACCGCTTGCATATTACCTATTGCATCTGACAATGCTGCTGTGAGGCGCGAGTCTGTGCGTGCTTTTTCTAAATCTCTCGGATATTTTATCTTTAAAAAAATAGCTACTGCGATTAAAAACATAGCAACCCAGCCCAGGAGCATGTATCCCAATAAAGTAGCAAGCTGAAAGAGCACAACAAGGCTCACTATTAATTCAGTAAATAAACGTAGAAAAACATAATTAAATTTAACAACTATGTTCTCAAAGGCGCGGGTATACCTACGGACGCGCGCAACAAGTGCACCAGAAAATGCCCCACCAAAGTAACGCATCGATCGCCCAAGCAATGTATTAAAAGCGCTATTTCCTAAGTCTTGGATTTTTTGCGCGACCAACCTCAACAAGCACCACTGATTTATGCGTCTTAAAGTAAAGTCGATGAACTTAATAATCCCCAATACAACAACAAGGCGGTAAATCATCTGTATATTTGTACTTTCTGTATAGAGACCTCCCATTGCGTCGACTATACGCGCGAACAAAACTGAGACCACAGCCTTATTCAGAATAGTAGCTATAATTATTAATATAAAAATACTAATCCAACCCCATCGCCTATCGCGCATCTCATGCCAGAAGTGACCCAGGACGCGGCCAATCATATTCTTTTTTCTTATTTTTTTATGCATATTTTAATGAGTGCGTATAAAAGTGTAACAGCGTTAGATATACTCTACATATGAATACCTATATCACAAAACAAATTAACTATACCAAATTATTTGCCATTATGACGATGGCAGCATTATTCGCAGTAACACCTATTATTAATCCACAAGAAGCCGAAGCGCTCTCGTGCCTACCTTCGCTTCCGATGATTGCAACTGTCGAGAGCATTAATTCATCTTTTTCTGATTTTTACCCGCTGAAACTTACAGATCATATATTTCTCAACCCAACATATTTTACTGTATCGCCTAATCCTAATTTGCAAAAGAGTCTTGTAACAAAGTATGCAGAAGGCACTCTCGAAGAGTATATTCCTACATATTTCTCTGGAGAAATTATTCCAGAAGATCACATTTCTATGTCTGAAAATATTCATTCGGATTATAGCTATCTAGTGCAACCAGGAGACTATCTAGTAAAAACACCCCCACAAAGCCTCAGCGCATGCGGCGGGCCAGGACTGATGAGCATTATGCGCTACTCACCAATTGATGATGAGATGCAACTTATTGCGAGTTTTTTTAGAAGTCATCCTTACGGAGCTATTGATTTAGGGAGCCAGTCAATCACTGCTTATCCAGATACTCACGATGCATCGCGGATCTCTTTAATGATCAATGGGATTTCACATTCATTAAGGCAAGGCGAATCTATCTATCCCAATACTGGAGAAATATCTAATACCATACAAGAAATAGAACTATCGGGCTTCAGCCTAGAAGAAGGCATATGGGGGAGTATGCCAAGTCTAGGATTAGTTTTTATATATAAAAATGAGGGTGACCTTATTGTAGATCCCAAGCCCGTAGCAAAGCCTATTGAGGGAGATCTCTGCCAGATCACCTACTCGCAACTCGTGCGTTACGGACGACGTGGCAATGATGTACGACAAGTTCAGAATTGCTTGAACAATCTCGGCTACAACACCGGGACAGCAGATGGCATTTATGGACCGAACACCTATCGTGGTGTTACAGAATTCCAACGAAGTATTGGCGGGATTCAAGTTGATGGGATTGTAGGACCCGTAACAGTGCAGTATCTCAATCAATTATAATTCTGAGTCTTTCTTATAGTATGAATTTAGAAAAGCAGGCATTATGTGCCTGTTTTTTTATTTCTTATACATCACTACTCAATCCACCAATCCTCTCCATCTGACGCGAGTGTTACCGCGCCATCGGTACACGTGCACACGTGAGGGATCCCGAGACGATAAAGCCGCTCCAAAACACCCTTGTACGGATGTCCGTAATTATTATCTGCCCCGGCTGAAATGAGGCCCAATTTAGGAGTCGTGGCACGCAGGAATAGTTCTGACGATGAGGTCTTGGAGCCATGATGTCCAATCTGAAGAATATCAGTATCGAGCATACTGGGATCATCGCGATATAATTCCACCAGCAGGCGTTCGCCGATATGTGACATGTCACCTACCCAGAGGAAGCTCGTGTCGCGATAGGTGATTTTACCCATTACCGAATACTCATTCCTATCATCAATCAAGTCATCATAATCGTAGGCGTTTATAATATTTGGGAAAAAATACATCTGCGACCCATCTCCTAGATTCATCTCTATAGCATTATCATGCAGCTCAATATGCACTGCCCCACTTTCACCAATCGCCTTTTCATAGACATCACGCGAATCGAAATCCTGACTATCATCCACTCGATCGATAATCATCCCAATATCATAGAATGCAACGAGGTCAGACAGCCCGCCCACGTGATCTGCATCAGGATGCGTGAGGATCACCATATCAATGAATCGATTATTGAAGCGCATCACTTCACTGAGCGACTCGACAACAGATCGATCACGACCCACATCAATCAATATCTGCATACCATCAGGGAACTCGATGAATGTTGCATCACCCTGCCCTACATTCAGCATGTGAATTTTCATTTCTTTACTCTCATCAACTTCTCTTTTACTAAAAATCGCAAAAGTATCTCTTCCAAGAAAATATATACACAAAACAATAACGAGAACCAAACAGATACTATAAAAAATGAATGGTATGTAATTTTTATTCTTTTCCTTATGAACCATGCGCAAAAAATATTTTTACCAATACGTCTTCAGGGTATTTGGTAAAAAAATAGTAAATAATTATCAAGCCTTCCATGCCTCGTATGCATCAATAATCTGGCGGGTTACTTCTTCTAAATTATATTCATCAGTACGAATGATGAAATTAAAGGCATCTGGATTCATGTGATCGTCAATATCATATAATTCTTTGTAGCGTAGTTGCTCACTCGCGAATCGCTTGCGGTTATGCTCGAGCATCTCCTCGACACTCTTTACCATTTCAGTCTTGCGATCAGGATTCTTTTGCAAATCATCAAAAATTCTTTGCGCTGCAATCTCTTCGTCAATTTCAAGAAATACATTAAAAGCATGCGGTGCGAAAATGTGGCCCAACCGTGAATCAATCACGTAATGTTCTGTACTATTGAGAAATTCTTTCTGGCGCTCATCAATAGTGAGGTCAACTTGATCATCGCTATCCATAATTTCATGGAGCTCTTGAAAAGTTATTCCGCGCTCAGCCGCCTCATCACGGAAGAACCTCCCCGCAGAGAATCGATCGTAGCCCAGCCCAGCTGCTACCGCATCAGCGGTACTCGTTTTACCCGCACCGAGACGCCCGGCAAAAGTTATTGCGTGAATCTTTTTATCTTCCTGATTCATTTCATCTGTATGCATATATCGCATTGAAACATGTCAGAATAATATATGCAAGAAAAACCTCATGAAATCCTGCACAGCGCATGCCCTCATGCTATACTCGATCCATATGTATACACAAAAAATATTCAATATCCCAGAAGCCCTAACAGGCATCTCACAAAAAAATATCACAGAACATTTAGGGCTCTATGCCGGATATGTAAAGAACACGAACATGCTCCTAGAAAAATTAAACGACGGATCAGTCGATGGCTATGCACGATCAGAAATGCAACGACGCTTTTCATTCGAATTCAATGGTATGAGGAATCACGAATATTATTTCAGTGATCTAGAAAATGGTGCGCAAGAAATTGATCCAGAAAGTAGTTTAGGTAAAAAGATAAGCCAGCAATGGGGATCATTCGATGCATGGCTAGAGACGTTCAAAAGCATCGCCAAGACACGCGGCGTTGGATGGGCAATCCTCTCGTACGATCGCGATGCAGATCTCTTGCTCAACACATGGGTTGATGAACAACATTTGGGACATCTCAATTCATGCCAATACATTGTAGGAATTGATATGTGGGAACATGCCTTCGTCGCAGACTATCAACCATCGGGTAAAGGCACCTACGTCGATGACTACCTAGCACAGGTTAATTGGGAGGGTGTGAGTGAGCGGTTTGATAAGGCGAAAAGGTAATTTATGCATGCAAGTCACCATCCTCAACACACCAACATTCCCGCCCAATGCGCGAGAGGAAGATAATGCTACGCGTCAAAATATTTTTCACAATATCGTAGAAATCGTTCAAAACCTTGATCTCGAATCACAAGAAATTACCGTTACCTTTGCCTCGCTGGGAACAGCATCATTGGTTGCACTATTGCAAGATGAAAATGACGAGAAATACGCACTCAAATTTCCTATCAATAGTACCTATCCATTTCGCGAAGTTCCCTTTCTCAGGGCATGGGAAGACGCTGGCATATATACACCACGTGTTATTACCTATGGTAAAATATTAAAATTTCCATATGTCTTAATGGAATACATCGATGCGCCAACATATTGGCATGTCTTTCTACAAACCCCTCATGAGTTTGATATATCTATATATAAAAGTATTGGCGATCAGCTTGCACAAATACACACAGTAGAAACATCTGGCTATGGACGCCTCCTCACAGATGGCCCTGAATATGCCACGCATGGAGATTGGATAGAGAAAAATCCCTATATCAAAAATCAATTCGCCTACATCACAGAAAACAACATTAATGATCAATATAATTTTCAATTACCCAATCAGGATAAAATAAATAATCGCATCTTTTCTCACATCCATCGCGAAGAGACAACAAGCTACTGGTGCCACATGGATTGTTCACTTGGGAATATATTTGCTACACCTCATGGGTCGATGCTCTTTGACCCAGGCGGACTTCTCTCTCATCCCTATTATGACCTCGCGCATAGCATGGTGCTGGCATGCATTTATCACGATGATCCTATTGTTCCTGCAGAATTACTTTTTGAAGGATATGCGGCCATGAGTGACGTATTTAATAATCTTCAGAAAGAAACGCTGATTCCCTTTATTCAATTCCAAGCAGTAATGAAAATCCGCCAGTGGCATGCGGGCGGGAAAACAGAGAGATTGGAGAGGCTAGAAAAGATTCTTGATTTTTCAAATAGATTCTAGCTATATGAACGCATGAATTTATTTAATCAAATATTTATACTCAGGATACAATGTACTGACTTTCTCTTTCCACCAAGTCGTCTCGCTTTGATTTTTTAAAACATGCTTTTTTGAGTAAACCAAAAGCACGTAAACTTTCTCTTCTTTTTTATCCCATAAAAAAATGCAACGGCTTCCTGACTTTTTTGCAGATTGGCCTTTCTTTGAAATAAAATCACATTTGCATACAGAGATACTCTCATGGCTATGTATTATATTAGCCCTTTTCCTCTGTAAAAGAATTTCTGGCTTTTCTAGCAAAGATACAAAAGACTGCCAATAGAATTCAAAAGAATTATCCTTTCCTTTTTTAAAATCCTTAAGAAAATTCTTTTCTGCAGGCTTAGAAATAACAACAAAACAACTAAAATACATATTCTGGGTCTTCCTGCAAAATGAGATCATAAGAAACAATCTCTTTGTTATTTGCATGCATATAAGGAAATTGATTATGCGTAAAATTAACTATTTCTTGGGTACTTTTGCCCTTCCATCTTTTTGCAATCTTCTTTATAAGACTTTCTTCTTTTTTACTCAACATATCATCAGAAATCCTTTCTCCTGCCCTTGTTTCAGAAACGAGAAGTGCTTTATTTTTTGGTTCAATCACAACAAATCCCTCATCTGATAAATGACCCAAAAGTACGAAATACTCATCAGGAACTGGCCCGTGTTTTATTTTTCTATATGCCATACCGCTCATACTTGCATGATTCTCATAATAGAAAACAAAATCAGCAAGATAGAGTAATTTTGCAAGCTTTGTCTTTGGAATTTTTCCATCACCACCAATTTCACGCAGAAAAGCAAAAATCATTTGCGTGTATTTATTCATATTTTCTTGAATATCCGTAAAAATAATCTCCTCAGGTCGAGTCTTTAAAAACTTTGCCGCCGTGTTAATTTGAGGCAAGGTGAGATCCTTATTCCCCTGCTCAAATTTACGGTATGCCATCCGAGAGATACCAAGCTTATTCGCGATAGAATATTCAGAAATTTTTTTATCTTTTCGTAATTGTATTATTTTTTCTCTATAATTACTCATAGTACATTAATTATACATACATTGTATACAAAGTACACGGTAAAAAATATTATTCTACTAGAGAGATCACCTTAGTCTTACATCCTCTCTGGGGCATCAATACCCAAAAGATACAGCCCTTTCTTGAGGATCTTCTGCGTATTCTCTGTAATGAGCATACGATAACTTGAAATCTCAGGAGTCTCATTATTGAGGAAGACTTCACCCGACGAGTACCAGCGATTAAATGCATGAACGAGTTCCAATAAGTATACAATAATATGATGTGATTCGTAGGACCTTTGAGATTTCTCTACCACTTCGATAAAGCGCGGGAGCAAATGCTCGACTTCAATCGTTTGCCAATTATTTGGTTTTTCCATTCCTGCATTATGTGAAATATTCATGCTTTCTGCATTTTGTAAAAGAGACCGCATACGCGCATGACTATATTGTAAATAGGGACCCGAGTCACCTTGGAATGAAATCGCCCGATCTGGATCAAAGTCAAGATTCTTGCCCGCCTGCACACGTAAAATAGTGAATCGTAACGCAGCAATAGCAATTTGATCCACGAGACTCTCGCTCGTATTATATGGCGACGCCTCGAGGCGCGCCTTAGCTTCTGATCCAATAGTCTCAAGGAGTTCTGATGCACGCATGACATTCCCTAGGCGCGATGACATTTTTTCACCCTTCCATGCCATTCTCCCATGCGTTACATGCACGAATGCATTCTGCCATTCCTGATTAATTTTCCCAGCAGCATGGCTCATCACTTTGAAATACGGACCTTGCTCGTGGTCAGTTACGATAACTGAAATATCTGGATGATACCGATCATGCTTCAATGCAATCAGGCCGATGTCCTTGCCTTCATAGGTTGGATTCCCTTCTGCATTAATAAACACGCGCGTATGCAATCCATACTGCTCACCGGGATAAATGACGGCACCCTTTGATTCACGAAAAATACCATCTTCACCAATGTGCTCTTCGACGATCTCTTTCCCCCTTACTGCTGCCTCAGACTCGAAAATAAATCCATCGAACTGCGATCCCAATCGCTTTGTCATCATATAAAAATAATCGAGGTTCAACGCCTTTGCCTTTTCATACATTGCATATGCCTCATTCTCGACACCATTGTATAGATCACGGACCAACCCTCTAATCATGAGTGCATCATCAGGCGATTCGTCATACACCTTCGTACCCTCAACATAACATTCACCGAAAAGATCCATGGCTGCCTCAGGATTATCGGCCACATTATCGAGTGCCTCCATGCCGCCCTTTTTAATCAAGGCATAGAGCGCCTTGGCGATTCCGAGCGATACATCAGAAGGATATGAGAGTACGATCACGTCAGCCCCAGAGCTCTTCATAATGCGTGTCATACTTTCGCCAATAGCATTCGTCATCGCGTGTCCGACGTGGAATGGCTTGAACAAATTCGGACTCGTGTGCTCGACGATGACCCTCTTGCCCTTGTGTAATTGGGTATCACCTATGCGTTCCCACGATTGATTCTGTAGCGATGTAGTATATGTATGGAAAAAAGTATCCGAGAGCGTGATGTTGATGAATCCCGGGCCAGCGACACTGACCTCATCAATGATTTCATATTCAACATTATTAACAGCATCAGCAATTTTCTCCCCAAGTTCTCGGGGCGAGGTGCCGACTTTTTTAGCGAACTGCATAGCAACATTCGTCGCATAGTCCCCATGAGCAAGTTCGGCCGGATGCTCGAGATGGATGGTATGCGCATCGTGTTCAATACCTATTTCTGCTAGCGCAGACGAAATAATATGCGTGAGCACGTGACGCACATCGCCCACTTCTGGATTGTTCTCATCTTTTTGCTTCATAATATGAGGATAGCATAGATATTACACCACGCCATCTTTTCTCAACTGATGAGTCCAATCAAGTATTTTTTTAAGGTTATAATCAAATGTGATTTCATCAGATTCATTTCTATTATTAAAATATTCTTGTATTTCTTTACGGCTAAACCATTTTATATCGGCAACAGCATCTTCGAGAACAAGCTCACTGAGATCAATATCATCTACCACGGCTCGATGTATAACAGCAAAATAATCTGCGATTGACTCGCTGATATAAAATTTTTTGCTATCAATAATTTGAGAAGGATCCAATGTATAGCCAATTTCTTCTTGTATTTCCTTCAAGGCATTCTCAAGATAATTTTCACCAAGTTCGACAGCTCCTGCAGCGGCAGCCCCCCATTGACCTGGCTTAACCTTTTTATGCCATGCACGCTGGGCTAATAGTATATCGCCCTGAGAACTCTCGATCCAGACAGCACTCGCGCGCGATATTGCATCACGAGGCTTTTCTGATCGCAAGCATGATCCAATAACTTCATCGTGTTCGTTAACGAGGATTATTTTTTCAGAAGATTTACTATTACTCATACATAAATAACTACATCGTTATTCTTTATTCTCTTTATCTTTAAGTAACTCACTAAGCTCATCAGATTTCTTTGCTATTTCACCCATAGTCTTTTGTAAATCTTCTATAGCACTATTATTCTGCTCGACACATGAGTGTATAATAGCTTTCCACGAATCTCCATTTTCTAATCTCTCTGATAACTCGCCAGAGGTAATGTGCTCAAATTTTTCAGCAAAATGATTAAGTATTTTCTCAGACTCTCCCGATTGAATAATCTGACCATACGAAACTAAACATGATTCTTCGAAAATAAGCTCGTTCATTTTTTGTTCAATCTCTTCATCAGAAATATTTTTACCCCAAATTTGATGATTAGTTTCTGTCTTCCTATAAAGTTGAGCATATTCCTCATATTCTTGTATTTGGCGAGCATACTGACCTTTAGGAAATTCATCTATCGCCTCCAATGTATCTAGAAAAGCCTTGAGGCTTATGCCGACCTTTTGCTCAAGTCGTTGCTTTTCCGTATAAGCTTTTTTGTTCTGCTCTGTAAGTCTATCTATCTCAGCCCTAATTGCTTTTTCTGATGAATTTTTACTTATTGGTAAAGGTGTCTCTTGTGGTGGCTGTGGTTGCTCAAAATTTTCATGCATATATTTTTATTACTTAATTAATTACTAAACAAAGGTCTCCGGAATCGGGAACGAGGTTGCCAATGCACGCAGGCGGTTTTTCACATCTGCATGCAATGATTCATCATCCGGATTACGCAACACCTCAATCATCATCTGCGCCAATTCCTTACACGCATCCTCGTCGAACCCACGCGTTGTGATAGCTGGCGTACCGAATCGAATTCCCGATGGATCCATCGCCGTACGTGTATCGCCCGGAATCATGTTCATGTTGAGTGTTATTCCAACAGTATCCAATAACTCCTGCGCCTGCTTGCCCGCGATATTAAATGAAGTCCACACATTCACCAGCAACATATGATTATCTGTTCCGCCTGCAATCATGCGCACTTCTTCTTTTTTGAAAATTTCTGCCATGGATCTCGCATTCGTGATAACCTGTTGTGCATATATTTTGAAAGATGGATCGAGTGCCTCACCGAATGCTACGGCCTTGCCGGCAATTTGATGCATGTGCGGGCCACCCTGGAGACCTGGAAAGACTGCCTTGTTAATTTTCTTGAACATTTTTTCGCTATCACGTACGAGGATCATGCCACCACGCGGACCACGGAGCGTCTTGTGCGTCGTGGTCGTCATAATATCGAATCCATGAGTCATAGGATTCGCAATCACCTCTGCGGCAATGAGTCCCGCAATATGTGCCACATCAGCCATCATGATGGCCCCAATTTCCTGGCCAATTTTTGCAAAATCTCCCCACGGGAATTCACGCGTATATGCCGAGAATCCTGCGATGATCATTTTTGGTTTTTCTTTCAAAGCTTTCTCGCGAATGGCTTTCATATCGAATGTGCCCATTTCTGGATCCGCGATTTCGTAATCGATGAAATTATACATCTTGGCAGGGAACGTTGCCGGATGCCCATGAGTGAGATGCCCACCATGTGGCAATGACAATCCCATAACCGTATCGCCGGGCTTGAGAAGTGCGGCATACACTGCCATATTCGCCGGCGCCCCAGAAAGAGGTTGCACGTTTGCATACTTAGCTCCAAACAAATTTTTCGCACGCTCGATGGCGAGTACTTCGATCTGATCAGTATATTCCTGACCACCATAATACCTACGGCCCGGATATCCTTCGGAATATTTATTCGTCATCCCGGAGGCGAGTGCCTCACGTACCGCATGCGATACGTAATTCTCTGATGGGATTAACTCCAACCCTTCGTACTGGCGCACTTCTTCCCCGTGCAATATTTCATACACTTCTGCATCTTGTTTTTTCACATACGCATATGCGTCATAGACTTTTTCTGTATTATTCCCAGCTTGCTGATTCGTTTCCATATAGCTGCATTATACGGGAAAAGATCTACGTTGCTAGTTTATTTATGAGAAATGCTCTCTCATTGGGCAATATTCAGTGAGCAAGGTTCAACCTTACAATTCTAAATCACGCTCCTTCACCCCACCAGCAACCGTGAGCTCCCCCTTGATACGCTTATGGCTTTTGTAATTTTCTAACAGGACGTGTTCTGGGCGAAAGTCACTCAGCTCTTTCACCTCGTCGCTAATCGATACTGTTGGGAACGGCATCGGTTCACGCTTGATCTGTTTACGCGCCTGATCAATGTGATTGCTATAAATATGTGCGTCACCAAAAGTATGGATGAATTCTCCTGGCTCAACATTTAACACCTTAGCAAGGACCACAGCGAGCAACGCATAGCTTGCAATGTTGAATGGGACCCCCAGGAACATGTCAGCGCTCCGCTGATACAGCTGCAGCGATAGCTTTCCGCCCTTGAGCGACACCTGGAACATATTATGACAAATCGGAAAACGCGATGCATCCTCTGAGCGCGCCATGGCATACAGATACTCTGGATTCCATGTATTCACAATCGTATTACGCGCATGCGGATCAGCTCGCAGCTCATCAACAATCCACTGCAATTGATCGATTGTTCCTCCGTGCCTCGTCGGCCAATTGCGCCACATCTCGCCATAGATACGTGGCAGATCTCCGTGCTCTTTTGCAAAATCATCGTCCTGTGTAATTTTTTTTATAAAATCCTCTTTAGAAAGCATTTCGCTCCCATTATTTTTCTCTTTATATATTTTGTACGGATAGTCATCCCAAATATGCACATCATTATCTACGAGATATTTTATATTCGTCTGCCCTGAGAAAAACCAATACAACTCATGCAATACTCCCTTCCAATAGACTTTTTTAGTCGTGAGTAATGGAAATCCCTTCGAAAGGTCAAAACGAATCTGACGACCAAATACACTGTAGTCCTGCGCACCAGTTCCCTCATCAGTCCCCAATACACCATTATCAAGAATTTCTTCTAATAAACTAAGGTATGCATATTCTGGATGATTTTTTGTTTCTGATTCTTTTAAGCTCATAAAAAAATTAATATTTAATCTAAATAGTAAAATAATCCTCAGCAGGGACATCTTCTCCTGCATCTTTGGTGAATCTCTTGACTTCCCTCTCCTCGAGTCTCTCGTTACGCTTTTTCATTGCCTGCTCTTCGTCGCGTGCCTTTTTACGTACGAAGTGATCACTGTTCTGTTCGTTATATCTCCCAATCTCTTCGTACGATCGTGAGGCCTCAGACGTAAGGCGCGCAAAGAGAATCTGCGCAATCTCCATTCCAGGCCGCAACATAATAGGCACATTGCTATTATTCACTAATTCAAAAGTAGGATAAAAGGTGTGCCCCGGATTGAAGAGCATCGCCGTGTTGTGCACCACCAACCCAATACGCGCCAAGGAACTCTTCCCTGAGAGGAGCATCAGATGATTGAGGTCAACGCCAATCTTCTCAAATTGCTTGCCCAATACACTCTCGCCTGGATGGAGAATGAATGCCTCGCCCTCAGGAATAACAATAGTGCGCGTACGTGGATATATTCCACGCGCAGGGTCGCTCGCCTGAATATCATAGCGATCAATGACCTGGAATTCATTATCGAGCGTCACGTCATAGCTCGCCACCTGGAGCTGCCCCTCGCGAAAGGGATCAATGGTGATGTGGCCCTTTTTCATTGTTCTATAAATATCGTAATCAGAAAGAAACATAAGCAATACAGATTATTCCAGTAAAAAGGTCTTGTCCGTTCCATAGTAATCCTGCCAATGCTCATTATAATGTGCGAACATGCGATCGATACGAGCCTGATTGATTTCTTCTAGACCGAACATTTGCATGAATGTGAGGATCTCCTGCTTGATCTCGTCCACTCGAGCAATATCATCGGTGACCTTTTCGCATTCCACCAGATATCCGTAGCCAGCATTCTTATCAATAGTCGCCGTAATGCCATGCTCGACACTCGTGTATGTTTCGCGCTCACGAGACCATTTAGACTTGTAACTGAATCCTGCATTCAGGATCAACTGATCGAGCTCATCGAGCGACACTGGCATGACTACTTCGAATTCACGCCGCGCAACAGCATTGGCATGGGAATCAGCACCGAGTGATACCTTCATTACAAAGATCACCTCCTCAGCATTAATCTCGCGAGATCGCATAGAGAATTCCTGCCCTTCTGTTATGAGCTCGCTATAGAGTACTGTTTGTTTTTTAGTGAAATATTTCTCCAAAGACCCGCCCAACGCAACAAGATCACCATCACTATTAAAATAATGATTGAGTTGCTTTTGATCAGCATGGCGCACCAAATCAGGAACCGTATCTTCTAATTGGGTACGCACCCGCGAGAGCAATTCGTGATCACCCCCAATGAGACTCTTGATCTCTACTTCGTACTGCTTGGGGCTCTGATCTGTCATATATCGTCATTATTGATCCAGATGAGATAAAAATCAATTGACATCACATCGTATCTCCACGCATATATTCCGACGGAGGGGGGTAAAATCTGCTATAGTAGAGATATGAACGATATCAATCCAGACGAACAGCCCGTAATTACCATGATTGCTGCACTCGATGCCCAGACACGCATTATCGGATCAAACAATGAACTCCCTTGGCACCTCAAGGACGACCTCGCCTATTTCAAAAAGCACACCAAAGGCTCACCCGTTATCATGGGGCGCGCGACATTCGAATCTATCGGCATGGCACTACCTGATCGCACGAATATTGTCCTGACGCGTAATACTGATTGGTCGGACGATGATGTAGTAGTCGTTCATAATAAAAAAGAAGCCCTGCGGGCGGCCACACTCGACAACGAGAGCGGCAAGATCTGGATTATCGGCGGCCAACAAATCTACGAGCTTTTTCTAGATGATGCCCAGCTCCTGTATCTCACACTCGTTGATTCATATCCTGGTGATCAATCAATTGACCAGGACGCTGACAATGTCTCTTTCCCTGAATATGAACATCTCTTCACACGTAAAATCTCGTCACAACGACATCACGAAGGCGGCTATGGCTATCGCTGGGTAGTCCTCGGGAAAGAAGAGTAAGCGTATTGCAAAATAGAGAGAAATCCTATACGCTGAGATAGTTAATGCAGTTTGTTTCACCTTCTATTTAAACCAAGCAGATGAAAAATAAAATAATCACCCTAGTAGCTCTCGTGATAATGCTCTTTGTTTTGGTGCCACTCACACAGGCACAAACAAGAAAAATATGCTGGATAATCACAGATATTGGTGGCGCCAGGCATCGTCTTTGCTATTCAAAAGAAAATAAGGCCTTCTTTCTTAATCAACTTAAAGTGACTCGCTTTAATGTTAGCATTAAAAATCTCGATGGGAAGAGTCACATAAAAACAGCGGAAGGAAACTTCTTATGCCAAATCTCAAAAAAAGATCTAAAAAGGATAAAGAAGCTCCAAGGAAAAACTAAAGAAAAATAATTTTCATAAGGCAATGCAATGTGCATTGCCTTTTAAAATTTCCCGAAAATACTTGCAATTATCTGATAATGTTGTATTGTAAATTCAAATACATTTTTTAATGCTCATAAAATTTTATTGATGAAAAAAGCGATATTACCCTTACTTTTAATAATGATCATTAGCCTTGGCGCCTGGAGCTACACCTCTAGATCATCAGTAGAATTAGGCCCATGTTTACAAATTGATGAAATCAATTTTTGTATGCACAAGGATGACTCCACAAGAATACTGATACCAGAATACATAACAAAACCCTATATTAGACATATGTATCTCAGTAACGTAAGGAAAGGAGAACAGATTTCTCTCACTTATATTCTAGAAGGAGATGCAAGACCTAAAAAAATATTTGCCCATGAGGACCAAATACCTCAAATATTAAATTTTTTTGAAAAAATTTTCAGAGGCAAAAGTTTTACTGAAGAGCCTGAAGATTTTGCTGAAAGATGAAGAAAAAGCACTAAAAAACCCGATGACGATTTATAACGTTCATCGAGTTTTTTATTTCTCTGATTTTTAAATTAGACTATCCAACTTCAACACCCATTGATCGGCATGAGCCTTCTACAATACGCATTGCGGCCTCAATCGTTCGTGCATTAAGGTCAACAATCTTCTCCTCAGCGATTGCACGGATCTGATCCTTGCTAAGCTTTGCGACTTTCTTGACCTTATTCTTACCTGATCCAGACTTGATGTTTGCAGCCTTGAGGATCATTGATGATACTGGAGCCGTTTTGAGGATGAAATCGAATGAACGATCCTCGTATACGTTCAATACGACCGAGACCGTCTCGCCCATTTTGTCCTTGGTTGCATCATTGAATTGCTTCACGAATTCACCAATGTTCACACCCGCTTGCCCCAATGCAGGACCCAACGGCGGAGCAGGATTCGCTTGCCCACCGCGTACTTGTAGTTTTAATTGTTTGCTTAATTTTTTTGCCATAAATATGTATAAAAAACAGTAAGAAGCATCGTTTCGTTTCGTTAAAAATTGCTAATAACGATTACTGTTCTTTTCTATGTATGAGAAGGATAATAGTACAAGATCCGACTATGTGCAAGCTTTTAACAACATATATCTATACAAAAACGCTTTTAGATCTTTTTCTTACTTCTTCTTTTTTTAGCTGGAAAAAGGCGCCTTCTCAAGAAAATGCTCAATGCACCCGTGATGAGAAATCCAACGAGTGAAATAATTCCCCATCCATCGAATTGCCCCACGCCCGTTGCTGCAATGCCAATCACTGACAAAAGGAGCACGAAGCTCAGCCCAGCGGTAACGAGGTACAATTCTCGTCGTGAGCGATGGAGATGCACAATCATTGGGAGATACAGGAGGAAGTTAACGATCAGCAATCCTACCATCATGATGTTGTAGGTCTGCAGGAAGCTGGTGATGCTCTGAATCATCATATCACGCCGGTGGATTTCATTGAAAAAGAGGTTGTGACCTGTCAGAAGGATGAATACTGACCACACAACGGTGAGCATGAGAAATGCAGCGATGAGAAAGTCATGATGCGAGAGGAATCGCTTGCGGAGAGTCTGCGAGGGGTATCGCGAGGCGACCTTCTCGAGGAATGCAGTGTTGTCGCCATCATCGAGGAGGAGGATGATATCAGCGGGCTCTTCGCCCAGGCGGAAGAGTTCGTTGAATGCTTTTTTGAGTTCGTGCTTGGTCATGGGCATATGAAAAGGAAGGGTCTTGAGACTCAAACAGTATACCATGATGAGGTTCAAGAAAATGGGGAAAGAAAAAAGCCGAACATTCTGATGAATGCCCGGCTTTTTAGTGCGAGTGTGCAGTTTTAATTTTTTACAAACAGCCGGTAAAATTAATTTCTAACAACTATGGGCAGAGTTTGAGTACGCCCACTACCTGTAGCATTAATAAAATAAGCCCCTGATGCCAACTCCCTAGTTGAAACAAGTGTTTCGAGCTCACTAATTGGGAGGTTTCCTAAATTTCTTCCCATTGAATCAAAAAAATTTAATCTTGCATTACCATTGTGTAAAAAGAAATCTGGCACTTTTATACGAAAAAAACCATTAGATGCCGGATTTGGAGAAATAGTAACCTCTTCCAAGGGGTGGCAATCGCTCGTAACAACATTAACTTCTGAGTATTCATAAGTTCCATCGGTATTTACCGCCCTGTATCTATAATAAAAAGTACCAGGACCTGGATCATCTAAGTGGTAGTAATCTGCACCGATAGACTCATTACCAACCCCACCCCGCAAAGTATCAATCACCATGTAGTGAACACCATTTATTCCTCGCTCTATTTCAAAGTGAGAAAATTGCGTTTCTGATTGCGTCTTGATATTTGTTTGAATTTGACATGAACCAGAGAGGGCTTCGACATCATAATCTATCACCTCAATAGGTAAATCAGTACAGTCAGAGCATTGTACACCCGTAAATGGCTCAAGTATTCCGAGAATTGCCTCTTGCGGGTTTGAAATACCATTGGAGTAGTGATCAATTGAATCAGCTTCAATGACCAAATATTCAACACCAGAAATTACTACAGGTTCCGCTAGTGCGCCTGAAATTGGTGCAATATCGGCAAATGACGCATTAACATAAACGGCTTCATTCAGGGTACTATCCCCTTGAAATATTTGTCCTTGCTGGTTAGTAAAAATCGTTAAACTTGGGTCATCAATACTAACACCCATGCCGTTGGTAAATAACACATCAGTAAAACCATAGCCTTGGCTTAAGATTAATGCCCTTATAAAATCTTCTGTATAAGGACCAAGAAATGAAACGTCTGATACGACCAAATAATTACCACAAACATTTCCTGCTGTTACGGTAGTTGTTGTGATGTTATTAGTAAATGTTGCAGACTCACCTTCGGAAAGGCACATTGAAATTCCAGCCTGATAAGGCTTCGGGTGCCCACCTCTTTGCTCCCAAAAGTTTTCAATTGAAAACGCGCCTAAAACGGCATTCAAATTAGAGGCTGCTTCGTGTGAAGTAAGTTTGTCATTCGCAATCGCCTCTGCTGACATATTGGTCAGGGGCGTGAAAGTTAGCGCAATCATCATGAGCGCTGTTACTGTAAAAATTTGTTGTAATTTTTTCATGCTTCAATTATATATTAAAATTTAAAAGTAAAAACTAAAAAACACTAAGATTCTCTCGAATTAGTGCTTCTTAGTACGTTAGTGTTTTTTTGGTATTTAGTTCCGTTTGAAATAAATATATCACACTCAAAAATATTGTCAATCTATTTCGATGCATATTTGAACAAAAGGAAAATGCCCCTCCTGAGGCATGTATCGAGCACCAACGCAGCATCGTTGCACTAGAACCCCTCCGCCTCCGTGTGCATGTTCCGCCCTACTCCACACGCACTCCGGCACCTCCCCTTATAAAGGGAGGTTGGCACTCTAACTCTTCGGGAATAATTTGCGCTTCGTATCGAATACGAGATATCCCACACCAATAGTTACGGCAATTCCGAGGATTGAAATAACTGGATGAGAAACGATCATGGGTGTACCGAACACATTTCCAATAACGAGTGGAATAATGTTCAGCCCAAAAAGAATTACTGCTACTAGAAGGCCTGTGTAGTGGGTCGCTTTCTTTTTATGGGCAAATATCAAAATGATGAGTGAGATAATAATAGCAAATGTCAGCATGATCGCAGGAATCCACGTAGTAAAAAATACTGATTCTAAAATAGTTGAGTACTCACTGAAATCCGCCTCGGTCATCATTTCTTGGAGTTCCTCTGCTTGCCTAGGATTCTGGCGTGCGATGATCTCTTGGAAGGCTTCTGGTGAAGTAAAAATAGGTGACACTTTCTCTTTCAAGAAGAAATATCCGAGAAATGCTGATCCGAAATTCAACAGATGCACCCCAATATTCGCGAGAATATGCCGACCATGATACTTCTTGGAATCAACATGAGATGGATAATTATTCACAATACTTTTCAGCATGCGATCATTTTCACCATCTTTGAGGCGCGAAACAATGGCGCCTTTCGCCTCACCTGCTTTATACGCTGCATGAAATGCTTTTTTAAGAGATATTTTGTTCATATTATTTAGTACATTTTTTTATGTAGCTTAATAGAAATAATTCCAATAATAATCAGAGCCACAATTTGCACAATTCCTAAAACTAACCCATTATCAAGAGTAGCAACAACAGACAAGGCGCTTAATACCAAAAGAAAGGGCAATACTATAAAATTAGTACGAACACGAGATTGCATAGCATATATAATTAATGCTACTAAAATTCCTGTTCTGACTGCTATATTTGCAGGAATACCATCCTCAGTAATGCTTCTCAAAATATTACATGCCCATGCAACAATGAGACCTCCGTACATGAGAAATCTATGGTTATTATAAGCGGCCCATGTATCTTGCTTGGGATAGTTTTTTAGCTTGGTATCTATCTTTTTCTCATCGAAGCCATCATTAATGAGTAGTGTGCGAATAAGGCCCTTTGGGCGCTTATCTTCGAAATAGAGTTTTTTGAATTCGAGATTGAATATCTTCTTCATATGGAAAATTTATTACATCTTCTTGATCTGTAGGAAATCAAGCTCAACGGGAGTTTCGCGTCCGAACATCGATACGAGGACTTGCACCTTACCGCGCTCATTATCGACTTCTGATACCTTCCCTTCGAAGTCTTTAAACGGACCATCATTAATGTGCACCAATTCTCCGAGATCAATTTCGATCTGATGCTTGGTGTCATCCTTCTCCATGCGTGCGAAAATAGAATCAATTTCTGCTTGCGAAACAGGCACCGGATGTACTCCCGCCCCTACGAATCCCGTCACACGTGGCGTGTTACGCACAACGTACCATGAATCATCGGTCACGATCATGTCTACCAGAATATATCCGGGATAGATCTTCTCTTCTACTTCGACGCGCTTGCCGGCCTTCACTTTTACCTTTTTCTCAACAGGAACAATGACATTGAAGATTTTGTCATCCATGCCCAACGAATCAATACGCTGACGTAAATTACGTTCAACCGCGTGCTCATATCCTGCATAGGTATGGATTGCATACCAGCTTCGATCTTGTTGTTCTCCTTGTCTTGCCATAGTTATGCTACGAGCATCTTCAAGCCTTCGCCGAAGAGCCAGTCAAAAAATCCTAAATAATATGCAACCAAAAAGGTTACCAGAATCACAATTACCGTGAACCACTGCACATGACGTACTGAAGGCCACTTTACCAGCTTCATTTCTTGGATTGTCTCGCGGAAGTATTCAAACATACATTTCAGAATTACGTGTAATAAAATTTCGTATTTTAAAATCCCTCTTCAGGGATTTCTTTACTGAGTACACTATACTAAAATTGCGTAAAAAAACAAGCACATTGAAGTATGCAAGACCTTTCTAGGCAAAGCCATCAATCACACATTACGTAACTAGCTACACCTCACTAATCACATCAAAGTCATTCAGGCTTCCCGTCACAGCAAAGCCAATAACCTCCTGCGCAAATCCTTTGCGTTTGATTTTATGAGCAATTTGGTTGATACTCGCCCCCGAACCAACCGCATCATCGATCAAAAGAACTCTTTTGAATTGGTGACTACTTTCTACAACGAAAGTCTCATTCGCATTTTCAATACGATCAGCAAGCTTCTTCAAGGTTTTCTGTGGGACACGAATATCTTTCAGAACTTTAACGATAGTAATTTTAGGTAGCGCAATATTGAGCTCATTCTCGAGAACTTTCATAAACTGCGTCTGGCGAGGTACTGTTGGCTGAACGTAGGCGATGGCATCTATATTTTTTCGTTGTATCAAATTATCAATTGCTGGCTTGATTGTTTCAGCAATTTCTTTCATCAGATTCCTGTCCTCGCTCTGCTTGGCATATAGCAGCTTCTGCCCCATTTTGGTTTTACCGAATATTTCTATTGAATAAAAATCATAATAGTACAATGCATCTACACCAACATAATCACCAAAAGTTTTCTTGAGCTTTGAGGTTGCATTGAGGAGGTCGCCCTTGCGAGCCTTTTGATATTTTTCATGTATTTTAAAAAACTCTTTTGCCTTATTCTTGGGCTCAAAACCCCGCACCTCACACCAGTGCACGAATCCACTTGCTCCTTCTAATATTTTTCCAGAGGCTGTAATATCGTAAAAATGATTTTCAAGTGTATCTGAGATATTCTCACTAAACGCGATTGCAGTATCTCTCTCATTCTCCTGGAGAGCGATACGATAAAAAGTACGAGGCGAGGAACCAATCTTTTCAATACTTCCCTTTTCCAGAAGTGCTTTTAGATGCCGATAGAGCATGGGCTCGCCAATTTCAATAGTATCAAGAATGACACCCGGCTTCACCGGTTGATTTTTTTCTATGTAATCAAGGATTAATTGTTTTTTCTTTGAAATATTTGCCATATTATTATAGTACAGAGTATAGACTATACACTATATTAATGCAAATGGATCATAGCCGTAGCGTGAGCTTCTTCGCGGGTTATACGCTCTAGGAAAAAAATTGACTAAAAATACAAGCACACAAACGAAAATGTAGCTTGTACGCGCAAAATACTTGACTTATTTATTAAAGTATTATACTTTATATAAAATTTTGCGAAAGCCCACAAACTAACGCAAATATCAATTTCACAATTTTAAATACATACATTATGATGCACACATTAACATTGCCTAACTTCCAACTGGTATATTTTGTACGCTCTCCAAGAAGAGCTACAAACAATCAACAGCAGCAGACAAAGAATCCTGGCAAGAAAAAACCATTACTACCACAGTTGCCGCTGTTTTTCCTTCTACTAATCGGGATTATATTTGTTGTTAGCAATAGAACCAGCAATGAATTAGATCTAGAAGAGCACCAAAAAGATCACTACACCCTACTCGAGGAAGCAAAGGCAAACCCTAGACTACATGCGACATCTCACAGGCACAGGATTGCCCTTAGATACGCAGAAAGTTCTGGCGATACTTTAGCTGAGAGAATTCTAAGAGAGTATCCAATTTCAAAAAGATATTTTCACAGACACAAGGACCATGGATTGCAGCCGTACAACCCATTTCCCGATGAAGGAAAACTAGTATTAGCTAATCATAAACAAGCTGAAGAAAAATTTGAGGGAGGACATAGAGTATATTACCCTCGAAATTTATCTCAAAAAAATCCAGGAAGACCTATTCGTGTCAAATATGGTCATATATTTGTACCTTGGCTCGAATATTGCTACCTAGAACCAATTCCGAAAGATAATATCAACAATCTCTAAAAATAACTCAGAAAGATGCGCCGAAAAGGCTACGGAACCCAAAAACCGTAGCCTCTTTTTTATTCCCCCATTTTTACTACACCATCCTCACCTGTGCCTCCCACAACTTGGCATACATGCCCTTTTTCTCCATGAGCTCACTATGTGTGCCATCTTGGATAATATCCCCCTCTTCCATAACAATTATCCTATCCAGATGCGCAATCGTTGAAAGGCGATGCGCGATTACCAATGTCGTGCGCCCCTTCATTGCCTCATTGAATGCTGACTGAATGTGCTCTTCGCTAATTGAATCCAGCGATGACGTCGCCTCATCGAGAATGAGGATCGGGGCATCCTCGAGCATCGCCCGTGCAATCGCTACACGCTGACGCTGTCCGCCCGATAACTTCACACCACGCTCGCCCACCAGAGTATCATAGCCCTCAGTGAGATTCATAATGAATTCATGTGATCGTGCACGCTGTGCTGCATCGTGAATTTCCTCATCAGTTGCATCTGGCTTTCCATAGGCGATATTATCACGAATACTTCTGTGAAAAAGTATCGGCTCCTGTGGTACATAGGAAATATGTCGACGTAGATCACCCTGTCGCACTGATCGAATATCTTGATCGTCAATACGTATCACGCCACCCGTTACATCCATGAATCGCAGAACGAGACTCGTGAGTGTCGACTTACCCGATCCTGATTCACCCACCAATCCCACACGCTGACCCTGTGGAATATTCAGAGAGAAATCATTGAACACATGCTCGCCTTCACAATATGCGAAATCTACCTGATCGAATTGAATAGCGCCCTGATCCATCCTGCATGTTTCTGGATTATCTGCGTCGGTAATATCAATGGGTGTTTCGAATATCTCTACTACTTCACGCGCATCAATGAGCGCAGTGTTGAACTTCATATATGCACGCGTAGCGCTCCAGAGACTGAAGAATACTTGCCCCATGTATATCTGCGTGAGCACGACGAATCCTGGATCGACTTTCCCCGCCATCCATAATTTCACCACAATAACCATAGCGAGGATCTCCATCCCCACCATGAGCATCCCCTGAATAACAAATCTGAAATTCTCGAAAAACCATGATGCACGCAAGGCATGATGCCGTTCGTCTACGCTCTGATTATATGCCGCAAGCTCATGTTCTGTTCCTGAGAATATTTTAACAGTGTCTATATTAGAAAGGGTATCTGCCAAGCGCCCCGTTGTGCGCGAGTCGCTCGTAGCAAATGTATTATCCAGTTGGTTCTTGCGCTTCACAAACAAGAGCGTTATGAGACAAAACAGTACGGTCCACACCAATAACAATCCCGCCAATAATGCTGAATCAAAAAATAGGACGATAATCACACCGAACAACTTCACGACCGTACTCCCGATCTGCCAAGTCAACACATCATGAATCGTCTCGAACGACTTCGCGAAGCGCTTTGCCTTGGCAACGAGACTTCCTACAAAATTATCCGTAAAGAATGACCGCGCATGAGTAATGTAATGCTTCATCGTTGACTGCATGAGATTACGAATGATCTTGGTCTGCGAATCAACCATGAGGTAATCAAAGGTTCGCCATGCAGCCATACCCAACACCAATAATATTCCTAATCGCCAGAGCAAGCCTCGAAGTGCTTCTCCTGAAAAAGCATCAGCAATACCTATCTCGGTCACCATATTCACGATATCGCGATACACTTGCGGCACGATGACCCCCATGATCACTGATCCAATGATCACCATAATTGTAGACAGCGTAATACCCAACCATTCTTCGCGCACATGTGGCCAGTAATATTTCCAAATCTTCCAAAGACCGATGTGGTGAGTATTCTTTTGTGTATTTTTGTTTTTCATAGTTTTTTATATTTTCTGTATATGTATTTATTGTATTAAAATGTATTTAGAGAATGTATTTGAAAAAGAAAAAAGGCGCGCACGCCATAGCGAGCAGCGAGAGCAAAACCCCTCCAGTGAAGCGCGTATTCTCCACTCCGTTACGAATGCGTTCACTACCTCACTCTGGAAAGGGCAGGTTTGTCTTTTCATATTTTGAGATGTGATATGTGTTCTAAACATGTACGCACCACGTGCATTCGCACGTGCCTTGCTATATGTGATATGTGCCCAAGACAGGGATCGAACCTGCATGCTCTAGGAGCCATGGCCCTCAACCATGTGTGTATACCAGTTCCACCACCTGGGCATATAAGAGAGCCCTTCTAGTATGCCTAAAAGTGCGGGGTTGTGCAAGAGGTTCGGATTATCTTTCAGAAGGAGGTAGCGTTAAATCAAAAAGTGTTCACTACCATCTTGAATCAATCGTATGTCAATGCAGTACTACCAACCGCAATAGATTGAAAGTCACCATTTTTGTCTTTCTTCTCTATATTATGAGTCAAGTTAGCACTTTCAATTCTAAAATTCCCTTCTAAATCCTTGGGCATAATATCATCAAGAACTCCCTTAATTTCTTGATCAGGATTCCCTATATTAGTAACTAAAAAAGTTATTGGATCAAAATCAATTGATTGACCTTCTGTCTCTAATTGGAAACCTTCAAAAGTAAGTTCAAGTCTATAATTCTGCAGATCAACATCCCCAATTGAATTTTTTAAATCTTCAACGCGATTAATCAAGCTTTGATACATACGCGTAGTGATCGATTCAATATCTCCTTCGAAATGCACTTTCAGTTTACTAGGCCCCTGGGCTTTTAATTCATCAACTGTCTTTATACCTTTACCATTTTTAATGCCTTCTTGCTGAGTTGCGTCATTTTCTGATATTTTTTGTAGATTTGATTCAAAACGCATAAAATTAATCTTTCCAAGTAATACCATTATAATAATTCTGATCCATAAATGACGTCTTGGTCCCTAGGGGGACTTTTACCATAAATTGTTTAAACCTATAGTTTGCATTTTCTCTTAATTTAGCTTCTTTCTTTTGTTCTTCAAAAAAAGCTGAGACTTGATCATTAATATCATTTTCCCAATTATGCTTATTAATATCGAGTGGTATTTCTATATAATTACCCTCATGCGTACGAATGTATACTTCGACGTTATGATTATCACCAGACTCTTGTTTCATTACCGTTGATTGCTCTTGATAATATGGACGGAGACCATCAACAAGACTAGTAAGTATTTCTTTATTAAACAAATTAAGCGAACCAAAGGATTCCATTCGAAGTCGTAGCTCTTTTTCTGGTTTTACCGGCAAACTGCCTAGGTTTTTCATATACCCAAATTCTAACACAAAAAAGGAGCTTATGAAAAGCCCACTTAATGATTCTCTACATAATTACTTGCTATTCTTTGGTTGGAGCTTCTTCAGTTTTTGTTTCTACTTCTGGAGTTTCAGCTTCTGGTGCTTTTTTCTCTTCTGAAGTCTCGGGTGTTTCGTTAGTGTTTTCTTCATTATTTTCAACGCTCTGTGCTTCTTCTGGAGTTTCGTCCATCATTTCTTCTGCTGGGATAACCAATTCATCAGTCGTCGCTGCGAAGTTAACGAAGTTACGCATCGTTCGGCGAATCTCACGCGCTACCTTATTACGGATAAAGTAAATCTTGGCGCGACGCGTACGTGAACGACGTACAATCTCGATCTTGTCGAGCATAGGTGAAAAAAGAGGGAATACACGCTCAACACCTATGCCATTCGTAATCTTGCGGACCGTGAATGTTCCACCGTTCTCATTCCCATGCTTACGCGCGAGTACGAGCCCTTCGAAGATCTGTGTACGCGTCTTGCCCTTTTCAACGATCTTTACATGAACACGAACGGTGTCACCTGCGCGGATGTCGAGGTCCTTGCGTACGCGGATCTCTTTCGGTAGAAAATTGTGTGCTACTGCTGTTGTCATAACTGGAGACCATACTACAAAAATATTGAGAAATTGCAAGGGTTAGGCTACTTTTCCACGAAGTATTTCAACAAATGCCTTGGCTGCAGAATAAGAGATCCGTGAATCAGATCCTGGATCAAGCTTTTCAATTTGATCATCAATCTTTGAAAGCATCTTTTGGATTGCACTTTTTTCACGACTAGACACTTCGCTGGTAATGTTAAAATCCATCTCATCAAGCAGCTCACGCAAATCCGACTTATCCAAGGCAAGAAAAAGAGGCGGTATGTTTTCTAGTTCTTTGAAGACGACTTTTTTACTCTTACCATAATCCTCAACAGTACATCCGTACTTAACCGACATACCTCTCCCTTTTTTGATTTTATCTTGAGCACGTTCGACTTTTTTAGAAAGACGGGAATTATATCCCTCAACCGTTTCATCGAAAGCACATACCGGAAGCCCTGTATTTATATCAACAAGCAATAAATCAGTACCATTTAAGAAATCATCATGCTTTGATGAGCGCATAACAATATAATCCTCTCCAACAACTTTATTCATTAGGAGAAATAATAATTCTTCAGATATATTCCCGTCCCCCATTCTCTCTTCTTCCTTAATTATTTCAACAATTTTATCTTGATCTTGAGTCTTATATTTTTCTTGAACTTCAAGATCATGCGTATTATAAAATCCCTTTTCCTGCTCATCAGCATGCCTAATGTCATTCCCTACAGCTTCTTGGCCAAAATTCTTGTAAAAATTCTCTTGCGATATTGCGCCTTGGTCATCAAAAAAATCTTGCTCAACACCATGAAATCCTCGCATTCTTTCATTCAAATGCGGAATGGCATGCCTCATGGCCTCATTAATGCGCTTGGCGACTTCTATATTATTGCGCTTTCTCTCATTTTTATTTATTTTATCTTTGGAAAAATCTTCAGGATTTAAATAACCAACAATTTTAATCATATACTCAAATTATACGCTATTTTCACCTGCATTATCAAGTGCTTTTTGAAAATCATGTGGAATTTCTGACACATAGGTATGCTGGACCGCTGGATCATCCATACTCGGGAAAGAGAGTTCATAGGCATGCAATGCGTGCCGCGTGAATCCCAGGGCGAACACCGTATCCGATGACGCACCAGCTGTGATCCTCTTGCCAGCATAGAGCGTGTCGCCCACTACGGGATGATTAAGGTATTTCAGATGTACGCGAATCTGGTGTGTACGCCCGGTCTCTGGGAAGCATCGCACATGAGTGAATTTATTCCCCGACTGATCCTCGAATCGCGACAATACCTCATAACGCGTTGCTGCATCACGGAGGCGACCACGCGCACCTCGCCCAGCGCTCCACATACGAAAATCCTTGCGGGACTTCCCAATTGAGGCGTCAATCTGTCCCTCATCGTGCTTTATCCACTCATATACGAGTGCGTGATATTCCTTGGAAACAGTGCGATTCTGAAAGGCATCCTTGAGGTGCGCGAACATTTCTTGCGTATGAGCAATCACCATGACGCCTGATGTCTCGCGATCGAGGCGATGCACAATACCCGGGCGCGGGATGAGCGTATCATTATCAGTACTCCAATCTTCACCAATGCCAGCTATTTCTGGATATTCTTTTAACAGCCAATCAGCGAGCGTCGCCTCATCAGAGCGCCCATCACCGTGGACCATCAGATCAGCGGGCTTGTTAATTACCAAGAAATCTTTATTACTCTCTAGTATGTCGATGTTCATATATTTGATGATAAGGGGAAAGTGAGCAAACGCAAGCGAAACAGGAGCTACGTATTGCAATTTCAGGCCGTTTCTCTATAATGCATTACACACTAAAAAAATATCAGGGCGATTAGCTCAGTTGGCTAGAGCAGTTCATTTACACTGAAAAGGTCAGGGGTTCGAGTCCCTTATCGCCCACAGATCTAACAACTCCTAGCTTGTGCTGGGAGTTTTTAGATTCTTGCTGGTATAATCAGGACGAGAAAGGCGGAAGAAAAATGTCTGGGAGACATTTCTATGAGCCAGGGTGAGCCTGCCCCAGCAAAGCGAGGGTGCGTGAGCGAATATTTTCAATGAAACGAAGTGAAATATGAAAATAGCGACTCCTGACCGAGTCCCTTATCGCTCACCTTAACACTCAACAAGGCACTTCGCACTTAAGATTAAATGTGAATGTGAATGTGAATGTGATAATTTCTACCTACTCGCAGAAACATTATTCTATAGCTGGTCTCACAATAGTGATTGACAAATAATATTTAGATATATATAGTGAATTTTAGATTTGAACCTAATTTATAACTAAATAATAAATTAAACACTATGGGTGGTACAAACAAATACTACAAAACAGGACAAAGAATTATCCCCCCACGCACAAGAGTGCAATATGGAGGTAAGCCTACCAAAACCGAGAAATGCCCAGATAAAGCACACACAAATAAAGCGAATCTTGATGCCGTAAGTAGCATATATACAAAAAAACGCATAGGAGAAGCAGCTCGAAACGTACAAGACTTCAGATGCAAAAAATGCAAAACAAAAGTAACTTTAGATGTGTAGTAATTTACTTCATAGCTAATCTAATTATTTTATAAGTAATTAGATTAGCTATTTTCTTTTGCCTGATATTTGAAAAAGGTTCTCGCCTGCTCATTCCAATCCAATATATTCTGTGTAAATGATTTCCAATCAAATACACTATCGCCCACAGATCTAACAACTCCTAGCTTATGCTGGGAGTTTTTAGATTATTGTTGCATAAATTGATGAGGAGTTTATGTAGACCGGAAAGGCATCACTTGTCCCACCACCAAAAAAAGGCTATTATTTTAAGCGTCTTCCCCTTGTAGCTCAACGGATAGAGCAAGGGACTTCTAAGCCCAAGATGGAGGTTCGATTCCTTCCAGGGGGACAAATACACTTATGAGTTTTTTCCTTTTTGCTCGAGGAGGAGCTCTGTTCCTACCGCAAGGGCACTGGCGAATTCAGGTGCCTCATAGCCATCAATTATAGGGAGTTCCTGAGATGGCGAGAGTGATCGACGCCATACATCAATAGGCGATACATCGAGGTGCGTGAATGTCTCAACTGCACGCATGAATCCAGGCGTATGAGTTGCTGATCCATAACACACCACTTCTTTAATCTGATGAGGATCGATACGCAAATGCTTCTCGCCTTTTACCAACATGCTCTTCATATCGCGGAAGGCTTCTTGGAGTGGAGTGAGAGTCTCCATAATCGATGTGTACACCCGCGGCTCTTTATGAGATTGTTTGAGGCCGTAGTTTCTAAAAATGTTCTCTGCTTTCTCATCATCGACTTTCAATGACTTTTTAATAACATCTGTCCAAATTCGTTCACCTACTGGGATGATTCTATGGTCCAGAATCGCACTCCCGTGAGCGAGCGACAGATGAATTACCGATTGATCATGTGTTATGAAAAAGCGCACCTCTGCATCAGTGGCATGGAGCCGCACCAAGGCATGCAATGCGGATTCCACATGAATGTCATCAAATCCAATACGGTCAAAGAGGCTATGCAGTGATTGCAAGAATGGCTGCGGATATGCCGAGACCGCGAGAATCTTGGTATCTGCATCAGTGGTGATTATGTCGTATTCGCACATGAATGATCGAGGATCACTCCCTGTACGCTCCTCGAGCTCACGATCAATGAACATATCAATGGTATCGTCCTGCGATATTTCTGATGATAGGAATGTCTGAAAAAATATGCCTACTGCCTCGCTCACTGCTGCGACCACGGGAATATGCTTGTACACTCCTAGAGGAGTGAGGCGCTGCGCGAGGCGACGGATAACGTCTTTCTGATGTATATCCTCACCATTTCCCGCAATATCAGGAACCGGCATTTGACCATAGGCTGCAACATTGTAATTGCCTTCGTCTTCTACAACGTGTGTCCATCTCACCTGATTATCGATAAAGGAAACACCGAGTACGCCTTCTTTGATTTTTTTCTGATTACTCAACATATAGATCATTATACAGAAAAGTACGGGATCGACCTATTCGTGCGCCTGTGATAACTATGATGTGTATTGTTTGGAAACAATATAAATAATTACCGCACTAACGATGAGTGCCACCCATCCGATGATATTCAAATACTTCACATGCTTGCTGGCAAAGCGACCTAAGTATGCCGTGAGGAAGAAGCGCGCCGTTCGGCCGATGATGCTGGCGAGCAAAAAGGCGGCGAACGGCGCGCTGGCGATTCCTGCCGCCAAAGTAATAACCTTGAACGGGAAAGGAGTGAATGCTGCGATGATCGTTGTGCTCCACACCTGATCCTGTAATGTTGTCTGCACATGCGCAAATTCTGCGTGAATGTTATACAAATCAACCAAGGGAATCACGACTTCTTCTGCCAAATATACACCGAGAAAATATGCAACAACAGCACCGAGTACTGATCCTACAGAAGCCCATAGGGCATGACGCCACCAGGTCTTTGGTTTGGCGAGAATAATGGGCATATAAATCATATCCGTAGGAATAGGGAAAAAGATAGATTCAAAAAATCCTATTGCCCCAATGAAAAAGTACACACGAGGTCGATCGGCGTTTTCTTTCATCCATGTAATGAGTTGTTCTTTTTTATTCTTCCACCAAGGCATAAGCACTATATATAAATCTTAGTATACCTCAGTCAATATAAAAAAGCGTGTGTGTAAGTGTGAGACTTAGAAAAATTTAATGAACCATTCTCCCGATATCTGTTACTTCTTTCTCTGGAGTCAGAAATACACAATCATCCTGGCCCAGCGCCATGAGCATCCCCTGACTCTCAACTCCCATAATCGTTCGCGGCTCGAGGTTAATGACATACAGGACAGTCTTGCCGACCAGCTCTGTGTATTCTGGATAATACTTCCGGATACCTGACACGATCTGACGCACAGGGAATTTTTTATCTGATGCCTCATCATGATATTCCATCGTTGCAACTTCAGGGCCGAAATCTACCAAGCAACGCAGGAGCTTGTCAGAACCCTCAACAGGCTCAACGAATCGAATTGTGCCCGCACGCATATCGAGGTGCCCGAATGATGCGAAAGAAGCAAATATCTGCTCTGTAACTTTTTCTGCCAATAGCGGAAATGAATCATATTGAGATTCCGTATTAAAGTGACCCGCACCAGGAACGAGTTCAATTGATGACTTCAAGCTCTTTGCGACGAAGCTCGCGGATGGCAATGGTACATATGGATCATTATCACTGTGCATGATGGTGAAGTTCTGGGAGTTTTTCCGAATCTTTTTCCAAGAAAAGTCTTTCTTAACAAAGCTCAGATTGAGCTCCTGATATTCCTTATCTACCGCATCTCCTAAATCCTGCGCAAATCCAGCAACGATAAAGGCATGTGCGATAGGCGTCTCGATTTCTTCGAGAACAGAGAGCATGAATGCAGCTCCAATTGAGTGCCCAATAAAAATAGTGTGCTCATTTATTTTCTCTTTATATTCACTGAATATTTCACGCCACGAATCGAGGCTTTGATTATCAGGCGTTGAGAATTCTGGAATAATAACTTCTATTCCATGACCACTAAATAGCTCAAGTTCTTTTTTAAGATAAGGAAACCAATTATCTTGCGGTGTCGCCTTGGTCCCATGGAATATAAATATAGTTTTTTTTTGCATATACGCTTGATCTTATCACACTTTAATCAGACTGCCGACTATCGAGGTAGCGCTGCAGAATGATTGCTGCAGCGCCTGCGTCGCGCGGTGGGACCTTGTGGCCATGCCGCGGCGTCTTCATCGCGCGACGCGCATCATAGCCTGTTATATGGGCTTCTGTCGCGCGTACCGCCTGAGTTGATGCATATTCGTTCACGAGGATTACAGACAAAGCGAAGCGCTCCTCGAGCTCCTTGGCGAACTGTTCTGTGCGTTGCTGGTGATCATTCGCTTGTCCCGTTCCTGATTGAGGTAATCCCACAATGAATGCAGCAACTTCTTCTACGGCGTCACTTTCTCTGAGGAGTTCATTGAGGTATGAGTAGAGTTTTTCAGTCGGCACCGTATCACGAGGAAAAGCCATAACGCCCCCGTCGTCAGATACTGCTATGCCTGTTTTCTTTGTCCCGTAATCAATTCCGATGTATTTCATATGTTTACTATAGCAAATCTTTCAGATTCTCATATGTTTTCTCATCACGACGCATGATGCGCAGAATCTGTGGAGACTTCGTCGGGATTGCATCTTTGAAAATTATCCGATAATTCTTCTTGCGCAAGCGATATATATCTGTTGACCCTTTTAGCTTCATAATATTATGCGTAGCAAAATTTCGCGATATAATATCCCTCATGAGTTTATGCACGAGTTTCTTTTCGTGGGGATTTAGTTTTCTGAGAAATTTCTCTATGTTGCTGACCATGGCGCTCGTCTTCATTAATAAGCTTCTCCAGTATATCAGAAACCATTTGTGCTGAAACGCCCTTTTTCTCAATTTCTGTAAAGTCTACTAGCGTATCCCAATCTCCCTCATCATTATATTCATCAACAGGCACCATACGGAAAATTGGCTTGCCGCGTTTAATCACGATGAAATCCTCACCCTTGCCCACCGCATCTATGTAGTGCTGCATATTAAGGCGCACCTCCTTGAGGCCCACTAATTTTTCTACACTTCTTTTTTTCTTTTGCGCATGCTTTTGTGACATAGTTAAAGTTTACCTTAAGATATCTTTCAAATCAATCAATAGAAAAACACTACTGTGATGTAGTGTTTTTCTTATTCTCATAATCAATAATTATCTAGTAGAGATAAAAATTTATAAGGATCGCAGAAATGTTAGTATTTTCTCGTTTTCTTTTCTATAATATTTTATAATTTGATAAATAATTACTATTGAAGAAAATATAATTAAACCGAATAAAAGTATATATAGATAATCAAAATTATCCAAGCTCAACGGAATCACGATAGCAAAAAATGCTATAGGGTTTACTAAAAATAACAACAAACTTAAGGTGCCCCGATTCTTTTGAAAATATATTCTTTCTGACATTGAATCTCTCTTAATAACAAAAGAGTGGAGCATAGGAAGCTTACGCTTAGTCCATTTATGATAGATGAACAAAATCTGATTTTTTGCCAAAGACTGATCATACACCTTCCAAGAGTAGGCATAATCGTCACGTATTTGTATTTCATTCTCGATAAAATTAAATATCTTTTCTGAATTCTTATAATAAAAATCCAATGTTTTTCCTATCGGTAGGATATGCCATTTTTTTATATCATTATATTTTGGAATAAATATGTTTGTCTTTTTTTGAAAAAGATAATAGATAAATTTACCAAGAAGCGACTGCATAAACCAACCCACAACTAAAAAAATAATAATAATTCCTAAAATACCTAAATCACTCCAAATATACTCCTTATCAAAGCCAAACATACACAAATTACTCCCCCTTCCTAATGATCGGGTTGATGCCTGCCATGTCACCAATCATATTGATGAGCTCACCTTCTGCTGGAACGACAATCTTGGAATTGTTTCCTAGTGCGCGCTCTACGGCTTCGATCTTGCGCAAGATCTGCGCATTCCCTACGAAGTACAATTCAGCAGCCTCGTTGACCAGCTTGATAGCTTCCCCTTCACCTTCAGCCTTGAGGATCTGCGCCTGTTTGATTCCTTCTGCTTTCTTGATAGCAGCACGCTTTTCACCGTCCGCCTCACGTTCTGTTGCATTCGCGAAGTCTAACGCGGCGATCTTCTCATTCTCTGCTTTTACCACCTTATTCATCGTCTCTTGAACATCACGAGGCGGATCAATCTGCTTGAGCTCGGTACGTACGATCTCCATTCCCCAATGACTCGTCTCTTTGGCCAGTACTTCCAATAGTTGATTATTGATCTCCCCACGTTCCGAGTTCGCCACACGTAACGTCATCGTACCGATAATATTACGCAGTGTTGTACGCGCGAGATTCACGATCTGGTAACGATAGTCGTTCACATTATATTGTGATGCCATAATGCTCGCCTCATCATCGCGCACCTTGAAATACACCTGCGCATCAACGGTCGCATTCAAATTATCATTGGTGATAATTTCTTGTGGTTGCGCGTCAACCATTTCTTCCGTGATGTTGATCAGGACAAGTCGCTGAACCACAGGAATAATCCAATTAAATCCAGGACGTGCGAAGCGTGAATACTTACCAAAGGTCTCGACAAGCCCACGATGTGTAGGGCGAATAATACGAATTCCCGAAAAAAAGATCACAACGAGTGCAGCAATAACGATAAATAAAACTGGTGACATAAAAAATGTGAGTACTTAAACTTCAGATACTAATAGTCAAATTATACATCTTTTATATATTTTGTAAATATTCATCTCTATTCACCAACATACTCAACACTATCAATCAATGCGTTGACTCTATCAATATTTTTTTCGAAATCATCTGTTTCTGCGTTATACATAAAAAGATATGCCTTCCCATCAATATTTGCTCCAACCGTCTGCATGTACATATTCTCGATACTATTTTGCACATCATAGATAATCTCATATCCATCTTTTCCCATAAACATGCGATCACGACTCTGTGAAGTAACGCTCGTTGCTGATGGGAATTGCTGCTCTAATAATTCTTTTGTCGTTTCCTGTAGTGACTCGGGGTCTAATCGATATGGCGCATCAATAGTGTACAAGTAAATTGATTCAATATTTCCAAATCTTTTACCTTTCGACGTATTAAATGAAAAAATTTCATCTTCTTCTAGTCGCGTAGTCTTAAAAAAGTCTTTGTCATAACTAATGCGAACATTTTGAGATTCTTCTGTTATATAATTCCCGCTCGTAGCGATCAGTGGTGTATCTGTTTCTAAAAAATCATCTCTACTATATGTATTTCCAAAATGAGCATTGTCAATCAAAGCATTCGCATCTGAAAGGTAGCTATCAAACTGATCAATAGGCGCAATGTAGCTCATAAGATACATATTCTCATTAATACTTTGATGTATTGAGTCTCCATATTCATCAGCAAACGCTATAACATCAACACCCTTCATGGGCTCATCATCTATAGTAAAGGTAAATACGTATTCATATCCGTCATTCCCCATAAATGTTCTGGGCTTCTCTGAGAGAATTACAACATCATCATTCTGCTCAATGATATCTTCACGAAATTGTTCTACCATCGCATCGAACTGTGTGAGATTATTGAACAGTGACCAGTCTATAGAAAAATAACTAGCTGTAACAACACTCACCTCGTAGGGTTCAATTGAACCTACATCTGTTAATTCAAAATTAGAAATAACTGCCGATGGAATAAATTGGACCAAATTTTTATCTTGATTCCAAATATTCTCCTCATATGCAAAAAAATTCTCTTCGTCATAATCAACAACAAAACATGTACCTGGATGCATATACAGACCGTCGGCGATATTGCTTCCTCGTTCCTTGTTTATATCTTTTAATACCGCTCGGCATGTTGAATCATCAGTGAAATACCCTATCACTGGTATCACAGCAATAACGAGAACACCGAGCACTCCTGCAATAATGGTTGCCGGTTTAGTTTTCTTTTTCTTATTTTTTGATGGCTCAATGTTGCTTTGTGCATGCTCTAGCTTCTCGCTATTCTTACTAGTATTATCTGCAACATTTGCATGAGATGGCGATGCATCGTATTCATTCTTACCTTCATCTCCTTTAGATAACAGAAAATACAATACAATAAATGGACCAGCCAGAGGAATAAAATGAATGAACAATTGCCAACCTGAGCGATCTGTATCATGGAGCCTTCTCACATTCGCAGATAGAATGGGAATGATCAAAAAGAATCGATATACGACATATACCATCGAAAACACTGTCGCGATAGATTTACCTGCTCCAGAAATACTTCCTGCTGCACCGATAAGTACAAATAGACTGATGGTTATGAAGACATCCCCAAGGAAGAAGAACCAAAAGTCACGACGACTCATGCGGCCACTAAATTCTGCATAATTTTTTATTGCATTTTTGTATGATGTAAACATACTCAATAGTATATCATCCTTCAAAAAAATCACTGCGGCACTATTTCCCCAAGAAATAATAGAGAGGAGACTTTTTTTGTATGTATTTACTGTACATACCGCGTATCGTGATCAGGATTAACCTCTGGATTATGATTGATCAAATATAATGGCAATGCTGGGCGCCCAATCATCGCACCTGTTTCGAGATCATCTACCAAACTTTGCGTAGATGCATCGAATGCGCCTAGACTGAATCCGAGATTATTATTAACAAAATAATCTGCATAGGTCATCTGGAATCGTGCCACAGCTTTTTCTGAATATAATCCATAACATTCTGTTTCACTCCCCATTGATCCATTCCCATACGGACGCAACACGAATCCATTATTGTTGAGCCACGATTGCATGCGCTCAACTGATGGACCACAATCACAACGCTCTAACTCCTGTGGGAATGATAGATTATTCCCCGAGGTACGTACTGGAGCAATACCAGCCGTGATTACTGAAGGGCGTCGCGTGCTGCGTGTCTTTTTATTATCTTCATCGTCGTCCTCATCATCGTCATTATTGTTACCAGGATTTCCAGGCTCATCGATCACGAGTGACGCCGTATTTTCATCATCATCTCTAAGGCCATCGCCCAGATCATCTTCATCGCTTCCCACCATTGGATCAGAATCAACATCATATAGATCTTCACCGCTATCATCAGCAGTAATTGCTGCAGTATTCACATATTCACCAGGAGCCAGGTCGCTGGCAGAATACACTACATCGAATCCATATGATGCCCCAACGATCAATGGCTGAGCTGTAATTGGGCAAATAGTAATTCCCCCAACATCAGAACAACTCCCTTCAGTAGAATTCATGAAGGTAAAATCACTCGGTGGCGTATCGGTCACCTCATAGGTCGCGACATCAACCGTACCCTGATTGATTACCTCGATCGTGAATGTCGCCTCGCCATTCACATAACTCACGAAGCTCTTCTCCAGCGCCAAATCATACATCGGCGCATAACTAATCACAAAATCAACCACATCTTCATCATCGTCATAGGGATCATCATTCTCGTCTTCGTCAACGTCTACACTCGTTGTCGGATCAGAGTCAACGTCATCGAGATCCTCACCACTCCCGTCAGCACTGATCTCAGCAATATTCTGATATTCCCCAGCTTCTATAGAATCAGGATCAAAGGTATATACAATCTTGAATGATGCCGTGCCTCCATCTGCAGTAATGTTTTCTGTGAATGCACACACCGTTGGTTCACCCGAAATACAATTATCAGGTGTAGCACTTTCAAAAATAAAGCCTGCCGGCGGCGTATCGGTAACCTCATAGCTCCCAGAATCTACTGTTCCTTCGTTGGTCACGACAATTTCGAAGGTTACTGTGCTTTCTTCTTGATTATATCCAAGGACACTTTTCTCTATCGCCAAGTCATAGGTATCAACTACCTCAGGACAATCAGCAACAATAGGACCCGCGAAACTCAAGCGCTCGGTAAGGCTGTCGTATGAAGATGTAGTATCAGTCACATCATCGTCATCACCAACCGTAACTAATACATACTGAATGTCATCAGCTATATCTGCCGTGAATCCTACCCAGCGCGTTGTCTCATTACCACATTTTGTTGGGCCACCAGATGCCGCGCCGCAATCTTTGAAATTCACGGTGTCCGTAACGAGAGACTCGTCTGTTTCAATAATTATATCTTGCACTAAGACTCCGGCACTATTGAACAGCAGCAAATGAGCTGGCGTTGGGTCATCATGTCCCGCTGGAGCCCCATCAATTGTTGCCTTAGGGTGATCACGTGTCTCTAGATCACCGAACCATGCTCCGAATGCCTCAATAGGTTCACCGAAATCAAAGAGAGCTCCATTTGGACTCGAACCTGAACCACCCGTATCATTCCAATAGTCAGCATTCCCACCCGTAGAGAGACTGGTTGGAAATGGCGCAGTATCTTGCATATCATCACCATTTGCAATAGCAAAGCTTGTTCTGATGCTTCCGAAATCTTGATCTGCCAACACTACATCACGGGCTGATATATTCATATCAAGCCCAGAGCTTGTTACATCAATAAAATCATATGATCCATCTCCAGCCTGAATTCCATCCTCAAGGAAATTCACACCGAAGCTACACGCCTCAGGGAGCGAAGCTTTCCATTCGCTATTGAGGGCTTCTACTTCAGGATGCTTTGCATTTGTTGTTCCACCAACCTCACCACTAATATATGGCGTCACAGCTGCATGGGCAGACATAGTCGATACGGCGAATAATCCACACACCATCAGCATGGGTAGATATTTTGTATATTGGTATTTTTTAGTAAAGAATGTTAGTGCGTTCATGATATTGGTTGCAATGATGATGAGTCATTGCAATAAGTTAATAACGAATAAAATAGAATGAGTGCTAGAGAGCGCCTCGGGGACTGTTGAGTATTATGAGAAATAAAAAACGATCACACCGAGAGATGAATCGCTTACACTGAGAACTATTATATCAAAATACATTTAAAAAAAATACCTCATCTGTTGAAAACTACAAAACCCGCAAGGTTCTGCCTTACGGGTTTTGATTCTTTGTCTTTACAAAACAAGAACTAGATACGCTTATCCTTATGCCATTGACTCTGGTCCGTACTTGTTAGGGCCTTCGGTTCCCTTGATAATCGCAAGATAGAGATTATAGAAAGGAATAATGAGGAACCATCCTGGCTTCTCTGAATCCTGCATACGACGCCACGCCAATGAAAGACTTGGGATCAAAACAATAAGAGAGTAGATATTCCCCAGTATTGCTGAGTTTAGCACTGCGTTTGAAATGAATCCGAGGACAATCGAGATAACGAAATTAATAAGTGTGAACCACCAGAATTCACGACGATTAGCGCGACCTTTGAATTTAGCAAAATTAGTAAAAGCGAGTTTGAAGTATTTCATAAAAATGTAATATAGTTTGAAGGCACAGGTGCACTTCTTTAATTAAGAGTAATCATATTCCTATTATACCAACGTATTTTTAAAGCACGATCATGTTATACACAGATCATCACTTGGGCCCTTTATCGCCTGATGTCATCATATTTCTCTTTAAGCTTCATAATGCGCACATATGATGCATTTATTGTCGCTTCATCTATTTCATTATTTCTCACAGCCGCTGCGATAACAGCGACAAAATCTACTAAATCACTAGATTCGTAATGCTCTATTTGATACGCAAAGGTAAGGATATCAACACCAGCATTAATGGCGCGTATCAGCGCATCTTCTTGTCCATAATGCTTACTGATTGCCTTCATCTGCATATCATCAGAAATAACCACGCCGCTGAATCCCAAATCATCGCGCAAATATTCTGTAATTATTTCATGAGAAAGCGTTGCGGGAACATCATCTATATTCTGATTTACGATATGCGCGGTCATAATAGCGTTATCATATCCATTATTGATGAGCTGCTCGTAAGGGAAAATCTCTTTGTCACTATCATACGTATTCGTAATATCTACCAGACCCTTGTGACTATCACGAGTAGATCCCCCATGCCCTGGGAAATGCTTGAGTGCCGTTGCAACACCAACATCGTGATGCGCATGAGTGAATGCTTCTGCGTGTGCATAGACAGTATTTGGATCATCGCTGAATGAACGACCCAGTTTACCAATAACAGGATTATTAGGATTCACATTCACATCAACGACGGGCGCCAGGTTCATTGTGATGCCATAATCACGCAGATTCACGGCAATAGTACGACCATAGGCTTCGGTCTCGAGGACATTCCCCTTTCCCATACTCGTGGCTGATGGTATGCGCATTTGGGAAAAATCCGCATGCTTAGCAAAGCGATTCACGCGCCCGCCCTCCATGTCAACAGCAATCATGAGTTCATTATGAGAGTAATTTTGTAGATCATTAGTTAATACACGTAATTGATCAGCATTTTTAATATTATGAGAAAAAAGAATAACGCCACCTGGCTGTAATTCTTGGATCAATTGCTGTGTTTCATTCGAAAGCGATTGATCAGGAATCCCAATCATGAACATCTGGCTAATTTTTTCTTCTAGAGGAAGTGTTGTGGCTTGCCCTAACAAAAAAGACTCTCGAGCACCAAGGGTCTTTCCATCCATATGCGTACTATGTGAATCGTGTTCGTGTTCGTCGTGTTTGTCGTGTTCATGCCCTTCTTCATCATGGGACTCATTATCATGAACATGCGATCCTGATGTTAATGCATTCACCCCGAACATAACACCTGCTCCCAAGATAAAAAAGATGAAATATTTCACATAGTTATTTTCTTTGCGTGATGACCGAATCGATTCAGGAATAAGATCTTGCAACGCCACAATAAGGAAAGTTCCTGCAGCGAAGGCGAGCAGTGGGAGCTCTATTGCATGCACTTTTTCTAAAAGAATAACGCTCGCCAGAACACCAATGAAAATAGTTGATGACACTATGAAGTTCGTACGCAATGCTTTCCCAACAGAATATCCAGCCTGACGTAGCACGAAGAATTCTGAAACCTCCTGGACAACTTCATGGAAAAATATACTCACGGTAGCAGCAATACCGAATGACACATTCACCGCAAAGGCACTTGTAATTAGTACACCATCAGCAATATTATGTAATGCATCACCCATGAGAATACGTCGCACATCGAGATGCGAGTGATCGTGATCTTCATGCCCATCATCGTGATGATGATGGAATCCCGGCAAAAGGCGCGCGGTAAATCCCGTTGCAACAATACCGATCCCCATGAAGACCAGTGGGATGCCGATGCTACTCGATTCACTGAACACTTCGCGTAATAATCCATACGTAACTACGAGAAAGACACCAGCTGAGAAACTCACCAGGAGTCCCATGTTTTTCTGGATGCTCTTTTTGAAAAAATAAGTGGTGAACAGAACTCCGGCCAAAGACGCGCACATTATCGCGAGAGATGCTATGATTATCGGTAACATATATATGATACAAAGTATTACAAAGTATTCTCTAAATAGCAATTGGGTGAAGAAATTACTATTGTTTGGTGCGATTCTTTTCGGCGTCCTCTTTTCATTCGCCATTACGAGTAATGCTCAAGAATTATTCAATCATTACCAAGGTACCTACAAAGCTAAAATTATCGAGATTCTCGATGAATACAAAGAGGAACTCTTTGATACAACTATTACTATTCAAAATATTGAAGCTGAACTCCTTGAAGGCCCAAATAAAGGTACGGTTGTTGAAATAGAGAATGACTATCAAGCGTTCAAGTCAAACAAGCGTGTCTACGTGAACCACAATGTGTATATAGATGAAACAGAAAGCTATGCCATTATTGGCGTTGACCGTATGCGATCGCTCATATTACTGCTCCTTATATTTGTTACTGTCGTGGTTGGATTTGGGCGGTGGCAAGGCGTACGCTCGCTCATCGCGCTCTCGGCGAGCTTCCTCATTATCATGATGGTGTTGATCCCAGGCATTCTCAATGGGTGGCATCCACTGGTTGCGAGTATCCTTGTTGCAGCAGGTGTGTTGTTCGCTGCGATATTCTTCACCCATGGATTCAATCGCGAATCGACCGTTGCATATTCTGGAACCATGATCGCCGTGCTACTGACAAGTCTCTTTGCTGCATTTGCTGTATCAATTACTGACCTCTCGGGGATTGCGGCTGACGAGGCCGTGTATTTGAATTTCAACACGGGAGGGACATTGAACTTCACGGCGCTTCTACTCGGTGCGCTCATTATTGGATTCCTAGGTGTTCTCGATGATATTGCGATAACTCAATCTGCAGTCGTTACTGAACTCTTTAAAAGCAATCCATCCATTACACGCAACGAAGTATACGAACGTGCCATGCGTGTAGGCCGCGAACATGTCAGCGCGTTGGTGAATACGCTCGTTCTCGCGTACACAGGATCAGCATTACCACTGCTCCTCTATTTCAAATTGTCACCGAGCGGATTCGCATCAACTATCAATCTCGAGATTATCGCGACAGAAATTGTGCGTATTATTGTAGGAAGTGTTGGCTTGATCTTCACCGTGCCTATTGTCACCTTGCTCGCAGTGTTCATGATCAATAAAGATACAGAATCATGCGTAACAGGATGCAAGAATCCGAGCCATAATCATTAGGCTTTCTGTCGTAAGGTTCAACCTTACGACACAATAATATAAGCATTATATTTTCCCTGCACGGATCAATGCTCTGGCTTTGATGATGTCTGGTTGCATAGTGTTATTGTATATTTATTGATAATATTACGCTTCAAACTATCAGAGCAAGTGGAATAATTCCAGAAATCGGCAAAAGAAGGTTTTTGCCTAACTTTATTACATCTTTAAAACCGAGAAGTTTATACCAAAAATCCCACCAGCTCGACTGTAAATAATTCCGTAATCGTTCAGGATTTTTATATAAAAAATAATACTGATGAGACTAATACATCCTGAGAGAAAAATAATAATTGGAAGGAGGTATTGGTTCATGGTTGTATTATTGCAAGAAAATCACCCCTTAACCTCGGATGTTAAGCTTCCTGGCGGTATTTATGATCAACGAGCATTCCGATAAATATTTTAATACCATTATTCTTCATATGCGGAGAGAGAGGGATTCACTGCGTCGGATTATTTTTATACTTGCCTCGCTGCATTAAAAATATGTCCTCCCAGCATAAACTTCTCATCCTTTCCTCAGAATAAAATAGATGTGGCGCTCGTCGCACCAATTCTATTTTCATATGCGGAGAGAGAGGGATTCGAACCCTCGGTACCTTGCGGCACTCCGGTTTTCAAGACCGGTGCATTCAACCACTCTGCCATCTCTCCATGAGCTTTTCGAGCTTACTTGAGCATCGTAGCAAACATGCGCGCAAGGATCAAGCTCTTTTACAAAATTGTAAAAACATTCTTCCTTCTTTTTCCTATGATATAATACGTATATGTTACATGACGCTACAACGGTCTTCCTCTGGGATTCACCAGAATTCGAATTCCGCCACAAAAGCTCTGATTGGTATTGGACGATTGGACTCATTGGCCTGCTCCTCACGCTACTGGCAATATTTTCTATGCAGGATTTCTTCTTCGCTGGATTTGCACTGCTGGCAACCATTCTCATTATTGTTCTGGCCAAAAGGCGACCGAGCATGATGCGCGTGGAGCTCTCGGAATCAGGAGTACGCATAGCTGACACGAGTATTCCTTTCCAGAAAATCGATGCATTCTGGATCGATACCGAATATGGCAAAGAGCGTAGCGATATGCGCACACCAATTATTGCCATCGGTGTCATTGCGATCCTTATTGCGATCTTTGTGATGAAGGATTATTTCTTCGCTGGGTTCTTCGCCCTATCGACAGTACTCCTGATCGTTGGGGTTCTCCGTCGACCTACAGAGAACATCCACCCGCATCTCATGCTGTATTCCGAACAGACGACGCTTCCTATTTCATCTATTCACCTCCCAACGAATGTGAATTTGGTAGACCTGCGTGATTTTCTCCTCGATTATTTGCCAGAACTCGAAATGCGCGAATCCTATATCAAGCAGCTAAGTGATGTGTTGAGGTTTTAGATAGTAGCATTCATTCTGACTGATTATGTCCCGCAGACTTCATAATTCCCTTGTATAAAAATCTCTTCCCTTTAGCAAAAAATTTCTTAACTCTCGAAATATAGGATTCGGCTACCAAAAGCTCATTACGGTATTTATATTGATCGATATAATATTTTTTACTTTCAGGATCCGTAGCCTGTTGTATTTTCTGCATAATCCCTTCTAGGGCCATTTCTTTTAAAAACGATGGGTCATGCATATCATTAAGATCTGTTGCGCTCGTTACATCAAAGGCAAGGTACCGCCGCACTATCTCATCTTCAAATGGCTCAATTTCATGAAGATCTTTTGCCATAGATTCAAGAATTTGATTTTTCATATCAAAATCATTCTGATAAAGGAACTTGACATACTCTGATTGCAATATCTTTTCTAAATCATTCTTCAAAATATCCCTACTGAACTGAGTGTCTTTCTGATGTAATCCCGACCTAATAATGAGCCTTACAAGATCCGGGTCTTTAATATTTCCTGGATTATCTTGATAGGCATCTATAATATTATCAACTATCTCACCAACAGACCTGGCGTTATCACTGAATTCATAACAAGCATTGATGAGCTGCTGCATTTCATTCATAATATCGAGCTTAGGTAACACATGATTAATGTCAATGCCTTGTACCACATCATTGATTTCATGCAATGTATCAATTGCGCCAGAAAGCACAGACCATGCATGATCATTTTCAAGAAATTTATTTTCTTCATTTCTAAAAATATCAACATAGTCAATCTGATCTAAAGAATCTTTAGATCGTGATTCCCATGTATCAAGCGCTTTATATGTACTTGGTTCACTTTTTTCGAATTCATTATTTAAATGCTGCAAGGCAAATTGCACTTGTTGCGTATGTACATCTCGTGCCCCTTCATGAATAATATCACTATTCTTTGAAAGAATATCTATTTTCAGGCGCCTAGAGGCCTGCTCTAAATGATCAATCATAGTGCGTAATATTTCTGGATTAAAAAAACTCCCAACACTCTCTAAATTATTCTTCAGATACACATTCTCATTCTTTCTTTTAGCATAGCGCCCCCAACCACCCCAATAGATACCGGCAGATGCAGTAGCATACCCGCCACCCATTACAGCCATTTCCACCTCGGGGCTCAATCCTGCAAAGATAGAACCGAATAATCCAATAGCAGCACCAGGTGTTCCCAAGTACAAAGAAGTAAGCATTGTTTTTATGCGACTCGGCTTTTGCAAAAAAGTAAATGCACCATCTTGATATGCCTCCATTTCATTATCAAGCATGAGAAAAATATTAGATTTATTTTTTAAGATATCAATAATTTTATTAAGCGCCTCTTGTCCTGATGTATCCTCTAGCCTCTCCGCAATATATGACAACTGAAGCATGCGCTTATCAAATTCTTTTTTTCCTTCTAATTGGCGATCATGGTATATTCCCTCATCAAAAAAATCACTACCGACACCCAAAGGAACAGTTGGTACATTATCAGTCTCATATCGATTATCTTGATTCGCTGATTTTTCCTCAGGAGCAAAAAGATCATCCTTAGGCCTTTCAATTGGATCGCTTTCTTTATATTGAGGGAGTTTTTGACCAAATTCTTCGAGCATACCTTAGTATACCATTTGTGTGTGCTCTCGCCAGGAATCGAACCTAGAGTACCAATTCCGCAAACTGGAGTTTTATCCGTTAAACTACGAGAGCTTCTTATTCTTCTGTTCGACTCTCGAAGTTTAGTGGAATGAATTGGAGAACCAATTCCGCGCTAACTAACTTCTGGGAAGTTGTATCCGTTAAACGAATGAGAGCTTCTTATTCTTCTGTTCGACTCTCGAAGTTTAGTGGAATGAATTGGAGAACCAATTCCGCGCTAACTAACTTCTGGGAAGTTGTATCCGTTAAACGAATGAGAGCTTAATTCTTCTACCATGCCCTTAAGGTTGAACCCCAAGGACACACTTGACAGTATAACGATATCAGCGGCTTTTTCAAGTTATTTATATATTTCTTTTCTTCTATTTCTTTTTATTATTTATCGGAGACGTGCGTACTGATGCCGGGGTGTTGTCCGTCATGCGTTTGATATACCAAGATTTAAAGACTTTGCGCATACCTACTAGTAATAAGGCCAACACAACAAGACCAACACCGATCCAGATACTGTTTCCTGCAACACGACTCCCTATAATTATTTTATCTATACGATCATGAAAATACAGACCAATCCACATCATGATCGGCACATACACAGATAGTGCGAATACATTCCAGACGAAGAACTCCCGTACTGGCATTTTGATAACTCCAGCCGAGAATGGCCCGATGAAGCGAATGAATGGCGCGAACCGTGAAAAAAATACAAGCTTCTTGCGGTGCTTCCAAATAAGAGTTGTTTCATCTTCGATCGGTAGGCCGATGGCTTTTTCATAGAATTTCCACATTACTTTGTTACCGGTACGCCCTGCCCAGTACCATATCATATCTAAACAAACTAACGTAATGAGAACCGTGAGGAAAGCAAAACGAAAGCTCATTGAGCCCGTCGCTACTGCAGACCCAATGAGTATTATAAAGAGCTCTTCAGGAATACCAGGGAAGAGTGTACCCACAATCATCGCGCTCATCAGTCCCACCATGGAGATATTCAAAAGTGAGTCAGCAAATTGTGCGAGGTCGGGGCCAATCATAGTAATGAATTATAGCTCTATAATAACACAAAACCGGCTTATTTAAACGGTTTTGTTGAATATTACTTGCTGGTCACGAGCTCTTTTACTTGTTTGTTTAAACGTGATTTTGTACGTGATGCCGTATTCTTCTTAATCACTCCTTGTTTCGCTGCCTTATCAAGTGCTTTATACACTTGTGGAAGGAGCTCATTAAGAGCCTTAGTGTCTTTGGCGATCACGAGCTTTTTGAACTCCTTGATACGCTCACGCATACTACGGCGATAGCGATCATTAACAGCACGTTTGATAACGTCCTGCTTCACGCGCTTTTTTGCTGACTGTAAAATGGGCATAATGAGAATTATCTGATACTGCTTAAAAATTGAATAATAATAGATTTATCGAAAATGTACTGAGACCTAAGCATCGTACACAAAAATAAAGGGCTTGCAAGGGTTTTGTCGCGTAGTACTGGGTATGTTAGAGGCGCCGCTGCGTGCATCTGTCTATTCAACAGAACGCAGCGGCGCCCGCTCCACCACATCCATGCTATACTCGATTTATGATTGCATCACTCAATGGGTCTATTATTGATCGGCGCGAACGATCACTGGTTATTGAATGCCACGGTGTGGGCTATGAGGTATTCGTTCCCCAGCACATACTCGGGAGCTTCGCCGGGAGCGAAGAGGCGATAGTATGGGCCTATCATCATATTAAAGAAGACCAATCCAAACTTTACGGATTCGATACCCGCGCAGCACAAGCCATGTTTGAACTCCTCATTGGCATCTCAGGAGTAGGCCCACGATTAGCTCTAGGAATCTTCGACACCGCACCCCTTTCGTCTCTCGTTAATGCACTACACTCTGGTGATGCGAGTTTCTTCCAGCAACTCCCCGGAATTGGGAAAAAGACCTCAGAAAAAATTATATTAGAATTGCGCGACAAAATTGAAAAGAATGAACTGCTCAAGAATATCTCGCAGTCCAATCACCTCGGAGGAAATGCACAACATGATCTGATCGAAGCATTACATAGCCTCGGATTCATTGATCGCCAAATCCACGAAATTCTCACGAATATGCCAGATGATATTACTGAAATCACTGATCAGATCACCTGGGCACTCAAGAACAAAAATACTTCTTAATTTAATATTACTTTTTCAACATCTCAATGCGCTGGCGGATTTTCTGCAGACTCCTCTCGGCACTCTCTGTAGGCTTGAGGCTCTGATGTTTCTTGATATTTCTCAACTCTTGCATAAGCACATTAATTTCATTATTGAGGCTCTGCTCATTATCTTTTTGTATAAAAATCTCATGCGGCTTGTTATCTGCGAGAATGCGCGCCAGCCTTTGTTCAATATCATGAATCTTTCCTTCTATCGAAACGTTCGGATTCTCACGCTGATGATCCTCGAGCATATGCAGATAATCAGTTAGGAGGCTTATTTCATATGCAGGATCATTATCTTGTTTTTTAGGCTGTGTTTTCTTCTCTTGTGGATCTCGCTCCGCCTTACCCTCTTCTTTCCTTACCATCGTGATTGGCAGGGCAGCCTCGAGCTGGGCGATATCATACCGCGTATCTTCGGGTTCTTTTTTTTCTTGTGCAACAATATGCGGCTTTTCTTGTTTCTTGCTATTTTCTTCTTGCTGTTTTTTACGCTCCTCTTTGGCGGGTACATAATCTTCAGAAATATCGATAACACGCATTGCTTCATTATATGAAGTCACTCCATGTAGGATCTTCACCACTGCATCTTCAGAAAGCGTAAGGATATTCTGATCTTGGGCAAGCTTCTTGACTTGACGGTCGGTAGGTTTATTCGCCAGGAGATCCTTAATCGCATCATTAGCAAAAATTGCCTCGAAGATTCCAATTCGCCCCTTATACCCTGATGCCGATTTTTCACTCGGCACTGGTTCATAGATCCACATATCCATATCAGATGATACATCGAATCGAGAAAGGTCTTTGCCGTTCATTTCAGCATGACGTAGCACACCGCGCAAAATGCGCTCTTGATCCTTGGTTGGGCGTACTTTTCGTTTTGCATCAGTGAGCTTTCGCACCAGGCGCTGTGCTACCGCAACACTAATTGATTGCGCCAGCGTTGCATAATTGATCTTGAGATCCAGCAGTCGCGGCAATGCACCTGCCGCACTATTGGTGTGGAGCGTTGAAAGGACCAAGTGGCCCGTCTGCGCCGCCTGCATAGCGGCCAACGCCGTCTCGTGATCACGAATCTCACCCACGAGGATCACATCAGGATCTTGCCTCATGGCAGCACGTAATCCAGCTGCGAAATCATAATCTTTACTATGATCAGTCTGCGTCTGATGAATACCGTCCAAATGATATTCAATCGGATTCTCAATAGTGAGCACCTTGATCTCTGGTGTATAGATATATTTAATGAGCGAGTAGAGTGTCGTTGTCTTACCAGAACCCGTTGGCCCTGTATTGAGAACGAGCCCATTTGGCTTGGCGACTTCTTCTTTCAATCGTGCCAAGAGTACTGGCTCGATACCCAGGTCATCCAATCCAACGTTAATATTCGACGGGTCCAAAATACGCATCACGATCCCTTCCCCATAGGGTCCTGGTGTATTCGAAACACGAATTTCAATCTCGGTATCATGATATTCAATAGTGAATCGTCCGTCCTGTGCATTATTCACCACATTGAGTTTCATACCTGCGAGAATCTTCACACGGTTCGCCAGCGATCGATAGGTCTTGTGATCAATAGTTGCTGCGTCTTCCAAAATACCATCGAGGCGATACCTCAATCGCGTATGTTCATTCTGTGGCTCGATATGCACATCAGATACTCCTAGCGAGATTGCTCCACCCATCACCACCTCCATGAGCCGCGAGGTTTTCTGACTATCTTCGCTGTCAGTTATTTCCGCAAAGAGTGCTTTTACATCATCAATAATGCTGACTTTCTCAGAAATATCCTGGAGTGCTGCATCAGAAATATCGACGAAGCTCCTACTCGAGGCACTCGTAAGCTTGAGATCATTATACCGACCCCAGGCTTTCTTGAGGCTCCGCATGGACACGAGGTACTGCGATATATTATATCCAGCATCAGTGAGACCCCTGACCAGCGCACGTGTCTGAGTATTCTCAGGTGATGCAACACCGAGGAATAATTCCTGACCAGTGAGCTTGAATCCCGCAACACGCGATTCACGCGCGTCTTCCTCATCAACGAGCGCGAGGGCATCAGTCGAAATAATAGTGTCACGCAAATCAACATAGGCCATTTCTTTACGCTTTGCAGCAATTTGCACTAATTCCTCTTCTTCCTTCTCGCGCAAATCTTTGAGATCAGTATTAATTTGTTGGTCATCAAACTTGAGCATATAGGAGCCGTTCCCTTTCATACTATTATAGCATGGAAGATTTTTGAAAAAGGAATGATTCTCCACTGAAATAGTATTACACTCTAGATATAAACAGAACTTTTATTTAAAAATAATTCATATCATGATAGTATTTTATTATGAAAAATATTATTCACCTAAAGTGGCTGAGAATTGTTATTGGAATCGTCGCAGTTGGTGGCTTACTATTTCAAGTGGCACATTTCTATGAACATTTCGCTCAAATAGTCATGTGGTTTATTCGACCTGACAAGTCACAGCTCTACATGTCCTCTTGGGCAATGGATCTTAAAATGTCTCTAGGAAGTTGGGCTCAGAGTTTTTCACCCAACACATCTCCACACATGCTGGGAATGGAGCTTTTACATTTTTTTGGCAATATTATTTTCTTAGCAGGAATCTTTGCATATCGCTTCTTTAACAAGTCGCCAGCACTTAGGATTGCATGGTGGGTGCAGTCTTTACATGCGCTAGAACACACCTTGCTTACTTTTACTACATTTATTCTTGGTCAGCCTTTGGGATTTACTACGCTATTTGGTCTTAATATGACACCCACAGTAGCTGCATCATTTCGCGCATGGATACACTTCATATTAAATTTTATTCCATCGATGTATGTCATCAAGGCACTGTTTGATCATTACAAAAATATCGCAGCTACGAATGAAGCTCTTAATAATTCTAATGACAATAGCGTTTTTTCAGATAATCAAGAAAAAAACTAATACTTACCTTACGCGCAGATCTTTGAGATCAGCATTAATTTGTTGGTCATCAAACTTGAGCATATAGGAGCCATTCCCTTTCATCGTATTATAGCATGGAAGATTTTTGAAAAAGGAATGATTCTCCACGGTAGTTATCAAATGCGCACCCATCATGTTATACTGATCTAAGATTTGTACTTCAATTAATTATTACATAGGTTAATCAATTAAATTTTTATGACAAGCATGGAACAACCAACATTCAACGACAAGAAAAAGAGTCAAAATGAGTTTGAATATGATCTTGAAGTATTAACAGATACCGAAGCAGGAGCATCAAATCACCCCTTTAAAGAGCATGAGGGGAAATTTTATTCATAGGTTGACTGGGCAAAGCATGATAACAAGCCTGGATCAGATTATGAAAATTATTCTGCATATTATGAAGAAATAACCAAAGAGCAGTACAACGAAGCCACTTCCGAAGAATAATACAGCAATAGAACAGAAAAATTAATACACCTCTAGGGTGTTTATTTTTAACATAATTAGTATGAATTTTGAGAACAACCTACAACAAGTACCGCAAATAAGTCACGGACAAGAATCTCTTGATAAAATCTATACAAAACAATTCATTATTGATGATGATCTTTATCTTATGGAGTTTGAAAAAATGAAAGAAAACCCTGAGGAGCTCGAGGTAAGATTTTCAATTGCTGTACTCGATCCTGAAAGTAATGAAAGTAAATTTAAATTTGATGAAGTAACTAATAAAGGGATTCGTACTGCCTTACGCGTCGTGAAGCATGTGGCGCAAGAAGCTTATCAATATGCAAAAGACAATGAAATGAAATGTATAAAATTCAGTGGGCAAGATACTTCTACTCAGGAAAATATGATTCTGCCCCAAGCCCAAGATTTATACATGTTCTATACCTCTCATCGAGATGAATTCATTAACATGGTGTCTGACAAGACCTGGCTTGAGCACGATTCATATTTTGTAAAAGTAAATAGAGAAGGAACCGTACTTTCTACTTGGCCAAAAGATAAGCCAAAAGAAGTTCATCATGGGAAGGGTGGCAAAAAAGAGGTAGATAAATATTTCTATGAATTATTTTCGTATGAACCAATGCTTACAAGCTTCACGCAGCAAATAGAGGTGCCCGTCCCAAAAAGTAATGAAATACCTAGATCAAAACCAAAGGAGAAGTATGCCTTGCAGCGCACCCTCTTGTATCTCCGTATTGCAAAACAGATGGGCATCACTGATGAGATGGTAGAAATAAATGAAGAGGAAGAGGTTCGTATTAAACTCAAAAATTAATTGGCATAAATAAAATAAGGGCATCACAAAAAGTGATGCCCTTAACATAGGTTTTAAATTAAATTATGCCTATCTAAGCATAGTGATTCATTACAATACCCTCAAGTACATCATAATCAACCTCAGTTCTTACATAGGTGTTTCTGTGGTCGCTCGAGCCCATTGCTAAACGAATAGCCCCAACCAAAACCTCAGGGTTTATATCCTTTCCGATGATTATCTCATCAGGCAAGCCTGGAACCGCAGGCAGCTCTAGAGTAATTACCCTCTCCAAAGGTTGAATTGTTTTTTCTGCCCCAGAAGCGATGCACACTCGCTCTAAATATTTTTCGGGTAGTGGGACGGGATTAAAAATCCGATCTTTACGCTCCTGGCACTTTATGACAACGGTCTTTTTTCGAGACCATTGCATCTTGGGCGCGATAGGCTTTTTGTCGGTGATTGGCAATTGTCGCGAAATCATAAACTTAACGCCAATTACTTCCGGGAACTCATTGTTCAACCCCTGAGTAATGTACTCATGGGCTGGGAATTCCCTGGTGCCCAATGGCACCTTGCATATCACTTTGTCATTAAGTGAAAATGAAAAGGTGCGCCCCTGCGAGCGAATATACAGCTCGGGTAGCTCACCATCCCAATCGAATTTATCATCCGAGAGGAGAATCTTTCCCAATTCAGAAAAAGAGCCCGACTCTGAGGTATAATCACCTGTAATCTGCTCAATTCCATAGACCTCAGAAAAATAGTTTTTAAGGCGCCTATTTACAAGAAGATTTCCGTAGTAAGCAATCCATCTGCCATTTTTTTCTTCCTGATAATCGATTATCCCCGAAAGAGGGTACGGTCTTTCTGAAGAAAATGGATAATACATATTTTCTTCCAAGTCTTCAAAGGATTTGAAGTAGCGGGCATTATCATAAATATAACCGCTCGGGGTTACTCCCAACTCTTGCCATGTTGGTTTATGGTAATATCCAACTTTAATGTTTTGGGCTTCTCTTTTTTGGGTTTCTGTCATTTTCTTGAAGTTATACCCCCCTGCTTTATGCAGGATGTAGAGGTACTCTTGGCGTGAGCACCATTTTAGCGGAACGTATCCGCGCGGTGTTTTTTTGACAAAAAAGTGATTCAGTTCTCGTGAGTTGATCACGAAAAGGTAATTTTCAGTTTCTTGGTTTTGAGTTCTTAGTGCTTTAAATTGCATCTTTATTAAATTTTGTCTCCTACTCTATTATCTGGGCTTTTCGGAGTACCGCCCTATTGTTTTTTCAAAGTATAGATATATTATATCACGATTATATACATGGTGTCAAGTAATTTATGTTATTTTTGTTTATATAATTTCACCTACAATATACTTATATTTACGTGATATTTCAACAATAAACAACCCGAAATCAGTATTTTCTCACCAGAAAGCTTTAATTTCACTTATAATTGCTTTTCAATATTTTCAAACGTGAGGGCTCAAAAGACTCGGGCTTATTCCCATTCGCCCTCATCACATTTTTCTGCTTCATAATCTCTCCACCAAATAGTATTTTGTGTAATAAAAAAACCAACCCAAAAATGGATTGGTTCACCTAGCTCCGTTTTAACCCGTCGGTCGAGATTCGCCGATTCAGTTACTTCTGGAAAACGTGAAAAGAGAAGTCAGGCTGTAACATAGTAATCCTTATCGACTAGGCAATAAGAAAAAAACACATGTACGCACAATTCTAAAAGAGCTCCTCGGCTCTACCTTATGATTACTAAAGTCCCCATAAGTGATAGTATTGATAAGTTTCCCTACCAAACGCTTTTTGATACACTCTTTGCAGAGGCATCAATAGCTGCCTAGTTGAAATAAGTATATTTCAACACAATACAGTAACCATCTACTCTCATTTTTTTGAATGATTTAATTGTAAAAGGCCCTATCTAAAAGAGTATACTACTAGAATTTATTAATATGTCAAATATTTGCAATGTACATTCAACCCCCAAGTGCAACACTCTCATTAAATACTTCTAATGGTGTCTTCCAATTATGTCGCTTCCTTGGTCGAGAATTGATCTGGTGAACCACCTGATCAATCACTGTCTGAGGTATTGTAGTAAAGTCTGTCTTCTTTGGGAAGTAGTCTCTCAGAAGGCCATTAGCATTTTCATTACTTCTTCGTTCCCCAGAACAGTATGGATGGCAATAGTAGGTTGATATATTGAGTTGTTCTACAATGGTTCTCCATTGTGCATTCTCTGAGCCATTATCAAGGGTAAGGGTGTGGCAAGGATAGTGTTGTAGCTGGGAAACAATAGCTTCTGTAGTTGCCTTGCTCGTCTTGTTCTTGAGTTTCTGTACGAGATACAATCCACTCTTTCTCTCAAGGAGGGTATTCACTCCTGGTTTATGAATACTTGATTCAACACTATCAGTCTCCCAGTCTCTAATACGTGATCGGTGAAGAACGACCTTTGGTCGTTCTTCTATGGAAGTACCCTCAAAACGTACCTTACGAGGGTTTCTTGCTTGCTTGGGGCTTCTAGAACGCTTCTTACGTCGTAGATACTTCCTCAGGTCTTCGTATCCTTCTTTTATAGAGTGATCAGAGTATCGAACGCTCTTGTGGTAGATATACTGATAGATTGTCTCATGAGATATCGATTGATCTAAGAGATCAATCTTAATACGTCCAGATATTTGTTCTGGAGGCCAACGTAATCGTAATTTTTCTTCAACATACTCACGTATTTCTTGATTCTTGAGTCTCTGTTCTCTTCCACGACTCTTTGTCTTCTTGCGTGCTCGTTGTTGAGCTATACGAGGACTATATCGCTTACGTACAGGTGTGGTATTTCTTGCTAGTTCACGTGAGATAGAACTGGGGCTACGCCCCAGTTCTTTTGCTATATCTCTCATTGATTTCTTTTCCCAGAGCATTTCTTGGATTGTTTCGCGTTCTTCGATGGTGATGTGGTTATACTTCATACCTATTCATTATATATGAAGTGTTGCACTTACTTGTTGAGGGTGGACAAGGTAGATACCAAAAAATAATTAAGTATTCAGCTGAATCCTACAAAAAAACTATTGATGAATTCATTAGCTAGGTTTTTTGAGGGATAACTTTCAAAAAACCAAGTCGCCTACTCGCCCTCATCACATTTTTCTGCTAGAATACTACTTTATATGTGGAAGACCATCTTTTTTGACCCTTTGTACAATCTTTTGATGTGGCTTATCAGTATCGTTCCTTATGGGAGCGTTGGCCTTGCTGTTATTGTGCTCACTATTCTCGTGAAATTAGCACTCTCGCCCCTTGCTTTCAAATCTACCAAATCTCAGTTATTGCAGAAAAAACTCCAACCCAAAGTCGCCGAATTACGCAAAGAGTACCCCGATCAACAAGAGCAAGCCAAGAAGCTCATGGAACTCTACAAAGAGCACAAAACGAGCCCCTTTGCAGGATGCCTTCTTATTCTTATCCAGATCCCTATTATTATTGCATTGTATCGCGTATTCCTCGTGGGGCTCGAGATTATTCCTGAGCGATTCTATAGCTTCGTCACGCAACCCGATCAACTCAATGTGCTCTTTGCCGGGATTGATCTCGCACAACGGAGCATTCTCCTCGCCGTTCTCGCTGGGCTCACACAATTCGTTCAATTACAACTCTCGCCATTAATGCGAAACGCCAAGAAAGAAAACCCAGAAAGGGAAAAGAATACTGAAAAAGAAACAGATGAAAAGCCAGATTCGAGCCAGCAAATGATGGCCGTTTCTCAGATGATGCAAAAACAGATGAAATTCATCATGCCTATTATGATTGGCTTCGTCGCTATGGCGGTGCCTGGTGCGGTTGCCCTCTATTGGATTGTTAATAATCTCTTCACCATGGCCCAGGAACGCGTTATTGCACGCAAGGTCGCCCGAGAGGACGCAACAGTTGCAGGGACTACTGTTTAGGGATATAGTGGCACTATGACAGGCCTCGAGATCAGAAAAATGATTGAGGACATTATCCAAAGCGGCGGCTTTACGATTAATGATATAGAAGAGCGTATTGACGACGTCACCGAATGCACCGTATTTAATGTCCGCACCGCTGATGCACGGCACCTTATTGGGCGGAATGGCGATGTTGCCCGAGCTCTTAACCATCTTGTACAGAAGTCTATTGAACAATCACGCTACGTAGGACTCTCCGAAGAAGCGCGTGAAGAAAAGCGCGAGGAATACAAAGATCAACGGTATAGTATCGACATCGATGATTATTTTAAAAAGTATATGGATCGTATCAAAATGCAGGTTGATATGCTCGTGAATCGTGCGCGCTCATTCGGCAGCGACGTTGCCATGGAGCCTATGGAACCCTACGATCGTATGATCATTCATTCTATGATCAAGAAGCTCCCCGATATCTCATCAACATCATACGGAAAAGGAAAAGACCGGCACATTGTGTTGAAATACACAGGGGAACAAAATAATGCCGGGAGTAATAGCACATCAGGAACATCTACAGGATCACCTTCTCAAGAAACACACAACCTCGATGACTTCGCGAGCGGAAAGGTGTATGTGTAGCATCTAGCCTTAGAATAATACCAAGATCCGTTCTTGTAGAATCTAGGTATTCTTTGAATTTTTAATTGCCTCAACTGCCACCAATTCCCCATCATTGAGGTAATCGAGTAATGCGCCACCACCGGTCGAAACGAAGCCTGGAACATCGATCAAGTTCTGCTGGCGCAATAATGTTACGGTGTCGCCTCCCCCAACGACGCTCTGTACATTGTCTTTATTTTTTTCAAGGATCTTTGCGAATCCCACACTTGCATCAATGAATCCTTCCTCATACCATCCAAATGGTCCGTTCCACAATACCCTCGTGATCGCTTCTTTATGTAAAATATTTTCTATGGTGTGTATAAAAGATACCCCTGCGTCAACTATCACATCACCATCTCGCACGTCAGAGATAGCCACGCTGCGTGTATTCCCATCAGGATCACGCACGACCACCTCTTGGGCAACGAGTAACTGTTCATAGTGTACAATACTTTCCACATCGACCGTATCATCCACCAGTGATTGCCCGATCGGGAGACTGCGTGCACGGTATATTGCATGTGCCAAAGCACCGACCACTGCAACACTATTGCCCATTTCGAGGAATTTCTGTATAAGAGCAAGCTTGGTGCCGAATTTCGCCCCGCCGATCACCATGAGCGTTGGTTCGTTCTTTTCTAGAAAAGAATCCAGGGTGCTCAGCTCCTTTTCAATATGAAGACCTAGGAGGCTCGGAACATGTTGAGGAATCCCCGTCATAGATGCATGATCACGATGCGATACAGAAAATGCATCATTCACATATATATCTGCTGATTGCACTAATGATTTCACGAAGTCTGGATCATTGTCTTTTTCACCTGCCCAGAATCTCAGATTCTCGCACAATATAATGTTCTCTCCCAAATTCAACATCAGATGTAATTTCCCCCTTTCTAATGTGGTCGGGTCGCTGAACCATGCCGGGCAACTACCTAATGCTTTTTCAAAATAATCTAAAAGTGGCCTGAGAGTCTCTTTCTCTCTATCCTTACCCTTTCCCATGTGCCCTAGGAGGATCACTTGTGCGCCCGCATTCATGAGATATTTAATTGTCGGGAGCGCAGATTCCAAGCGGAAGGCTTCATCACGATCCACTTGGTGATTCTCGCCCAATGAGACGTTCATATCAATACGCAACAGAACGGTCTTCATAGCGAAATCATCAGGAGAGGCCTGAGATAAAAATATATTGTTATTAGAATTCTTTTGCATAAAAAATGAAGATTATTTCTTATTTCTATATGTCTTCACGCCGTTTATAATCGATCCTAATTGCTTGGGATCAAGTGATGCACGGCCTAAGAGCACTCCGCGGCATCCCGCATTGAGGAGATCCTGCGCTTGCTCACCATCAGACACAGAGCCGCCATAGACTATCGTTGTACGTCCTATGCGCTGATTCCCAGTGAGTGTCCCTATTGAGCGCTTGATGAATATCACCGTCTCCTCTACCTCCTCAGCTGTTGCATCACGCAGTGCCTCCTCGCCAATGGCCCACAATGGCTCATATGCAATGATGATTGATTCGAAATCTTTTTTAGTAAGCCCATCGAAGGTTGCCTGAATCTGTTCCTCGATATCATGGAAAAACTCACCACTTTCGTCACGTGCATGTTCACCAATGCACACAATAGGAATCATATTGTTTTCTAATAGCGCTCTAATCTTGGTATTAATATCTTGATCATTTTCACCAGCTGCGCGCACTGCCGAGTGGCCAACGATCACATAGCGCATTCCCATTGATGCGAGCTGTGAGGGTGTCACACCGCCTACGAATGAACTCGCAGGGACGAGCTCGGTAATATTCTGCGCACCAACGAGGCGTCGTGGTGTATACATCTCCTGCACCATTCCCATGAATGGAAATGGCGGGAACGCGACGAGCTCCATGCGCCCTGTGGATTTGGGATATGAGGCTATGATCTTTTTAGCCTCGGCTAATGTAGCTGGTTTGGTCTTCCAATTTGCGAAGACGAAGATGTTGTTCTGCGGTACGAGCATATGCTCTCTAGTATACCAAAAACACACACCTTGCAGTACTCATAGGGCAAGTCATGTGTTATATAGTGTAAAAAAGTATGTGTGCAATTTAGTTCTCCCTAATGATTGGTGCCTGACCAACACAGTTCGGGTTATTGATGTTCTCTGGGCGTGAACAGAAGCTTTCTTCTGAAGGGCTACAGGTACTTGATTCATCATCCCACTGACTATTGTATACACCATTAGGATTACAGTTTTCATAACATGATGCGTCTGCTCCATCTATTCCATCACTTAAATCATTATCAATACCATCAGAACATTCATAGGTAGTTTCTACAGTTTCATTATTACAAGATAAATTATATTCTTGGACTGGGTTTAAAGGGATTTCTAATCCATTCTCATCAACGCAGACTACAGAAATATTATGATTCTGTAATGAGCCACCCTGATCTGCAAAGTTAATATTGGTGTTGCTAGATGGTGGATTGGAAACCACTCCAAATACTGATCCGTCGACAACATATGAACATGTATTATTTGAATCATTGAGTACATCTTCAGGGATTTCGAAGGCATATGTGATTGCCAGGCTTGCTGGATTTGGGCAATTCAATATTACTGGCGCAAGAGTATTCTGCCCATTCCCATTATTAGGATCACCGCAATTGAAGGTATATGAATCATTAACCGGCACTGTTTCTGAATAATTAGTCAGAGTATTTGTGCAGGTTAATCCGAATGAGTAAGTGTCTAAATCATCAACACTAATCTCTATATCTGTATTCACACCCGTAACATTGAATTGAGTATTTAGATCCCCTGTAAAGGCACATTCTACATTCCCATCTTGCATAGCGAGCTCGTCAGTGAACCCTGCCGAGAAATCAAATCCGCTATTCTCACTCCCTGCTGGACACGTCACTCCAATAGTAACTGTTCCTCCAAGGTCTTCAGTTTCTATAGTCATAGCCGAGAAATCCACCCAACCGAGCCCAACATCAGTATTGCCATCATAACCCTCGAATTGCGAAGCATTCGTTGTATCTAGCCCTACATCATTCCCATCCCAGCCATATCCTGAAACGGTGCCGTTGAGCACATTTGCTATTACACCATAATTAGTACCAGAAAGTCTCAGACATCCTTCCCAGCCACCTGCTTGATCCGGAAACTGTGCCGCAGACACTACCTGTGCACTTCCAGAGAAAGTTCCTGTAAGAGGATCCATTTGTGGAGTACCGCATGATGTAGATCCGAAATTAATCCACCCAACATGCTGCGAGAATGCCGTTCCAGAGACATCGCCGTTATCTAGGTCAACATTAACGCCGTATACCGTACCGCATCCACCTGTCGTATTATTGCAAGACATACTGATCCAACCAACATTTGCACTATAGAGATATCCGCTCACATTGTGCTCGGATGAGTCAGCCAGTGCCTGAGGAACTGAGAAAATATTTCTGATGAATGATCCTCCGGCTACCACAAGGATAACCGCGGCGATACTCACCAGTGTGTGCAATAGAGATGATTGTATACGTGATGTTTTTTTCATATTTTAAAATGTTCTTATCTTCTTCTTTTCTAGATAGTTCGAAACTATATGTTATCCCTCATTGTCATTCCACGTACACAACTCTTGGCCGTATTGCTGACAATCAGACTGAGTATCTTGTTGTGGGCAAATGGTTTGTGCTTCTGCATACCGTGTGGCTGGGATATCTGATCTTATATCACAGAACGCTACTGGACCTCCGCCTCCCCCAGTATCAACACACCCACAGCTTCCGAGTGTCTCGGGAACTACCACTGTCTCTTGGCTTGCATCCTGAGTCCATACACACAATTCAGATCCACTGCACGATGCCTGATTCGATTGTTGTGGACAAGTCAATTGAGCATCAGCAAATTGTGACGCTGGTATGTTTGAACGAGCTTCGCAACCAGCTATGGAAACCTGCTCTGTTGATGCTGCAACATACCCATTACACTGACCTCCCAGCGTAGTGCCACCGATAGCAATAGAACACTCGCTATTACTACTACATGATTGCGCTGCGAGATTCACATTACTTGTTGGTTCTATGAGCCCAGTACATAGACTCTCCGCAACGGGCTGGCCATTCTCATCAACACAAGAGACATCTCGAGAGTAGGAACCATTCGTACAGACTCCCCATTGACCTCCTGAATACTTGTATACTGGGAAATCACACGAATTGTCGTCAACAGTTGCCGTGTCATCATAATTATCAGCTGTAGGATCAGTACACCCTAGAATTGGTGTTGGCACTGTCTCGTCACATAATTTGAGCTCACCAGATTCATTCACACACACTGTCTGCGGAGTCGATGCATTATGGGCGAGTTGAGTGTTCGTAATTGATCCAGACGCCTCGAATGTTCCGTATACCTCCATTCCTGAATCATAGCTACTGTAATCTACTGACGGATTACCTGTCACCACACGACCCGTAATCATTGCAGCTGCTGTGAGGATCCCTTCGGCCTGTAGGCTTCCATCTGGAAGCTCCAAAGTATATGGATTCGATACGGTTCCCTCATCTGCGAAGACAATTGGCCCACGCTTTACCTGATATTGATATTCGTTGCCCGCGCTATCTGTGTCTGTAATCAATGAATCACCTCCACCGACCGTAATTGGCCCGATGGCGTTGTTAGCTGTAGGGGCACCTTGTTGTGCAATACTCAACACACCACCAACAAGCAGGCCAGTAACGACGAGTGAGATTTTTATATGATTAAAAAATGTGTGTGTTTGCATAAAGATTATGAATTAGTTATTCAACGTATTACTATTGTATTGACCACGTGTTAGGATTGCTGTATTCACCACAGTACATTACCTCACCAGCAGTACTTCCTGCTGGGATGTTAGCACCAGAACACTCGTATATTCCATTATTGGTGTCAGGCGATGGGCAATCCTGTACTGCAGAGACACAATCTGTACCTAGGTTGGTTATTGTTGGGACATCACCGCAAGCTTGCGTATAGCTAATGCAAGTATACGGCTCAAAAGGATCACCAGATTCCTCAGGCCCTTCGTATAGACTCAAGGCAATAGTCGCTGAATCACTCGCTGATCGCGTATCATCAGTACAGGTAACGGTGAAGGTTGTTGTAGTAGTTACCGTACTATTGTATGAACTTGGTGAAGATGTCCCTACTGGAACTGGCTGGTTAGTACTCTGCTGCATTGAGCACGAGCTGGCCCCACCTCCAGAAATAGTCCAAGAAAGTTGCACAGGAATCGGATCAGCCGCCTCGTCGCCCTCTGCAGCATATGCAATTGGCATCCAAACAATACTGCTCGAAGGATCACTGTTGATAGCCAATTCTGCAATAGCAAAGGTAGGAGAGATAGTTAGGTTAACTCCCAGGTCGTCAGGATCAGGAACATCTTCTACCTCATTACACAGAATCAAGAAGCCATCTGGGTCAGTACACACAGGCTCTTGTTCACTCTCCCAGGCAAGCTGTGTATTGCTGCCCGTAGTGCGTGCGAGGAATAGATTCTTGATCAGACCATTCACTACCGCATTGCCCCCAATGAATACCTTGGCATCACTATCACCTGCAATATCACCGAGGAGGGCATTGCTAATCTGTCCGCTCTGTTGAATGCCGTCAATAACACTTCCCGGATCTTCTACTACACCACCGCTTGTTGCTGGCATTCCTACACGAATCTTGTTGGCTACATCGAGATTGGGCTCCGTGGCTCCCGCATTGAATTCGCGATCACCTACGAACATCACACGATTGAATTCGACGAAGTCTTTGACATTCAATGTTGCAGTACCTGTTGCCCCTCCATCACCAACAAAGAGATTGGTATTGATACGCTGCGCCTGAGGCCCAGAATGGAGGAGTGGCGGAAGTCCACCAACAGTGAGATCATGCCCCGCGAACACCGCACTAATACCCATAGCGAATCCGATACTCATCACAAAGGTAGCGAGGTATTGGAGTGATTTTTTGATTTGTGTGGAGTGAGATTTTTTCATAGCATTTATAAATTCAAAAGTAAAAGGTTCAATATTATGGATTCCAATTACATACAGGCTGCAGCGGATCTGATGGGAGGTATGCCTGGACGTTCCCACATTCTCCTGCGGTTTCAGCTTGGTTACACAATAGGTCACATTCGAATATATCAGCTGACCAATTGATAGCACCCTGAGCAGGAATCCAGCTCGCATAGTCGCCTATACAATAATCAAATACATCAGCCTGGCAGGCAGTTGCCACAGGTGGCTCTTCGGATACAGAACAGGTTGAACATGTACCCAACACTTCTGCAGTGGATCCGGTATAAACCGCAGGGGTGTACTCACAACGATCCTCGAGAGGCAGACCGCTCTGCTCGTCATTCACATAGGTAACTGTACTCCCACATTGCTGCTGACTGCCTACATTGCTCTGGCATGTTGGTTGATTATATCCAGCTGGGGCATTACATTCAGCAGCACTCACGAGATCTCCGCCTGCGCCTGCAGCCTGGTATCCAACACATGACCCTCCACCTGGAATCGTTACGCCATCAAAGCTGGCATTACATTGACTACTATTCGAACATGATTGCCCTATTGGGAGATCAACGGTTGTGGCAAGCTCCTCGAGTTCACTACACTCACTATTAGCAACAACATTCCCTTCATCATCAACACAACGAACGCGTCTGTTATGACTGCCGTCGACGCAACTACCCCAGGTACCTGGGGCGTAACTGTATACTGGTAATTCTACCTCTGGCTCAGGGCAACGAATCAATGTCCCGTCGTTAGTGGCACACACTTCGTGTTTTGGGGGGATGTCATTTGGATTTACGTTTTGCTGACCTGCATAAAAGCCGCCAGAAATTGTATTCGCGCCATACCCACGAGGCCCCCTTAAGTTTAATGACCTCAAAGGGTCTGCTGGATATGTGCCGCCATTTAGTGAGGGGCTCGCTAAATGTATTCTCAATGAAGACCTATTTTCGAGTAAAGTCTGCGTCGAAATATCATACAAAGGTATATCTCGAAAAGATAACGGCTCTGAAATTGCACTAGCTAAAGTAGATACCCTAACATCAGCATTATCATCGCCAAAACCACCTGAGACAAACATATTTCCTGGGTAATCTCCTGACGGTACTGCTTTTGCCCTATTGGTCCACGAATCCTCAAATGCCATCAATCCATAATCAGATGATCTCGAATCCATGCGTACACCCAATCGTGTATTCACATATTGATTAGTATCACCATCTCCCAAAGTATAAATAGGCCGATCATTCACATCATCGAATTCTAACGATCCTGTTGGATATGGCCGTGCGAATACACTCAACGCCGTGAACACTCCTAATACCACTAATCCTATAGCGATATTCTTGAGTCTGCTCGTTTTTTTGTTAGTCTGAGATTTTTGCATACTTATTATATATGTGTGACTAGTTCCCCTTGAGGAAGTCCGTAGCTATCTCCCGCACCTCGTCACTCACTGGTGTGACATTCGCCTCGAGGTAGGCTCGGTTCTCCTGGATCTGTCGCTCTTCTTGGCTGATGCGGCCACCCCCTACATCATCACGGAAAATTCGTGAGAAGAGAAAAAGGAGGAAGAACACCACCAGCGCCAGAACGAGCCACATAATAATGTGTGGTGCGATACTATGGCGTGACACTGTGCTGCCTGCATTGACCTTATTATTAGAAGTAGAAGTACTTTGTGAACGTGACTTGGTTTTGGTAGTTGTCTTCTTAACCTTTTTGGGAGCAGAAGCCTTTTTAGTAGTGCGCTTTTTGCTTTGTGCTGGAGTCTTCTTTTTGGGCATATATATAAAGATGGGATTCGATGCACCAAGTGTAGCATCAATTGACCAATGCCTCGAATTGTTGCCTGTGGATTACTCGCCTTGATTTACACACATGTGTATTGACATTTTTTTAATATAAAGCTACAGTATAGATAAAGGTTTTATCTTTGCCCAAAAAAACAAAGTTAAAATAATTCATTCAAAATTTAAAATTATACACATGAAAAAAGTATTCTTAATTTCATTTTTGTTAGTCGGTACTTTTTTTGTATCAGCTCAGCAAGTTCCCAATTTCACTATTTTGGGAAGTGTAGGCGAAGCCACACAGAACAATCCCATGATACTCGGTAATTCTATTGTCACTTATGGAGACGGTATAATTACGATACATGACGCAAGCGGCGAGAGCGTAAGTCTCGCCAAAAACCACCAAGGTATTATATTCATCAAGAACGATGAATTATATTTCCACGAAGACGGTATATTGTACCGCACCAACGAAGGAGTTGACTATTTCATACAGGTTATGGACCTTGCCCTGGAAGACACAGAGTATCTCGTTACACAAAATGTAGCTAATCACTATCTGATTCCTACTACGACACAGGGTAATCTCATAAAATTCAACGGCTATACGGCTACTCCAGTAATTGGAATATTTCCTACCCACCTTGATCCCATCAATTGGGTAGAGGAATTTGATGGAAAAATTCTATTAAGCTTCAAGTGGAGCGGATTATTTCTATTAGAAGATTCTAACTTAAATTTTATTAGCAACTTTGCATTTAGCAATCCTAGTAAGATTACTGAGCACACATTTACATGTACAGCTAATGACATGCTGCAAGTATTCGATTTAAATACAGGCACATTGAGTCCAATAAGTAATTCTCAGTTCCTTCATGTTCTAAAGATGGATTCGATTCTATACGGAGTATTTCCAACATGGCACGAACAAGCTGGTCAATACATCCAGTATGGATCCATGGGTATGGACCTTTCAATCAGGGCAGAATATCCTAATATTCAATGGGGAAATTTGAATATGAATCGCCCTAGTTCATTAATGAACTTCCCTGGAACGGACCTCTACCTTGGTTCTTTCGCAGAGTTGAGACTGAATGGCGACACTGAATACATGCCAGAAGGGATGTATCTTTTAGAAAAACAGGGCACTACTGTTTCAACAACAGGCGTGGAAGGCGATATTAAATTAACAATATTTCCGAATCCAGCAACCGATTTGATTAACATTGAACTTCCTTCTGAAATTGTTGATCAAATTAATATTTACAATGTCAACGGACAATCTTTTGGGGAATTTAAGGGTCACATTCGGCAATTTGACGTAAGTAGCTTATTACCTGGCACTTACTACTTGCAAATTCTTCTCACCGACAGAACCTCGGTGACAAGAAAATTTTTAAAAAAATAGTTTTTTATATCTAAGGTTTATAGAGTTTCATTATATGGGTCAACTTAGGTTGACCCATTCTTTTCCCCAATTTTTTTCAGAACATCCACTCGCTCGGAGTGGTCTTTTTTTATCCCCAATTTCCTAGAAAAAAAATAAATCCATTACGCAATATCAAAATGATCACCTTTTTCAGGTGTTAATTTTTATATAGGATCGTATCAAATGGTGTACAAAATCGTATCAAAATGATACGATTATTCTATATGAATGATACGCAATGGATTAATGAACGCCAACAAGAGATCTTCTAGGGTATCAGCAAGAAGGCCGCCCTGCAAACACCATAAGCATCTTGCCCCTTGAGATTCTATAATCCAACAGTTTCCTCCAAACAAAACCACCCTTTCAGGTGGTTATTTTTATATATGAAAATTCTTTTGCTTTCTAATCTTTCTCTCTCTGGCACTCTCTTTTCTCTCTTAATCTTTATCAAATACGCCGCGTGTATCATGCAGCTTCTCTTCTTCTTGAGCTTCCTTGATCGTGAGCATCGCTGCTGGATTCGCCTGCAATCGCTCGAGGCTAATCTCTTCACCAGAACTCGTCGAGACTCCGTAGGTTCCTTCATCCATATGCGCGAGAGCTTGCTCTACCAATTCCAGTCGCGCTTCCATAGCTGAGAGAGATCCTCCTCTATTGTATGTTTCCTCGAATCGATCAGCTTGGGTGTTGGGATCCTCTTCTGCGAGATCTGGATCGGGGATGCTCACGCTCCAGTCGCCATTCTCATCCATCTGGCCAATGTCAGATAATGACTCCCGCAAGGTTGTTACCTCTTCTTCGAGGCGTTCACGTAATTCTTTGATGTGTTCGTCGGTAAGATGCTTCATATAAAAATAGAAATACTATTAAATCAGGAATATATAATCATGTCGTGCGGGAATACTCTCTGCCGCGTATCTATTATACCATTGGTTATTTTTTGTTTCTAGGTGCCTTGAATCGTACCTCACCCAGATGCGACGCATGTCGCATCTACCCTCTCCCCTATAGGAGAGAGTGACTTTCTCGGAGAGAAAGGCGGGTGAGGTATGAATACCAAGAAGGGTTCTCGGTATGACTCATTTATTCTCGGGCATCTTTGGACTGTGCCTCGATGATGGACTGGAACACATCAGGGTGTGTGGCGATCAGCAACTCTGTATCAGAAATGAATCCATACATGAGAATGCGCACTGGCTCGCCTTCATCGTAACTCTTGGTAATTTTTTGCTCTTGGGAGAGATACACGACCTCACCTGTTTCTGGATCTACGGTACGCTTGACTTGTGCTCCCTCTGGGGCCTCCGGAGAAAGTTCAGCCGGGTCTACATCAGAGACGCTCACCACCAGCTCGCCATTTTGTAAACTGATATCATTAACCTCACGAATGAATGCATCGTTCTTGATCGACGGACTCGCTACGATAATGTCTCCAACTGATAACTTTTCTAAAAAAGGATCAGCTTGTGAGAAAATTATCTCGGTGCCAGTAATAAGGCGAATCGCATTGAGCGTGGAGGCAGGCAAGGTATGCCGATCACGTTCTTGGCTCAGTCGCGTCTCGACGAGTTCAATATCTTCTCGTACGGTCACACGTGGCGCATAGAGAACACGCACAGGAATGCTCTCGTATACTTCGTCTACAAATCCAAAATCATAGAGTCGAGGTTGCTTCACATCGTCAGGAATATTGAGAACCTCCTCGAGATCTTTTATCATGTTACGCTCCCATTCACGTGTGCCCTGGAAGGCTCGATCGAAGCTCCCAATTTTTTGATAAATAAAATAGTAATTATCGAATCCTCCTAAGCGTCCCCACATCCAATCAGGATCCATCGCGAGATTCATCGATTCAGGCAACATTACCTCGAATCGTGCCATCAGTGTTCCTAGGGTCATACGCTGCGAACTCTCAGCATCAATAGGAATAATTTGATCAAGCTTTCCCTCATCATCAAAATATGAATTGCGCACGCGCAACAATACATTCTCGCGATTATCGAATACATTGTCTGTGATCTGAATGGTGGTCTCGCGATCAACAGGAATGAGCGACGCGTAGCGCAACTGTTGTTCTGACGACTGAATGAATGGCACCGATAATGGCGTCTGGCCGAAGACGAATGCACGCACAGCAACATAGCCAGCGAGACCCAGAAGGAGAATCCCGAGCAACACATACACCCAATTCGATGTTCGACTCTTGCGGTTATGTTTGGTTATACGTTCACGCTCACGTTCGTCACGAAGCATTCCCGCCATGTCCTGGGCACTGGCAGTGTTGATCGTTTTAACAATATCATTGTAGTACGTGGTCGTGTCCATCTCGTTCTCCACTTGTTGAGATGTGTATGCATCATCCTTGGGCAAGCGTGCTGGATGAGGTGCCCCGCCCTCTGCATTCATTTGTTGTATCTCAGACTGCGTCTCTCGGGCAATCATTTCATCAGCTGAAAGTTCAACGTCTATACCAGCGGTGTCGAATTCTTTGTTCAAAATATCCACGGCGTCTTGTGTGTCGTTGGCCTTGGGGTTGAGAACGTATTGGACAGCCTCAACAAGGAACGGAGTGGCGAGGACACCCGATGCTGCGTCGAAGTGCCCCGCCCCTTCCAATTTATTGAGATCAGTCCCGAGAAGATTGGCTACCTCTTTTGATTCCTCATAATCAATATATGGATCACCCTGCCCATAAAAGATGAGCACGTTCCCTGCCTTATCATGAATCTGCTTCCACGAGAGATCATCATTGATAAAAGTTGCTGTGACCAAATTAATACCTTGGTGTGCAACTGCCGATACGAAGGGTGCCAAGAGAATGGTTCCGGCAATCGGCTCTGTTGCTTTTTCAATAATGCGCAGCGCGAATACTGCACCGACACTGTGCCCGATGAAAATAGTATCAGGCCCAACATGTTGCCAATAAGGCTCGAAGGCGTCCATCCAGCTGGCGAGCGATTGGTTCTCGGGAGTTGGGAGATTCGGCGTGAAAACCTCATGACCTAATTTCTGCAACTCTTGGCGGAGCCACGGGTACCATTGTGACTCGGCATTAGTATATGATGAGTGGAGGATAATTATTTTCGTCATGCATACATTGTATCGCGATCGGTTGAGTTTAGGAAGGTGGAGAAAGTTGATTCACTTTTAGATATATTTTTTGCAGCAAATCTTTAGTGAGATCGAGAGTTCAAAAATTATGATCATAAATATTTTTCGAAACACATAACAAGAGAATAATTTTATTTACATCATCTTAAAATTATTATTCTTGGAAAATATTTTTTATAAAAACTTTAACTCCTCTCTTCTAGCAATATTTATGGAAACTATGAAGAAGATTTTTTACGACGACGTGATGATGATTTTGGAGAGGAAGATTTTTTAGCATTGCTTTTTGTGCCAGAAGAAGACCTTGGTGTATTCCGATTATTCTTTTTTCTATTATTTGTATTTGCTGTTTTGCTGTTACGTCGGCGAGATGGTGAGCCCATCAAATATCGTTTGGCGTCTTCAGAGAGATCCATGAATCCATCGGCTGCCGCGATTAATTTTTCTGAGGTAGATTTACCGAATGCCACCACCTCAACCTGAACGGCGGCATGCTCCTGGACATAGCGCACAGCTGGAATGAAATCCCCATCGCCGGTGATCAAAATAATCGCATCAACTTTCTCAGAAAGCTTCACCGCATCGATCGCAATTCCCACGTCCCAATCTGCCTTCATAGATCCGTCGGCAAATATCTGGAGGTCTTTTGTCTTGGTTTCGATTCCAACCTTGGTAAGCGCATCAAAAAAAGTTTTCTCATCACCCGCCTCAGAGCTGATGACATAGGCGATGGCCCGGATGAGTTGCCGCCCGGCAATGGCGTCGTCCATGATTGCTTCGAAGCGAACATTCCGATCGTAGAGATGTTTTGCCGTGTGATAAATATTCTGCGCATCAATGAGAACTGCCACGCGTTGATCAATGTGTTTAATGATAGACATGAAAATCTGTTAAGAAAATATTCTTATTATTATATGTATAAATGATGTAAAAAAACTCAGTGCGTAGTGTGCATGTATAAAAATCTGAGTGAGCTCCAGTATAGCGCAGAGTATTCTTTAAAACAAAAGAGCGCTGTCTCATTGATTGATTATCAGAAGCGCTCTTTTGCTTTTTTGCTCGTTTGAACTGTGTGAAATTTATTTCTTCAGACCCAGTGTTTTGATCAGCTTCTTGTAGCGCTTTTCATCTTTCTTCATCAGATAGTTGAGAAGCTTCCTGCGCTGCATAACCTTTCCGATCAGACCACGGCGCGAGTGATCATCTTTCTTGTGAACCTTGAGGTGATCAGTAAGCGCCGTGATGTCTTCGTGTAACAGTGCAATCTGAACTTCTGGAGAACCAGTATCGCCATCTTTTTGCTGGAACTTTTTAACAATGGTTTGTTTTTGTTTTGTTTTTAACATATGTGTATCATCCGTATGAACTACAATCGCGTAGAACACAGACAATAATTTAAATTGATAAGTAATCAAGATTATGCATTATTTTTCTGATTCCGCAAGGAATTAGGTATCAACTACAAGAATGACTTTTGTATTTTTCTATGAAACACATAGATTCTATGCTTATTGCTGAATCTGCGACATTGCATGCTACACTGTGTTCACGAATATTGTATGAATAACGCGAAGAACATTTATGTACTCAAGACTGACTTCCTCGAATATCTCGAGATCGAACGTGGTCGCTCACTGCGCACGGTCGAGAATTACGATCGCTATTTAATACGCTTTTTTCAACATGCGAACGTTACACAGGTGAGTGACATCACAGAACGCAGCGTCCGCGACTTTCGTCTTCATCTCAATCGGTCACCAGGAAATAAAGTGAAAGGCCAAACCCAAGCAACCATGAAGAAGAACACGCAGAATTATTACCTCATTGCGTTACGTTCATTTCTGAAATTTATGAAGAAACGCGGCGTCGAAGCTCTCGCGCCCGACACAATTGATCTTGCAAAAGTTGGCGAACGACACCTGGATCTCATCTCCGGAGAAGAGCTCTCGCGACTCCTTCATGCCCCGCAAGGAGATGATCTCAAGACGCTCCGCGATCGGTCAATCCTCGAGATGTTGTTCTCGACGGGATTGCGTGTTTCGGAACTCACCTCCCTGAACCGTGATCTGGATCTGTCAAAAGATGAATTCTCTATTCGAGGAAAAGGAGAAAAAGTCCGTGTCGTATTCCTATCGCTCGATGCTAAAAAAGTGATCAAGGAATACCTCGCAGCGCGGGGCGACATGGATGAGTCCTTGTTCATTTCTCTCTCTCCGTCTCATGTGAAAGGTTCTGAAAGATCAGCACGCCTCACTCCCCGATCAATCGAACGCCTGGTGAAGCATTACGCAATCAAAGCCGGCATCACCAAGAAAGTCACTCCCCATGTTATTCGGCACTCCTTCGCAACGAACCTCCTAGAGAACGGAGCAGACATCCGATCAGTCCAAGCGATGCTCGGACATGCACACATCGCGACGACTCAGGTCTACACCCATGTCACCGACAAGCATCTCCGCGACATCCATAAAAAGTTCCATGGGAAACGAGAGGAGAAATAGTTGGAGAGAGATGGTTCATGTGAAAGCAGAAAAATACTCTCGGATTTACCTCACACCGAATGCATTAGCATTCCACCCTCTCCTATATAGGAGAGGGTGGCTTTCTCAGAGAGAAAGGCGGGTGAGGTATTCTCAATAAGACATACCACTAGACTTCCAGCTAAAGTATTTTCAAAAGCCTCATGCTATACTCAAATCACTATGAAAATAATCTCATGGAACGTAAACGGATTCCGGGCCCTCGATCGCAAGGGAGACTTTGATACGCTCCTCTTAGAAAAATACGATCTGATACTTCTGCAAGAAACTAAAGTCGAGGAAGAGCAACTTCCCAAAGATTTCAATGAAAGGATTGCATTAGCTGGATACGTACATACGAGTGTGCACGCATCATCTGAACGCAAGGGACACGCCGGTAGCATGACCCTTTCTAAAACTATTCCTGACGAAGTGATTCATGGATTCGAAGGCAAAGATAGCAAATGGGATCAGCAAGGCCGCACCATTACCCTCGGATTCAAGGAGCTCGATTGTGCCGTCGTGAACTGTTACTTCCCTAACGGGGGTTCCAAATCTGCGAGCCTGGAATATAAACTAGGTTTTTATGCAGCAATGCTCCGCCATGCCAAAATGCTTGAAAAAAAGTACGCGACCGTGATCATCGCAGGAGATTGGAACGTGTGTCACCACGCAATCGACATCGCACGCCCAGAAGCGAACAAGAAATCAATTGGATTCCTCCCAAAAGAAAGAGCGTGGTTAACCAAGTTCGAAACCGAAGGCTGGACTGATCTATGGCGCCATCATAATCCCGACACATCTGATGTGTATACCTGGTGGAGTTATCGCGCCGCGGCACGCGAACGGAATGTCGGCTGGAGAATTGACTACATTTGGTCAAATACCAAATCATTAGTAAATATCAAAAATGTCGAGGTTCTAGGAAATATTATGGGAAGCGATCATTGCCCGATGAGGTGTGAGTTCGTGCAATAGTGGCCCACAAGTAAGCCCTGGCAGCAATCACTAATGTAAACAATTCAACACATTGTGTTTACATTCATGTTTACATAAGATATACTGTATTCATGAGTTTGTTCAATGAAAAAATGACTATCCAAAAAAATGCACTGGCACTGGCCTTTGCTTCCAGAGATGGATTTGCAATGCGAGATATTCTTGAAGCGATCGATTATACAAGCTCGCGTCAGTATGTTCACCGTATTGTGAAAAAAATGGTAGCAAATGGAGAACTTCGAGCCAAAGGTTCCGGCAGGGCCCGTAAATATATTACGACAAACCTCAATCATATTGATCTCAAAAAAATTTCTCTAAAAAAACTTACGAGTGAAGAATCTTTATGGAAAAAAATTTCACAAGAAGAGTACCCATGGATAGAATCGTTGCCCAAGCGCATCTTTGATATTCTACAATTCATCGTCACAGAAATGGTAAATAATGTCATTGATCATGCTAGCGCAAAAAATGTTAGCTATCATTTTTCTCAAGAAGAAGATTACATACAAGGTATCATTCAAGATGATGGTATTGGCGTATTTCAAAAAGTAAAAAAGCAGCTGAATCTTGAATCGCATCTCATAGCAGCACAAAAGATACTCGAAGGGAAAACTACAACAGCTCGTGATGCACACTCGGGTGAAGGCATATTTTTCTCATCAAAAGCGGCTGGACTTTTTACCCTCGAGGCAAATGGACTCAGTCTCATCGTTGATAATTATTATAAAAAAGATACAACGGTCAAAAATATAGACGAAAATTCTACCGAAGAACATGTACAGAAAAAAGGGACGGCAATACGCTTTCACATCTTTGTAGACGACGCGCGTAAATTATCTGAAATATTTCAAGCATATACCAATGATGACACCTATCGCTTTGATACAACGAAAATTACCGTTCAGCTCTATACGATCAATACTCAATTCGTGTCACGCTCTGAGGCAAAACGCATTATGACCAGCCTCGCAGAAAAGGGATTCGATCGTATCATCTTTGACTATCAGCATGTCACGCATATCGGGCAAGGGTTCGCAGATGAAATATATCGCGTCTCTAAAAATATTTGGCCACATATTACGATCGATTCTATTAACATGAATGATGTTGTAAAAATGATGGTGAATCATGCTCAAGCATCAATTTAGATTAGAGCTAGGTGTTGACGCAACGTCGGCTGGAGAATTGATTACATTTGGTCAAATAGTGCATCTATCGAAAAGATAAAAAATATCGAAGTATTAGGGGATATTATGGGAAGCGACCATTGTCCGATGATTTGTACGTTCACACCCTAAATACTATGTATAAAATCACTAAAAAACACTTATTTTAGTGATTTTTCTTATTGTTAACAAAAAAACCTCAAAAATGCTCGTTTTTATACTTTTTCGGCTCGAAAACACGTATATTGTTTGAAAATGCGTATAGTACATGTGTATTGACTTTATGGTTAAATAGTGTTATAATATAATAAGATGGCTCTGTGCTAAATCAACCCCCTACTAGGACACCCCTGTGAATAATCCAATCTCTTCCGCTACCTCTGTGGCTGTTCTGTACCCAAGAGCCTTCCTTGGTTTGTTGTTAATACGATCTACTACCTCTTGTAT
>Ga0209185_1000151_pt1 | contig 107548 bp, 75 predicted proteins | sample SidtaG_2_FD_187425 | JGI IMG/M metagenome (GOLD analysis project Ga0209185, IMG submission 187425) | Marine algal microbial communities from Sidmouth, United Kingdom - Sidmouth_Asex2 metaG (SPAdes) (version 2) | ecosystem: Host-associated > Algae > Red algae > Unclassified | place: Sidmouth... | reverse complement strand
CCGTGTAGCCTAAAAACTTGCTCCACAACCCACCAAAATTATAGTCCATATCCCCATAGCTCAGAACCGGGCTCGTCAACAAAGCATTCAAACCAGTCTATCGACTAATTCGAATGCTTAATTGTTAGCAGTTTTTTACTTTTGTAGTTCTGATATACTTAAATCCTGTAATGCTCTCAGCTTTTAGTTTTTCTGCCAATTTGATGGAGCAGAAAATATCAATCGTATGAAGTTTTGAGAAAGAGAATAAATCTAAGTTATTGGGTTTCATAAATATTTCTTTAGGTTCGATAGAGAATAAATTTTCACTTTTCTTATTTAGGCTCTTTCTTTTACTATCTATGTCATCGAAAGATTCAGCTTTTAATATTTCTCTTGAGTCAAAATTTAGATAATCCTCTTGTTTGAAAAAGTTAGATTTATTGAAGTCAACAAAACTATCGCCATAGTTTATAAATCTTAAATATTTATAGTTATCGAATGTTTTCCCTTTGTGTTTTACTAAAACCGAATAAATCTTAGACTGGCCAATATTAAAGTTTTCAAGTTGTGATATTGCCTTATCACTCATGAGCCACCCCATTCCTCCAAAGTTTCCATCAAATCCACTAATTATATCGGTAAGTTCTTCATTTGGGTAAATTATTACCTCTCCAAGGTCAATTTGATAAGGAGGGAGATAATCAATTTTGAAAATGTCACTAATCATATCAAAATATGGGATGAAGTCCTCGTTGTTTTCTTGGCGATAAAACTTATCATAAATCTCAACAAGGTTACTACTTTCTAGAATATCATGGTCTTTGACTTGCCATGCTCGTTTTTTAGCAACAGGCAATTTTATTTGAACAAAATCATTAGAGAAATCTACATCTAAGAAGAAAGATTCTTCCTCTTTTTCCCATTCAATAGCAATTTTATCAAGCGGGTGTAAATCCTTTTTTTTCATCTGTTTTAATTACTGCTAACGATTTGGCTATAAGTAGTGCGGGCTTACGGAGCATATCGTTTGGGTTGTTATGCCGTTAGCCAAAGCTAAGGTTTTACTTATTTTTTCCTAAAGTCAAAGCTTTGCTTTGGCGGTTTTTGAAAGTGTATTTTTTGGTTTAGAGTAACGCCCGTATTCCTTCATAGCTGATGTTATGGGCTTTTACTCTAGTCGTTCTTTTGCTTCAATTTGTTCGTTATACCAGAATTTTTGAGTCGTGAAATCTAAAGGCCAATCGATTTGAGCTTGTTTTTTAATAGAGTTATTTTCAATTTTGAGCATATACTCATAAGCTTCTATTTGTTCGTTAATCCAAAATTCTTGTGTTGTATAATCATTAGGCCAATCTCTTTTAGCTCTTGCCTTTAATTTAGAAATTATTTGTTTTTTCGCATCTTCGACTTTTTGAATTTCTTCTTTTTCAGCACTTCTAATTTCTGCGATACTGTCCAATTGTTTTTGATTGATTTGAGGGTTGTTATCTTCTATTCTCTCATCCACGTTAGAATTGTCCATTTGTTCAGTAGAATCGTTACTTGATTTGGAACCGTCCATAGTTATTCCAAAAAGAATAAAAAAAGCGATTAATGAAATTCCATAAATTAAAGCAGAGCGTTTTTTAGTTGGTGTATTCTTCTTGTCCCAAAATAGACTTGTTTTAGGTGAAATAACTCCAATTATTAAAAGTACTAAACTTGCTAAAATTAATAGTGCAAATAAATTTTCCATTTTTGTTGTTTATTAAGGGGTTATAATTTTGAAAGTAAATCTGTTTTTTTTGTGTCGAATTCTTCTTGTGTAAGTATTCCTTTTGCTAATAAATCTGCAAGTTTTTCTATTTGACTTGGAATATCATCTGACTTTGAGAGAGTATTATTGTTATCCTTACTGAATTTATCACGTATTCCATTAGTCTTTAATCTATCTTCAAATTCTAAGCATTTTTTTGCTTGCCCCATAACGGTAATTCCTGATAGCATTTCTATTCGCAAAATGTTTTCCGCCCCTTCGGTTTCAAAAGTAATATGTATATTATTTTTTTGATTTAACTGTTTAGAATCTAATCCGCCTAAGATGCCTTCTACTGTACTAACTTGTCGTTCAGTAATTACTATATCTTTTATCTTATCATATCTTATTATTAATCCTTTAAACCAACTTTTGGACGCAAATGTTGGCTTTAATTCAAACCTGTCGTTAAGTACTAAAAAATCTATTGTACTAGATTTGCTTTTTGGGTAATCTGCTAATCCTCCCCGGTAAATAATGGAGTAATCACAAATTAATCCTTCTTTTTTTTCTTTTTTACTAAATAGTCCCATTTTGATTTATTTTATTTAATTGCCCACAACATCCGCATAAACGCCAGTACAATATACGAATATTTTATTCAAAGGTAGCGTAAGAATCTCTAAAGGGCTACTGATACTGATTCTAAACGTTTTTATCCGTTGTAAACGGTTAAACACGTTTGAACTAAAATGTTCTTTTCTTCATATAATTTAAAAGTGTTGGAAATGAAAAAGTCTAAACTAACTTCTTCTGTATAGTCAAAGAAAAAATAATGTAGAGCAAAAAAGCAATGGGCACTCCTAGAGAGCGAAATACAACTAGTGAAACAATACTCAAGAAAACCCAAACAAGTGGCATCACATTTTCTTTTATAGAACCGCTAAATAAACCTTTCAGGGTAAAAAATTTGAAACTCGAATTCATAAGCCAGGAAAGTAAAATGATGATGGCGTATAAGAACCATTGATTCTTCATTAGGCTAGCGGCCCCCATAGGATTATAGAAATAAATTAGCGGGAAAGATGCTATAAGTAATCCGACTGCCGGTGTTGGCACACCAGTAAAATAAGTATATGTAGAGGGTGCATTATTAAATCGAGCTAATCGCAAGGCGGCAAAACAAGCCAGTAAAAAAGCAGGACACATAACCCACATAGGTATGTCGACTGCTTTCGGATCTTGCATCCAAGCGACCCAAAGTAATTTCATTAAAATCATGCTAGGCGCTACGCCAAAACTGACCACATCAGCCAGGCTGTCCAAGTCCTTACCGATAGGAGACTCAACTCCCAACCAACGAGCAGCTGCACCATCCAATAAATCAAAAAAAGCTGCTAGTAATATAAAAAATCCTGCCAAATAAATTTGTGACGTTCCAGGAATCCAAAAATCTTGGCCATTTAATTCACGCAAGAAAGGCTGCCAATGCAAGGCAAAAACAATCGCAATACAACCGCAGAATAAATTGGCTAGGGTGAGGCCGTTAGGTAAGTGTTTCATATAATTAGTATTTTGTAACTAGTAGTTAGTATTTAGATATCCATTATTTTAATGATTTCGAAAGTGCCATAATCATTTTGCTTATTTCATTTATTTTTTCTTCAATGAAATATAGTCTTTCATTCGAAACATAGCCTAATTTTTGAGCTATAATAAATTGTGTTTGTAATTCGTTTAATGACCCTTTTGCCACAGCTAAAAAATACTTGAATTCTTTTACTGAATTTCTACCTGCGCCTTCAGCTATATTCGATGGCACAGAACTAGCAGATCGTCGGGCTTGATTCGTTAGTCCAAATTGCTCCTCTTTAGGAAAATCTTGGATTGCCGTATAAACAAATTCAACTAGATCTATTGATTTGCTCCAAACGCTTAGTTCTTTGAAATTATGCATACCGAAAATTCTTATCAGTCTAAATACTAAATATTAATTACTGTGCACTATTGAGCCATCGCTTTCTCAATCTCCCTTGTTGTAATCGGAATTCCTGTAAACAAATCTCTATTCTTCGTTTTACCTATCACATAATCATTTTCTATTCGAATACCCATTTGCTCTTCTTCTATATAAATACCTGGCTCGATGGTAAATACCATGCCTTCTTTTATTTTTTCATTACGCGTGCCTATGTCATGTACATCTAAGCCAATGTGATGTCCTAGCCCGTGATAGAAATATTTTTTAAGCAATGGATTAGCAGGATCTTGATTTTTTACATCAGTCTTGTTGAGTAGACCAATTTTTATAAGTTGCTTTTCCATTTCTTTTTCTGCCAGGGCCGTCACTTCCAACCAAGTTTTACCAGGGCGCATTACTTTGTTTGCATATTTATGAACGGCCAGGCAAGCGTCGTACACCTCCTTTTGGCGTTTAGTAAATTTTCCACTTACAGGAATCGTTCGTGATAAGTCACTGCAATAGTTACCATACTCCGCCCCAAAATCCATAAGGATTAACTCGCCAGCTTTGCACTCTTGATTATTATCTACATAATGTAAGTAGCGAGCTCGGTCACCACTCGCCAAAATGCAACCGTATGCATGACGGGTAGCACGATTGCTAATGAACTCATGTGTAATTTCTGCTTCTATTTCATGCTCCCAAACGCCAGGCTTTAAAAATTTACAAACTCGTAAAAAGGCTTTGTGTGTGATGTCCACAGCTTGTTGCATTACATCAACCTCATACTTTGATTTTATAGCACGAAGCTCTTTGGTAATAAGGGCAGCTCGTTCATATTTATGAAGCGGGTAACGTGCTTGAATTTTTTTTACATACAATAAATCTAATCTCACCACCTCATTGGACAAGCGATCATTTTCATTACTATCAAGATATACGAACTCGGCATGGTGCATCCATGATTGAAGCATCCCATCTAGTTGATCTAGAAAGATAACGTTCTTTATACCTGATATTTCGGTGGCTTTTTCTTTGGTGAGTTTTTTTCCTTCCCACTTTTCGAGGTGCACACTTGGGCGAAGAATCACTAAGACTTCGCGATAGTTTTTATCAATATTATCAGGGTAAAAAATAACCATCGTTTTTTCCTGAACAATACCGCTTAGCCAAACCACATCACTATTCGGTTTATAGTATCCTTGCGCATCACCATTTTCAGGAATAGCTGGGTGAGCTTGGAAAATAGCTATGCTATTTTTTTTCATTTTTTTAATGAAACGACTGCGGTTGCCGGTATATAATTTTGGATGTATTGGAGTATAGCGCATAAGGGAGTAAAGATAATGGTATAGTATTTAGTAGTCTGTAATTACTACTTAGATTTTGAAAACAGCTTAGTGATTGGAGCGATAATTTTTATAAAAAAAGACTCACGTTAAAAACGTGAGCCTTAATTTTTTGTTTGAGATTTTTTGTAATGAAACTCTAGTTTGCATTCATCATATGCACTTCCATATTCGGGAAAGGGATATTAATTCCGTTTGCATCGAATGCTTTCTTTACGTTTTCTTGCATGTAAAACATTACATCCCAGTAATGTTCACTATTACAAAATGGACGAGTTGCTAAATCTACAGAGCTATCACCCCAGTTCGCTACTACCACACCTTGCGCTGGTATATCAATGATATGCTCACATTGGCTACCGACATCTAAAATTACTTTACGTGCTTTATCAATGTCTGCGCTATATGCAATGCCAAATGTTAGTTCTACACCCACTATGCCTTGGCCAGAAATATTGGTTATGTCATTGCTCGTAACGTTTCCGTTCGCAATGATGACTCTCTTATTATCTAAAGTAGCTAAAACTGTATTAAAAGCATTAATAGCTTCTACACTTCCAACGGTTTGGCCACCGCCAATTTTTACTAAATGCCCCACTTTAAACGGCTTAAAAATCATGAGCATTACACCACTCGCAATGTGACCGATACTACCATTTAAGGCCATACCAATACCTACCATAAGAGCCCCTAGAATAGCTATGAATGATGTAATAGGAATTCCGAACATAGAAACTACCGTAAGAATCAGCATTACCTTCAGTAATGCGCCGAGTATAGAACTTAGAAACTTGCTAAGGGTTTCATCCTTGGTTGATTTTTCTATTTGGGGGGCTACCCATTTCATGATTTTCTTGATAAGCCAAGAACCAATTATATAAGTGATGATAGCGAGTGCTACTTTTGGCGCATATTCTATGGCCATGTCGGTTACTTTAGTTGATATTTCTTCAAATGTCATTTTAATACAATTTTGTACAATTATCGGTCTTTTAATTTAAAAGAAATGGAAGCTAGCCATCGATTACAACTTTTTTTTTTATAAAAAAGCTATTCATAACGCAAAGCATCAATTGGTTTTAATCGGGCTGCTTTTAGGGCAGGATATATTCCTGAGGCTAAGCCTACCAAAAAGCAAGTGCCAAGTCCAAGGAAAACCCAATTCCATGGAATGACAAATGGACTATCCAGATAAAAAGCCAATAGATTACCCGACAAGATTCCTAAGAGCATACCCAGTAATCCTCCTTTTACACTTATGTAAATAGCTTCCGTTAAAAATTGTTGACGAATCGTTTTATTATCGGCGCCGATCGCCTTAGATATTCCTATTTCACGGGTGCGCTCTACCACAGCCACTAGCATAATATTCATAAGCCCGATGGCTGCGCCTAATAGGGTGATAAAGCCAATTGCCGCTGCCGTCAACGTAATGATTCTCACATTTTCTAACAGAATACTTGCCATTTCTTCGCTGCTAACTATTGTAAAATTATTCTCTTCTGTTAGAGTCAGTTTTTTTATTCTTCTAATATGACCCACAGCCGCATCTTGGGCGAGGTTCATATACTTTACATCACTTATTTTCACCCGAATCCCAAAGGATTGATTACCCAATGAAAATTTTTGACGAGCATTGTTAAGTGTAATAAACACTTGATTGTCAGTCCGGTCCGTAAATGTAGAGCCTGTTTCTTCTAAAACGCCAATAACCTGATAGGGCGTATTGCCCACGAACAATTTTTGCATGAGGGCCTTACGCACACCACCAAAATGATTTTGCGCTACCTTAAAACCTACAAAGCATACATTTTTACTATCACTAGCTTCAAATGGTGAAAAATTTCTACCGGCTACCAATTCAGTGCCTGATAGCTCTAAATGATTTTCATCAACGGCTTCAACGCGAATATTTGGGTTTGAGGTTTTTAGTTTTGATTTTATGGTAGCTGTATTATTAGCCGTTACGTTTATACTTACTGTGGCGGGGTAGTCATACTGTTTTTTAAAAAGCCGAGCTTGCTCGTAGCTAATCCGTGGATTTCGATTCGACTGTTTCCGAGATTTATGTCGGGAATTTCTCCTAAAGCCTTGACTTTGAATACTAAACGTATTAGTGCCCATCGCGCTAAAGCTAGTAACGATATTCGTTTCCAGAATCTGAATGATTGTGATAATACTAATTAAGGCAAAAATGCCAATCGTTATAATCGATACCGTGAGATTGGATCGCAATTTATTTCCGCGAATCGACAAGCGGGTCAAGCTAAATATGTCGGCAAACCTCATGAATCAAAGGTATGTTAAGGTATAATATTAATAACAATATAAAAATGAAGTTTCTTGCCTAGCGCACTAGAATATTTATATTTTTGTAAGTCCGTATTATGAAACACATTTTTACATTCGTACTCTTTATGGTCCTCTCCAATCTGGCTTTTGGGCAGGGCATTGTTCTTCCTGTGGATGAAGTTAAGAAAAGCGGCAAGGAGACTTTTGTCAAAAGAAGAAAAAGCGTTGATCGTTCTGATTGGAGCAAGTTTTACCGCTACCCTAAAGCTGTCAAAAAATTAAAATATAATGTAGCTGTTTTTACACCTATGTTTCTAGATTCTGTGGATATCAAAAAAAACCTTACTAGAATACCAAAGTTCATGCGTCCGGGTCTTGATTTTTATCAAGGAGTTGAAATTGCTGCGGACACTTTGAGGAGAAAAGGATTTCATTTTGATTTTCATGTATTTGACAGTCGTTCGAAGTATTTGAATATTAAAAATGTGATTCAATCAGATCGTTTGGATTCTATGGATTTAATTATAGGAAATGCTAGTGTGCGCGACTTAAAAGCATTGGCCGATTATGCGCGGGTTAAAGAGATAAATTTTGTTAGTGCGGTTTCTCCTTCTTCTGCTAAGCAAGAGTTTAATCCCTTTTTCACTATTTTACAGCCTACCTTACAAACGCACGTTCGCGACTTGCACCGCGTTATTACAAAAAAATATCCAGAAGACAATGTGGTGTACCTCTACGGAGACAAACGTTCGGAAAAAAATGCCTTGCGTTATTTTGAAGAAGATGAATTGTATCCAACCCCAGGTAGATTTAAAAAAATGAAGGTGACTGGAAGTGCTCTTAATCTTGACCAAGTCAAAGCCTTGTTAGATAGTAATTATCATACAACAATTGTTTTAGGTACCTTGAGTCCCAAAACTTCTTATAAAATATTGAGAGCTCTAGTTCCTTTGGCAAAAGAAACGCGTCTAAAAGTTTTTGGTATGCCAACCCTAGAAATGATTACTTCTTTAAGAAAGACGGATGCTTTTCCGGGAATGAAAATTTATTTTACCACTGCATTTGTTAAAGAAGCAAAGTCGCCTAAAACAAAATATATTTTGCGCAAGTATAAAAAAAGAATGGGCGGTACACCAACTGACGTACTTTATAAAGGGTTTGAGAGCATCTACTTTTTTGCTCACATGATGAATAAACATGGAGTCCCGTTCAATGAGCATATCACCAGCAATCGTTTTAGTTTTTTAACGCCTTACAAAATTATGCCCGTTAAGAAAAAAGAGAAATTTAAATATTTCGAAAATAAGTACTTGTATATGCTAAGCTATAAAAATGGCATCATGACGTACGAATAGTAATCATTTAGGGTAGTACCATTACTTCTACACGGCGGTTTCGTTGACGTTGGTATTGATTTTCTTCTTCGGGAAATAACTTTTGTCTCCCACCGAACCCTTTGGTACGGAGCCTTGTAGAACTAATTCCTTTCATTACCAAAAAAGCTTTAATTGCATTGGCTCTGTTCTCAGAAAGATTATGTGTTCTCGTATCCCAATCGTAGCCATCATCCTGGTAAGTCGTACAGCAAACGTGCCCTTGAATTTCTATGCGGATAAGGGGTTTATTTTTTAGAATACGAACCAAGGTGTCGAGCGAAGCACTGGATTGATTAATAAGAAAATGTCGCCCACCTTGGAACAATAGATTGGGTAACGCAATGGTTTCATTCGGTTTGAAATTTTCAATTTTTAAGGACTTTGGTTTTTTGGCTGGTTTCTTTTGTTGCACGATTTTATTGGTTGACGAAGGCGCTTTTACTTTTTTTGGATTAACCATTAAATGAGAGCTACTTGTCTTTATGGGCCTTACAGTTTTAAATTCTACTAGGGTATCCTGCTTCAAATTCTCAGATGCTATCTCAACTTTTTCTATTTTCTTAGGCATTGGGCCACCAACAAATTTTACTAATACCCTTCGGTTCCTTTGGCGTGCTGCTGCGTCTTGATTGGTTGTAAGAGGCTTGTCTTTTCCAAACCCAACTTTGCCGCTTATTTTTTTTCGATCAAAGCCGTTTTCTACTAAAAGGTTTTCAACTGCTGCAACCCGTCGTTGGGAAAGTCCGTAATTATACCCACGGCTTCCAATGCTATCGCAATGTCCCTCTAGGTAAACCCGTTTGATATTTTCCGTATATATTTTCTTGACTAAAAAAGCCATAGCGCTATCAGGCACTTCAGATTGGTTATAGTCGAACAAAACATAATATTCATTTTGAGCATTCATGCGCATGAAAATCAAAGAAAATAATATGAGATAAAGGGTAACTTTCAATTGGCTAACTAAATTAAGAAATTTTATACGCTTAGCTTTGCACTTTAGATTTTTTTGTGAATTATGGAAAAGAAAAAGGTTGAAGATTCAAAGACGGTTATGACCCAGTTGGTATTACCCAATGATACGAATACTCTTGGGAATTTAATGGGTGGGAAGCTCATGCATTGGATGGATATTGCAGCGGCTATGGCTGCTATGAAGCATTGTAACTGCCCTGTAGTAACGGCAAGCGCTGACAATATTTCTTTTGAAAACCCAATTAGCCTTGGTAATATGGTAACCTTAGAGGCAAGAGTTACTCGAGCGTTTACTACGTCCATGGAAATTTATGTAAAGGTGCACGGTGAAGATGTGGCTAGCCAATATAAATATGTTTCTAACGAAGCCTTTCTAACATTTGTAGCATTAGACCCGCATGGTAAGCCTAGGAAGGTATGCGAGTTAGTACCCGAAACCAAGACTGACAAAAAATTGTATGACGGTGCTCTGAGAAGAAGGCAACTGCGCTTGATACTTGGTGGTAAAATGAAACCTGAAGATGCTGATGAATTAAAAGCATTGTTTATGGATCGCTTACCAGATTAAATAAGGATTGAATAGCTTTAAGAGGTTAAAGAAAATACGTTAGAAAGGCCTAAAAAGGGAACAGTTCTTACCGCGAACGATAAGAACTGTTATCCCTAACCAAATCAACCTATGAAAAAGAAAGTTTCTTTCGAAACCTCTTAGATTCAAATATACTATCATGTCTTTAATAATTTTTGCTTTTTTTCTTAATAAAGCCTTAATGTAAAAAAAAGTAATATATGATTCTCAAATTGTCAGAATCCTAAGTCAAATATTACATTCGCAAACAAAACAGTAAAATACGTTAAGATGCAAATAATAGAATGTGTACCGAATATCAGCGAAGGTAGAAGACCAGGGATTATTAAAGATATCACCAATGTGGTAGAAACAGTGGAAGGTGTAAAGCTCTTAGACGTAGACCCTGGAGCAGCAACCAATCGGACGGTGATAACGTTTGTGGGCGAGCCGCAAGCTGTAATTGACGCTGCCTTTTTATTAATAAAAAAAGCAAGCGAGCTGATTGATATGAGCCAACACAGTGGAGAGCATCCACGAATGGGTGCCACCGATGTTTGTCCTCTGATTCCTATTAGCGGTATAACCATGGAGGAGACTGCTGAATGGGCTCATAAACTAGGTAAACGGGTAGGGGAAGAGTTAAGTATCCCTGGGTATTTCTACGAGAACGCAGCCAGGAGTGAAGAACGTATAAACTTGGCTACTGTTCGTGCAGGAGAGTATGAAGGTTTACCTAAAAAACTGGTAGACCCAAATTGGAAACCAGATTTTGGACCGGCAGCTTTCAATTCAAAAACTGGGGCAACGGCTATAAGCGCAAGAGATTTTTTAGTGGCGTATAATGTCAATCTCAATACAACATCTGTACGCCGAGCCAATAGCATCGCATTTGATTTGCGTGAAAATGGACGTATCAAAAGGGAAGGAGGTCAGCTTACAGGCAAACCTATCTTAGATGAGAATGGAGAAGCCTTGCGTCAACCTGGTTTGCTAAAAAAAGTAAAAGCAATTGGCTGGTTTATAGAAGAGTACGGTGTAGCGCAAATATCAATGAATTTGAATGACATCAAAGTGACTCCGCTTCATATTGCATTTGATAAAACTGTTGAAAGAGCTGCGGCACGGGGAATGAGAGTGACGGGAAGTGAACTGGTGGGACTTGTGCCCTTACAAGCCATGTTAGATGCAGGTGACTATTTTCTGAGAAAACAGCAAAGAAGTTTAGGAGTCGATGAGGCCGAAAAAATTAAAATTGCCATAAAAAGCATGGGGCTGGATGAGCTGGCCGGTTTTGATCCTAACAAAAAAATTATCGAATACGTCATGCGGGACGGCGCTCCTAAACGATTGGTGGATTTGGAGTTAACTGAATTTGCGAATATGACAGCAGGAGAAAGTCCAGCACCAGGAGGAGGGAGTGTAAGTGCGTACGTAGGAAGTTTAGGAGCTGCGTTAGCCACAATGGTAGCAAATTTAAGTAGTCATAAAAGAGGATGGGATGATCGTTGGGAAGAGTTTTCTACTTGGGCCGAAAAAGGTCAGGCTTTAAAAGATGAATTAATTCGACTGGTAGATGAAGATACTAATGCATTTAATAAAATAATTGATGCGGTAAGAATGGCCAAAGAAACTGATGAAGAAAAAACGGCTCGTTCAAAAGCAATTCAGGATGCCACTATTTACGCTATAGACATTCCGCTGCAAACGGTGAAAGTGGCTTATAATGTATTTGAGCTTTGCAAGAAAATGGTTCAAGAAGGAAATCCGAATAGCCTAAGCGATGCAGCAGTGGGAGCACTTTGTGCTAGAGCTGCCGTTTTTGGAGCCAACCTCAATGTGCGAATTAACTGCAAAGATTTAAGCGATGGAGCCTTAGCCAAAAAATATGTAAATGAGGCGAATGAGTTTTTAGAAAAAGCGAATCATGCCGAAGTAGAAATTTTGGAGCAAGTAAATAAAAAAATGTAATCTATTCTACCAACTAAAAAAGCATGATTCCGAAATGGGAAATCATGCTTTCTTTTTATAAAATACTGCAAGCCGATAAGCCGGATTCTGTCTAGGACTATCATTTATCTACTCTCATAGTCGCCTATAAGATTGAGCTACCCACCCGTAAACATCAAGCGAGCAGCTTTATAGCGTTTACTTATTTGGTATTGCAGCACGCAAGGTTTGCCCAATTTTATAGTTGCCTATAAAATTCGTGCGCTCTTACCGCACGTTTTCACCCTCACCACGCCAAAGGCGTGGCAGTTATTTTCTGTGGCACTGGCTCCCCTCCCCAAACATATTGGTGAGGGAGCAGACGTTATCTGCTGCGTTGCTCTATGCTGTCCGGACTTTCCTATACACCAATGGCGTATCGATAGTCTGGCTTGCAGTGGAGCAAATGTAAATTATAATTTCATGCCGATGCCAATTCTGAAATGGTAGTCTTGAGGTAGTAGGTCAAGTATTTAGTTAGTAAGGCTAAGCATCTAAATATGCAATGCTCTCCAAATTATTTATTCAAAGTAATTTACGCTCTATCGCTCTCTAGTATTCTTGTCGTTTTTTGAATCACTTTTACGATAATATACCAAACGGTAGCGCCTAGTAAAAAATAAAGCCAATGTGCGTCAGTACTCAAAAACGTTTGTGTTCGTAAGTATTCTCGTGCGGCTACAAAAAGGAAACAAACTAAAAATAAATTTAGAATACCTGCTTTTTCTTGTCTAACAACTTTGCGCCAGCTAAACCGATATTTGGGTTGGGTCCATTGGCTAATTTTAGGAACGAAGGCCGGGGTCACTGCGCTCCATTCCGTATAGTCTGAGCCATATTTATCAATTAGAAACATTTCCTCAGCGTACATGATACGCTCATAGTAAACCCAATATAAAAACGTAAAGGCCACACAAAACCAAATGTTTTGAGTGAATAGGGCTAAGCCCAGCCACATAAAATAGTTACCAACATAGAGCGGATGACGTACGGTAGCGTAAGGGCCAGTGCGATTGACTTCATCGGCTATTTGGCCTTCGCTCGTGTTGCGTCCTGAGGTGTTATCGCCAGAAAAACCAATCGTGATAACTCTGATAGCTAGGCCAAAAAGAGCTACACCCAAACAAACTAATTCGTAAAAAGTTTTTTTAGTTTGATGAAACGTAAAGTCTTCAAAAATATAAACCAATAATGCCGCTACTAAAATTATGATAGGTAAGTAGCTTCGGTATTTAAATAAAAAATCGCCCTGCGATCTGAGTTCGTTTTTAAGTGCCATGGTCGGACTCAAAAGTAGAGCATTCGTTTTTACTTATCAAATGTAGTTGACAAACTTACTTTATTTTTTGAGCTCTTTTGCCTACTTTTAAAGTCAAAGTATGAATGTAAAAACTATCCAAGCTGAGAACTATACCTGGATTGATATTCAAGGTCCAAATCCTTCGGATATTCCTCAAATTACTCAGGAATATGGCCTAGGAAAATTTTTACTACAAGATAGTTTGGAGCCGGGTCACCTACCGAAAATGGAGAAACGGGAAAAATATGTGTTTTTTATATTACGAGCCTATACCGTTGAAAAAGATATCAAGGCTACCAACATTCCAGAGTTATCTAATAAGATTTCATTTTTTCTTTTTGAGGATAAGCTCATTACTATTCATCAAGTCCCTTTTGATTATTTGAGTTCATCTAAAGAAACGTATGAGTCAGTTTATGCTCATTTAATTACTATGTTGAATAATATTATCAATACGTTTGATAAGCCGGCAGAATGGCATAGTGAAGATTTGGACCGAGTAGAGGAGACTATTTTCTTAAAGAACTATAATCAAATATCTTTAGAGGAATTGTACTTTCAGAAAGCAGAAATTCGCTTGAGCAAAAAACTATTATTGTTAAATCAAAGTGTGTTGAGCAAAATAGAATTCCCCGAAAAGTACCAATACTCATTGGCTGATGTAAAAGATAGTGTGGTACAATATACGCTAGAGTTTGACGAAGCGATTGATGATGCGAATAATATTACGCATACGTATCTCTCCATAGCGGCACAAAAGAGCAATGATGTTATGAAGTTGCTGACTATTTTTTCAGCCTTCTTTTTACCGCTTACATTTATCGTAGGTGTGTACGGAATGAATTTTAAATGGATGCCTGAGCTAGAATATAGAATGGCATATCCTATAACTATGTTAGTCATGGCGGGTATTTGTATTGGAATTTTTGTTTGGTTTAAACGGAAGCAGATTTTATAAGGATAAGGACTTTGTAGGATCTTGGTACGGGGCTTTTATGGATATTTATGGTTAAGGCATTTTCACTTTCTTTGTTTTCTTCCCGATGAGTAAAGAATGTTAAAGGTGCAATAAAAAAAAACACCACCCTGTCAAACAAGGTGGTGTTGCACTCAATAATTTATACTTAAAAAATATTAATCTCTTGGGTTGGCTACTTTCACAACAATCTGACGACCGTCTAATTCTGTTTCGTTTAAACCAGCGATAGCAGCTTGCGCTTGCTCGTCATCGTCCATTTCAACGAAACCAAATCCTTTCGATCGGTTTTCATATTTGTCAAAGATAATTTTAGCACTTGATACTTCACCAAATGCTTCAAAAGCTTGCTTAAGCTTTGTTTCGCTCGTGTCATAGTTGAGCTTTGCTACGAAAATGTTCATATAAAAAAATAAAATTTGCGACCCGCTTTTATCGAGTCATTGGTTAAGTTTCGAAGTTAGACCACAATGATGAGGATTAGCTTTTTTTATCCTTAAATTCTTTCGTGAAATGTTCTGTTCGTTCTTCGTCATTGAATTTTTTATTTTTTTTCTTGGCACTGAGAATTGCGTAGCCTTTTTTTACTGCTAGCTCATCGTAGTTTTCTTTATGGTGCAAATGATAAACTATTGCGCCAAATCGTATGGATAATAGTTTTATTCCATTTTGCTTTAATCTCCATTCTATATCTACATCTTCACCAATACCGGCATGAACATAGTTTTCATCGAAACCATCAATCGCTAAAAGTTCACTTTTAGAAATGCTCCAATTGCAGCCCCAAATCCCTTCGTCGCGCTCTTGCTTAATGAAGGGTAGATAAAAGCTGTATTTTGTTTTTTTTGCTTTGGCTAGTTTCAATTCAATAAAATTGGGCAATGCCAACTTTCGTTCACTGAGCAACTCAGCTGTTTTGTTTTTACTGAGCATGACTCTTCTGCCAAAGAGTGCATACCCCTTTACTTGTGCCTTAGTATGAGCTTCAATAAAATGCCTGTGTGGAATACAATCTCCATCCAAAAAAATTAGATAATCCTGCGAACTAACTTTTACAGCAGCGTTTAATATTTTAGTTTTTCTAAATCCTTGATCGGCTTGTGAAACATGTTTGATAATAAACATTTTTTTTGCTTGCCACTTTGAAATGAAGTCTACCGTTTCATTGTCCTGAGCATCCTCAGCAACGATTACTTCAAAATTAGTATTACTCTGAACGCAAAGCGCATTGAAAATCAATTCCAAGGCGGGTAAATTTTTATAGTAAGCAATTATGAGGCTATTCATTCCAAATTATAAGATTTGCAGTTTTTGATAAAATATTTTACCCTCCCTAGTAAGTTGCACTTGATAGACTCCGATTGCTAATTGGTTTATATCTACTATTTTATTATTCGTTTTTAAAAGTAACTTGCCATCTAAAGAATAAATACAAGTTACCGTTCTTCCTTGGAAGTCAATATATAATTTATCATGGCAGGGGTTTGGATAAATGATTGGTAAAAGTAGTGTTGGTTCGTCAGCCTTTGTTGGCAGTTGACAGTCTAGGACATGCAGCTCAGAAACAGTCGTTTGAAATTTTTCTGAGCTAATAAAAAAATGGGTATTGTCAATTTGAGCGACTCCTTCAATTTGAATAGACGAGTTTGGCTGTAAGATTTTTCTTGATTGTAGACCAGTAGAAAAGAGATGGTTCCAGTTATTAATTTTCAAATAAAAGGCAGTATTAAACGTATAACCAATGAGCAAAATTTGTTTTTGCGCACTATCGCATACAGCACCGGTGATCCAACCTTGAGAGTTTACACTGTCTGTTTTTACTAAGGAATATGTTCCTGGTTGTTTAGAAATAGGATAGATGTTTGTTCTTGAGTTCCCCCAGTTTTTAGTAAAAATATACAAACTGTCACCGTAGCTAATCAATGCTTCTGCATCATAGTTCGTCGAAAAAGTAGATGGTGTAAAATCAGTTTGATCACTGTAATCGAATTGAAGGGTGTCCGCCAATACCGTATCGTTTGTTAGATAATCTTGCTTGTCTATCTTATAGATTCTAAGGTTGGTTCTATTGCCTTGATTATTGCCAAAGTCTCCAATGTAAATAAAGTCAGCGTCCATACTAATGTCTTCCCAATCAATATTAGTTGCGTTTTGAATGACAACTTTTCTTGTTGGCGAGCCATCGGTTGTATCCATTTCGTACAAGGCTGGTTCGCCGCCAGAATCTGTATGGGTAATTAGTTTGCCATTTAGATATAGCAGTCCAGAAGTTTCTTGCAGGCTAGGCTCGATAGTTGTTTGCAAGCTTAGACTTTGTGCAGATAATTTATTCATCAACAGAAAAAGCGTAACGGTATAGAAAAGGAGACCTCTGATAAAATCGAAGTTAATACAATAATTGATTTTTTTTACTTTCTATTTTTTTATAAATAAGCTCATTTATTTTCCTAGGATAGCATCTAATTTGTCAACGGCATTGTTCCCTTTAAATAATAGTTTTCCTTTTTTGAAAATATAATCTCCGCATAATTCTTTGCGTCTTGATTTTACTTTTTGACCGGTAATATCCTCTTGAAACCTTACATCTGTTTTATCAATTTTAGAGCCATAGTAATTGTTATTTAAAATAAATACAGGCAGCTTAAAATTGGATTGTTTTATGATTTTATCCAGCTGCCTTAAATCATAGGTCTCAGATACCATATAAAGTTTGACTTCATGTTTTTCTGCGGTGGCTTCAAATGGTTTTATATACTGACATTTTTTTGCACTGCAGAACGGCCGCCAAGTATGAATCCAAACTAATTCATTGCTTGCTATTATTTGTGATAAATGAGAAGAATCTATTTCGTAGTAGTTATTGTCATTTGCAAATTTGGTAAGTTGCTCAAAGGATTTAATTCGTTCTTTATCTTGAGCCATTACATCATCATAATCATTTTCTCCAATCTCAAAAGATAAAACACCACATGATGTAAAAAAAGAAATAAAAAAAAGGGAAGCAACAATTCGCATCCCTTAAAGTTATTATTATTTGAAATTAATTCAAAACCTCAGCCATTTTCTTACCAATATCTGCCGGGCTATCTACAACATGGATTCCACACTCAGACATGATTTTCTTCTTAGCTTCTGCTGTATCATCAGCACCGCCAATAATAGCGCCCGCATGACCCATTCGACGTCCGGGAGGAGCTGTTTGACCAGCAATAAAACCAACAACTGGTTTTTTCATATTATCTTTTAACCAATGAGCAGCGTCTGCTTCCATACTTCCACCAATTTCTCCTATCATAACGATACCTGTAGTCTCTGGGTCATTCATGAATAATTCAACCGCATCTTTTGTAGTAGTGCCGATAATTGGATCCCCTCCAATACCAATGGCAGTTGTAATTCCCAAACCTGCTTTCACCACCTGATCAGCCGCTTCGTAAGTAAGCGTACCTGATTTTGAAACGATACCAATAGTACCTTTCTTAAAAATAAAGCCTGGCATGATACCTACCTTTGCAACATCACTAGTAATAACTCCTGGGCAATTAGGACCGATTAAACGAACGCCTTTGCTATCAACATAATCTTTGGCTACCACCATATCTTTTACGGGAATACCTTCTGTGATACAAATAATAATTTCAATGCCAGCATCAGCCGCTTCCATTACCGCATCAGCGGCAAAAGCTGGTGGTACAAAAATAATGCTCACATTGGCCTGAGTTTCTTTCACGGCCTGAGCAACCGTATTAAAAACTGGTTTCTCTAAGTGTGTCTGTCCCCCTTTGCCAGGAGTTACACCACCCACTACATTGGTTCCATATTCTATCATCTGTCCTGCATGGAAAGTACCCTCAGTACCTGTAAATCCTTGCACAATTATTTTGCTATCTTTTGTTACTAAAACTGCCATAGGTGCGCGAAGTTAAGCTCTAATTTGATAATTTGGTGATTTGTGGATTTGATAATTAAGGACAGATTACATTTTTTGACTTAATCTTCTAATTCGGTAATTCCGGCGCTCAAAAGTTGATAAATTTCTTTTAAAATTGGCTTATCGTTCATTAATTCAAGATGCTTACTCATCGTGCTTGTATCACCACGTTTTGCGGGCCCGGTCTGCCATTCGCTGGGGGAAGCTATCGATAATTTTTCAATGGTGTTTTGGATAATGGGTAGCATAAGATCGTTAAACGAGAGTTTATTTTCTCGTAGTATTTTTTCGCTTTGAGCAAAAAGGTGATTGGTAAAATTGTTTACTAATACTGCACTGAGGTGCAAAATATTTTTTTGCTCATCCGAAGCTTCGGTGACATTATTCGTCAGACATTTTAAGAAACTCACCGCTTTCTTTCTCGTAGACAAATTGCTCGATTGGAGTACGAAAGGAATGTCGTTTCTGGTTGGAAGTTTTTCGTTTTGAATGGAATAAATCGGCCAAATACAGGCCACGTCTCCACTAAGATTTTCAAGCTCTTTTAATCCAATGCTCCCAGAGGTATGAATCACTTTCTTACCAGTAAAAAAATCAGTGGGAGAAAGCGAACGAATAGCATCATCCGGAATAGCTAATAAAAAAGTAGTTGCAGAACTTTTGGAAAAATCAGAGAGATACTGCGCATTTAATTTTTCTGCTAAGGCCTTAGCTGTTTCTTCGTTGGTAGAAATCACTTCATCAATTGTACGGCCAGCTTCCAAACATCTTGTACCGATGAAAGTAGCAATATTTCCAGAGCCAATGATTGAGAAGTTCACAAAAGTAAAACTACGAATAGTTCGTTTACCAAAGACTATTTTTATCGTGAGCTATTTTGCTCCTAGTACTTAAATCTTTAAGGAGTTATTTCGTAATATCTATTTCTTTTCTAGAAATTAGTTGTAACCCTCCATCCTGAAAGCTTGCTACGCTTTCATATTTCAAACTGGGACAACATCGGCCATCATTTTCTGCATAGCAATGTGAAATGCCTTTTACTACATGATTATGAATTCGTTCTGCAATAAAATAGCCGTAATTGTCCTGGCAACCGCACAATTCTTCTGCAGAACGGATACTGCTGCATACGTATTTACCATTCTGACTCGTGAAAAGGTAATAGCTTATCAAGGCCATGTTGCCACCGCCACCACCACCTTCGTCTACTACTTTTACAAGATAGTCCTTTACCTTGTCTTGATTCAAGTCACCCTTGATTGGATTGTTTTCAACTTCATCAACCAAGGTATAATTCGGAATACGGACGGTCGATAGTCTTATGCCAGCTTCAGAGTCGTCATCGAGATTTTCTGTAAACGTCAATTCGTGCCAACCTTCGTCGTTCACTTCTTTTACTTGTAAGTGGCTGTATTTTTTTTTGACATCTTCAATGATAAAATTCATAATTTTATCTTCAGCTATCAATTTCTTATTGGATGGCTTTGGTGAATACTTTATTGTTGATTGAGAAGGTTGTGCCTGACACGAAGCAACTATCATAGCAAAAATTGGGATACAGATAAATCTCATAATTTTAAAAATAGGAAAAAAATCGGGATTTACTTTTTTACCTCTCTACGACATTTACACTAAAAATTAATAACCACACCCAAGGAGGGTAGAGCTTGACCCGTGTTAGCTTGTTGAATTTCTACTAAACTTCGTGGTGTGATAATGTTGCCTTGTACATCGCGATCTAAACCAAAGGCAGGCTCATTTGGATTAGCCGTGGCTAATGCATTTTGAATATCCAAAAATAAATCCAAACTCCATTTTTTGAAACTCCATTTTTTATCCAATCGTACATCCAATTGGCTAAAAGGATTTAACTGTACTGTTCCCAATCGAGAGTAATCTCGGATGTTGGCAGGGTAGTTGGTCAGCGACGCATCCAAATCTAAGGGAGCATAAGGTGTCTCACCTAGATAACGCAATCGGCTACTGATTTCCCAACTTTTATTTTTCCCAAATTTATAACCACCTACCAAAGAAACGAGAACGCCATTGTCCCAAACTGCCGGTAAGTAAATATCTGAATTTGCGGCGGTGAATTCACTTTTATAAAAGGTAACTGCCGCTATCGCATATAGCCGCCCAGTAAATTTTTGCTGAAATAGTAACTCTAAGCCATAAGCGCGACCTTTACCATTGCTAGTGACAGGCTCGTTTCCGAGTACTTCAAAGCCACCTCCTTTATTGGCTAGAGAAATTTGGTCGGTTACTGAAACCGGATAGTTCGCATATTGTTTCCAAAACCCTTCTACTGAGAAACGTGCCTTTTTTGTTACTAAATATTCTAGCCCTGCTACGTAGTGGTCGCTCCGAATGTAGTCGGTATTTTTATTGATAAAGTCTCCTTGATTGTTCTGAAACCCTAAAACGGTGTACGGCAATATTTTAAAATACCGCCCGACTGATGCCGTTGCCGTCCATTTGCCATTTTGGGTGAGTTGATAGGAAGCCGAAGCACGTGGACTGAGCGTACGATATATTTCATTTCCATTATCCGTAAATGAATTACCATCGGCTCGTAGACCAAAAGCGATTCCCAAACGGTCATTCAATAAACGGCGAGACGCCTGCGCATTAAGGCCGTAACGAAAAAAATTGAGTTTGGATTCAAACTCTCGATTGCCTACTAAGTCTTTCGTGTTGTTAGAATAATTTGCATTGATTATTACTGCCCCATATTGTACCGACCAGTCTGTATAATATTTTTTTAGGCTATAACGCAAACGACTTTCGCGTTCGCGAGAATCATTTTGTAAAAACAAACCTGTTTGATTGATATTGTCTTGGTATCTACTAAAATTATTAAGTAACAAATTATTACTCAAAGTCGTTGTCATAAAACCAGAGTTATCTCTCAATCTGCGCTTCCAACCAATGCCAGTTGTATTCGAATATTGTTTGATAACAGGCACCCGCTCTTGTAGGGATTTTTGCTCGGCGTCAAAATCGTCTAATTCGTTGATAGAAAAATCATCAATAGCACCTACACCTGTGAAATAAATATCATTATAGTCATCTATTTTATGGTTGACCTTAAACTGATAATCATAATAGTCAGGCAAAAAAGGAAGACCAATTGCTTTGAAAAGAAGCTGCAAATAGGAACGCCGAGCTGATGCGATAAAAGTAGTTCTGGCGGCTTTGTTGGAATCTCTTTCAGCCTTATTCCTAAACAAAGGTCCTTCGGCAGTAAGGGCTGCTTCGCTAGAACTTAAGCGAAAGTTTCCCTGAAATTTTTTATTGTTGCCCTTTCGCTGGTCAAATTGTAATACGCCCGAAAGAGCATTGTCATACTGTGCACCAAATGCACTCGTGGTAAGTGTCACGCCTTTAAAAAACGAAACATTTAGCAAGCCAACTGGTCCACCGGCGCTCCCTTGTGTGCTAAAATGATTAATGTTCGGAATTTCAATTCCATCTAGGTAATACACATTTTCATTAGGAGCTCCACCCCTTATAATTATATCATTTCGAAATCCACCTACACTCCCAGAAACACCGGGTAAGGTTTGTACCACTTTGGCCACATCATTGTTTCCACCGGGGTAGGCCACAATTTCTTCTTTGCTAAGTTTTTGGATAGAAAGCGGTGTTTCTTCAGATTTTTTAAAAGGTGATTTTCGAATCACCACCTTACCAAGTTGTTTCTTTTTTTCAGCTAGTTCAAAGTTTATATCTGCATTTCCTTCAGATCGAATCACCACTCCAAATCGAGTTTCGTTTTCAAATCCTATGGATGTACAAATTATATTATAGGTTTTTGGTGGTATGCCGCTAATAGTAAAAATTCCTTTTACGTTTGACTTGCCAACAAGATTGGTGCCTTCAATTCGGACGCTAGCCCCAATAATGGTTTCGCCAGTTTTAATACTTTTTACAACGCCGGTAACTATACCCGTAGATTGGGCCAATAAACCTTGTGTGGTAAATATAAAAACGATTAAGAGGTTTGTATACTTGAGCATATCAAGCAAAAGTATTGCTTAATGCTTACATTGAATTCTAAACAACTTAGTGTTATTCTAATGTATGCTTTCGATTGATTCTATTGTCTATTTACAGTGTCCCAAACTTTTTTTTTATCACCTATTTAGACTCCATTACAACAAAAGGAATCAACATTTCCTCTAAGCTAATTCCTCCATGTTGGAAGGTGTTCTTGAAATATTTTACGTAATGGTTGTAATTATTCGGGTAGCAGAGGTAGCCATCATACTTCGCAAAAATATAGGAAGAATTGAGGTTGGGTTTGGGTAAGCCAATGGTTTCTGGCGAGCCTAGATAACAAACTTCTTTTTGGTCGTAGTCTAAATTTTTACCGTGCTTGTATCGAATATTTGTAGTGGCATCTCGGTCGCCTTTTACCTTGTGAGCATTTTTTACGCGTATAGTTCCATGGTCAGTGGTTACAATAACGGTGATGTCTTTGTCCGCAATTTTTTTAATAGCTTGATGAAGCGGCGAATGCTCAAACCAACTTTTTGTAAGCGAACGATAGCTCACTTCATCGTTGGCTAGTTCCTTTAACACTTCAAGTTCTGTGCGCGCATGGCTCAACATATCTACAAAATTATAGACAATGACGTTGAGTTTATTCTGCAATAAATTATGAATGTTGTTTACGAGTTCTTCGCCTTTTTCATGATTGGTTACTTTGGTATAGCTATGTTTCATGCCGCTATGTCCCAGTTGTCCAAGCTGATAGGTAAGGAACTTATGTTCATACATGTTTTTACCACCACGCTCGGCATCATCTTTCCATTCATTTGGAAATTCTTTTTTAATATCCTTGGGCATTAGGCCAGAGAAAATTGCGTTGCGACTGTACTGAGTGGTAGTGGGTAAAATAGAGGAAAGCATTTTTTCCTCTTTCACTCTAAAACTTTCAGCGAAGGCAGGCTCTATAATTTTCCACTGATCGTATCGTAAATTATCAATTAATAGAAAGAAAATAGGTTTGTCATCTTCTAAATGTGGCCTTACTAATTTATCGAACATTTGATACGAAAAAAGTGGTGTATCCTCACCGCCATCAAGCCAAGATTTATAGTTCTTTTCTACATACTTGCACCAGTCATTGTTGGCCTCATCTTTCTGACTTTGAAAAATTTCCATCATATCTTGATTGCCACTGTTTTGAATTTCAAGCTCCCAATAAACGAGTTTTTTATACAGTTCTACCCATTCTGTATAGTTTGGGCTGCTCTGTAGGGTCATCATCAGGTTGCGCAGGTCCGTCATATAGCCACGGGTCGTTTGCTCGCTCACCAAGTCTTTTTTATTAATGATTTTTTTTAGAGAAAGCAAAACTTGATTTGGGTTAACGGGCTTAATTAGATAATCTGCTATCTGAGAACCAATGGCTTCTTCCATTATATTTTCTTCCTCATTTTTGGTCACCATCACTACGGGTAAGTGCTGATTCGCTTCTCGAATAGCTGCTAAGGTTTCCAGCCCGGTCATGCCAGGCATGCTTTCATCAAGGAGCACCACATCCACGGGATGCTCTTTTATATGTTCCAAAGCATCGTAGCCATTGGTTACTTTTTCCACCTCATACCCTTTTCCTTCTAGAAAAATTATTTGTGCTTTTAATACTTCAATCTCGTCGTCTACCCAAAGAATTTTTGTTGCCATAGTTAGTTGTAAATTTAATAGTCTGTTCTTTTATTTAACTGTGATTATTGATTAACATTGTGTTTTAACAAGAATTTCGGCTTTTGTTGTCGGGATGGACTTAGATTTTTGTACGATAATTATATTTGTACGTTCGTAACGTACGGTGTATATTTGCGTACGTGAACCACATTGATTTAATTAACCAATTCGTTGAACGTATGGATAATATTGCCCCTGCACAATGTGAGCTAATGGGATCTAATTTTCAAGAAATGGAATATGATGCATTAATCAATTTGACAATAAATGGTAAGGTTACGAAATTTGCCATCGAGGTTAAGAACAGGATTTTAATCTCAACTTTTAATCAAGAATTACTCGATCGAATTCCTTTTCCAATTATTTATCTTGCTAACTATATTCCATTGAACACTAGGAATTCATTACGAAATATAAATTACTCCTACGCCGATAGTGTAGGTAATATCTTTATTAGTCATAAAGATGTTTTTATTGATCGAGAAACAAATAAATCGGGTAGGATGCATGTAGTGAAACAACTAAGCGAATTGGGAAAGGCTGGATTAAAAGTTGTTTTTCAGTTTTTAATAGAAGAAGAACTATTAAATAAATCGTATCAATCAATCGCTGATGAAGCTTTAGTAACAAAAGATACTGTGGGTCGCACAATTAAATACTTATTGCATGAAAAATATATTTTAAAAAAGAATGAACGCAACTACGTATTTAATCGAAGAGAAGAGCTGTTTGAACTTTGGGTGCATGAGTACAATAGAAAATTAAAGCCAAAATTACATACGGAAAAATTTAGCTCGTTGAAACAGAATATGGATTGGACTACAAGTATGTTGCCAAGAAATACATATTACGGAGGTATTCGTGCTGCAGAAATACTGACAGGTGAAATAATTGCCAACGAGCAAATTATGTATTCTGCTTTGGATAATAAAGATTTATTGCCCGCATTAATGAATAAAACACCGGTAGTAAGGGATTCGCAAGGGGAACTGATTGTCCGTCAAATTTTTTGGAAGGAGCCGAAAGAAGGTAATATTTCTAAAGTTGTTCATCCTATTTTAATTTATGCTGATTTGATTTCAAGTGATGATCCGAGGGTATTAGCCGTAGCAGAAAAAATTTACAAAAAAGAAATAGAGAAACATGTCGACCCTGAAGTATAACACGCTAAAAATAAAAGGATTGCGTGATGTATTAACTCAAATTAGCAATGCATGCTCTGAATTAGAAATAGACTATTTCATAGTGGGAGCCTTAGCTCGTAATGTTTGGTTTACTCAGAATAACTTTCCAGCAAGAGGTACAAGAGATATAGACTGTGCTTTTTATTTACCCAACGAAGAAAAATATAATGATTTACGGGAGCTACTTCAAAAGAAGCATAGTTACACAGAAAGTACCACGAATGCTTTTTGCTTTATAACTCCGGCTGGCCAAGCTGTGGATTTATTACCTTTTGGAGAAATTGAACATGACGGTAAAGTAATGATTGAAGGTCAGGGTTTAACCTCAATAAATTTGGATGGCTTTCAAGAAGTATTTAATAATGGTAAAGAGTCGGTCACGATTGGTGATGAAACTTATTTTACATGTTCAATTCCAGGTGTGGTCATATTAAAGCTCATTGCCTACGATGATCGACCTGAGCAAAGAATGAAGGATGTAAAAGATATTAACGAAATTTGCCAGCATTATCAAGTCATAGAACAGGAAGACATTTGGGAGCACCATAATGATTTATTTGCAATGGAAGTTGATAATTTTGATGTTGGAATGCAGGCCCTAGGCAGAGAAATGAAAAAACTTGTTTTTGAAAATGAAGGTTTATCAAAAAGAATTTCAAATATTATAAATAAAGCGCTTACCCAAGAAACTACTTTTCTATCTTTGATGATTCAAAACTCTATGGAAGAGACATTAGATATGAAAACAAAAATTATTATGAATATTCAACAGGGTTTTTTAGAAGAGTACAAGTAAATGCCCATCAGAAAAATAATCAACGACCCCGTTCATGGTTTCATTACTATTAACGATGAGCTAATTTACGATGTGCTATCGCATCCAGCTTTTCAGCGTTTACGCAGAATAAAACAAATGGCCTTGGCCTATCTGGTTTATCCTGGTGCCGTCCACACCCGATTGCATCACGCTTTGGGTGCCTATCACCTTATGGGGATGGCGATTGATGAATTGCGCGCGAAGCACGTTGAGATTACTCCTGAAGAAGAGCAAGCTGCTAAGCTAGCTATTTTGTTGCATGACATTGGTCATGGTCCGTTTTCGCATGCCTTAGAAAACACATTAGTGAACATTCATCACGAAACAATTTCTGAAATGTTGATTGAGTATTTAAATCGTGAATTTAATGGACAGCTTAGTTTAGCGCTCGAGGTGTTCAAGGGCACTTATCATAAAAATTTTTTACATCAATTAATTTCAAGCCAGTTAGATGTAGATCGCTTAGATTACTTAGCACGCGATAGTTTTTTTACCGGCGTAAGTGAAGGCGTAGTGGGTTATGATCGAATCATCAAAATGTTTTCCGTTCATAAAGATGAATTAGTAGTTGAAGAAAAAGGAATTCACTCCGTAGAGAAGTTTTTAATTGCGCGCCGTCTTATGTATTGGCAAGTGTATTTACACAAAACGGTTTTGAGTAGTGAACTGCTTTTGGTCAATATTTTAAAACGAGCGAAAGAACTTACTAGAGGAGGTCATAAATTATTTTCTACTCCTGCCCTTACTACATTCTTAGATACTGAAATTAGCGAAACAAATCTGCCGGATCATTTTATTGACTCGTTTATACTGCTCGACGATAATGACATTGCCAGTGCTATTAAAGTTTGGTCTCGAAGTGAGGATAGTATACTAAAAGAACTTTCTTTACGTTTGTTGAATAGAAGATTATTTAAAGTAAAATATTTTAACCCCAACGATGGCATAGATATTGATACAATGAAAGCTGAGGTACAAGCGAGTTTGCAACTAAGTGATGAAGCCATGGCTTACTTTTTTATGCAGGATGAAACGAGCAATATGCTTTACAGCAAAGAATTTGAAAATATAAAAATTTTGAAAAAAACAGGCGAGCTCATTGACGTTTCTGAAGTGGAGCATCCGCTTATTAATTCTAGCATAACAGAGCAGGTTAAAAAATATTACATTTGCTACGCTCAATAGATAGGAGCATTTTTTTGGAGAGAACGAAAAGAAAAAAATATAAACAGAATGAAATTTACTGCCACACAAGTAGCTGCTGTTTTGCAAGGTAAAATTGAGGGAGATGAAAATACCGTCATTTACGATTTGTCCAAAATTGAAGAAGGTAAAACGGGTGCACTGTGTTTTTTATCTAACCCGAAATATGAATCATTTTTATATTCTACTGATGCATCGATAGTTATCATATCTGAAGACTTAGAGCTGAAAGAAGCAGTAAAGCCAACGCTTATTCGAGTTAAGGATCCTTATTCAGCCTTTGCTACTTTGCTTTCTACTTATGAGGCCATGACAAAAGTTGTAAAATCAGGGATTAGCGATAAGGCTTCTGTGGCAGAGACCGCCCGAATTGGTGAAAACGTATACATTGGTGATTACGTCGTAATTGATGAACACGCTCGTATAGAAAATGGAGCCCAAATTTATCCGAACACTTATATAGGTCAGCACGCTCAAGTAGGCGATGGCACTTTGCTTTATGCTAATGTGAATGTGTACACCCGTTGCGTGATTGGTAAAAATTGTATCATACATTCTGGTACAGTAATAGGTTCAGATGGTTTTGGACATGCGCCACAAGCTGATGGTTCTTTTCAGAAAATACCGCAACTTGGGAATGTGATTTTAGAAGACAATGTAGAACTAGGAGCCAATTGCACTATTGATCGGGCTACAATGGGCAGCACCGTAATAAAAGAAGGAGCAAAGCTTGATAACCTAATTCAAGTTGGGCACAACGCTATCATTGGTGAGCATACGGTAATTGCAGCACAGGCTGGAATTAGCGGTACTACTAAAATTGGAAAAGGAAATATGATAGGTGGTCAAGCGGGTATTGTTGGTCATATAAGTACGGCGGCAGGAGTAAAAATTCAGGCGCAGAGTGGAGTAGGAAAAAAAATAAGTCAGGAGAACGCTAGCGTAAGCGGAACCCCTGCAGATGAATATCGATCTACCCTCAAGAGCCAAGTGATTTTTAGAAAATTACCTGAATTGGCAAAAAAATTAGAAGCTTTAGAGAAGAAATTGAAAGATTTGGATAATCAAGCTTAAATTCACGATTGAAAAGAAAATAAATGTATCAAGAAAACCAGCATACGTTAAATGGGGATGTTTGTATTAGTGGAGTAGGACTGCATACGGGTGAACATGTGAATATGACTTTGAAACCTGCACCTGCTGGGTTTGGTATAAAGTTTAAACGAGTAGACCTGGAAGGGCAGCCAGAAATCAAAGCGGATGTAAGCTATGTGACTGACACCTCTCGAGGGACCACTATTGAACATAATGGAGCCAGAGCTTCTACGATTGAGCATTTGTTGGCAAGTTTTTATGGCTTAGGGATTGATAATGCATTGGTAGAGCTAGATGGGAATGAGGTTCCGATTTTAGACGGCAGTGCGTTTCAATTTATTGAGGCTATTGAGAAAGTAGGGTTGGAAGAATTAGACGCTAAGCGCGTTTATGTTACAATTGATGAAAATATCGAAATCGTAGACGATGAAAAAGATGTAGAAATTGTAGCAACTCCGGCCAAGGACTTGCGTATTACTACCATGATTGATTTTAACAGTAATGTGCTAGGAACTCAGAACGCTACTTTGAAAGATATAAAGGATTTTAAAAAAGAGATAGCACCGTGCAGAACCTTTTGTTTTTTGCATGAGCTAGAAGCTTTACAAGCGAATGGATTAATCAAAGGTGGTGATTTAGACAATGCCATTGTAGTCGTCGACCGTCAATTAGAAGAGGGTGAAATAGATCGCTTATCAAAATTGTTTGATAAAAAAGATATCAAAGTAGGCGATACAGGAATTCTAAATAATATTAAATTACATTTTCCCAACGAGCCAGCCCGACACAAATTGTTAGATGTGTTGGGCGATGTCTCTTTAGCGGGCTATCCGATTCGTGCTAATATTATTGCCTATAGACCTGGGCATAAAACGAATGTGGAGTTTGCTAAAAAAATAAAGGCCTATGCACGTAAGAATCAAAAAATGCTAGGTGTGCCAACTTATGACCCAAGCCAGCCAGCTATTTATGGCGTAAAGTATATTGCAAAACTTTTACCGCATCGCTATCCTTTTTTGCTAGTGGATAAAATTATAGACCTAAGCGATGAGCACATAGTTGGAGTAAAAAATATAACCTTTAATGAGCCAGAATTTACAGGGCATTTTCCTGATAATCCTATCTTTCCAGGGGTGTTACAGCTAGAAGCTATGGCGCAGTGCGGTGGTGTAATGGTACTCAATTCGCAAGGAGGTCCCGATAAAAAATTCGACACCTACTTCTTAAAAATCGACAATGCCAAGTTTAAACGAATGGTAGTACCTGGAGATACCTTGGTAATGAAATTAGAGTTGAAAGGTCCGATTCGCAGAGGGATTTGTGAAATGCGTGGTTCAGCCTATGTAGCCGATAAATTAGTGTGTGAGGCTGATTTGATGGCGCAGATTGTACCGCGAAAAGAGGATGCCTAAATGCAACTCTCGCTACAAAATATAGGAATCCATTTTAATAGTCAATGGATTTTTCGTGCTGTGAGTCTTGATTTTCATATAAATGATAAGGTAGTGTTTATAGGTGATAACGGGAGTGGAAAATCTACTTTGCTCAAAATTTGTAGTGGTTTTTTATCGCCCGAGGAAGGAGAACTGATAGTTACGAAAAACGGAAAAACTGTCGAAGTCATTGCGCCCCTCATTTCACTTTCCGCACCTTATATAGAGTTAATTGAAGAGATGACACTGCTGGAATTTTTAGAATTTCATTTTACGTTTAAAGATAAATTGATACCAATCAGTGAAATGATTACTAGAATAGGTTTGAACGGGAAGGAAAATCAGTTTATTGAAAATTTTAGCAGTGGTATGAAGCAACGTGTAAGTTTAGCACAAGCTTTTTTTGCAGATACACCGATTCTTTTATTAGATGAGCCTTGCTCTAACATGGATGAAAAAGGCATTGAACTTTACAATGAATTACTGAATCAATATACTCAGAATAGAATAGTGGTAATAGCGAGTAATGATACTAAAGAATACCTTACTTGTAACAAGAAAGTATTTTTGTCTGAGTATAAACCATGAATGATAAAAAGCAAATAAGAGCTTGGACGTTCTATGATTGGGCCAATAGCGCCTATTCCTTGGTGATTACTTCTGCTATTTTTCCTATTTACTATGCCTCAGTTTTACCAGCGAAAGTCAAGATTTTTGGCTTATTGTTGAAACGGGGCGATGTAGCGGCTTACGCAATTTCGCTTTCTTTTTTAATTATCGCTTTCCTATCTCCAATGCTTTCGGGTATTGCTGATAGTCGCGGGAATAAAAAATCGTTTTTAAAATTTTTCTGCTATTTAGGATCGCTATCGTGTATTGCGCTATTTTTCTTTACTAAAGAAACAGGATTGTATTATGGCTTAGCTTTTTCAATTTTAGCTTCTATAGGTTTTTGTGGGAGCTTGGTATTTTATAACGCTTACCTACCCGAGATTGCTAGTACAGATAATCAAGATAAAGTAAGTGCGCGAGGTTTTGCCATGGGTTATGTAGGTAGCGTGATGTTGTTAGTGCTCTGTTTACTTTTTGTTTTGAAATTTGAAGAAAGTGATTTGCCAGCGCGATGGTCTTTTGTAGCAGTTGGTGTTTGGTGGTTGAGTTTCGCGCAAATTACATTTAGAGGCTTACCTAAGGTAAAAAAAATAGCAATGGATATAAGCCTGGTGGATGGTTTTAGAGAGCTAAAAAAAGTTTGGTTTCAATTGAAGCAGCTCCCAAGGTTGAAACATTTTTTAGGAGCTTTTTTCTTTTACAATATGGGTGTGCAAACGGTTATGTATATGGCCACTTATTTTGGAACCGATGAATTGCATTTACAAACCTCACAGTTAATTATTACGATTCTTCTTATTCAATTGTTAGCCATCGGAGGAGCCTATGTAGCAGCTATCGTTTCAAAAAAAATAGGGAACATAAAAACCTTGTCACTCATTCTATTCGTTTGGATAGGTATATGTTATGGAGCCTATTTAGTCGAATCGGCAGAAGAGTTTTATGTTTTAGCTGCTGTAGTAGGCGTAGTGATGGGCGGTGTACAATCATTGTCGCGTAGTACGTATTCTAAAATGTTACCAATCAATACAAGGGATACAGCTTCTTATTTTAGTTTTTACGATGTTTGTGAAAAAATAGGTATTGTGATCGGGACACTCACGTTTGGGATTGTAAGTCAAATTATGGGAGGTATGCGTCAATCTACCTTGGCGCTGATGGTTTACTTTATTCTGGGTTTACTATTACTCATTAGATTACTTTCAAAAGGTAAACTTCAGAATGAAAGCAAAGTATAACCCTCAACTTCAACCGCGTTTTATTTTCTTAGTAGATCTAGCCGGTGCTGTTTTGTCTGCGTTTTTGCTTGGCATTGTGTTAGTTCATTGGCAATTTTATTTTGGAATGCCCAAAGAGTCACTTTATCTATTGGCCTGCATTCCTTTGTGTTTTGTGCTGTACGATATTGTATGCTTCTTCTTTATCAAGCAAAATTTTAAGTGGGCCTTACTCGGAATCGCCGTTTTGAATTTTCTCTACTGCTTATTATCAATTTATTTTTTATTTCTACACGCAAGCTCACTCAGTATTTTAGCATGGGTCTACTTTGTAGTAGAAATATTCATAGTAGCTTTGATAGCCTATTGGGAATGGAGTCAAGCAATAAAATAATTTCCTAATCAGTACTATTTTCAATCTTAAATACAAAAAAATGAAATTAAATATAATAGACGCAGGTCAATTTAAATTAGACGGAGGTGCCATGCACGGAGTAATTCCTAAAAGTATGTGGCACAAGCAAAACCCTGCCGACGAGTCGAATATGGTTACATGGACTATGCGTTCGTTGCTTATAGAAGATGGCGATAGAAAAATTTTAATTGACACAGGAATGGGCGATAAGCAAAGTGAAAAATTCTTTGGTTATTATTATCCTTCGGGAAAAACACTCATGGAATCTCTCAACGAACAAGGATTTTCTGCTGAGGATATTACGGACGTGTTTCTTACGCATTTACATTTTGACCATTGTGGTGGTGCAGTTATCAGGGATGGGGAGCAATTGAAAGTACAATTTCCGAATGCAACCTACTGGAGCTGTGAAAGCCATTGGAAAACGGCAACGGAGCCCAACGCAAGAGAGAAGGCTTCTTTCTTAAAAGAAAATATTCTACCAATCCAAGAAAGTGGACAACTAAAGTTTGTGGAGGAAAAGGAGGATATTCAATTCTCAGAAAATATAAAAATAAAATTCGTTCACGGTCATACGGAAGCCATGATGCTTCCCGTAATTAATTATAATGGACAAATAATTTTATATTGCGCAGATTTAGTTCCTGCCAAAAGTCATATTTCTATGCCATGGGTTATGGCCTACGATATGCAACCCTTAGAAACTTTAAATGAAAAAGAGCGTATCCTGCCTGAAGCATACGAAAATAATTGGTGGCTATTTTTTGAACATGATGTAAAAAATGCCTGTTGCAAATTGATTAAAGATGACAAAGGAAGAATTAGAGGAGGAGAGAATGTAAATCTATAAATTTCGAAAGAGGGAATATATCACAAATTCAAATAGAAGCTAATTGAAAACCATTAAGCATGAATATTGAAAAAATGAAAAGAAAATTAAATACTCCCTTTCGCTGGTTGATTGAAGGCGCAATTTGGGGTTTGTGGATGTTTATAGTGGCCGGGGTGCTGCTCGATTGGTTTTTAAAAGAGCCAATCACATTTAATAAACTTGTAACCCAATTTGCTAAATGGATGGTGGCTGGTTTAATCTACGGTTGGATAACGGTAAAATTTCTTTGGCCCTATCTACTTAAAACAGCAGATAGAAAATTGGAGCAGTAAAAAACCTGCTCCTCCACGCAGAGCGTGGCGACGCAGGTTTAAAAAAGAAATAAAGATAGCTCAAATACGATAATCTCAAAATGATTTATTGCTATTTCGGGTTGAAAGCTTGCAATGAGATTGGGTATGTCAAAAAAACTCGGTACGCAAAGCGCAACGAGTTCCTTAATTTTTTTTGACTACTACTTATTTTTACCTAATTAATTACCTAATTAATTACCTAATTAATTGAGACCAACTCTAAGTCAAACGTCAAATCTTTACCAGCCAAGGCATGATTCGCATCTAGTTTTACTTTATCGTCCGTGTAGGAAACGATAGTTACCGGAATGGGTTGACCATCGGGCGTCATCATTTGTAGCATCATACCCGCTTCTAGCTCCTTCATTTCAGGGGGCAGTTGCGCACGATCTACGTCTATAATGTTTTGTTCGTTTTTAGGTCCGTAAGCTTGATCTACAGGAATGTTGATTGTCCGTTTTTCACCTACTTCCATATCGACTACACCATTATCAAAACCTGGGATTACCATACCAGCACCAACTGTAAATTCTAATGGATCGCGCCCTTCTGAGCTATCAAACAACTCACCACCTTCGGTAAGGGTTCCTTTATAATGTACTTTGATTTTATCTCCGCTTTTTACTTTCATGGGCGCGAAAGTAAGAACGACTATAAATTAAGAATGTTATTAGGCAAATTATTTAATGAAATAGTCCGTTAAAACTCGATGTGTGCGAGTTGGACCATAAAAATTGGAGAAATACGTGGCTTCAATTACTCCAATATCCGGTACAAATACCTGTTCTGTCAAAGAGCCAGTTTCGTTACTTTGAAGTAAATTACTAATGCCACTTTGTAATCTAAAAGCACTGACCGACTTGCCGCGAAACGGATAGGATGTGAATTCTTCGGTTACTCTCATCTCGTCATTTTCAAGCTGACGGTCTAAGCTAGGCCACAAATCCCAACTCAATCCTTTCTTTAAATCCTTTGCGATTAGAATAGTTAGGTGTTCATAATTGAAATGAGCCTCTATCAATTGTTCATCTTTTTCGTACCATATAAACCTTCGAGTATTATTCCCGCTTGTTTCTTCCACAATGAAAGCAAGTTGTTCGTTGGCCAATAGGGTATCTTTAGTAATGATCCGTACAAGGTTGCGGGTACTCCGAAGACTATCCCATATGGTATTGAAATAATATGATTCTTGATAGGTCCAAGTGTTACCAACGGTTAAGGGGAAACGAGACTTCGATTGACTCGGATAATTTTTTTTGGAACAACTACTTATACTAATAACTATAAGTACAATAAGAACCGTCAGGATATAATTTTTTGATTTCATGTTGTTATTATTTTAATCAAAGGTTTAGTATACTAGTTAGAATGAATTGGATAAAAGAAGCGATTGATTGCACAATACTAGTTGCTTATCATATTCTCTTCATTCTGGTAATATGCTATAACCTCATCGAGAATATGATCCAATTCATCTACATCCAACGTGTTGACTAGTCTGTTTCTAAACTGTTTACCATGAGAAAGCCCTTTCAGGTAATTGGCATAATGACGACGCATTTCAACAATTCCTAATTTCTCACCTTTCCAATCTATTGAGGTGTGAAGATGTGTTTTGCAAATGGCCACTCGCTCCTCTACGCTAGGTGGTGGAAGTATTTCTCCTGTTTCAATATAATGCTTTACTTCTTTAAAAAACCAAGGGGAACCAATTGTAGCGCGTCCAATCATGATTCCATCTACTCCATATTTATTTTTATACTCTACCACTTTTTGTGGAGAATCCATATCACCATTTCCAAAAATTGGGATTTTAATGCGAGGGTTATTTTTTACTTTACCAATCAGGCTCCAATCAGCTTCGCCTTTATACATTTGCACACGCGTACGCCCATGAATAGAAAGAGCTTTGATGCCAACGTCTTGTAAACGCTCTGCTACTTCTTCAATATTCTTAGTGTCATTGTCCCAGCCCAGTCTAGTTTTTACCGTAACAGGAATGTTCACCGCGTCTACAATCGCCTTAGTTAACGATACCATTTTCGGTACGTCTTTTAAAATACCAGCACCTGCTCCCTTACAAACCACCTTTTTTACCGGGCAACCAAAATTAATGTCTACTAAATCGGGGCCAGTCGCTTCGCAAATTTTGGCGCTCAATGTCATTGCTTCTTCGTCTCCTCCAAATATTTGGATACCCACTGGCCGCTCTTCGGGAAAAATATCTAATTTTTCCCTGCTTTTAATAGCATCGCGAATTAAGCCCTCAGAGCTTATAAACTCCGTATAGACTACGTCTGCACCAAATTTTTTGCATAGAGCTCGAAAAGGCGGGTCGCTTACGTCTTCCATTGGAGCCAACAAAAGAGGGAAGTCAGGTAATTCAATGTCTCCAATTTTAATCACATAACAAAGGTAAGTGGATTGTTAAAGAATCTGCCTTAACCTTATGATAATCAAATCATTTTAACTTTTGAGTATTTTTGCAACATTCTTAAACTATAAAACACTAATTATGAACATTTTAGATTCTTTAAAAGGTCTGGTAACAGACGAACTCGTATCAAAAGCAGCTGGAGCCCTCGGTGAGGATAGTGGCGCTATTTCAAAAGTAATGCAAGGAGCTTTGCCAACCGTTTTAGGCGGTTTGTTAGGTTCTGATTCAAAAAACCACGGGGCGCTTTCTGGCCTTTTTGGTCAAGCGGCAAACAATGACAACCTAATGGGAGATATTCTCGGAGGTCTTTCTGGCGGCGGCAATCAAGCTGGTGGTGGAATAATGGATTCTTTGATAGGCGGCATTTTTGGTGATAAACTAGGAGGAATTGTAAATATTCTTACAAACTTGGGTGGTTTGAAAAATAACGGAAGTTCTAAATCAATTTTAGGTATGGTTGGTTCTTTAGCAGCATCATATTTTGGTAAAAAAATGATGAAAGATGGCATAGGATTCGGTAGTATTTTAAATATGATTGGTGGCGAGAAAGATGCGATCATGAAAGCGGCTCCTGAAGGCACAATGGATGCAATTGGAGTAAAGCCTGGTCCGTGGAAAGGTGTAAAAGATATGATCGGAAACGCCACAGGTGCTGTATCGGGTACTGCTGGTAAAGTGGTAGATGGTGCTGGAAGCGCTGTTAAAGGTGCAGCAGGAGCTGTAACAGGAGCAGCTGGAGCCGCGGCAAGCGGTGTGGGTAATGTAGCCGGTGCGGCTGGAAACGCTGTGAAAGGCGGAGTAGGCGCAGTAACTGGAGCAGCTGGGAAAGTAGCTGGTGGCGTAGGAGATGCAGCCGGTGCAACAGTGGGTGCAGCTAAAAGCGGTATGAAATGGCTATGGCCTTTATTAATTATTGCAGCCTTAGCAGTAGGGGCTTTTTGGTTACTAAAGCAAGCTGGATGTAACAATGCAGCTACTGATATGGCTGGTGACGTTACTAATACGGTATCTGGTGCAGCAGGAGATGTTGCGGATGGTGTTGGTGATGCAGCAGGAGCGGCAGCCGATGGAGTAAGTGACGCAGCGGGAAGTGCAGCGGCAGCAGCAGGAGAGCTGGTTGATGGTAACTGGGTTACTACGAAAGGCGAGGCAATTTCTTTGAAAATGGAAGATGGAACAGAAATCGCTACTACGAAAGGTTCCGTAATTGATAAATTATATAATTTTGCTAAAGACACTGATGCTGTACCGAATACAGAGAAAGCTGAAAACTGGTTTAATTTTGAAGATGTACAATTTGAAACAGGAAGTGCCAATTTAAAAGCTAGTGCAATGCCTCAAATTGAAAATGCGGCTAAAATTTTGCAAGCATTCCCAAATCTTAAAATTAAGATTGGTGGTTACACAGATAACACTGGAGATGTGGCTAAAAACATAACTCTTTCTGAAAATAGAGCTAAAACAGTTTATAATGCAATCATAAACAAAGGAGCTGCAGCAACTTCATTTGCTGATGAAGCTTTCAAAGGATATGGTATAGAGCACCCGGTAGCGTCTAACGATACAGATGCGGGTCGTGCACAAAACAGAAGAATTGCTTGCGTTGTGACAGCAAAATAAGTAAAAAACAATCATTATTTAATCTACTACATAGCTCGGCTTCGGCCGAGCTTTCTTATTTTTACTACTTAACAGAATGGAAAGAATATTTCAAAAAACCAAAATCATTGCTACGGTAGGACCGGCTTGCAATTCTTATGAAAAATTATTACGACTAGCTAAAGAAGGGGTAGACGTATTCAGATTGAACTTTTCGCATGGTACACATGCTGATCATAAAAAAGTGATTGATCATATTAATAAAATTAATGAAGAGTTTCTTTTCAAAATAGCGATTCTCGGTGACCTGCAAGGGCCAAAATTGCGCGTTGGTCAAATGGAAGGTGACGGCGTTTTATTAAAAGAAGGAGCAGAAATATTAATTACGAATGAAGAAGTGCTTGGCACAACTAAGCAAGTCTATATTTCCTATCCTAATTTTTATGATGACGTACAGCCCGGCGAGACTATCTTTTTTGATGATGGGAAATTAGAGATGAAGGTAAAATCACTAAACTCTGATAATACTGTCACTATGGAAGTAATAATTGGCGGTGTGTTGAGTTCGCGTAAGGGGATGAACCTTCCACAAACTAAAATTTCCATCCCTGCTATAACGGCCAAAGATAAGAAGGATGTGAAATTTGCCGCCGAGCAACGCTTGGATTGGGTGGCACTTTCTTTTGTACGAAAACCGAAAGATGTGTCTGAACTTAGAGATATGCTTCGTGATTTGGGCAGTGAAGCTAAAGTAATTGCCAAGATTGAAAAACCAGAAGTACTCGATGTGTTGCGTGATGTAATTGTAGAAAGCGATGGTATTATGATTGCACGTGGAGATTTGGGAGTAGAATTACCTATGGCTAAAGTACCAATGATTCAAAAGGAGATAGTACGGATGTGCATTCACCGAGCAAAGCCTGTTATTATAGCCACTCAAATGATGGAAAGTATGATTGAGCGTACTAAGCCCAATCGTAGTGAGATTACCGATGTGGCGAATGCTGTGTTGGATGGGGCTGATGCACTCATGCTCAGTGGAGAAACAGCGGTTGGGAAGCACCCCGCTTTGGTTATTGAGAGTATGGCCAACATTATTACCGAAGTAGAAAAAGAAGAGAGTTTGTATCATCGTGAGGATCTTACTCCTCAAGAACATTCTCCGTCATTTTTATCAGACGCCGTATGTTATCGCGCTTCTAAAATGTCGGTAGACGTAAAAGCGGATGCACTTATTGGAAATACGCAGAGCGGCTACACTGGTTTTATGCTTAGTAGTTTTCGACCTAAGGCTCCCTTATTTGTTTTTACAAAAACAAAAAGTTTAGTCCATCAGTTAAGTTTGAGCTGGGGAGTCCGCGCAATATATTTTGAACAGGCAGACTCGCTAGATGATATTATTCAAGACCAAATCACTGCTCTTAAGGATAGGGATTTAGTAAAAGAAGGTGATGTAGTAGTAGTAACAGGTAGTACACCCGTAGAAGAACAATTGCCTACAAATTTGATAAAGGTTACAAGAGTCAAATAATTTCAACGCATCTTTACGATGTGTTTACGGATACTGTTTTGGGTGGCGAAAAGCCACAATGGTTGATCAGTTTTTATGGCTATGGACAGTCTGTGAACTCGTTCACCGAACTGTATGAACAGCTTAAAGAAACTCACAATTTACTAGTAATCGATAACCCAATGGGTGCGCCTGAAGTTGATATACATCCAAAGGATTTAAAATCTTACGTAGCGAATCGTCTGAATGAACTTTCCATCAAGACATTTGATTCTATTTCTTACAGTATGGGCAGTCGAATGAATCTATATCTACCTATTTTTTTCCCGCATCAACTACAAAAAATAATACTATTAGCACCTGATGGTATTTCGTATAATTTTTGGAATCGTGCAGCTATTAAAAATCCATGGGGTCGGGCGTTGTTTCGCTATTTTGTTCATCATGAATCGGCCTACATGAACACTTTACATTTCTTATATAAAATCGGGATCGTCAATAAATCTATGTATGCTTTCAGCAAGTGGAACATGCGAGATAAAAACCAAAGAGAATTCGTCTATAATGCTTGGATGAATCTTCGATTTTTCAGGCCACAATTAAAAAAGGTAAATGAAGCGCTAGAAAAAAACAATATTGAACTACTAACCTATTTCGGTAAAAACGATCCAGTTATTCCACTCGCCATTCAGAAAAAATGTGTCAGATTTTTACCTAAAGGCCGTCACCATATATTAGACACGGACCATAATTTAATGACAAAAGAAATGTTTACTTTGCTAGCGAAAGAATGGAATATATAAATATACTCGCAATAGCATGTGGCTTGTTGATGCTTTACAGCTTGCTGTTATTGTATTATAAAATCATTTGGGATTCTATTCGAGAGGAGAATGTGAAGCCTGGATTTAAAACAAAGGATTTTATAAGCATTATTATTCCAGCTAGAAACGAGGAGACGAACATAGGGGCTCTTTTAGAAAGTATAACCAAGCAAACGTATCCAAAAAATATGTTTGAAGTAATAGTAGTTGACGATTTCAGTACTGATAGGACAGCCACAATTATCCAATCCTTTTCACACGTTCGCTACTTTCATTTACAGGAATGGATTGATGAGGGGTTTGCAAATTCATTTAAGAAAAAAGCAATCAGTGAAGCGATTCAGCGAGCCAAGGGGCAGATTATTGTTACTACGGATGCTGACTGCCTAGTAGGTAAAAACTGGTTACAATCAATAGCCCAAGCGTTCAAAACGTTTAATTGTCAAGCCTTGGCTGGCCCAGTTATGTTCTTTCCTCCTAAGTCTGTATTAGAGCAGTTTCAGGTCTTGGACTTTGTGGCTATGCAAGGAATTACAGCTGCTGTACTTTCTTCAAAAAAAGGTGCTATGTGCAACGGAGCCAATTTTGCGTATACTCGTGAAGCCTTTCACAGAGTAAAGGGCTATGAAGGAATTGATCATTTGGCTAGTGGGGATGACATGATGCTGATTGATAAATTTGCCAAAGAGTTTCCTGATGAAGTAACTTACTTAAAAGATAAAGATGCGGTTGTTCAAACCAAAGCCATGACCTCTTTTGGAGGATTGTTGCGTCAACGGATTCGGTGGGCTAGCAAAAATAAAGCCTTGTCCGACCGAAAAATTCAAGGAGTGCTTTTGTTTTCTTGGGTTTTAAATGCTTTACTAGTGGCAACTTTTGTGTCCATGTTTTTTATAAAAGACCAATGGTTTTTTGCGCTGCTATTACTATTTATCAAGAGTATAGCAGAATTCTTTTTTTGTAAAGAAATTGCAGAGTTTTTTGATAGAAAGAAAAGCTTGCCATTTTTATTTATATTGCAACCGCTTCACATTCTGTACATGACGTTTGTAGGGCTACTCGGACTTTTTAATTCATATACTTGGAAACAACGAAAGGTAAAATAGAAGAACAGTCGATTACTGAATCGCGTCGGGTATGGCATCGGTTACGAAAGAAAAAAATCGCTATGCTCTCTTTGTGCGTTATCGTACTTTTCGTTTTGGCGGCCCTTTTTGCTTACCCTTTATCAGGCGATTTTTTTCCTGATGCTGATCGTGTGATGTTAGAGTTGGCCACAAAACCACCTTCTTATCAAGCTAAGTTTATAGAGTTAAAGACAGATAAAAAAACTGAACAATCGATTCTTTCAAAAATATTCTTGGGGGATAAAAATGCTGCAACACGTATTCCCATAGTAGAATTCGAAGCGTTGGGTGATTCACTCCGCTATAATTATTTTATAGATGATAGTTTGTTTGAACGCAGAACGATTGCGTTGAACCAATTAAGCCTTGACTCTGATGGTCAAGCTAAAATTGTCAATAAAACGTTCGTATTTGGAACGGATCGTTTCGGAAGAGATGTTTGGTCGCGCTTATTACTCGGCACGAGGGTCAGTTTGGCTGTTGGTTTAATTGCAGTTTTATTATCTATCAGTATTGGGCTTTTGCTGGGTGCTAGTGCGGGATATTTCGGAGGAAAAATTGATGCGATTATTGTATGGCTGATTAATGTAGTTTGGAGTATCCCTACTTTGCTATTAGTTTTTGCCATTACATTCATTTTAGGTAAAGGGTTTTGGCAAATTTTTATAGCGGTAGGTCTTACGATGTGGGTGGGAACTGCTCGCTTGATTCGGGGGCAAGTAATGGGGCTTAAAGAATTGGACTATATTCAAGCTGCAAAAACAATGGGTTTTTCCAATGCTAGGATTATTACTAAACACATCTTGCCTAATGTTATTGGTCCTACTATTGTGCTAGCGGCCAGTAATTTTGCAACGGCTATTTTGATAGAAGCTGGTTTAAGTTTTTTAGGAATAGGCGTTCAACCACCTACCTCTAGTTGGGGTTTAATGATAAAAGAAAACTACAATTTCATCATTACGAATCGACCTATGTTGGCTATTGTACCCGGGATAGCGATTATGATTATTGTATTAGCATTTAACCTACTCGGAAACGGATTGCGTGATGCCTTTGATGTAAAGGAGCGTGTTTAGTTATTCATCGCTTTTTGTACTAGCTTCCATTTTCTTTAACTCTTTTTCCCATCGCTTTTGTTTTTTATCGTGGCGCAGTTTAAAAAGTCTATCAGCTTCTTTTTTAGTTTGGGTGCAAATTTTCTTAGTTTTTTTATTGGCTGCCTTGAGCCATTCTGTGTCTTCTTTAATTTTATCCGCTTCCAATTCGTTTCTTTTGTCTTCGGCTAAGTTCATCAATCTGGTAAATTCTAGTTCGCGATCATGCGCTTTTTGAAGAACCTCAAAGATATTGATATGGTTCTTCATACTTTGTTCGTAGCTGTTTAACGACGCTAAGTAATCAGTTCGAACCTCTTGCGCTTTGGAAATTGTAGGGCTATATTGGCTTACTATATCTTTGTTCTTATCGTTTTGCCGCTTGTACTGCTCTATACTTTTTAGATTGTTTTTATAGTTTGACTCTCTTGAAGTTTGCAGAGCAAGAAGGGTTTTGTAGGCCGTTTTAATACTATCATAGTTTTTTAAAAATTTCTCTATGGTTGGGTTAAGTTTTGAATACCGTACTTCTTTCAAATCTCCTTGTGGTAGGATGACTTCTGGGTCGTAATCATCATTCATTTCAAAACGAGCAACCGTTTCTTTATACAGTAAGGAGTCAGCTACTGAGTAATAATTGGCAGCTTCGCCAATAATACTTTTATTTTCTTCTTCTAAATTTTGAATCGTAGCAACCAATTGATTGCGTTGCTTGGATAATTTTTCTATTCGCGTTGATCTTGCCAGAATAGAGTCTGATAATCTGAGCAATCCAGGATTAGTAGCTGGCTTGCTTGTAGACATAGTTTTGATACCACTTATCGTTTGTACAGAATTTGGGACTGCTTTCTTTTTGAGCGAAGTCCTTTTTCTGTCAATGAGGCCAATTGCCGCTTTGGCTTGTTTTCTTTTTACTTTTATAGCAGATAGTTTTTGTTTGTTATCTCTATCTAGTTTTTGTTTATACTTTTTAAAAGAGGCTGTTTTGTCCTTATTCTTTTGCTTTAGGAGAGCCGTTTCATTTATAATTGTTTTTTTCTGTTCGAGTTGAATATTCTTAGTTTCATCTAGTTCTTTTTTTGCCTTTCCTAGCAAATTGCGCCCTGCACTTTTGTCAGATTTATTTATCGCTTTAACTGCTTGTCGCGTGGCGACTACATATTTTTTTCGTGCTAGCATACTTGTGTAGCGCGGATTAAACGCATACGTTCTTTCGGCACTTTCTAATACTCTTTCGTCCCATTTTAATTGTTGGATGTCACTTAGCTTGACAGAGAACTGTTTAGGCTGTGCATAATTTTCATTAAAAGCTACAATACTTTTTTTGCCTGATTCAAATACTTTTAGCGGTAGCGATGTGTCACTCAACTGCCAAAGTGGATCGGCGGGAAGGCGCTCTAGTCTAAACTCTTCAATGGCTGGCAAAAATGGCTCGGGGTCGTAGGCTTTCACAAACTTAGGTTTGCTTGCCGTGTACAATTTCTTTTTGTTGATTTTTCCCATTAGTTTCTGAAACCAATTGGGTTCTAATGACGTGTAGCCGGCACCTGCTGTGGCATCAAGGTACTCCCATTTATTATCAAGCATTACCGCATTCCAAGCATGATTGGGTATAAAAAATTTGTCACCCTCATCAAATTTCCAATCTTTATAATAGCCAATAATTGTCAGGGCTCGAACACCTACTTCGTTACACATAGCGGTTATTAAATCGGCATATCCTCCACAAATTGTTTTTCCTCTTTTTAAAACTTGATTCGGTTTGTCAGAGCGGAGTTTAGCCCGGTGGATTGATTTTACGTCATAGTCGATCTGGTGAGTGACCCAGTTATAAATCGCATTGACTTTTTGCGAGTCAGTATCTAAATCATCACAAAGGTGGTGCGCTAATAATTTGTAATTTTTAGTTACATTCTTAGGTGCATCACAACCAATAGTCGTATCAATTTGAGCATTAAGATTTATTGAAAGAATGAAAAGAAAGGGAGTTAATAGTTTTTTCATAAGGATATGTAATTTGAAAATAGTGAAAGATATAGTTTCATACAAGGCTTGAGGCCGTTTAAATCTTATAAATTCTATACGAAGTGTAAAAGCAAAGGTGTGGGTCATACTGGATTCGAACCAGTGACCTCTGCCCTGTCAAGGCAGCGCTCTAAACCAACTGAGCTAATGACCCTATTATAATTTGCAAATATGCTCACTTTGTATGGAAAAACCGTTAAGGAGTTTTCTTTTTTTAAAGAGCGGTAGGTTGACTTAGGAAGTAGCAAATTAAATCATTAAAATTGATTGGCCTTTAATCATCTTCGAAGTTATTTCTGTTTTAATCCTTTAACGAACTAGATACTTTGGGACTAATTTGTTTTCTAGTGATTTCAGTCATTACGGGTTCTATTTTGATCGTTTACATAAACTTAGCTGTATAACTTCCCTTAACCTTCTGTAAGCCTTTCACATCACCCGAGTATAAAAGCGAACCACCCTTTTCGCCACCTTCAGGACCCAAGTCAATAATCCAATCGGCATTTTTAATCACGTCCATATTATGCTCAATTACAATTACGGAATGTCCGTTTTGGATCAAGGCCTCAAAGGAGTTTAAAAGTTTAACAATATCATGAAAATGCAGCCCCGTAGTTGGTTCATCAAATATGAAAAGCATTTTATTAGCTCGGTTGGATAGCAATAAAAAAGATGCAAGCTTTACACGTTGCGCTTCACCACCACTGAGTGTATCGCTACTCTGTCCTAGTTTTATATATCCTAAACCTACATCAGCCAATGCTTGCAGCTTTTTAAGAATTTTAGAATTTTCTGCAAAGAACATCAGTGCATCGTCCACGCTCATATCCAGTACATCTGCAATGTTTTTTCCCTTGTATTTTACTTCAAGCACTTCATCTTTAAATCGTTGTCCATTGCAACTTTCGCAAAGGAGCTTTACGTCCGCCAAGAATTGCATTTCTATTGTAATCGTGCCATCGCCTTTGCAAGTATCACAGCGTCCGCCATCTACATTAAATGAAAAGTGCCCTGTTTTATAACCACGAAGTTTGGCTATTTTTTGCGAAGCGTACAAAGATCGGATATCATCATAGGCTTTTATATAAGAAACCGGATTTGAACGACTGGAACGGCCAATCGGATTTTGATCTACCATTTCTACCGCATCAATCAAATGAATGTCACCGCTTAGTTCTCCAAACGTGCCTGGTTTGACTTCAAACTGATCTTTCGCATTTTTTACCGCAGGGTAGAGGATGCGCTTTACCAGTGTAGTTTTTCCGCTACCGCTCACTCCTGTTACGACTACTAACTTGTTCAGAGGAAAGTCAACGTCAATATTTTTTAAATTATGCTCGCTACAATCGGAGAGTGACAATTTGTATTGACCGACTCGTTTTGCTTTTTTCAAATCAACCACTAAGTCTTCATTCAAATATTGAGCCGTCAAACTTTTTTTATTTTTAATGAGTTTTTTATAATTCCCAGCTGCCACTATTTCACCACCGAGATGAGAGGCCAATGGGCCCACATCAATAATATGATCCGCGTCGCGCATGATGAGTTCGTCATGCTCAACAACGACAACGGTATTGCCAAGTGATTTTAATTTTTGAAGAACCGAAATCAATTGCTTGGTATCGCGTGCGTGCAAACCTATACTCGGCTCGTCTAGGATATAAAGTGAGTCAGTCAAGTTACTGCCGATGATTCGGGTTAGTTGAATTCGCTGACTTTCTCCACCACTCAAGGTGTTGGCCTTGCGATTGAGCGTTAGGTAATTTAAACCTACGGTTAAAAGTGTTTCTACTCTACTATTTATTTCAATCAATAAACGCTTGGCAATTTTTTGTTCCGATGCATTCAGTTTTAGTTTAGTAAGCCACACCTTTACTTTTTCTATGGGCATAGAATACAAACTGGCAATGTCAGTTTTATTAATTTTTACGTAAAGTGATTCTTTCCGTAATTTTTTTCCTTGACAATCAGGGCAAGTAGTTTTTCCACGATAGCGTGCTTGTAAAATTCTAAACTGAATTTTATACAAATTTTGCGATACCATATTAAAAAACGATTGTATGCCATGAGCACCATTCCAAAGTAAGTCGTACTCTTTGTCACTTAGTTTTTGAATTGGTCTGTGAATTGGGAAGTCGTTTCGGTCACTAAAGGCAATGAATTTTTTTTGATAGTTGCTCATTTTGTCACCACGCCAACAGGCTACGGCCCCTTCGTAAACGCTCAGTTTTTTGTTCGGGATGACGAGCTCAGGATCTATGCCAATCGTTTGTCCATAGCCCTCGCATTTCGGACACGCACCCTGCGGATTGTTTTCGCTAAACATGTTGGGTGCCGGGGTGTCAAACAAAATACCATCTGCCTCAAAACGATTGCAATAGTGTTTTAGCTTTTCGTCTATTTCCAAATAAACATCTCCTCCGGTTTCATTAAACGCCGTTTGAATACTATCCGCTACTCGGTGTAAATCGTCTTCGTTTTTAGAATAATCTTTTGTTTTAAAACGATCGATTACTATAGAATCGTTTTTAGAAAACTTGATAGTCTTATTGTCAAGAATTTCTTCAATATTGCGATACTCTTTTTTCTTTATATCATATAAGCGAGAGTAACCTTGTTGTAGTAATTCGTTGAGATAATATTCTGGATTTTTTTTAGAGTACTCAGGCAACGGAATTAGCACAATGATTTTTAAACCATGTTCTAATTTTTCGATTTCGTTTATTATATCTTGAACTTCGTCTTTGCTTACCTCTTTGCCGCTCACGGGTGAAAACGTGCGACCAATACGGGCGTAGAGTATCCTAAGGTATTCATTAATTTCTGTCATGCTGCCCACGCTACTTCTTGGGGAGCTACTGACCACCTTTTGCTCAATAGCGATGGCAGGGCACAAACCTTCTATTACATCCACATCGGGTTTTGTCATGTTTTTCATGAATTGGCGTGCATACGAACTCAGACTTTCTACATAACGTCTTTGCCCTTCTGCAAATAGCGTATCCATGGTCAAAGAAGATTTTCCACTTCCACTCACACCGGTTACAACGGTTAATTTGTTGTGCGGAATGCGCACATCAATGTTTTTGAGGTTGTGCATTCTGGCACCTTTTATCACGATATCTTGCTCTGAATTTGCCATTGGATTGGCAAAATTATATCAAGTCGAACGATAAATAGTGGAAAGGCTGTTTTCAGTTGGAATGCACTTTTTTAACTACAAGGCTGTAAAGAAAGTTGGCCTCGATTTTATTTAATTATCTTCTTTAAGAAAGCTAGTATTTATTAATGATTTGAAAAGGGATAGGATCTATCTATGTTGTTTGACTGAAAGTTTCTATTTTGCTGATAAATTAATTTTAATATGAAAAAAATACTATTTATACTTATGTTTTCTGCTACGGCAATGTCTTGTGGTGATTTAGGTAAGGTGTTATCTACGACGGGAGATATTTTAAACGGAGGTGGCTTGACCAGTCAGGATGCTGCGGCCGGTATTAAGCAAGCCTTAGAGTTTGGTGTTTCAAATGGTACGAGTTTTTTAGGAAAGCGTGATGGCTTTTTGAAAAATGCAGCGTATCAAATTCTAATGCCGAAGGAGGTGAGAGATTTTGAATCAAAAATCAGAAGTAACCCAATTGCAAATGCATTAGCCGGTCAGTATTTAGATCGCGTAAAAACCTCTATGAACAGAGGCGCTGAGAAAGCCATGGTAAAAGCAAAGCCGATATTTGTAAGTGCGATTCGTCAAATGACGATTACTGATGCTATTAATATTGTGCGTGGTCAACCCGGTGCTGCGACTAGTTTTTTACGTCGTGCCACTGAGAATCAATTGAAAGCACAGTTTATGCCCGTAATTGGTAATTCTTTGAAATCAGTAAATATTTCTCAACCTTGGAATAAAGTAAGTTCGGCTTATAATATGGTGGCCAATAAACAAGTAACTACCAACTTAAATGAATATGTAACGGATAATGCAATGAATGCTTTGTTCAGTCAAATAAGAAAAGAGGAAAACGATATTCGAGCGAATCCAGCAAAGCGCACTACCGATTTGCTAAAGCGTGTGTTTGCCAATGCGGGTAGCCGTTAAGCTATTTACACTTAAAAATTATTGAAAAGCAACCGTATTGATACGGTTGTTTTTTTTGGCAAGAGTTTTTCTACATCGGAAACGCTAAACGTTTTATCTTAACAAATAAATCAAATGAGATTACATTTGTGAAATCGAAGATTATAAAAAAATACTGGATTCAGCGAAAGAAACCGTCCGCTTGGAAGCTGAGGCTATTTTAAAATTGAGTGACTTACTTACAGCTGATTTTTCAAAAGCTGTGAGCTGTGTGCATGCGAGCAAAGGAAGACTAATTGTAAGTGGAATTGGCAAGAGTGCGAATATTGCCCAAAAGCTTGTGGCAACGTTTAATAGCACGGGCACACCTGCTATTTTTATGCATGCTGCTGATGCGATTCATGGTGACTTGGGCATGATGCAGCCTGATGATGTGTCGCTTCTATTATCCAAGAGTGGAGAAAGTGAAGAGGTCAAAGTATTAATACCGTTGATTCAAAATTTTGGTAATAAAATTATTTCACTTTGTGGGAATGAGAAATCCTATTTGGCGAAGCAATCTGATTTTTTTATAAATTGCACTGTAAGTGCAGAGGCGTGCCCGAATAATTTAGCACCGACATCTAGCACAACTGCTCAGCTTGTAATGGGAGATGCCTTGGCGGTAGCCTTATTGGAATTAAAAGGGTTCGGCCCTGAAGATTTTGCTCGATTTCATCCTGGAGGCGCCTTGGGCAAGCAGCTTTATCTTTTAGTAGATGAACTTTGTGAAGCCAACGACAAACCTATGGTATCTCTAGATGCAACTTGCAAAGAGGTAATTTTAGAAATTACTTCTAAAAGATTGGGAGCAACCGCTGTTGTAGAAGGTGCTGAAATTATTGGCATGATTACTGATGGTGATATAAGAAGAATGATAGAGCAGAATACTGATTTTGATACATTGAAAGCCGTGGATATTATGAACAGCGCACCCTTGACTATACAGTCCGGTTCAAAAGCTGTGAAAGCACTCCGAATTATGCGGGAAAAAAGCATATCCCAATTGATTGTAGTAGAGAATAATGCTTACATCGGGATGTTTCATATTCATGATTTAGTGAGAGAGGGAATTCTATAATTGAAATCAAATGTTCTTTTATTCGATATAATGTTTGATAATTTTTGGTTAATTAAAATATTTTGATTTAATATTTTACATTTTTATTGGCCAGCAGAATTTAAAATATTATACGTAAACTCAGTAAAGAGTGATGTTCAAGGCGCTTAGGTCCTATGGATTTAGCCTATAATGGGTTTACTAATCGTGTGTTACTCACTTATTTCTCAGAAACTTGTTTTCTAGAATCTATATACTTTTGCACGTGATTTGTATAACCTACTAGTTTTTCAAATCTCAGAAATTTTAAAATAAATTATAATGAAACAGTCACTACTACTTACCTTAATGATCCTATTGGGCTTGTGTGCAACCAATAAAAAAACATATGCACTCTGCGGCGATAGCGCTGTAATCACTACTTTAGAATCGCGTTGTGTATCCACAGGTTCTGTTATTATAGATAGTGCTACGGGTGTAGGCCCTTTCACATACGATATGACCGTATTTCCTACGGACTTTACGTATGTAGGACCTTCAGCTGCGAATAGTTTTACAGGGATGCCTCCCGGAAACTATACAGTAAGAGTATTAGATAATGGAGATGGTAATTGTTTTACAGATTACAATTTTACAATTGTAGGTACGTACACACAACCTTCATTAAATCTTACACCAACAGCAGTTACCAATTGTGCCGATGGCACCAATGGTGAATTAAATGCTGTAGCAACTGATGGTAGAGCACCTTTTACTTACGAAATCTTATCAGGTCCCGCTGGTGTAAATACAACAAACACTACTGGTATTTTTACAGGTTTACCTGCCGGTACGTATTCTGTAAGAGCTTATGACAGTTGTGGTAATATCCAAACGCGCCAAGCAACTATTGCTAATTTTGATTGGAGTGTAAGCAATGTGGAAGGATCAAAAATTACATGTGGTCAATATGCCTTAGATACTTTGGCATGGCCTTCTAGTATGACAGGAGTAACTTACGGAATTATACGTGGGCCTGGAGATACAATTTATACTACAAGTTTGCCTTTAAACTTTGCAACACCCGATGCGAACATTAGTAACGTACTTGTATTTGCGAAAGATGATTGTGGAACTGTAAAAACAGCTCCTTTTATTATAACAAATAATACAGACTTTAGTATTACGACTAGTGCTTATCAAAAGGTAAATTGTAATGCAACGGATAGTCATGAATTGACTTCGGTTAACATTAGTGGAAACCCATTTTCACCTTTGATGTATGGCGTGGTTCGTACAGCAGGTGATACAGTTTGGAGCTCAACGCTTCCTGTACCTTTTGCACCGATTGATGATAATGCAATTGCTGTAGTAAAAGATGCTTGTGGCGTAGTTAGAGCAGCTCCTGCTCGCCGTGTGACCTTGGTGTTGTATAGCGGCGAAGATTACAATGGGAACTGTAATACAACGGATCTTTATTTAAGTCCTGGCTCTAGTTTGAATTATATAGGGCCTGTTACTTATACCTTAAATCCAGGAAATATTACACAATCCTCTTCAGAATTTTTAGGATTAGCTGATGGCTCTTATACTATCACTGTTACAGATTCGTGCGGCGAAACAGCCACCCGAACAATTACGGTAGGACACGAATGGAGTGGGAATGGTCAAACTTTTACTGATTGTGGACCCAATGGTATACGCATGAGAGTTGGTATTCCTTGTAGAGCAATTGCACCTGTTACTATAGATGAATATGACAGTACTTATTCTGCAATTTTAGATACTAAGACAAATACTTCTAGCTCTTTAGCTAATGCTAATCAAAGTGAGACCAATACTTGTTCAAGCACGAGCTTTTATGATAGAACACCAGGGGCTACTTATAATTATGTTATAACAGACTCTTGTGGTAGAAAAGATACGGTAACCATTGTAGCACATCCTACAGGTCACCAGCCAAATGAATTCTTTGGTGAGGTAACGCCTCTTTGCGTAAATAAAGGAAATATAACATTCAATTTTACTTCAGATTTACCTTCATGGTTTGATGCGAAATTATCGCTTTGGAATATTCAAACGCCAGGAACTTTAATCATGAATGATTTTGATAATGGAGATCATACAGGTACTTATACAAGAACTAACTTAGATACGGGTACCTATGTAATGAGATTCTTCAGTGAAAACTGTACAGGAGAAGTCTTATATGATACAGTTACGATTGAGCCTTACGTTCAACCTTCTTTGAAAAGATCGATTGCTTTAAATTGTGCAAGTGGTGATGCTGATGTAATTTCAGTAGCCTCAGACGGAATAGCACCTTATACATATGAAATACTATCAACTTCTCCTATAAATAACCCGCAGGGACCTCAAGCAAGTAATATTTTCACCTTAGCCGGCCCTACTTCTTATGAATTAGTTACAATAAGAGCAATTGATGCTTGTGGTAATAGTTCTATTCAAAATTTAGCGGTTAGAGAACCTGCTGAACCAAGAATTAGAATTAGACAAAACCTACCATCGTGTAATTTAAGCGAAATTAATTTCTGGGTAGATTCTAACATAGGTGGCAGAACGTATGAGTGGAGAGATCCAGCAAATAATGTTGTGAGCACCAATGCTGGCATTAGTTTTCCAGTTGCCACTGCTGATACAGGATTGTATACTGTACGCGTTATTATTCCAGCTTCTTGTTATGATAAAACGAGTTCTTATAACTTACGACCAAGAGATTTTGCTTGTTTAGCACAAATAGGAAATTATGTTTGGAACGATGTAAACCAAGATGGTATTCAAGATTCGAATGAGGTAGGCGTTGCAGGCGTGACCGTTACATTATATGATGCAAACGGAAATGTAGTAGGAACTACGATTACTGATGCTTATGGTTACTACTTATTTGATCAATTAGATCCAGGTGATTATAGCGTTGGGTTTACCTTACCTCCTAACTATGTATTTACTGGTCAGGATGCTGGAGCTGATGATGCTGCTGATTCTGATGTTGACCCTTTAACTGGCCAAACAGGAACGTATACGCTAGTAGCTTTAGATTCAAATTTGACGGCTGATGCTGGAATTTATTTTCCAACGCCAACTACGGCTAGTTTGGGTGATTATATTTGGAATGACTTAAACGGTGACGGAATTCAAGATCCTAATGAGCCTGGCTTTGTTGGTGTAACCGTAACCTTATACGATAGCGCCGGAAATGTGGTAGCTACTACAGTTACTGATGCTTCTGGTGGATATCAGTTTGATGATTTAGATCCTGGTACATATAGTATCGGAGTTACTCCCCCAATTGGTTTTGAATTTAGCCCACAAGGTGCAGGTACTGATTCTACTTTGGATAGTAATATAGATCCTTTATCAGGAATTTCTGGACCTGTAGTTTTAGGTCCTGGTGAAAACAACCCAACAATTGATGCTGGGTTAACGCAACAAGCTCCTGGTTTGGCTTCATTAGGAAACTACGTATGGAACGATGTCAATAATGATGGTATCCAAGATGCTGGTGAAGCGCCAGTAGCGGGTGTAACGGTATACTTATATGCGGCTGATGGAACGACTAAATTAGATAGTACGGTTACAGATGCATTAGGTCAATACATATTTAATGCTTTAACTCCTGGCGATTATATCGTAGGATTTGAAAACTTACCTGCTGGGTTTGTATTCTCTCCTACTGATGCTGGAGCTGATGATGCTGCTGATTCTGACGTAAATCCTACAACAGGGCAAACGCCAGTAATTACGCTTGAAGCTGGTCAGAATGATATGACTTGGGATGCCGGTATTCATAACGCTACGCTTCCAACAGGAGCATTGGGTAACCAAGTATGGTATGACTATAATAATGACGGTATTCAAGATCCGGGTGAGCCGGGTGTCGCAGGTGTAACAGTTGTTCTGTATGATGATATGGGCAATGTATTGGCTACAACTGTTACTGATGCTAATGGTAATTATATTTTCAATAATTTACCTGCTGGTGATTACCAAATTGGTTTTGAAAACTTACCACAAGACTACGTATTTGTTACTCCAGGTGCGGGAACTGATTCTACTTTAGATAGTGATGTGAGTCCAGGAACTGGTCTTACCGGAATTATTCCTTTAGCAAACGGAGAAGTAAATCTTACAGTTGATGCGGGTATTACCAATGCAAACACGGGTTCTGGTACAGCTTCTTTAGGTGATGTAGTTTGGAATGATGCTAATCAAGATGGTATTCAAGATCCAGGTGAGCTTGGTGTACCAGGTGTAACCGTTACATTGTATGCTGCTGATGGCACTACAGTACTTGGAACGACTACTACAGATGCTTTAGGTAATTACTCTTTCACTGGTTTACCAGCCGGAGATTATGTAGTAGGCTTTAGTAATATACCTTCTGGTTATACGTTTAGTGCAGCGAATCAAGGTACTGATGATGCTTTAGATGCTGACGCTGATGCTAGCACAGGTGGTAAAACGCCAGTGATTTCTTTATCACGAGGTGAAGAAAACTTAACGATTGATGCAGGTATTTACCCAGCACCAGGATTGGCTAGCTTAGGAAACTATGTATGGAACGATGAAAACCGTGATGGTGTGCAAGACTCTACTGAGATTGGTGTACCGGGTGTAATGGTTACCTTGTTAGATGCAAATGGTCAACCTATAGCAACTACAACTACTGATGCGAACGGTGCTTACCAGTTTACAGGATTAACGCCTGGAGATTATTCAGTACAATTTATGAATCTTCCCAATGGTTTTGAATTTACAGGTCAGAATGCCGGAACGGATGACTTAGATAGTGATGCTGATCCGAATAGTGGTATTACAGCTCCAGTTACTTTAACTGCTGGTCAAAATTACCCTGATTTAGATGCTGGTATCTTTACAGATCAAGCTGGTTTAGGAAACTACGTATGGAACGACTTGAACAATGATGGGATCCAAGATCCTAATGAGCCAGGTATACCAGGAGTAACCGTTACTTTATATGCTGCTGATGGTGTAACACCAATATCTACAGCGATAACAAATGCTTCGGGTGGATATTCCTTCGTAAACTTAGATCCTGGTACGTATGTAGTAGGGTTTAGCGGAATTCCTTCTGGTTCAACGTTTACAAGTCAAGATGGCGGTACGAATGATTCTACAGATAGCGATGTTGACGCAACTACAGGCTTAACTGCTCCAATTACATTAGCTGCTGGTGAATACAATCCAACGATTGATGCAGGTGTTCATACACCTCTAATGGCTGGTTTAGGTAACTACGTATGGATGGATGCTAATAACGATGGTATTCAAGATGCCGGAGAAGTTGGTGTGCCGGGTGTAATTGTTACATTACTAGACGAAAACGACAATGTATTACAAACTGCCGTTACAGATCAGAATGGTTTCTATACCTTCCCGAATTTACCGGAGGGACCTTATAAGACGCAGTTCTCTAATTTGCCACCTAAAACTGGTTTTACTGCTCAGAATGTAGGTAATGATGCTGAGGATAGTGATATTGACGTTATTACTTTCGGAGCGAATGGTTTACCAACAGCTGGTACTACAGAAGTATATAACATTCCGGGTGGAACGTATAATCCAACATTAGATGCTGGTTTGATAGTTCAATTCGTTACTCCAATTTCTTCTTTAATAGCAGATGCTACCTTAGAAGGAAGTAAGTCTACGGTTAAGTGGACTACTCTTGAGGAAGTGAATGTTGCTAAATTTAACATTGAAAGAAGCATAGACGGACAAGTATTTGAGAAAATAGGTGAGAAGCAAGCAGCGGGTAACACAAGTGGTGAAACAAGCTATAGGTTGTATGATGAAGTTGCTGAATTAATGAAGCAGCCGATAATTTACTATCGTATTAAAGCTTTGGACAATGATGGTCAGTTTACCTATTCAAATGTAGTAACGGTGGCACCTAAATTAAGCTCTTTAGAGGTAGCTGTTTACCCAGTACCATTTGATAATGAGCTTACGATAGAGTACAAATCTGTTGGAGAATCTGCTATTGATATTTCAATAATCAGTGCAAACGGAAGCATTGTGTCGAAGTATAAAAAATTAGTAGAAGATGGTAAAAATCGATTTGTATTAGATGGCCTATCAAGTTTGGCCCCTGGTGTTTATCAGATTAGTATTGTTGATAAATTTACAAAATTACGTTTCCAAAGAAAGGTAACTAAATACTAATTTTAATAACTAAAATCCTTTAAGGCTGCTCTATTGAGCAGCCTTTTTTTATTATATATATATATCATATATTATTTTGGCATAATGTTTGTACCTATTGGTTTCTGCACCATAACTAACTCATTTACAATATTTTATGAAAATGGTGCTATTAAAAAATAAATTATGAAAAAACATTTACTACTACTGCTATTGAGTATAGCGGTGTCAGCTATTCCACAGCTAGGGCACGCCCAGCTATCGTCTAGTGGACAAACGAAAGTCATTACGCCATCCATACTGAGTGCCTGTGCGGCGGACACAATATGGGTGGAATTAACTAACAAAAATGGCCCGACTTGTGTCGCGGGTTCTGCAACTGTTGCTGATGCGCAAGTAGCGATTACCATACCCGGTAATGGCGAGATTACGTATCAGTCAGGGACTGTAGATGGTGGCGGTGCAACGGAAGTATCCTATATCGGTAATGTACTGACTATGGATATTCCAGTGCCTAGTTTTGGAACCACAACGAGATCGTGGTTCGTGCTAAATTCAACATGTGCGGTAACGGGGGTTTCATTACCTAGTTTGAGTTTAAGTGCAACATACCCTCCGGCTTTTAATACGGCTCCTGAAACGTGGGAAAGCTCTCAAATGAATACTGGGCAAGCACAAATTACTTATACTCGAGGAACTAACAACACCTTAAGCCGAGCTTTCGGACAAACGACCTCTGCGGTTGATTATGTAAAGAACACCGGTTTTGGAAAAATTACAAAATTAATATATCATCAAATTGTTCATGATTCATTAGTACCGTATCTCAGTGGAAGTCCTAAGGACCATATTTGGGTAAGACGATTTAGCACTACGGCTGGAGGAGTTGCTCCTTTGGCTCCTTTTAGTCTAAAATATGACCAATTTCCTGATGCTCAAATGACTAATTTAGGTAATGGGTATCGAGAATATTCATTTGCTCTGGAAGGAGAATTTTTGGATAGAGACGATGGAGAATTTAATCCTGGGGACAGACTTCAAATGTATTCGGGATACTTTAGATTCCCGACAACCTGTATTGATGAAATGTTGCAAAAAAAATGGTTCACCTACGAATGTGTAGGTAGTGGAGCCACTTGTAATGTAGGAGTTGATACGCTTACAAGAGTGTATCGAGTAAACGCTGGTATTCCGATTATTGGTGGATTAAACAGTAGCATCGAACCTTGGGATGGATGCGCTAATAAAAACGGAAGTTTTACATTTCGAAATACAGGTGTTCCTAATGCAGCAGATTCAAATGTGAGCGTAGCCTTTGATGTAAATTTAAGTTTAAACCTTTCAGGTAAATTATTTATTGACAATTTGACATTAGGTGGTTCGACAGTGGTGGTAACAGCTCCTAGTACGCCCGGTGATGTAAAAAGTATAACTTGGAATTTAAAAGATCAAAACACAGTTGACTTTGATGGTCCTGGAGGAATTCAAGATTTAGATGGTGATGGATTTTTTGATGATTTAGCGCCCGGCGATTCTGTTCAAGTTGTTTTTACCTACACTGTAGATTGTGATAAACATTGTGGTAGTGATTTATATTATAATATAACGGCCGCGAGTACATTCACAGATTTTTGTAGAAAATTAAATGGTAAATCAACGACGAGCCTATATGAATTTGGATTCAAACAAACGGCTCCAGTTTCTCAGGTAACACCCTTGCCAAATTATGGCACTATGGGCAGTGGAAGCATTGCCACACAAAAAGCCGATTTTACATTTAATTTTCAAGGAATTAATGTCACTAGTCCAACTACGATTGCCAAGTTGCGTATTAACTATAGTAAAAATATGACGATCAAAGAACCCATTGTCTTTTTAGGGACTACGATTCCATTAGCATCATTTACTCAAATCGGCACGGGTAGTTTGGATACTGTAGGTTATAACGGCGCAACAGATGTTGATAGCGCACTAGAATATACTTTAACAGCAGCACAAGTAACTGCTTTATTAGACAATGTAGCTGATGATTTATCTTATTATTCTTCTTATATAGCTTGTGATAGTTTTCAAAATCAAAATAATACAGACAATTGGCAAATATTGTATCAATTAAATACTACGCCTTGTCCGGCGCCAAGTAATTCTCCTCCATGCGCCTTGGACCTAACTTGTAAAAAAGCATTTGCCTATCGCGTAGTTCCTAGTGGTTGTGTGCCAAGTAAACCTTGTTATGTAATTAATGATAGTATTTATCGTACGAACTTAACTGGCTTTACGAATGAAGAAGAAACAACAAGTGTAACGCCATCAGCAGCCGGAACTTCTAAGTTCTATGAAGGTGATACGATGTCATTTTTAAGAACATTACAATTAACAGCTGACTATCCTGTAATGGAAGATATTGGAGCGGTTTCAGCGACAAGTGATTTTTATTCTTACTTTTCTTTTAGTTATAATAAAGATCCTCAGGTTTCCTTGTATAATTTGCTTGAAGCGCCTTATACGTTTATACCAAACGTGAGTCGTTTGAGAGTGATTGATACAACTACGAATACAGTACTTCATGATATACCGCTAGCTTATGATGATTTTCGGAATGCTGGTGGTTTTACTAGTACGCAAAACAGAGGACCGCAAGCGCCCATTATATATTATACAAATGCGACAAGTGTGCCTTCTTATCAAGCAGCACCCGATATCAATAGTGTGGCAGGTAAAGGCTTAGGAGATTATTGGTGCCATGTAAATTCTTGGACAGTGGATAATTCGTATTGTCCTTATGCAGATTTACGAGCTCGTGCTCCGGGTACTATTTCAAGTTGGTTGATGCACAACGATGCTAACGACCGAGTTTCTGAAGTGTATTATCTCTATTTTGGACGCGCTTTAAGTAATGCAGGAATTTCTTTTGCGCCTGGCTATTCAAAGTATGTATTCGAAATTGATACGAAGTGGCGAGTGAATCCTGATTACGATCATCAGGGCGTTGGTGGATTCAAAGAAAGAGGCGGAATGATAAGATCAGGAAATGGAACTTCTCCTGCTCCTGCCGGTACTTATATGAGTAGTTGTGGAGGTGCGTCAGGTGTTTCTGTTGCCACTACTGTATCAGCTGAGTTAGCTGTAAGCGGAGGTGGTGCAACCTACCAAGCAGCTTGTAATCTTACGGTATGTAATGATATAGATTTTGAGACTGCAGCTAGTGACTTCTTTCCTAATGAGGTACGTATACCATTTAAAATGGATAGTATCGTTGTGGACATGCCAACAGAGTATAGCTTAACGGCTGCACCTACTTTTGGAGGTTCGGCTACAGGTCCTACAAACTCAATTGTGGCTAGTGCCAATACTGGACGTATAGTGTTTACCAACAACATGGCAAATAGTGGAACAACTTATATGGATTTTCCTCGTATGAATGATAGCGATGGTGGTTCTACCGTTTGGTCTGTATGTTACCCGATTAGTAATGTGGGTACAGATAACAACATTATTCAGAGTTACAAAGTACCAGTTACTTATTACGCTCGTGATGAGTTTGGTATGCCAGTTACTCTTGTAGATACATTTAATATAACAGAGGCTAATCCTGCCATTACCATTGCCCCACTAGGAGGTGCAGTACAGATTAATGACGGCGGGGCTTGTGCTAATTCTTATATGGACGTGTTAGTATCGAACAATACAATTTATGCTGCTTCGAATGTTTTCATTGCTGCGGAAAGTAATCCAAATGTAACAGTGGTAAGTGTAGAGGATGCACCTGGCGAAACGCCAGTGGATCCAATTACTAGCGCGGACACAAGCACGTATGGAATGAATAATTTATATACTGAGTTAGGCGGGATGGCTGCCGGTGGCAGACGTGTTGTTCGCGTAACTTTCAACACATCGAGTTGTGCTGATAGCTTGAAAATTATTTCAAACTTCGGTTGTAATTATCCATTGACTCAACAGCCCGAGTACGATTCAATTGCATCCAATACGATTGACAGTGCATTTATTAATTTTAATAGTGTAACTCCTGGAATTATGAGTGGTCCGATTGATGGGAATAAGGATATTGTTGATTTATGTACAGTTCAAACCTTAGAGATTGAACTGCGTAATGTGAAGAATCCTAATTTGACTAATATTTTAGCGGGCGTTAAGCTACCGGCTAATGCAGTCTATGTTGCAAACAGTGCGGAAATTGCTTACCCAAGCAATACCTATGTTGCCGCAACGGGTGTAACAATTACCGGAACAGATTCTATTACAGTGGATGTTAGTGCTGATTTAGATTTGGCCACATCGTGTGGTTTAAATGGTGCTGATGAAAGCACCTTTAGTTCAACTTCTAACTTAGGAAATTCTTCTTCGGCCAATGTCGTAAAAGTTAGGTTTGATATTGACTTTACAGCATGTCCAACCAGCCCGAGTGACGCAGTTATCTACGATATAAGCGCTCAAAACTACTGTGGAACAGAGGTTACATCGAGCGGTGTCTTCAACTTAATCTATGTTGGATCGGTTACGCCGAATACTTTCACTTGTACGCAAGCGACAGTTGCACCAATTCCAGTTTGTGCAGATAGTGGCGTTGTAAATTCAATCGTTGATAGCGTATGGGTTAAAAACGAAACAGGTCCTACAACAACAGGTGTTGGAAGTACTATGGAAATAGTTATTGCCAGTGATACATCACTATTTGATTTAGCCAATTATTCTGTAGCTGCACCATGGGCTGCCCCAATAATAACTACAAATGCTGAGGGTAGAACCGTTCTTACTTTTACAATACCAAGTTCAATTGCCCCTGGTGATAGTACTTTAATGGTGTTGTCTTATGACTTGACGCCTAAGGTATATACTGTATGCTCTCAAGCAGGAGCAGGTTGTGCACCCTTAGCTCATTCTATTACGTTTTATAGCCAAACCCTAGTGGATTGTGCTGCTAAAAGTTTGACTTGTTCTAGTTTAGCTGAAGAGGTTCGAGGAACTTCTTATTTACCAAAAACGCTTGAATGTTGTGTTCAAGGTATAGGTAACTACGTTTGGATTGATGCGAATGAAGATGGGATACAGGATCCTGGTGAAATGGGAGTCGGCGGTGTGACCGTTACTTTATATGGACCAGATGGCACTACTGTGATCGCAACGACAACTACAGATAGCACTGGTTTCTATACGTTTGAAGATTTACCAACGGGAGATTATATAGTAGGATTTAGCAATTTCCCTGCAGGGTCAACACCAACACAAAGTAATGGTGGGTTAGGAGATTCTACGAATAGTGATATGAGTCCGAGTACTGGATTGACAAGTACAATTAGTATCGGCCCAGGAGAATATAATTCTGATGTAGATGCGGGTATTTATTTTGGAGTTCCATTACCTACTGATAATTTGATTGCTACTCGAGCCATTATTGAATCTCGAAACGATTGTAAGGTGAATTGGTTTACTATGTCAGAATCTAATACAGATCACTTTGTTATAGAGCGCAGTATTGATGCGGTTAACTTCCAAGAAGTTGGTGAGTTAAGTGCAGGTGGAACAACGAATTCAAAAGTAGAATACAGTTTCAATGATAATATTGAAAGTGTTGATGCCAATGTGTTGTATTACCGGATCAGATTGATTGATATAGATGGTAAAGAAACAATTTCAAATGTTGTTTCTACACCAATGGTTTCTTATGATGAGGTAACAGTTTATCCAAGCTTGTTTGAAAATAAGTTTACTGTTGCAATGAATGTAAGACGTGATGCCATAATTGTAGCACAACTTACAGACGTAACAGGAAGAACGGTGAATAGTACAAGCTATCAAGTTGAAAAAGGAAATAATGAATTCATTGTTACCAATCTTGAGAGTTTAGCTACTGGGACCTATTACTTGAAAGTTATCAACCAAGCTACCAAGCTTGAATACTTGATAAAAGTTCAAAAAAAGTAGACTAGTCTTTTTGAAATCTAGGGCGTCACACCACAGTGTGACGCCCTTTTTTTGAATTTACAACAGGAAGGGTTTTAAATATATAAATTTGGCATAATATTTGCTAAAGTAGTACTGTAAAAAACTATGTTAAGATGTAGGGGTATTAGCCATCAGGGAAACGAAAACCTTCCTTTACTACTATTAATATACTATTAAACAACAAAAGTAAATAACATGAAAAAACATCTACTATTACTGCTTTTAGCAGGGATTTTCGCTATGCCGAGTAAGGTTTACGCACAATTTTCCCCAAGCGGACAAACAAAAATCATTACACCATCCGTACTAAGTGCCTGTGCGGCCGATACTATATGGGTAGAGTTAACCAACAAAAATGGTCCTTCTTGTATTGAGGGTTCTGCACCTGTGCCTGATGCACAATTCGCTATTACCATACCGGGTAATGGAGAAATTGCGTATCAATCTGGTACAGTAGATTCTGATCCGGGTGGAGCAACAGAAGTCTCGTATACAGGCAATGTGCTCACCATGGATGTGCCGGTACCGAGTTTTGGACAAACAACTCGTGCGTGGTTTGTATTAAATTCTAGTTGTGAGGTTACGGGTTTAGATCCGTTGCCCACCTTTGATATAACGGCCACCTATCCCGCGGCATTTAATACACCAACAGAAACTTGGGAAAGTGCACAAATGAATACGGGACAAGCAGAAATTACTTTCATTCAATCGGCCTCACAAAACTCAATTATCAAAGGTTTTAATCAAACTAATAACTACGCGCAATATGTAACGAATACAGGTTTTGGTAAAATTACTAAATTGACCTATCACCAGATAGTGCATGATTCTTTGACTCCTTATTTATCTGGTAATGATCCAAGAGATCATATCTATTTGAGAAGAAGAAATTCGGCAACTTCCAATACGCCACTTCCTGCATTTAGTCAAAAATATGATGCTTATCCTAACGGTCAAACAATGAACTTAGGGAATGGATATAGAATGTACTCTTTTGATATTGAAGGGATTTATTTAGATCGTGAAGATGGAGAATTTAACCCTGGGGATCGTTTGCAAATTAATGCATCTTATTTACGTATGCCAGAGTCCTGTATTGAAGATATGTTTCAATATCAATGGATTACTTATGAATGTATTGGAGGTGGAGCTACTTGTAACACTTCGGTTGATACCTTAACCCGTGAGTACAGAATTAATGCAGGTACTCCAATTATCGGAGGTTTAGAAAGTAACGTAGAACCCTGGGATGGTTGTCCAGATAAAAACGCGAGTTTCGTTTTTAGAAATACTGGTATAGGCAATCCTGCTATACCAGAGCAAAGTGTTGCTTATGATGTAGACTTAGGCGTTAATCTAACTGGTAAATTGTTTGTTGATAATTTACTACTAGGTGGCACAACTCAGGCAACAACGCCAACGACGCCGGGAAATGTAAAATCATTTTCTTGGAATTTAAAAGATGTCAATACAGTAGATTTTGATGGTCCGGGTGGAATTCAGGATTTGGATGGTGATGGTTATTTTGATGATTTAGCACCTGGTGATTCTATCAATGTCTCTTTTACTTATACTCTAGATTGTGATGCTTCCTGTGGACAGGATTTATACTATGATATAACAGCCGTAGGTACTTTTACAGATTTTTGTAGAACTTTAAATGGAAGCACTTCAACATCGCTTTACAAATTTGGTTTTGAGCAAACGGCTCCTATTCAGCAAATAACGCCCCTACCTAATTATGGTACGATGAGTGGTTCCGAAATAGAAACACGTCAAGCTCAATTTACCTTCAACTATCAGGGTGTCAATGTAAATAGTGCAGCAGCGTCAACTGTATTGCGGATTAATTACAGTAAAAGTATGACCATTAAGGAGCCAATTGTTTTCATGGGTACAACCATTCCCTTGAGCTCGTTTACTCAAATTGGTGCTGGTAGTTTGGATACTACTGGTTATAATAATACAACTGACGTAGATAGTGCCTTGGAGTATACTTTAACTATGGCACAGGTAGCAGCCCTTACAGATAATGTAGCAGATGACTTATCCTACTGGGTATCACATATCAGTTGTGATAGTTTCCAAAGTCAAACGAATTCTGACGGGTGGCAAATATTATATCAGATAAACAATACAGTTTGTCCAGCGCCTAGTAATACGCCACCGTGTGTGTTAGACTTAGCGTGTAATAAAGCCTTTACCTACCAGATAGTGGAAGGTTGTGGGGTGAAGCCATGTTATCGGGTTACAGATTCTATTTACCGATATTCCATAACTGGTTTTACTGATGAAGAAGAAACAACACCTGTGGCACCTACAGGGGCGGGGGCATCTAAATTTTATGAAGGTGATACAATTACATTTTTAAGAACAACTCAACTGAGTGGAGACTACCCAGCAATGGAACCAATCGGAGGGGTGACTGCAACTCGTGATTTGGTATCGTATTTCTCTTTCTCTTACAATAAAGATCCGAATAAAACAATGTATGAGGTAGTTGAGCCAGCTTACGAATTTATACCAACGATAAGTCGTTTGCGAGTGTATGATACTACAACCAATACTTTGTTACATGATTTACCAATTGAATTCTCAGACTGGTACACTCTAGGAGGTGGTTTTGCAGTTACCAAAAATAGAGGACCCAATGATCCTCCTATTTATTATACGAATACAACAAATAGTCCTAGTTATGCTGCTGCACCGGATAATAATAGTGTGGCCGGCACTGGTTTAGGAGATTGGTGGTGTTTTAATAATTCATGGCCAATAGATGCTTCAGCTTGTCCTTACGAAGATTTAAGAGTTCGTGTTCCTAATAGCACCATGTATACTATGATGGAGAACACGGCTAAAAATAGGTTATCCGAGATGTATTATATGTATTTCGGTAGAATATTAAGTAATGCTGGTATCAATTTTGAGCCAGGCTACAGCAAATACGTATATGAAATAGATACCAAATGGCGCGTGAATCCTGATTATGATCATCAAAATGTCGCTAGCCTGCGAGAGCGAGGAGGTGTATTAAGAACGGGTAATAACGTTAATTCAATTCCAGCGGGTACTCGTATTGGTGCGTGTAATATTGGTCAATCAATTGCTACAGCCGTAACTAGCGAGTTAGCGGTGAACGGCGGCGGAGCTACTTATCAGGCAGCCTGTAATCTAACGGTATGTAATAATATAGATTTCAAAACTTCAGTAGGTGATTACTTCCCGGGTGAGGTTCGTGTTCCATTTAAGATGGATAGTATAGTGGTGGATATGCCAGCAGAGTATAATTTGACTGCGGCACCAACCTTTGGCGGTACTGCGGGCGGTCCTACTAATAGTATTGTAAATAGTGCCACAACAGGTCGCATAGTATTTACAAATAATATGGCAAATAGTGGAACGAGCTATATGGATTTCCCACGTATTAATGATACGAATGGCGGTCAAACAGTTTGGAGCGTATGTTACCCTATCAGTAATGTAGGAACGGACAATAATATTACACAAAGTTATAAAGTACCGGTAACTTATTATGCACGCAGTGAAAATGGCGATCCAGTTATTGTAATTGATACATTTAATATTACTGAAGCAGACCCTCAGATTACACTAGCACCTTTAGGAGGTTCTGTAAGTGTAAATAATGGAGGAGCTTGTTCTGATAGTTATATGGATGTTTTGGTAAGTAACAATACAATTTACGCAGCGAGTAATGTATTCATAGCTGCTGAGAGTAATCCAAATGTAACCGTTGTAGCTATAGAAGATGCTCCAGATGAAACTCCAGCTGATCCTATAGATGCGAGTGATACGAGTTTTTACGGAGGGAATAATTTGTACGCAGAGTTAGGTGGTCTTTCAGCTGGTGGCAGACGAATTGTAAGACTTTATTTCAACACTACAAGCTGTGGTGATAGCTTGAAGATTATATCGAACTTTGGATGTAATTATCCTTTGACACAACAGCCCGAATATCCGAGCAATACGATTGATAGTGCCTTTATAACGTTCAACAGTATAGCACCGGGTATGATGAGTGGCCCAATAGATGGGAACAAGGATATTGCTAATTTATGTGATATTCAAACTTTAGAGGTTGAAGTTCGAAATGTAAAGAATCCAAACTTGACGAATATTTTGGCAGGTATTAAATTACCACCGAATGCTGTTTACGTAGCAAATAGTGCGGAAATAGCTTTCCCTTCTAATATATATGTAGCAGCTCCAACAGTAACACTTACCGGAACCGATTCTGTAACAATTGATATTAGTTCGGACGTAAATTTAGCAACGGCTTGTGGTTTTCCAGGAGCTGATCAAGTTGGATTTACAGATCCACTATTTGCTAATAATAATAATTCGCCAAGTGTACTTAAATTTAGATTTGACGTAGACTTTACAGCCTGTCCAACAGGAAACAGTGACGCTGTATACTATGATGTGCGAGCGCAGAACTACTGCGGTACGGAAGTAGAATCGAAAGGTGTATTTAATTTAATTTATACAGGAACGGTCCAACCGAATGAATTTAGCGCAGTAAATGCAAATGCGGGCGGTTTACCTGTATGTGCTGATATTGGTACGACTAATATGATAGTAGATAGTGTGATGGTAATGAATGTAAGCGGTCCTGCCACGAGCGGAACGGCAAACAAATTAGAAATCACCATAGATAATGATACGACAAACTTTGAGCTAACGAACTTTACAGCGGCCGCTCCATGGGGTGCTCCAACCATTAGTACGACACCAGAAGGCAGAACAGTCTTATTGTTTACCGTGCCAGCGGGTATTGCTGCTAGCGGTAGTTCTCTGTTAGTATTAAATTATGACTTGACACCTAAAGTAGCGAATGTATGTAGTGCGAGCCCTGCAAGTTGTGGAGCGATTAGTTTATCATATAATTTCTACAGTGAGGTAACTGTTGATTGTGCAGCAAAAAGTTTGACATGTGGAAGTCTAGGCGAGGTAAGCCGTGGAACGGGAACTATCTCTGAAGAATTAGAATGTTGCCCACAAGGTTTAGGAGACAGAGTGTGGTTAGATACCGATGAAGATGGGATTCAAGATCCTGGAGAAGTAGGAGTAGCAGGTGTACAAGTAGATTTATATGACAATGGTCCTGATGGTTTACCCAATACGGCAGATGATGTCTTAATGGGGTCAACAGTAACCGATGCTTATGGTAACTACTACTTTGATGATATTCCAATGGGAGATTATAACTTAGGGTTTACGCCACCGGCGAACTATACGTTTACCACTTCAGTATTACCAGGAGATAATAGTCAACCATCGAACAGCGATGTAGACGATACGCCAGGGAGTCCAAATTTTGGCAGAACTGGAACATATACTTTAACAGCAGGAGAGCAAGACAGCACCATAGATGCAGGTTTGATTTTACCACAACCCGACCCAACAGCTAGCGTAGGAAACTTCGTATGGTTTGATGCAGACGGAGATGGTTTCCAAGATCCAAATGAAGTGGGCATCTCTGGGGTAACGGTTACTCTATTAGATAGTGCAGGAAATGTAGTAGCCACAACGGTAACAGATGGTAATGGCGGATATTTATTTGACGATGTAGAACCGGGTACTTATAGTGTACAATTTACTTCACCAGTCGGTATGAATCCAACTCTTAATTTAGGGGGTGTTGCTGGTGCCACGAATAGTGATATGGATCCGAACACGAATACAACTGCTCCCTTTGTAGTAAATGCAGGTGATTCAATTACTACCGTAGATGCCGGTTTTGTATTACAAGATCCGACCAAAGCAAGCTTAGGAGATAAAGTATTCTATGATTCAAATAATGATGGGATTCAAGATCCAGGCGAATCTGGAGTAGCGGGTGTAACAGTATACTTATATGCAGCAGATGGCACGACGATACTAGACAGTACGGTAACCGATGCTTTAGGAAATTATATATTTAATAATTTAGATGCAGGAGACTATGTGGTCGGCTTTGAGCCAAGTAGTTTACCTCCAGGTTTTGTATTCTCTCCGCAGAATGCAGCAGGCTCCGACAGCACGAATGATAGTGATGCTGGCGTAAATGGTAAGACAGGCGTAATTAGTTTAGCTGCTGGCGAGAAGAATATGACAGTTGATGCCGGTATAGATAATCCTGTTTTAACCAATAGTATAGGCGATTATGTATGGTATGATATAAATAAAGATGGCATACAAGATGCTAGTGAAGTTGGAGTTGCCGGAGTAACGGTAACCTTGTATGATAGTGCAGGCGCTCCAATAGCAACAACAGTAACCGATGCGAATGGTTTCTACTTATTTCCAGAATTAGCGAATGGTCAATACAATGTAGGATTCAGTAATTTCCCACCTGGATATGGTTTATCAGCACAGGGTGCAGGAACCGATTCTTTATTGGATAGTGATGCAAATCCTGTAACGGGCTTGACTGATCCAGTAGTCTTGACAGGGAATACGAATATTACAGATTTAGATGCAGGAATTTCGAATACAGGAAGTTCAAGTGCAACAGCTAGTTTGGGTGATCAAGTATTTGTTGATTTAGATGGCGATGGGATTCAAGATCCTGGAGAGACTGGTTTAGCTGGTGTAACCGTTTACTTATATGCAGCCGATGGTGTAACAGTATTAGATTCAACAGTGACCGATGCCAATGGTAATTATATTTTCACGAATTTAGATCCCGGCGGTTATGTGGTAGGCTTTGATTTAAATACTTTACCACCGGGTTATGCGCCAACGACGCAAGATGCAGGTGGAGCAGGCGGAAATGCCAATGACGGCACAGATGGTAACGATAGTGATGCTGATCCATTGACTGGTTTAACCTCTGTAATTAATTTAGGCCCAGGTGATGATAACCTTGGAGTTGATATGGGTGTTACACCTCCGGTCGGAAGTGCGAGCTTAGGAAACTATGTATGGTATGACGAGAATAAAGATGGCATCCAAGACGCCAATGAAGTTGGCGCACAAGGTGTTCAAGTAGACTTATTGGATAGTGTTGGTAATGTAATTGCAACGACGACTACGAATAGCGATGGTTATTATAGCTTTACTGGATTAGCACCAGGAACGTATAGCGTTCAGTTTAGTCAATATCCAAGTGGTTATGAGTTGTCACCTCAGAATGCAGGTAGCAGTGATGTCAATGACAGTGATGCCGATCCAATAACAGGACAGAGTCCACAAGTGACTTTGGCTGCCAATGAGAATAATACAAGCTTAGATGCAGGAATCTTTAGTGATACGAAAGCGGCTCTAGGAGATTACGTTTGGTTTGATACGGATGGTGATGGAATTCAAGATCCTGAAGAGTTACCAATCCCAGGTGTATTAGTTACTTTGTATGATGCAACCGGAACGATTCCAATAGCAACAACCGTAACCGATGCAGATGGTAAATATTGGTTCCCTAATTTAGACCCAGATATCTATACAGTAGGTTTTGATAACCTGCCGAGTGGAACAGTATTTACAACTCAAGAAACTGCCCCCGGAGCGGATGGCAGTGATGTAGATCCCAATACGGGCAGAACGGGTCCTATCGTATTAGGTCCTGGAGATGTAAACTCTGATATAGACGCCGGTGTAACCACACAAGAGCCAGCAGGCTTAGGAAACTATGTATGGAACGATTTAGATGAAGATGGAATTCAAGATCCAGGCGAGCCTGGTGTAGCGGGTGTATTAGTGACGCTATACGGTCCAGATGGTACCACTGTACTTGCAACAACAACTACGGACGGTAATGGAGCCTACAGCTTTACAGACTTGCCTCCGGGTGATTATATTGTTGGCTTTAGCAACTTCCCATTAGGTATGACACCAACGCAAACAGTAGGTAGTCAGAACGATGGTGATAATAGTGACTTGAACCCAGCGAGCGGTCTTACGAATACGATTACTTTAACGTCGGGCGAATACAATCCAAATATAGATGCTGGATTATACATTGGAGTTCCTTTACCTGCAGATGGGTTCCGAGCGACGTATGCCAACCTACAAGGTAAAACGAAGTGCAGTGTAAACTGGATGACGCTTAGCGAGGAGAACAGTGAATACTTTGTGATTGAGCGTAGTATTAATGGAAAAGACTTCGTATCAGTCGGTAGAGCGACAGCGGGTGGAAATACTAGCGTACAGACCGATTATGAGTTTGTCGATGATATCCAAGCGGTATCGGATGCAAGTACGATATTCTATAGAATTGCGTTGATTGATATTGACCAGCAGTTTGAGTATTCAAATGTAATTTCAGTGAAAACGATTGACAATGAGAATGTAATCGTATATCCTTCACCATTTGAAGACGAGTTGAATGTAACGTACAATGCAGACGAGACTGGCGACGTTGATATATTCTTAACCGATCTTTCAGGTAAGACGTTACACAAAGAACGATTTACTATAGTAGACGGAACGAACCGTTTCCAATTGAACAACTTAGAGAACTTGGCAGCTGGTCAATACTTCTTGAAGTTTGTGAATAGCGAAACGAAGAGAGAGTTTATTATAAAGATTCAGAAGAAATAAGAATCAACTAACTAAAGTACTGAGGGCGTCACGCAATTGCGAGACGCCCTTTTTTTCTTGCTCAAATAGTATTCAAATATTGCCTTGTTTAGATTTATTCACAACGGAGCAAAATTTTTTCCATAATATGTTAGTAATATTATTGTTAGTATTATCGGTTCGTTTTACTTTCGCTGCTTAAATGGTTATCAATGCGGTACAAATGAAGTCGAATACATATTTGATTTCGGCATAATATTTGCACTAAGTTTGGTCTCAGTGTATAAAACACTGAATGCCAAGTATTTGCATACTGGTCATTTGAAAAAAATTACATAATTATGAAAAAACATCTACTACTACTGCTTTTATCAGGGATTTTCGCTATGCCGATTAAGGTTTATGCACAATTGTCTCCAAGTGGACAAGCGAAAGTCATTACACCATCCATTTTAAGTGCCTGTGCGGCCGATACTATTTGGGTGGAATTAACGAACAAAAATGGTCCATCTTGTATCGTGGGTGCTGCACCCGTCCCGGATGCGCAAATTGCAATTACCTTACCTGGGAATGGCGAAGTTACGTACCAGTCAGGCACGGTCGATTCTGACCCAGGCGGTGCTACTGAAGTATCCTTTACGGGCAATGTGCTTACAATGGATATTCCAGTGCCTAGTTTTGGCCAAACAACACGTGCATGGTTTGTATTAAATTCTAGTTGTGAGGTAACGGGAATTAATCCGCTGCCTACATTAAATCTTAGTGCAACATACCCTGCCGCTTTTAATACACCTACAGAAAGTTGGGAAAGTGCACAAATGAATACTGGACAAGCAGAAATTACTTTTGTGCCAGCATCGACCTCACAAAACTCAATTATTAAAGGTTTTAATCAAACTAATAATTACGCGCAATATGTAACAAATACTGGTTTTGGTAAAATTACTAAATTGACCTATCACCAGATAGTGCATGATTCTTTAACAAATTACATTTCAGGTAACGATCCAAGAGATCATATCTATTTGAGAAGAAGAAATTCAGCTACTTCCAATACACCACTTCAAGCTTTTAGCCAAAAATTTGATACTTATCCTAACGGTCAAACAATGAACTTAGGGAATGGATATAGAATGTACTCTTTTGATTTAGAGGGTATTTATTTAGATCGTGAAGATGGAGAATTTAACCCAGGCGATCGAATTCAAATTAATGCATCTTATTTACGTATGCCAGAGTCCTGTATTGAAGATATGTTTCAATATCAATGGATTACGTATGAATGTATCGGTGGCGGTGCTACTTGTAACACTTCGGTTGATACATTAACCCGTGAGTACAGAATTAATGCAGGTACACCGATTGTAGGTGGATCCAATAGTGTGGTAGAACCGTGGGATGGTTGTCCAGATAAGAATGCAAGTTTTACATATGTAAATTCAGGAGTTCCCAACCCGGCTATACCAGAGCAAAGTGTTGCTTATGATGTAGAATTAGGAGTGAATCTCAAAGGTAAATTATTTATTGATAATTTATTATTAGCTGGTACTTCAGTGGTAGGAACACCCACTACGCCTGGTAATGTAAAATCATTTTCTTGGAATTTAAAAGATGTCAATACAGTAGATTTTGACGGGCCAGGGGGGATTCAAGATTTAGATGGAGATGGTTATTTTGATGATTTAGCACCGGGGGACTCAATTACTGTATCCTTTACCTATACGTTGGATTGTGATGCTGCTTGTGGTCTTGATTTATACTATGATATAAAAGCGGTAAGTTCTTTTACCGATTTTTGTCGAAATTTGAACGGTGCAACAACCACACCACTATATGAATTTGGTTTTGAACAAACATCGCCTATCGAGCAGGTTACCCCTTTACCAAATTATGGTACTATGAGTGGCAGCGATATCGAGACGCGTCAAGCAGATTTTACTTTTAATTATCAAGGTGTCAATGTTAATAGTGCAGCAGCGTCAACTGTATTGCGTATTAATTACAGTAAAACGATGACAATTAAAGAGCCGATTGTGTTCATGGGTACAACCATTCCCTTGAGCTCGTTTACTCAAATTGGTGCAGGTAGTTTGGACACCACAGGTTATAACAATACTGCTGATGTAGATAGTGCCTTGGAGTATACACTGACAGCGGCACAAGTCGCAGCCTTGGTGGATAATACGCCAGATGATTTATCTTATTGGGTTTCTCATATTAGCTGTGATAGTTTCCAAAGCCAAACAAATAAAGACGGTTGGCAACTTTTATATCGAATAAATAGTTCGCCATGTCCTGCTCCGAGTAACGCAGTACCTTGTGAATTAGATTTAGCATGTAATAAAGCATTCGTTTATCAAATAACAGAAGGTTGTGGGTCAAGACCTTGTTACAGAATTAAAGATTCAATATATCGTTCTAGCCTTACTGGCTTTACTGACGAAAATGAAACAACACCTGTTACGCCAACAGCACAAGGAACTTCTAAATTTTATGAGGGAGATACACTTACATTTTTGCGTACAGCTCAGTTAAGTGGTGATTATCCTGTTATGGAGCCCATAGGTGGAACGCTAAGTCCGGCATGGGATCTAAGATCTTATTTCTCATTTTCTTATAACAAAGATCCTAACAAAACAATCTATGATATGGTTGAGCCTGCTTATGAGTTCATACCAGGCATTAGCCGAGTAAGAGTGATTGATACAACTACCAATACGGTGATACATGATATACCATTAGATTATAAGGATTTTCAAAATGCAAGTGGTTTTACTGCAGTTAGAAATAGAGGACCGAACGACCCCTTGATCTACTGGACTAATACTACGAATAGCCCTTCTTACGCTGGTCAGGCAGATATAAATAGTGTGCCGGGTGTAGGACTAGGAGATTATTGGTGCGGTTTGAATACTTGGATTCTGGATGGTTCGGCTTGTCCTTATGCTGATCTTAGAACAAGAGCTGCTAGTACAACTACCTACCAAGTAATGCAAAATGATGCCAAAGACAGACTTTCTGAGGCATACTATATTCATTTTGGTAGAGCCTTAGCGGCCTTTGGTATTAATTTTGAGCCGGGATATAGTAAATATGTTTTTGAGGTCGATACAAAATGGCGTGTGAATCCTGATTATGATCATCAAAATATTTCGAGCCTAAGAGAAAGAGGCGGGGTGGATAGAAGAGGTAACGGCTCTCGCTCCATACCAGCAGGTACTTTTATGGCAGCCTGTAATACGGGTCAGTCTATTGCTACCGCAGTTACGAGTGAGTTAGTGATCAGTAATGCAGGTGCAACATACTCAGCAGCTTGTAATCTCACAGTATGTAACAATATAGATTTTCAAACAGTAGCTGGTGACTTTATGCCTGGCGAGGTACGTGTACCTTTTAAAATGGATAGTATTGTAGTAGATATGCCAACGGAGTATAGCTTAACGGCACCACCGACCTTCACGGGTACAGCGGTTGCTCCTACAAACTCTATTGTCAATAGTGCTACCACAGGTCGTATTACGTTTACGAATAATACAAGTGCTAGTGGTACTGCCTATCCTGATTTTCCGCGTCATAATGATGCAAACGGTAGTTCTACAGTATGGTCAATATGTTACCCAGTTAGCAATGCTGGTTCAGATAACTTCATTACTCAGAGTTATAAAGTACCTGTTACTTATTATGCTCATCGTGAGAATGGAGATGTGGTTATCTTGGTTGATACATTTAATATAACAGAAACGGACCCTGTTATTTCTGTTGCTCCTTTGGGTGGAACCGTTCGTATTGAAGACGGTGGCGCTTGCGCGAATAGCTATATGGATGTATTGGTAAGTAATAATACAATTTATGCAGCTAGTAATTTATTCATAGCAGCGGAGAGTAATCCAAACGTAACCGTGGTTAATATAGAAGATGCGCCAGATGAAACCCCTGCTGATCCTATTGACATGGCTGATACAAGTTCGTATGGTGCTAGTAACCTATACGCTGAGCTTGGTGGTATGGCCGCTGGTGGTCGTCGTATTGTAAGAATATATTTTAATACGACTAGTTGTACAGATAGCTTAAAAATCTTCTCAAATTTTGGTTGTAATTATCCAGTAACGAAGCAACCTGAATATCCAAGTCCTACTTTGGATAGTGCGTTTATTATATTTAATAGTGTAGCACCAAGCATAATGAGTGGACCAATTGACGGGAACAAGAATATTTCCAATTTATGTGATATACAAACTTTAGAAGTAGAAGTACGAAATGTTAAAAATGCTAACTTGACAGATATTTTAGCAGGTATTAAATTGCCGCCCAATGCGGTTTATGTAGCAAACTCAGCCGAGATTGCTTATCCTACAAATTTGTATGTAGCGGCACCAACGGTAACCGTTACGGGTACGGATTCTATTACAATTGATATTAGTTCAGATCTAAACCTTGCACAAGATTGTGGTTTAGAAGGACCCGATAAAGGTAGAGATTTTTGGACGGGCACAATTGCAAATAACGCATCTGCCCCTAACGCAGTTAGATTCAAATTTGATGTAGATTTTACAGCCTGTCCAACAGGAAACAGTGACGCTGTATACTATGATGTGCGAGCGCAGAACTACTGCGGTACGGAAGTAGAATCGAAAGGTGTATTTAATTTAATTTATACAGGAACGGTCCAACCGAATGAATTTAGCGCAGTAAATGCAAATGCGGGCGGTTTACCTGTATGTGCTGATATTGGTACGACTAATATGATAGTAGATAGTGTGATGGTAATGAATGTAAGCGGTCCTGCCACGAGCGGAACGGCAAACAAATTAGAAATCACCATAGATAATGATACGACAAACTTTGAGCTAACGAACTTTACAGCGGCCGCTCCATGGGGTGCTCCAACCATTAGTACGACACCAGAAGGCAGAACAGTCTTATTGTTTACCGTGCCAGCGGGTATTGCTGCTAGCGGTAGTTCTCTGTTAGTATTAAATTATGACTTGACACCTAAAGTAGCGAATGTATGTAGTGCGAGCCCTGCAAGTTGTGGAGCGATTAGTTTATCATATAATTTCTACAGTGAGGTAACTGTTGATTGTGCAGCAAAAAGTTTGACATGTGGAAGTCTAGGCGAGGTAAGCCGTGGAACGGGAACTATCTCTGAAGAATTAGAATGTTGCCCACAAGGTTTAGGAGACAGAGTGTGGTTAGATACCGATGAAGATGGGATTCAAGATCCTGGAGAAGTAGGAGTAGCAGGTGTACAAGTAGATTTATATGACAATGGTCCTGATGGTTTACCCAATACGGCAGATGATGTCTTAATGGGGTCAACAGTAACCGATGCTTATGGTAACTACTACTTTGATGATATTCCAATGGGAGATTATAACTTAGGGTTTACGCCACCGGCGAACTATACGTTTACCACTTCAGTATTACCAGGAGATAATAGTCAACCATCGAACAGCGATGTAGACGATACGCCAGGGAGTCCAAATTTTGGCAGAACTGGAACATATACTTTAACAGCAGGAGAGCAAGACAGCACCATAGATGCAGGTTTGATTTTACCACAACCCGACCCAACAGCTAGCGTAGGAAACTTCGTATGGTTTGATGCAGACGGAGATGGTTTCCAAGATCCAAATGAAGTGGGCATCTCTGGGGTAACGGTTACTCTATTAGATAGTGCAGGAAATGTAGTAGCCACAACGGTAACAGATGGTAATGGCGGATATTTATTTGACGATGTAGAACCGGGTACTTATAGTGTACAATTTACTTCACCAGTCGGTATGAATCCAACTCTTAATTTAGGGGGTGTTGCTGGTGCCACGAATAGTGATATGGATCCGAACACGAATACAACTGCTCCCTTTGTAGTAAATGCAGGTGATTCAATTACTACCGTAGATGCCGGTTTTGTATTACAAGATCCGACCAAAGCAAGCTTAGGAGATAAAGTATTCTATGATTCAAATAATGATGGGATTCAAGATCCAGGCGAATCTGGAGTAGCGGGTGTAACAGTATACTTATATGCAGCAGATGGCACGACGATACTAGACAGTACGGTAACCGATGCTTTAGGAAATTATATATTTAATAATTTAGATGCAGGAGACTATGTGGTCGGCTTTGAGCCAAGTAGTTTACCTCCAGGTTTTGTATTCTCTCCGCAGAATGCAGCAGGCTCCGACAGCACGAATGATAGTGATGCTGGCGTAAATGGTAAGACAGGCGTAATTAGTTTAGCTGCTGGCGAGAAGAATATGACAGTTGATGCCGGTATAGATAATCCTGTTTTAACCAATAGTATAGGCGATTATGTATGGTATGATATAAATAAAGATGGCATACAAGATGCTAGTGAAGTTGGAGTTGCCGGAGTAACGGTAACCTTGTATGATAGTGCAGGCGCTCCAATAGCAACAACAGTAACCGATGCGAATGGTTTCTACTTATTTCCAGAATTAGCGAATGGTCAATACAATGTAGGATTCAGTAATTTCCCACCTGGATATGGTTTATCAGCACAGGGTGCAGGAACCGATTCTTTATTGGATAGTGATGCAAATCCTGTAACGGGCTTGACTGATCCAGTAGTCTTGACAGGGAATACGAATATTACAGATTTAGATGCAGGAATTTCGAATACAGGAAGTTCAAGTGCAACAGCTAGTTTGGGTGATCAAGTATTTGTTGATTTAGATGGCGATGGGATTCAAGATCCTGGAGAGACTGGTTTAGCTGGTGTAACCGTTTACTTATATGCAGCCGATGGTGTAACAGTATTAGATTCAACAGTGACCGATGCCAATGGTAATTATATTTTCACGAATTTAGATCCCGGCGGTTATGTGGTAGGCTTTGATTTAAATACTTTACCACCGGGTTATGCGCCAACGACGCAAGATGCAGGTGGAGCAGGCGGAAATGCCAATGACGGCACAGATGGTAACGATAGTGATGCTGATCCATTGACTGGTTTAACCTCTGTAATTAATTTAGGCCCAGGTGATGATAACCTTGGAGTTGATATGGGTGTTACACCTCCGGTCGGAAGTGCGAGCTTAGGAAACTATGTATGGTATGACGAGAATAAAGATGGCATCCAAGACGCCAATGAAGTTGGCGCACAAGGTGTTCAAGTAGACTTATTGGATAGTGTTGGTAATGTAATTGCAACGACGACTACGAATAGCGATGGTTATTATAGCTTTACTGGATTAGCACCAGGAACGTATAGCGTTCAGTTTAGTCAATATCCAAGTGGTTATGAGTTGTCACCTCAGAATGCAGGTAGCAGTGATGTCAATGACAGTGATGCCGATCCAATAACAGGACAGAGTCCACAAGTGACTTTGGCTGCCAATGAGAATAATACAAGCTTAGATGCAGGAATCTTTAGTGATACGAAAGCGGCTCTAGGAGATTACGTTTGGTTTGATACGGATGGTGATGGAATTCAAGATCCTGAAGAGTTACCAATCCCAGGTGTATTAGTTACTTTGTATGATGCAACCGGAACGATTCCAATAGCAACAACCGTAACCGATGCAGATGGTAAATATTGGTTCCCTAATTTAGACCCAGATATCTATACAGTAGGTTTTGATAACCTGCCGAGTGGAACAGTATTTACAACTCAAGAAACTGCCCCCGGAGCGGATGGCAGTGATGTAGATCCCAATACGGGCAGAACGGGTCCTATCGTATTAGGTCCTGGAGATGTAAACTCTGATATAGACGCCGGTGTAACCACACAAGAGCCAGCAGGCTTAGGAAACTATGTATGGAACGATTTAGATGAAGATGGAATTCAAGATCCAGGCGAGCCTGGTGTAGCGGGTGTATTAGTGACGCTATACGGTCCAGATGGTACCACTGTACTTGCAACAACAACTACGGACGGTAATGGAGCCTACAGCTTTACAGACTTGCCTCCGGGTGATTATATTGTTGGCTTTAGCAACTTCCCATTAGGTATGACACCAACGCAAACAGTAGGTAGTCAGAACGATGGTGATAATAGTGACTTGAACCCAGCGAGCGGTCTTACGAATACGATTACTTTAACGTCGGGCGAATACAATCCAAATATAGATGCTGGATTATACATTGGAGTTCCTTTACCTGCAGATGGGTTCCGAGCGACGTATGCCAACCTACAAGGTAAAACGAAGTGCAGTGTAAACTGGATGACGCTTAGCGAGGAGAACAGTGAATACTTTGTGATTGAGCGTAGTATTAATGGAAAAGACTTCGTATCAGTCGGTAGAGCGACAGCGGGTGGAAATACTAGCGTACAGACCGATTATGAGTTTGTCGATGATATCCAAGCGGTATCGGATGCAAGTACGATATTCTATAGAATTGCGTTGATTGATATTGACCAGCAGTTTGAGTATTCAAATGTAATTTCAGTGAAAACGATTGACAATGAGAATGTAATCGTATATCCTTCACCATTTGAAGACGAGTTGAATGTAACGTACAATGCAGACGAGACTGGCGACGTTGATATATTCTTAACCGATCTTTCAGGTAAGACGTTACACAAAGAACGATTTACTATAGTAGACGGAACGAACCGTTTCCAATTGAACAACTTAGAGAACTTGGCAGCTGGTCAATACTTCTTGAAGTTTGTGAATAGCGAAACGAAGAGAGAGTTTATTATAAAGATTCAGAAGAAATAAGAATCAACTAACTAAAGTACTGAGGGCGTCACGCATTTGCGAGACGCCCTTTTTTTATGAGAAAATTTTCTTTATTCTCTTAAGAAGACCTACTTCTTTTTCGGTAGATTTCTCAACTTGGTGCTCATAGAGTTTTTGCCAACCTTTCCATTGTCGCTCATTCCCCAATGAGAAATTGTGCCAAACGCTAATAAACATTCCACCAGTTTCTTTAATCACATTTATGTAATGGTGCAGTTCGTCTTTAGTTTCTTCTACATCTTGTTTTTGCTCAAATTTTGAATTGCATTCCATAAAACAAAAAGGAAATATTCTAAGTTGAGAACTCGTTTCTTTGGATAAATCATACCATAGGTAAGAAAAACTTGTACTCGCCCTAAAACCATTTATGCTTCCGTAGCCCATTGAATATTCTTCTTCAAAGCCAAGTTGTAATAAGTTATTATAGGTGTCGGGCAATGCAAACTTGATATAATGTTGCCTCGTTTTTTTTATTTTTTTTTCAGCAACGAGTCTAAGATTTTTTCGTTCTTCGATTATTTTCTGTACCGCTTCGTTAGATTGATAGGAAGGATGTAGTCCTATTTCATATTTTTGGGATGTGCTTTTTATTAATTTTTTCATGGCGGGTGACTGAATCGAAATATTCTTATCAAATTCACCAGAATTTCCAACCAAAAAAAAGTAAATGGGAGCAAGCCCATACTTTTGATGAATCTTGTCTAAAAAATCGAAGGTGTCATAGGGGTCTTTTGCCAAGCGCATTACTGTAAATGTTCTATGAAACACAGCGCCAAGTTTACCCTTGATTAAATCCCGAACACCACCACCCAGTCCTCTCCAAAACCCCTTGAAACGGTAGCTATATGCTATATCAATGTCATAGGTAGGTAGGAATGTAAATTCTCTATCCTTACAATCGAAACCAGGACATTCCTCTAACAATACTTTTTTAAACTCTAATAGCCATAAGTCTACCAATGGTAAGTCTAGGAAGCCATTTTGAAATGCAATGGATTCGGTATGTGGGAATCGTTGAAATTCATCTTCCTTGCTACTATTGTATTCTTCATACCGACTAATAAGATAAAAGCACCCAGAAAAAATATCGAATGGAATCTGATTGTCACTGGTTTTAAAAAATGCTTTTTGCCCTTGCCAATCAAAACAGGAAATAATTTGTGGGGCAATGGTATTTTCATACAGTAAGGTATGCGGTTTAATTTGCACGGTGCCCTCAAGCGTATTATTTGAATAGTTTATTTTCGGTGAAGTACTTTTTTTAAAATGATCAAAATTGCTTGTGAGATTATAATCGCTCTGCAGCACTTCAATAAAAATAAAATCTAGGATATACTTTAACCTAGGGCTTTTTATATTCGAATAAATTAATAAACTCATTTTTTTAGAATGCTATCTCGAAACTACTTTAGGTTTCTAAAAGAAAGGTAGCATTTAGTAGATTACTTTTTACTTATTGTGAAAATACTTTATAATTTGGAAAGGCAGGCGAAAATTTTAGAATGACTTTTCAGTTTCATTTTCTATAAGAGGCTTACTTTAAATACTTTCCGATTACAGGTAATGCAGAAAACTCTTTACGATCATAGAAAATGGCAAAGACAACGAACAGGATAATAAATGTAATTCCAATTCCGACTTTCAGTATAAGGATGTCTGGGACAGAATTTATAAAAGAGCTATGAATAAAATAGATACCATAAGCTACGGCTAGGTATACAACAATTTTAAGTATATCATACGGAACTGGGTAGTACCTGCGACCAATTAAGTAACTGGCTGTTACCATAAAGCCGTAGCAAGCTAGGCTAGCCCAAGCACAGGCTATATAACCAAATTTAGGAATAAGAGTGTAATTTAGGATTAACGTAATAGCGGCTCCTATGAGTGTTATGATCGCTCCTATATGCGTTTTGTTCTCGAGTTTAAACCATATACTGAGATTATAGTAAATACCATATAAAACTTTTGATAGAAGGAGATAGGGAACGATTATGAATCCGGCCCTTCTTTCTTCGTGCAAATTAACTTGAATGTAATATTCCCAAATATCGCGAAATAACAGAACCGATAAAATTCCAATGCAACACATAATTACAAATAGGGTCATAATGCGAGCATATGTAGCCGGGGCATCTTTATCCGTAGATTGTTTAATGAAAAATGGTTCGGCGCCCATCCGAAAAGCTTGAATGAAAATAATAATCAACGCAGCTAGTTTAAAGTTTAAATTGTAAATTCCCGCTAAAGTTTCTCGAACTTCTTGACTACCACTTAAAAGTCTAGGTAACATAATTCTGTCAGAAACATCATTTATCATACCCCCTAAACCTACGATAACTAACGGGATTGTGTAGACAAGCATTTTTTTCCAAAGCGTTTTATGGAGTCTAAATTTGAAATTTTTAAATTCAGGAATCAGTAATAAAAGCGTTATTGCACTAGCGATTATGTTAGAACTTAAAATGTAGGTGAGTGCATTTTTTTCAAGTTCATAATTAGCAAAAAGGTCATTGGCCAAATTATTTTTTTGAATCCAAGGGATTGCGATTATGAAAATAAATATAAACAGAACATTGAGGATTACGTTTACAATTTTTATGAACGCAAATTTCTTTGGTCGGCCCTCTAAACGGAGCTTCGCAAACGGCATCGAAGCTAACGCATCGAGTAGAATAATAGTTACGGCTAGTATTATTAAATGAGGTGCCTCGGGAACCGATAACAAATCACTTATGGAGTCACGTAAGCTAATTAAAACTATTGCGAGGGGAATGCCAATTGTTATAATCGTACTAGTAGCTATGTTAAAGATCGTAGAAGGTTTTTCGTCTCTTGCAAATCTAAAAAAAGTTGTTTCCATCCCAAATGTAAAAACAATATTTAAGAAAGCGATAGCTGCATATAGTGACCCTTGCTGACCATTGATTGCAGAAGCTAAAATTCCTATAATTGGTGTAGTGAGTAAGTTAATAAACCTTCCTAGCACAGTGCTCACACCATACCACATTGTTTGCCCTGCAAGTGATTTTATACTCAAAAAAAAAGCTTGAATCACAAATGTAAATCTTTTGCTTATTTGATACAGTTAAATTTATACATCAAAAAAGCAAACAATTGCTTAACACCTATCCTTGTCACATTTCGTATTTTTAAAATCTAAACATTACATAATGAAAAAAACTATTCTAACATTTTTAGGTATTATGGCTTGCGTGGTCATGAGTTGGGCACAAGAAATTTCGGTAGGGACCGCAAGTATTGCGAAAGTGAACCGCCCTTGCATAATTGCGGGCTACACTATGCCGTCATCAATCGTAAGCGAGGCATTAGCGAATAAGCTAAAACAATCGGACATAAAAAAAGGAAGTAAAGTAAAAGGAGGTTTTCGTGTATACAGAGGAGTTAGCATTCCTTCTATCAGCGATGATAAACTAGACTTGTACACGAAAGTTTCTGGTAAAAAAGAAAACAGCACACTGTATATGTCAGTTTCTCGTGGTTATGACAACTTTGTTTCGCCCGAAGGAGATGCTGAAACAATGGAAAAGGTAAAGAGCTATGTGCAAAGCATGCTATCTAATGTAAATGTAGCATTGATAAAAACTGATATCGCAGCGCAAGCTAAGGCATTAAGTAAGGCTGAAAAAACGCAAAAAAGTGTGTTGAAGAAAGGAGAAAGTCTTGAAAGCGATAAAAAGTCGTTAGAATCAAAATTAGCTACGAATAAGAAAGATTTAGAAACAAATGTAAAGGATAAAGCGAATGCCGACGCAAAGGTAAAAGAAGAGGAGGCAACGCTATCTGAGTTAAAAGCTAAACTACAAATGATGCTTAAAAAATAATTTAAACTTGTCTAGTCCTACGAAAGCTCGTCCCTCGGACGAGCTTTCTTATTTGCGACTCAAATAATTATAATCGTTGAGAAGAGTCTCCAAGAAGATGTCATCTTCTAGGTCTGTCTCTAGGTCAAGTGCCGCCTTTATTTTTACTGCAATACTTTCTAAATAGTTATTGATTTTCGTTTTCTTATGACGTTTCACTACATTGTCAATAATGTTAATGTCATTGTCGCTTAGATTCATCACGCCAGGAAATTGAACCGTATAATTTTCGATGCGTAATTCTCTAAAAATGGTATCGTTTAAATCATAGGGTAGTTTTTTGAAAACAACAACCGTACTGGCTGCGATGTCGCCCAATCGTTGATTGTACTTCGTAGTGAGAAAAAGGATGATAGCCATACCGTTGCAAATAGCAAGCATCCATTGTAAAAAACCGAGCCTAACAAAGCCCGAAGAAATTAGTAAAATAAAAATCAATCCTCCAAAATCTAACGTGCGCAAAAGCCAACGAATCATAGCTTGTGTATTCGTCTCCTCCTTACCATCTGTACTAACAACTCTGAGTCCTAGTGCCATTTTGCCTAAACTTTGCCCATGGTTGAACAACTCAAAAAGTAAGTGGTAGCAAAAAAATGGAAGATATAAAACGTAATCAATACCCACTGAATTAGCTCCCGTACCTAAAGAAGGCAGTAGTTTATAAAAAACAATCCAGTAGTACAATCCGAGTAAAATGCAATCAATCAACCATGCAAAAAATCGAATATGCACGGGTGCCGTATCAAAGTGCAAGTCAATATTGAAACTAGTATTTACATTGAGCGTACCCACTAATTATAAAATTACTTTAAAAACAGGGAGGAACAATTTTATTTACTTTAATTTGTGAATGAATGCGCGAAGGTAAGTTTATCGACAAAAATAAAGACCGTTGGATGCGTTATAGCACCCCTGCGGAAGATGCCGACGAACTCGCTGATCGTTTTACGAATTTGATTGACGACCTAAGTTATTCAAAAACATTTTATCCTCGCTCAAAAACTACTAAATTTATCAATGCTTTATCCGCCAAGCTTTTTCGTTCTATTTATTTGAATGAAAAAAAAGGAAGCGGACGTACACTTACATTTTTCAAATATGAGCTTCCTCTGGTTTTTCGTGCCTATCACGCTGAACTACTTTTTACGTTTGTTTTTTTTTCGTTATGTGTTTTAATTTCTATACTGAGTTGCTTAGATAGCTACAATTTCGTGAGGAGTATCCTCGGTGATCGTTATGTAGATATGACCGAAGAAAATATTAATAAAGGAGATCCGTTCGGAGTTTATAAAGACGAGAATTCTTGGCTTATGTTTTTACAAATTGCGTTTAATAATATCAACGTTTCTTTTATGGCGATTGTATTGGGTCTATTAGGCGGAGTTGGCACCTTGTACATACTTTTTCAAAATGGTATTATGTTGGGTAGTTTCCATTTTATGTTTTTTAAAAAGGGATTAGGAATGGCGTCCATATTGGTGGTATGGATTCATGGTACGATTGAAATTTCGTCTATTGTCATTGCTGGGGCCGCAGGAATTATATTAGGAAAAGGATTTTTATTTCCAGGAACCTATACACGTAAAGAATCGCTCATTCGTGCGGCAAAAGATGCTGCTAAAATTGCCATTGGCTTAATTCCTTTCTTTCTAATGGCTGCTTTTTTAGAATCGTATATCACAAGATTTACCAGCATGCCGATAATAGTGAGCGTGTTTATTTTGTTTAGTTCAGCAGCCTTAATCATTTGGTACTTTATAATCTATCCTCGTCTATTGTATAGAAATGGATTTCGATTTACAAACGGTGAGATTCAATATCCTGATCAGAAATAAGAAATTTTGAAAAAATATCAATTACTCTTCTTGTTTCTAATTGTGAGCCATGTCAGCTCTGCTCAGGTGGATGCCACTGTAATTATTGAGCAAGATGAAGTAGAACAAACAATTGATGAGATAAATGATAACGAGATTGAGAATGATTCTCCACCAGCAAAATTTGAAAGTATTAACACGAAGAAGGATAGTCTTGAACTCAGAAAGGTCGATTATAAAGAATGGGCTAAACTGAAAAAGGACAAACGTTTTATTTATAAAAAACCAATACCTAAGGTTAAAAAACCTAAAAAGAAAAAGGACTTGGCATGGTTGAGTAGCCTAATGAAATTTCTTGGATCGGAGGGATTTAAAATTTTACTCTATTGCTTGTTAGGACTGTTTTTGCTATACATAGTGTATATATTCATTAAAAATAATGACATATCCTTCAGTAGAAACATTAAGGATAAGGGCATACAACAAGAAGACCCTTGGGAGGACGTGCAGCAATTTGAAAATTGGGAGCTCGCTTTGCAGGAGGCTCTTGCAGCAAAAGATTTTCGCTTAGCCACGCGTATTTATTATCTACACACCTTGCATCTGTTAGACAAAAACAATAGAATCAAGTACCGTGATGATAAAACCAATTGGTTCTACGTGCAGAAAATGTTTGGTACTGCGATGCATGATGATTTTAAAGGCCTGACTCAAAATTTTGATTATATATGGTATGGCGAATATCAAATTGATCAAGAGCGTTTTACTATGTTACAATCACAGTTTCAACAGTTTCATTCTACAATTAGTTAAGTGAAAAAGATTGGACTCCATATCATTTTTTGTATTTTACTGCTGTCCTCTTGCAGTAAAAAAACGAGTTGGAAAATGAACTTAGATAAGAATAGTACAGAACCTTACGGTTTGTATTTGGCTTATGATCGCCTTACGGATGCTTTTCCAAATGCTAAGAAAAAACCGTTATATGATTTAGCAGAGTACCTTACTGAGGAAGCCGAGAAGTCTTATTTTAGTAAAAAGAATGATTTGCTCCTATCGATTACCTCCTCTTTATATTTAAATAAGGAAGAAGTAGATGCTCTATACGCTTACGTTGAAAAAGGAGGGCAGGTGTTGATGCTCAGTCAAACCTATTCAAAGGTTTTTGACACTGTTTTTAATTGGAACATAGAGGACAAAATTTTGAACTATCCTCCTAGCCAGGAAGATAGTATTACAGCCATAAGAAATTTGTGGCAGTCTGATTGGAACCTTTTTGAAATGGATATGCCATTTCCTAAGTCCTATTTTAAAAAATATAAGGGCAAAGAAATTACTCAAAAAATAATCGATAGCGCGAAAAATGGAAGTGTGATTTTTCAACGAAACATTGGCAAGGGTAAGCTAATTATTGGTGTGTGTCCTGAATTGCTAACGAACTATTCCTTGGTTAAAGAAAACAATATTTTGTTCTATGAGCAGTTGCTTTCTAATTTTTCAAAAAGGATGTACCAAGTAAATTGGTTTAGTACGTTTTCGGTAGCGCCGGACCCGGCCTCACGGGGTAGCAGCCTCAGCAAGTTGCTTGAAAAGAAGCCGTACCGCTATGCTTTTTATACGCTCTTGGCTATGGCGCTTCTTTTTTTCTTGTTTGAAACGCGCAGGCGGCAGCGGATTATAAAAGTGGTACCGCCAGTTAAAAATGATTCTCTGGCCTTTACCGAAGCTATTGGCAAATTGTATCATAGTGAAAATGATAATGCTAATTTGGCTAGAAAAATGATTCGGTATTACCTTGAGCATATTCGCACGACTTATAAAATTCCTACTGTTCACCTTAATGATGAGTTTACCACCAAGCTGGCTAAAAAATTAAGTAAAACACCTAAAGAAACGAAGGAATTTGTTCACTATATCGATCAAAAATTATTGGCCTATGAAGTAGGCCCTGCAGAAATAAAAAATTTATATTATACCTTAAAAAAATATAGCTAATGGAACCATTATCATTTGAAAACAAAATAGACGTATCCGCGGTTTACAACACCATGGGGAAAGTAAGACAAGAATTAGCCAAAGTAATTGTAGGGCAGGAAGAGGCCGTAGAGTTTTTATTGGCGGGCGTGCTTGCCGATGGTCACATATTGCTGGAGGGGGTACCTGGAGTAGCCAAAACACTTACCGCAAAATTGCTAGCACGTTGTATAGATGTTGATTTTTCACGAATTCAGTTCACACCCGATTTAATGCCGAGTGATGTAATCGGGACGAATATTTATAATCCCAAAACAACAGAATTTGAATTTAGAAAAGGCCCCGTATTTGGAAATATTATTTTAATCGATGAAATAAATCGAGCACCAGCAAAAACACAAGCTGCTTTATTTGAGGTAATGGAGGAGCGGAAAATTACGATTGATGGAAACTCGTTTGCAATGGAACCACCTTTCTTGGTAATCGCTACCCAAAATCCAGTTGAGCACGAAGGAACGTATCAATTGCCTGAGGCGCAGCTAGATCGATTTGCATTTAAGCTAACAGTTCATTATCCCGAGCTAGAAGATGAAGTTGAAATATTGCGCCGTCATCAGAGTAACACAACTATGCACGAGCTAATCGGTCAAGTACAAAAGGTACTCAGCCGAGAAGAGCTTAGTAATTTAAGAGGCTTAGTGCGTTCAGTAAAAGTAGACGAGAATATAATGAAGTACATTGCTCAAATAATAAACATGACGCGTGATAATCCTGATTTGTATTTAGGCGCATCGCCAAGAGCTTCGGTCACTCTACTGAATACTTCAAAGGCGCTGGCAACTTTGCGCGGAAGAGATTTTGTAACGCCAGACGATGTGGTTCACTTAGCAGCATCCGTTTTGCGCCATAGGATTCAGCTTACCCCTGAAAAAGAGATGGAGGGAGCCACACCAGAGGATATCATTGAACAAATAATTAAAGACATTGAGGTGCCCCGTTAAGAATGAAACCACGCTCTTACATAAAAGATTTATTTCTGACAGCTCGCTTGTTTTGGATCTTAGCGGTAGTGGCCGTGCTATATATTTTCTCCATGCAATTTCCGATTGTAATGGTATTGGCTCACGCCATTTTAGTTGGCCTGCTTTTCTTTTTTATCTTAGAGTATGCAATTTTATTTCTTACAAAAAAACAATTTTTTGCACAGCGTCATATGGACGATGTGCTAAGTAATACTGACGACAATAGGATATCAATAGAAGTGATGAGTGAATATTCATTGCCGTTACAACTTACTATTTTAGATGAACTGCCTATACAATTTCAAGAGCGAAAATTTGAAATAAAAGAAACACTAGCTTCAAAGGCAGAAAAAACAATACGTTATAAAGTACGACCGACTACAAGAGGGGAGTATCATTTTGGAAAAACTCATTTGTATATCAATACTAGCATCGGTCTTTTGCAAAGACGGTATAGCACTGACAGTGATTTTATGGTGAAAGTATACCCTTCGTATTTAAAATTAAAACAATATTCAATTCGGGGTGTAGCCTCCAGGGATCAACTTACGGGTAGCCGAAAAGTGCGTAAGGGTTTGAGTACAGAGTTTGATCAAATCAAAGACTACGTGCGGGGAGATGATGTACGAACTATTAATTGGAAGGCAACGGCTCGGCGCTCAAACTTCATGGTGAATACTTATATGGACGAAAAATCTCAGCAGGTTTTTTGTTTATTGGACAAAAGTCGTCTTATGAAAATGCCCTTTAATGGAGTTAGCTTGCTAGATTATTCAATCAATGCAGCACTCATGTTTAGCTATGTAGCTTTGCAAAAGGATGATAAAGTAGGACTGATTAGTTTTAGTAATACAATTAATGATGTTATAAAAGCTTCAAAAAGTAAGAAGCAGTTTAGCACGATTGTGGAGCGATTGTATAATCAAGAAACAGAATTTCAAGAAAGCGATTATGGCGCACTTCAACTGGCCGTGAAGCGCGATGTCGGACAGCGAAGTTTACTTCTGTTATTCACTAATTTTGAAACTTATGTTGGCTTTGAAAGAAAGTTGGCTTATTTCAAAATGTTGAATAAAAAGCATCTATTGTGTGTGGTGCTATTTGAAAACACGGAGCTGAAAACAATACACGAAGATCGAGGAGATAGTTTAGAAGATGTTTACGTGAAAACAATGGCAGATAAATATCATTACGAAAAGAAAATGATGTTGAAAGAATTGAGAAAAAATGGAATCTTGAGTATCTACAGTACACCGGGTGACCTTTCTGTGAACGTAGTCAATAAATATTTAGACCTAAAAACGAAGCGGTATATCTAGTTAATTAGGAGTAGTCAGAATTTTGTTTTACTACGGTCATGGAATTTAGTTGAAAAAATCATTATCAAATCTGCAATCCAATGTGGATTAAAATTAATATCATATCTACACATCACCAATGAGTCAAATTATCTTTAAACCATGGCTCAAGTTACTGTAAACCTTAAAATACACAATCGATCTTATAAAATAAAGGTCTCTTCGGAGGAGGAGTCTGTCGTTAGACAAACGGCTGATGAAATCAATGAGCAAATTGCAAGCTTCCAAAAAAAATACAAAGGGCGTGATATTCAAGATTATTTTGCACTAACTATGATTGCGCGTATGACGGCTGTAAAAGAAGGAGGTGATGTGAGTAGCGCTGAGATTCTAGAGGAGATTGAGATGATTGAAAAGTTGATAGGGTAAGATAAAATAATTAATAAAGTGTTTTTCATTTTAAAGGAATTGATACGCTCTAATGCTATAAAATAATATTGATATTGACCAATAAAGAAATCTCAGCCCAGTTCTCTACGCTTGCTAAACTCATGGATATTCATGGTGAGAATAGCAATAAAGCCAAATCCTATACGAATGCAGCTTTCGCGATAGGCAAATTACCTTTTGAAATTGAAGAAGCAGGTATCGAAGCTTTAGAAGGACAATTTGGAATTGGCCAGTCAATTGTAAGTAATGTTTTACTGATAATGGATGGTGAGGAGATACCCGAGCTCTCAGCGCTATTAAAAACTACGCCAGCAGGCATTTTAGAATTACTTAAAATTAGAGGCATAGGTCCTAAAAAAATTGGACAGCTATGGAAGGAACTTGATATTCAAGGTCCGGAAGATTTATTGAAAGCTTGCCAAGCCAATCAATTGATTTCATTGAAAGGTTTTGCTACAAAAACACAATCTGCGATTGAAGAAAAAGTTGAGTTTTACTTTGAGAATAAAGGAACACTTTTGTGGAGTCAGGCGGAACAGATAATGCCTTCGATAGAGAAAATGCTTTCAGAACTCTGTAAAGAAAGAAAGTATAAAATACTAGGCGATTTTTATTGGCAGAATGAAACCGTCTCATCATTTACCGTTTTAATTAGTACTAAGGATTCTACAAGTCCCGATGAACAACTTGATTTCCTACCTAAGGATGATTGGGAGTTTCTAAACCTACGCGAAGGGAAATGGTTTCATTACAAATTTAAAAATTCACTATCGTTTCAATTTATAGTAGTGCCAGAAGTTGACTTTGAAAAGCAAAAATTTCTACAGTCTTTTTCGGAAGAGATTCAAGCCGAATTAGACTTGTCGGGGATAAGCAAATTCGACGAGGAACAACAAGTATTTTCAGAACTTGGGATAGAATTTATGCCACCGTACATACGGAATAGCTTTAGTGCTTTCGAAAAAGCACAAACAGGCTTACCAAAAATCATTGACCTAGCGGATATTAAAGGAGTCATACATAATCATTCGCAGTGGAGTGACGGTGTCCATACAATTGCGGAAATGGCGCAGGCTTGTATAAATAGGGGCTATGAATATTTTGTATTGAGCGATCATTCTAAAACTTCTTCCTATGCTGGAGGTTTAAGCGAAGAGAGAATAATAGAACAGCAGAAAGAAATTGATGCGCTCAATCAAAAACTAAAACCGTTTCGCATTTTTAAAAGTATTGAGTGCGACATTTTGGGTGATGGTAGTTTAGATTATGAAGATGCCGTTTTGGCAAGTTTTGATGTAGTCATCTGTTCAGTCCATCAAAACCTAAGTATGAAAGAGGACAAAGCAATGAGCCGACTACTAGCGGCGATTGAAAACCCATACACATCAATTCTTGGACATATGACTGGGCGGTTACTTACTTCGCGACAAGGGTATCCTTTGGACCATAAAAAAATAATTGATGCTTGTGCTGCCAATGAGGTAGCCATAGAGCTGAATGCCAATCCACGCAGATTAGACATGGATTGGCGCTGGATTGAGTATGCCATGAAGAAAGATGTGCTGATTAGCATTAATCCCGATGCTCACCAGACGGAAGGGATTGATGACATTCGCTATGGCGTGCTGGTCGCACAAAAAGGCTTGCTTTCACCTACTATGAATGTAAGCTCATTTTCCTTGGATGAGTTTGAAGAGTGGCTGATGACTCAGCATCAAAAACGTCAGTAAGATATCGTAACTTAGTTCTTGTGCGAAAAGCTCTACTCGTTTTAGTACCCTTATTCATAGGTATTTTTATTTATACATTACCGCAGTCGCGCCCTTGGGTAAGAAACCATATTCCCGATGGTTTGTGGGCTTTTTCATTTGGTTATGCTTTTTTATGGATTTGGAAACCTCCCATATTCAGTGCGCTTAGATTGATTCCTTTGATAGTATTTTTTGCTTTTGAGCTGTTTCAAAAGTTTGGAATAATAACAGGTACTTTTGATTTAATTGATTGTCTAGCCTATTTATTGTTTTATCTTTCTGCTACTATTCTTTTTTATTGGCATGAACAAAAAACAATTACTTAGCCTTGGCTTGGTTGCGCTCTATTTTATTATGGCAGCGGCTTCTACGCAATATCCTCAAATGGGACGTCCACCCCAGCCGCGAAGCACCGTAAACCTTAATGATTCGAAGCATATTTTATTTTATGAGAATTTTCTGAATAACCAAAATAACTGGATCGAAGGGAAGTATGCTGAAAATGAATTTTTTTTTGAGAAAGGTTATTACCATATAAGAAATCAAGATAAAAAAAGTTTTGCCATTGCTGATGCAAATCAGAAAAAGGTTTTGAACGAAACGGATGACTGGATTATTGAAAGCCAATTGCACATTCCTAATGAAAATTTAGATGGCACCGCCTATATTTTATTTGGAAAAGAAGGCGATGACTTCCATTGTTTTGGATTTTCGCAAAAGGGGAATCAAAGGGAAGTATATCATGGGTCTCGCCAAAAAGGTGAGTGGAAAGGCAAAACGATTGAACTGAGTACTAGTGCCTCTCGACAGTTTCATCCTATTTTGAGTATTCATAAAATAGGGAGCCGAGTAAACTACTACGTAAATAAGCAACTAGTTGCAAGTGGACCTGTTTATCCTTTTTATGGCGATGAATTTGGATTAGCAGTTGGTGGTCTGTTGATGGCTAGTTTTGATAATTTTACAGTGAAACAACTACAGTTTTTAAAAGAAGAACCTACCTATACAACGGATAAAAAGAAATCTGTTTATCAACGGGGCGATGGCAATGTGATCCGAATGAGGAAAAAAGCGGCCTTGTATGTTATGCCTATGAAAGTGAATGGAACCATCGCTACTGAATTTGCTTTTGACCAATGGACGACAGACGCTGTAATTTCGGCAAGTCTAGCAAAAAAACTAATTGAATCGGGTAGTATTAAAAAAGAAGATTGGGTGGGAGATAAACTGTTTTCTTTTTCGGACGGAAGTACCGCACCCGCTACTTATGTAATATTGCGCAATCTGAAAATTGGCAATCGGACCATTGAAAATGTGGATGCGATGATTTCTGAAAATGCCAAGGCGGAAATCTTGATGGGTCCGTCAGTACTGTCCCAATTTGGAACGTATAAATTAGACGTTACGGAAAAGGTTTTAGTATTTGAAAACGACTAACTTCTAACTACTTATCAGCATTAAAATTTAGATCGAGCCTCAGTAGGAGTATCGAATGAGGCAAAGTCTTTGTCTAAATAGTTGTAGTAGCCAACTATTCCAATCATAGCAGCGTTGTCTGTACAGTATTCAAACTTGGGTACGTAAGTATTCCAGTTTTTTTCTTTTCCTAAATTTTCAAATCGTTGGCGTAATTCCGAATTCGCAGATACACCCCCTGCCACACATACATTGGTGACTTTTGTGTGGGTAACCGCTTTTTCCAAATTAGATAGAAGGATATCTACAATCGTTTTTTGTACAGACGCACACAAATCATGAAGATTATTTTTAATAAACTGATCGTCCTTTCTCATTTCTTTTTGCAGAAAATAAAGTACGGACGTTTTAAGACCAGAAAAACTAAAATTGAGTCCTTCCGCTTTTGGCTTCGCAAATTCAAAGGCAGTTGGATTGCCTTCCTTGGCATATTTGTCAACTAAAGGGCCGCCTGGATATTTCAAGCCAAATAGTTTAGCCGTTTTGTCAAATGCTTCGCCTGCTGCATCATCTTGTGTTTCGCCGATGACTTCCATTTTACTGGCTGAGTGGCACAAGACGAGTTGCGTGTGACCACCGCTGACTGTAAGGCATAAAAAAGGAAAGTTAGGACGCGGCTCTTCAATAAGACAAGATAAAATATGAGCTTGTAAATGCTGAACGGCTAGTAAAGGAATGTTCAGTACTTGAGACAGTGACTTAGCAGTGTGAGCACCTACTAGTAAAGAGCCAATTAGTCCAGGACTTTGCGTGTAGGCAATCGCGTCAAGCTCTTGTAAACTCGTATCGGCTTTTTTAAGTGCAGCATCAATAACTGGTAGAATATTCTTGATATGTTCTCTACTAGCGGCTTCCGGTACAACGCCTCCGTATTGTTCGTGAATGGATTGGTTATAGATTAAATTACTTTTTACAGTCTGATCCCAAAGCACAGCCGCGCTAGTATCATCGCAGGAGCTTTCAATAGCCAAAATTTTAATCACAGTAAAAAATTAATTTTATTGTTTAGAAACGAAGATACTTAACCAATTTCTTGCGCTTTTTAAAACGTTTCATTTGCTCAGGAATTTCTCTCCTGTGCTCTACTACATTATCGTAGGTCACTAAAGTCAATCGGATGTTCAATTTACCCATTCTGCCTTTAGAGTAAAATTCATCGTAGAAAGCGTCAATTTCTTTTTCGTCAGTTTTGATTACATACACAGCGTTATCTGTGCGAAGTTTAATCAGTAAGTTATCCCACTCTACAGTATCCACCGCGCCATTTAACGTTAAAGAACCATAATATTTTCTGGCGTCAAAATCAATCGTTTCACAGCAAGCTTTGGTAGTCGGTTCAATCACGTCTTCTTCAATCTCGCGATAGGTGCTGTAATCACAGGTATAAAAGTTTTGAGACCAACGATCATAAAAACCACAAACCGGATTTTCCCCAGGAAAATGCAATTGAGTGAAAAAACTATTGTCTCTCACAGAAATTGTAGCAGTTTCATAACCCATTACATAGCTATGGTCACTTTGAGCCTGAGCCAATTGAACGGATAAGATACAAAGTAAGAGAATAATGATTCGCTTCATAGACCCTCAAAGATAGTTGATTCCATGTTTTTAGTGATTATTTACGAGTTTTTTTAAGAATAATTGAAATAATACGGCTGAGCTGCTAACGTTCGAAGTTTAGATTACGTTATCTTAGTATTATGAAAAGAAATTCAATGATTTTTGCCGCTTTGGCTGTCGTGTGTGCATTCGCTTTCTGGTCTTGTAAAAAAGACGACCCCAATAATCCTGGAGGAGGCTCTGGAGGCGGAGGAGGTGCTCAGGTTACCGATGAGTTTAGAATTGAAATAAGAGAGGAAGGAGTTTTTCCGGCCAACGCACAGCAAATTTTTAATTTGGCGCCTGTGGGGCAGCGTGTTCCTGCTTTTTCTGATAATTTTCCATCAAATGTAGATGCTACCTTAGCTAGCAAAAACACATCCCGAGATAAGGTTGTGAGTATCAAAGGGGATACAATGAGGGTGAAGTTATTAAATAATCCGACTCAGAATTTTGATTTTATGGATAGTGTCTGGGTGTATGTTAGCAAATTGGACGGTTCGAACCAAGAGCTCTTTGGCACCAGTTTAGGCTATTCGTTGGGATTGCGTGAGCTCGATCTTTTAATGACTCGTACAGATGTAAAAGAAGTATTCAATGCTGATTCGGTAAAACTATCTTTGGTTGGTACGAAACGAGCAGGTAATCATTCCATCCAATCTGGCACAGAGGTCGAGTTTTTCTCAAGTGTTCTTGGTGTTTTTAGCCTAGTACCCTAATTTTTAAAGCTTAAAAGTGATTCCCAACTGCCCGAAAGCGGCTGGGATATAGTAATATTGATAGAGCAACCAACTTTGTCCAATACCTAGCTCGGCATAAAAGCCTAAATATTTATTTAGAAAATATCTTGCACCTACAGTTCCTTCAAAGTTGTAGGGACTAGGGAAGGTATGATTAATATATATTTTATCTTTTGGAGCTTCTGTATACGTCTCGGCATTAGCATATCCTCTACCAACACCAACTCCGCCGTACATATTCCACTTAGCTTTATTCAAGAAATAGTAATTCAACCTTAAACCTAAGGCGGCTTCTTTGACTATAACACCATGACGAAAAGGAGCTAGCTCACCCTGAGCATTTTTTGCATCCTGAACCCAGTGTACATCGCTGTATGAATAGAACCCACTCACACCAATGGTGAATTTTTTAAATAAGGCATATTCTAATTTAGCCATAAGTGGACCGTATCCGTCTACAGTTAAATCCGTACCCGTCTGCTCTCTTCTCAGATATATTCTAAGCGCACTGGGGACACTGTAGCCAGCAGATAGCATTAGATTTCCTTTTTTTACACTCATTATATTTTCATCGGGGTACTGCTCATTTTGAGCATACACCCAAAATGAACTAACGCAAACTAAAAAGGTCGTGAGAAATAAGTGTTTTGAATTAATCATTTTCCATTTAAAAATAACGAATAATGCCGACTTCCGTAATTACTTTTGCAAACTAATTTGATGATTATGTTGCAAAAACTCAAAGAACTACAACAACAAGAATTTATTCAGCGTCATATCGGTCCGGATAAAACTGAGACTGCAGAAATGCTAAAGACTCTTGGCGTGGAAAGTATGGAAAAGCTAATTGAAGAAACTGTACCGGACAGTATTCGAACTCATAGAGATTTAGATGTTTCCAAAGCTGTGAGTGAATATGATTACTTGAATAATATTACCGCTATGGGTAATAAAAATGTAGTGAAGAAAAATATGATCGGGATGGGCTATTACGGTACCATTACCCCATCTGTTATCTTACGCAATATTTTTGAAAATCCAGGCTGGTATACTCAGTATACTCCGTATCAAGCTGAGATTGCTCAAGGACGATTAGAAAGTTTACTGAACTTCCAAACCGTAGTGAGTGACTTAACAGCCTTGCCTATTGCCAATGCTTCTTTGTTAGATGAGGCGACTGCAGCAGCCGAAGGGGTAACTATGCTTTTTGGTAGTCAGCGTAAAAAAGAAAAGACGAAAGTATTTGTTGACGAAGCTATCTTCCCACAGACCTTAGATTTGATTCAAACACGAGCCTACCCTATTGGCGTGGAAGTGGTAGTAGGAAAAATGAGTGAAGCGCAAATCGATGAAAATTATTTTGCTACGGTGGTGCAATACACGAATAATGATGGCGCGGTAGTTGATTACAAATCGTTTATTGACCGTGCAAAAGAAAAAGGTGCGGACACAGTAATGATTTGCGATATTTTATCGCTTGTACTGTTGACACCTCCTGGAGAATTGGGTGCAGCAGTAGCTGTGGGAACTACGCAGCGATTCGGAGTCCCTATCGGTTTTGGTGGTCCGCACGCAGCCTTTTTTGCAACGCTAGATCAATATAAAAGAAATATTCCAGGACGTATAATAGGTGTAACGATTGACTCGCAAGGTGAGCGTTGTGTTCGTATGGCGTTGCAAACACGTGAGCAACATATTCGTCGTGAAAAAGCAACTTCTAATATTTGCACAGCGCAAGCTCTTTTAGCAAACATGGCTGCCATGTATGCAGTTTATCACGGGGCAGAAGGCTTAAAAAGAATTGCAAAGCGTATTTCTGCTTATGCCAAACAAGTATCGGATGCTTTGGGTGAGCGTCAAGTAAATCAATCATTTTTTGACACTTTAAAAGTAAAAGTTGATAAGGAAGAAGCTATGGTGAAACGTTTTGCCGATGCTGGTTTTAATGTTCGTCCGTTTAGTGATGGACATATCGGGTTGTCATTTGATGAAACACTCACTGAGGCTGATGTAACAAAAATTGCAGATTTCTTAGGAGTTACTTTGAGTGAGAATGTTTCTTTAGAAAATATACCTAATTCATTGCAACGAGAATCTACTTTCTTAACGCATCCTAATTTTAATACCTACCGTACTGAATCTCAAATGATGCGTTATATCCGTACGTTGGAGGATAAAGATATTTCTTTGAATCGCTCTATGATTAGCTTGGGAAGCTGTACTATGAAATTGAACGCCGCTAGTGAAATGATGCCCGTAAGCCAAGGAACGTGGAATAGTATTCACCCGTTTGCACCAGCAGATCAATGGAAAGGCTACGCTCAAATGATTGAAGAACTCGAAAAAGATTTATCGGAAATTACTGGTTTTGATGCTTGTAGTTTACAGCCAAACTCAGGCGCCCAGGGAGAGTATGCCGGCTTGCTAGCGATTAAGGGTTATCATAGAAGCCGCGGTGACGAACATAGGAATATTATTATTATACCAATTTCTGCTCATGGTACGAACCCGGCTTCGGCGGTAATGTGTGGGTTTAAAATTGTAATTGTAAAATGTGATGAGCGCGGAAATATTGATGTAACTGATTTAAAAGAAAAGGTTGAACAACACAAAGAAAATTTAGCAGGTTTAATGATAACCTATCCTTCAACACATGGTGTTTTTGAAGCGTCCATCAAAGAAATTTGCCAGACGATTCATGATAATGGCGGACAAGTTTATATGGACGGTGCCAACATGAATGCACAAGTAGGATTAACTAGCCCAGGAGAAATTGGTGCTGACGTTTGTCATTTAAACTTACATAAAACCTTTGCAATTCCTCATGGAGGAGGTGGTCCTGGCATGGGACCTATTTGTGTGCGAAAGCAGTTGATTCCGTTTTTGCCAAATCATAAATTAATGAAGGTTGGCGGCGAAGAAGCCATTGGTGCGGTAAGCGGAGCGCCTTATGGAAGTGCTAGTATTTTACTGATTTCTTATGCGTATATCAAGATGTTAGGAATAAAAGGTCTGCGTCAATCTACAGAATTTGCTATTTTAAATGCTAACTATATGAAGAAGCGTTTATCTGATAGTTACGAAATTTTATATACCGGCGAAAACGGAATGTGTGCCCATGAGTTTATTGTAGATCTTCGCCCGTTTAAAGCAGATGGAGTAGAAGCAGCTGATGTGGCCAAGCGATTAATGGATTATGGATTTCATGCTCCGACATTGGCGTTCCCAGTGGCAGGGACTTTAATGATAGAGCCTACCGAGAGTGAGGATAAAGCAGAGCTAGATAGATTCTGTGATGCCATGCTTTCTATCCGTGAAGAGATTCAGGAAGTAATAGACGGTAAATACGAAATCGCAGATAGTGTATTGAAAAATGCGCCACATACGCAAGCAATAATTACTGCTGATCATTGGGAAATGAAATATAGCCGTCAGAAAGCTGCTTTTCCATTAGAGTTTGTGAAATCGGCAAAATTCTGGCCAAGTGTAAGTCGTGTAAATGATACGCATGGTGACCGTAACCTAATCTGTTCTTGCGAGCCGATTGAAAGTTATATGGAAGAAGAAGCTGTTGAAGCTTAGGCTTGATTTTATTAAAATTTAAAAACCCCGAGCTTTGGCTTGGGGTTTTTATGTTTCTGTTTGTTTGGGACCTCGGTCACAATATTTTGGAAAGTTTCCGAGTACAATTTTTAACTATTCTAACTGTAAACAAATACGCCAAGCATTTAAACCTTCCAAACAGCAATCCTAGAAACTTTTTTACCTGTTTCCATTTGAATAAACTGTAAATCAGAAACTCCGTTTTCAGCACAAGCTTTTTCAATAAAGGGTACCGTTGATTGTTTTGAGACTAAGCAGGTGAATAGTTTAATTCGATTTTTAAACTGCACACTTTCTTTTATCATATTGGTAATAAATTGTTTCTCACCACCTTTGACTACGAGTTCTGATAAAGTACCTACGCTTTTACCTTTTTCAGTTTTCCACTTTTTCCAATTCCAAGATTGGGCTTGTTGTTCAGATTCAAAAAATGGCGGGTTGCAAATAGAAGCATCAAATTGCTCCTCAGCAAGTACAATATTTTTAAAGAAGTTTCGCTTCACTTTTTGCTGCCGGATTTCTATTTCAGTTTTAGGTATGTTATTCGCCTTTAAAATCTTCTGAGCATTTTCTAAAGATTTTGTAGATATTTCTGACCCGACAAAATTCCAATTGAAAAGATGATTTCCTACTAAAGGATAGACTACGCTTGCTCCGGTACCAATGTCTAAAATTTTTTTAGTTCCATTACCGAGTAGATCTTTTAGGTAGTACAAATAGTCAGCTCTTCCAGGAATAGTAGGACAGAGGTTTTCTTCGGGAACTTCCCAGTGGTTTATATCAAAATGCTTTTTGAGTAAAGCTTGATTAAATAAGCGTACGTTTTTTTTAATACCAAAGTCAATCGTCCAATTGTCATACTCATTTTTAAATAGCAAAGGGTGCAGGACAGGGTACTCATTTGCCAAGAGTAAAAAGTCGTAACCTTGATTAAAAAAATTGTTTGGGTGCATTTCGTTAGTTAAATTTTAGAGGTACAACTTTTGCACAAGGCCAGATTAACATTGTCAACTGTCTTTATGGATTCGCAAGCATCCGTCATTACGCACTTCTTATTGGAGCAGTGTTTTAAACCTAAATTATGTCCTATTTCGTGGATACAAATTTTATTCAATCGATCTTCAAATTTTTGTTGATTTGTATTTTTCAATCTAAATGAGGATACGATACAACTGGAACCTGGACGAAATCCTAGACCAAAAATCCCCCAATCTTTATAGCGATGAACTGGTTTTTTAATTTCACCATTCTTCATTCGTTTGGTTGTGGAAATATCCTTATCAGTTAATCCTATGACAATATCGATTGAGTCAGTTTTTTTTCTTTTTAGGTATCGAATAAGTGAATCGGCTCTATATCTAGGTGATTTCAAATTTGTAAAACTACTCTTAGGTAATTCTACTTTCGGGAGAATTATTATCTCCTTATGATAAAATTCCGAAAGAGCTTTTCGGACGATTTTGGTATCGTATTCATTCCAAGTACCAAAAGGTTGAATCGCTAGAGTTTTATCACTTTTTAGTCCACACTGACTAAAAAGAAACAGAAAAAATATTGAGAAAATATTCTTCAAGTAAAATTATTCTACAATCACTAGCTTTTTCGTTTGCAACTCACCGTCAAGGCTAAGTTGAATAAAATATTGACCATTCGCTAGAGCATTTCGATTGAAGGCTAATTCGTTTTTACTTGTGGGAAGCGTTCCTTTGAAAAGCTGTTTTATATATCGTCCGCTCATGTCATAGAGTGCAAGTTCAACCATGCTTTCTTTCGGTAGGTCAAATGCTATTTTGTAATCAGAAGCAGTTGGGTTCGGATAAACATTGGCAGCCGCTTGATTTGTCGGTGTTTCATTAATCCCGACAGGAAAATCAGCTGTTTTTAATTGAGCAATCCAATTGGCCCAACTCGTCAAGCGTCCCGAGGTGTTAGCTGAATAGCAGCCAAAAAGCCAGGCTTCTGGCTGTAGGGTGGCATTGTATTTTCGAGTGATCCCACTATAGTCTCCCCAACGTTCTGTTCCATTTGGATTATTGCCTGCACCTAAAATGTCAATAATGGTATCGCCTTGCTTAACGGTTTGCGGAGCACTCCAATTCATATTGTCGTCAATGGTGATAGCTACCACTTCAGGTAGGACTGTTAAGCTAGATTTTAAATAAACCATAGCCGTTGTTTTATCATTCCCATCAAAGCCAATAGAGGCAATGGCCGGATAAGCCAAGTTTTGATTCGGTTCAGAATAGGTCGTATAACTTGCCGTCTGTTCGTCTAAATCGATTCTCCCATAGTGCACACCACAATGACCGTTAGCATCTGCCGAAAAAGTAAAGTGAACTTGATTGTCTACAGTAAATGCATTTTGAACCCAAGAAGAACCGGTTGTGATTGAATCAATGAAGGTACTATTCGGATCTTTAATGTATCCTCTGGCACAGGCGGTGAAGGTGGGAATTGGGTAAGAATTTGTTGTGACTGTTGCAGAAGGGTCATTCATTTTTCCTGTTATGTTAAACATGTAAACTAATGAATCCATACCTGGATTGAGCATTGCAAAACGCATATTCTCAGCACCCGTTGCTTTTAATTGTCCATCAGGAGCAGGACTTAAGGTAATAAATCTAGTCGCGTCAAAACCGGACCAAACTTTATTTTGAAGGGTAGAACCTGCATAAGCAGATGCCAAATCAATTTGCTGAATGTAAGTCCCTAAATATGAAAAAGCAGGAGAGCCTTGAAATAGATTAGCATTTAAAAAAAGCTCGTGCTCATTAATTCCAATGGAAGGAAAGTCGGTCCAACCGCCGTTTTGGATTGGGTTGCCCGTGAGGTTATAAATATTCCAACCTTGCAAAGGATCGTTCGTTTTGGAAAACGCGATTACAATACTACTTCGTAAGGTATCTGCTGGAGCATGTAAAATGCAAGTAATAAATCGATCGTGATACGGATCATATAGTACGCGCGGGTCATATTTTCCTCTGGTCAAGGTGGAGTCATCAATAAAATCGTTCCAACGAGTGTAGCCCAATAATTGAGAACCATTGGCAGCATAGACCTCGATGTTTTGATTGATAACACTAACGATGATACCATCATTGCTTATGGCAATATCGTTATCCGAAGGTGTAAATGAATTTAGATCATTCCCTCTAAAACTGTTGCCAATTACGGGAGAAGCCCCCAAGGTTTTATTGCTTTGGGTAGCAGAAGGTTGAATCGTTTTTTGTTTTACTAAGTTTTTATCTTTTATAGCCTGCACATTTCCAAAGGAATGTGGTTTACTAATGCTAGTTCGCAAGGCGGTGTTCCAAGCAGTATTCTTGAGTGCATTCGGAAATTGGACTACTTTTTGCAAAGGAGTAGATTGTATTTTAGAGGATACTATTTGCGCATGCGTACTTGCGAAAGTAAATAGATAAACAGTGAGTAGTAAAACTATACGTTTCATAAAAATCATTTTGAGTGAAGTTAAGAAATTATAAGAAAATATTAGTGATTGCTTTGTCATTCCTTTCTCTATTTTAAAACAGCTACTTCTTTGATTCCTTGGTGCGCTCCTTAAAAAATATCATAAGAAAACAAACAATCCATATTAATCATTCAATATTCTTATACATCTTTGCACCCTTATGCAATTATCAGAGCAAGAACAAATTAGAAGAGAAAAGCTAAGTAGTTTGAGAGAATTAGGGATTGACCCGTACCCGGCACCTTTATACCCCGTGAATACTAATTCTAAAACAATTTTAGAAAATTACAAAGGAGAAGAAAATGCTGATGACTTTAAAGAAGTTTGCGTGGCAGGAAGAATTATGAGTGTACGTGATATGGGTAAGGCTAATTTTGCTGTTCTCCAAGATGGAGAAGGTAAGATTCAGATGTATATCCGCAGAGATGATATTTGCCCGGGTGAGGATAAAACTTTATATAATCAGGTTTGGAAAAAGCTGTTGGATATTGGTGACTTTATTGGGATCAAGGGTTTTGTGTTTACCACTAAAATGGGAGAGACCACGATACAGGCTACTGAGTTTACACTATTGAGTAAAAGCTTAAAACCTTTGCCGATCGTAAAAGAAAAGGATGGCGAAGTATATGATGAAGTAACGGATCCAGAATTTAGATATCGTCAGCGCTATGCTGATTTAGTCGTCAACCCGGGTGTGAAAGAAACTTTTATCAAGCGGACTAAAATAGTAAATAGTATACGTGAATTTTTAAATGAGCGCGGTGCTTTAGAAGTGGATACGCCGGTATTGCAAAGTATACCGGGCGGAGCAGCTGCACGCCCGTTTACTACGCATCATAATGCATTGGATATGCCTTTGTATTTGCGCATTGCGAATGAGCTTTATTTAAAAAGATTGATTGTTGGCGGTTTTGAATGGGTATATGAGTTTAGCAGAAATTTCCGTAACGAAGGGATGGACCGCACGCACAATCCTGAGTTTACGGTCTTGGAATTTTATACGGCTTACAAAGATTACTACTGGATGATGGAACAAACAGAAATGTTGCTCGAGAAAGTAGCCATGGATAGTAATGGTAAAACAAAATTACCCATCGGAGAAAATGAAGTAGAGTTTAAAGCACCCTATAAAAGAATAAGTATTTACGAAGCGATAGAAGAACATACGGGGATTGATATTTCTGCAATGGACGAGAAAGAGATATTTGACGTTTGTAAAAAACTAAATATTCAAGTAGATGATACCATGGGGCGTGGTAAATTAATAGACGAACTTTTCGGTGAAAAATGTGAGGCGAGTTATATCCAACCCACCTTCATAATTGATTATCCGGTTGACATGAGTCCGTTGACAAAAAAGCACCGCAGTAAAGAAGGTTTGGTAGAGCGTTTTGAGCTTATCGTAAACGGAAAAGAATTGGCCAATGCCTATACCGAGTTAAATGATCCAATAGATCAGCGTGAGCGATTTGAAGATCAAGCCAAGCTTATGGAGCGAGGAGATGACGAGGCCATGTTTATTGATCAAGATTTTTTACGTGCTTTAGAATATGGTATGCCGCCAACATCAGGAATTGGTTTTGGTATAGATCGAATGTGTATGTTTATGACGAACAATGCATCTATACAAGATGTACTATTCTTCCCGCAAATGCGCCCAGAAAAAATACAAGAAGCAAGCCCTGCTAATAATTTAGAAGGTGATGAGAAAGTGGTTTATGAATTGCTTTCTGCTGAAGCTAGTGAATTATTAGCCATTAAAGAAAAAGCAGGACTCAGCAATTCTAAGTGGGATAAAGCTGTAAAAGGTCTGAAAGCTGCTGAACTAGTGAAGGTTTGGAAGGATGGCGAGGTTTTGAAGATTCATATCGTTTAAGTGAGAGTTCTTTTTATACTTTTTTTGGCTTTCTTTTTGGCGGGTTGCTTTCCCGTTAGACATTGTGCACATTGTAATTTTTCTAATGGTACCATATTAGACGCAAAGACCAAGTTCTCAATTAAACTTCCTCATTGGCAGGACTCAATTTTAGTGTTTAAGAATGCGGTTTCTAATAGAACAGATACTTTTTTAGTTGTAAAGAAAAAACTAAAAGAAGTAGATAAGTCAAGTTTCCAAATTGAAAATTCTTCAAAAGATTATTTAGACTTAAGTTTGAGCTTGTTAAGAAAGAAGGATAAGGAGTTATTCCGTTTGTATTGGGGGCAGTATACTTGTAAAGATCAAGAATTGAAATTGTACCTCTCTGTTCTTGATTTTTGGGATTGGGTAACTTTGATAAATAATATTTCTGCCACAGATCATACCGTGAACCGTAAATTTGAATCGTTAGTTGTGAATGGCAAAAGATTATTCCAACGTTTGGGTTTTTGCGCCAAATGAAAAAGGGTTTCCGAACGCGGGCAAAAAAGATATACAGCAAATATACTGGCATAGTAAATTAGGTTTGCTTAAGTATGTATCTCAAAAGACTGGTGATTGGGAGCGAGTCTTTAGTAAACAGTAATACTAATAGTATAAAATAAGCAGCCAATTTTTTAGCAAAAAGAACGTCTCAGTATAACATTTTTTACTAGTTCAAGAATGAGTTGCTAGACTAGCTTTGGCTCTTGTGCGTTCATTTCCAAATCATTCTACATTACGCCTTCGTGCTTGTCACTCATTTTAAACCGCATAACCATAGCAACAGATTGTGCACGCTGTTTGGCAAGTTCGGCTGTTCTTCCTAGGTATAATTAATCAACCGTTTCTTTAAATAGGCCCATCCAAGTATCAAAGTGTTTTTTTTCTAACGAAGATTTTTCGCATAAGTCTTTATGTGATTTAAGTGCATTGCTGGCATAGCTAGCCGTGTGAAGTAGGGTAGATTCCTAGAATTCGTACATCAGAGGCATATACTTATCACGATCTAGTTGGGCAATATCTGTAAAAAAATAATCGATAGCGTCAATTTTTTTAAAACTTTTACAGAGAAGGTGTCTACCAATTGGATAGTATCTTTTCTGTCTTCAATATCTTTCACTAAGAGCGAAGTTAAAACTAAATTTGCCTCGCCCATGGCTAAACAAAAAACATATCATGAAGAGGTAGAATATTATTATCAATCTTCACAGAAGGATTATGAGATTATTTGGGGAGCCAAGAAACATGGTTCATTTCATTATGGATTTTGGGAGAAAGGGATTCGCTCCCACAATGATGCGATTAATAATACAACCGAAAAGATAGCATCTTATGGAAAACTGCAGGCAGGAATGCGGGTGGCCGATTTAGGCTGTGGTATTGGAGGTCCGGCCATGTATTTAGCTCAGAAATATGGCATTTATGTAGACGGGGTTTCAATAACTCGTAAACAGATTGCTCAGGCAAATAAAGATGCCAAGGATAGAGGGCTTGGTGAACAGGCAAAATTCTATGCCGAAGATTATTGCAATACTAGTTTGCAAAGTGGCCAATACGAAGTAGTGTACGGAATTGAAAGTTTTTGTCATGCGCAGGATAAGCTAGAGGTTCTAAAGGAATCAGCAAGGCTGTTGAAGCCAAGAGGAAAATTAGTTGTGCTCGATTTTTTTTGGAAAGGAACAGAGAAAAATGAGAAGGATAAATTAGCCATGAAAAACTGGGCGAAAAGCTGGGCTGTGTCAGACTTTGCTTATGAAAAAAAGTTTGAAGAAAAGCTAAAACAAGCAGGCTTTCAGAATATTCAAAAGCATGTAGTGACTAAAAACGTTGCCCCTAGTATTAAACGATTATATTATATTTTTATTCCTTCAGTTGCAATTGATTGGGTTTTACGATTCATTGGTAAGCGCAAAGGCAAACATGAAAATATGTGGAGTGCGTACTACCAATATCAATGTTGGAAACGTGGTCTTTGGGATTATGTTATTTTTACTGCAGAAAAAACTACTTAAACATTTCGATAAAATCAGTAATTTCTTTGTGTGTCGCTACTGGCTCAGAAAGCTGTGGGTTATGATCACTTTTGGGCATAATCACTAATTTTTTCCAGCTAGAACTTACACGATTCATAACATCCTCACCCAAGCCTTGTGGTACGATAAAATCATATTTCCCATAGATATTCAATACAGGTAAGCTTACTTTTGAAAGTGGTGTGCTCATTTCATTATCCAAAGCTAGTTGATTAAAATCTTGTGTATTGGTAACTATTAAATTGGTTATAAAGGCGGTGAATGCCCATGGCTGATATTGACCAAGAATTATTTTACCAATGTTCATTTGAAAACCTTCGTTCGTGGAATCACTCATTAAATTCATAGCGTCAAAACCACATGAGTTTATGTTATTTGATCTTTTTGAGCTTCCGTTCGGGGGATTGTTTTCTAACCAATCCATCATACTTTGCCACTCTTCTTTATTATTATTTTGGGCTATTTGCCTGATTCCTACTTCTTTTATTTTTTCACCGACTAAGGTGTCGCCTAAAAGATAATTGTGAGCACCGTCTAAATTAATCCAACCTTTAAAATTAGATTGATAATCATCAGTAGTTAAATAGGCTGCACTTACAAATCCTCCCCAAGAATGGCCCAATAAAAACAAACTTATATCATCGCCAAAGCGATGTTTAAGAGTCAACACAATATTTTGTACGGCTGTGGTAAATGTTTTTACAGTGCCATCAGAGGTTGGGTTACCCTGAGAAAATCCAGCATAGGGCTGGTCAAAAAATACTGCAGCGTAGTTCGGTTGTAGGAATTCAATACTTTGTTCGGTGTCGTGTTCCCAAATGCCCGGATCGCCAGGACCGCCATGAACGTAGACTACAAATACTTTAGAAGCGCTATTGCCCTTTACTCGAACCGGGAGCGTTTGTTTGCTGGCCTTTACAAAGAAAATTTCATCTGTGTTCTCAGACAAGGGTAGCTGATCTTTTTGACAAGAAAAGAAAAGAACGATAGATAAAAATAGACCTACTTTTTTCATTGTTTTCTTAAAAATTTATTGACGTTAAGACCCACTACCATTCGCGAATAATAAAGGTTATTAAAAGGAGCAAAGTTCATCAGGCCGAAGTATGAATAAAAGCGATAGGTCTCAGAGGTAAACTGAATGTGCTTACCAAATCCGAAACGATACGAAATGGATGCGTAAAAATCGCCTTGTAAATACTTTCGTTGGACAATACCATTTTCTACTACAAAAGTAGGGTTAGTAAAAAAAGTGCGGGAAACGCCCACATCGGCTTGTGAGATGAAAAACCTATTTTTTTTCAACGAACGCTGCCAAGTGCGGCCTGCTGAAAGGATTACATTGTGGTGAAAATTTTTGTGATAATAATATCGAGCGAATGCTTCCCAACGCCTTACTTTTTGAAGCATTTTTACTTTTCCTTTTTTTGATTTTGTTTTGATGAAATATTTATCGGCTATTGAGTAATTTAGTTCGACGCCTGGGTGCTTTAGCAATCCCATTATTCCAACGCCTAAATAATTATTCTGATACTCGGTTTTCCAATCAACATCTTTTACAGCTACTGTGTCTTGTGAAAATGTACCCTTATTCATCTGCATAAAAGTACTATTTTGAGCTAAGCAAAGAAAGTTAGCGCACAGAGATAAAATTGAGAATAGACAGGCTATGAAAACTTTTTTCAAACTCTAACGAAGTTCGTCAATTTTTCTTGCTAAATCAAAATCCTTGTCTGTAATTCCGTCAGCGTCATGCGTGTGTAAGCGTATAGTCACTTTGTTGTAAACATTGAATAATTCAGGGTGGTGATTTGCTTCTTCAGCACGTTCGCCAATTTGATTTATAAAGGATAACGCCTCTTTAAAATCGGCAAGCTCGTATTTTTTTTCGATAGCTTGTTCTTTTAGCGACCAGCCTGATAGATTTTCTAAACGGTTGAGAACCTCTGTTTGTACCTTCCTGAAATTACTTGACAGTTTTTAGGGTTATTCCTGATTTATATTACTGTCTATTTTTTTATTCCTGTTGTAAGATTACAACTTATTTTTTATTCCTGTTTTTGCCTGTCACTTTTA
>Ga0209185_1000150_pt1 | contig 107923 bp, 97 predicted proteins | sample SidtaG_2_FD_187425 | JGI IMG/M metagenome (GOLD analysis project Ga0209185, IMG submission 187425) | Marine algal microbial communities from Sidmouth, United Kingdom - Sidmouth_Asex2 metaG (SPAdes) (version 2) | ecosystem: Host-associated > Algae > Red algae > Unclassified | place: Sidmouth... | reverse complement strand
TTGATCTTACTTTTTTTATTGCCTTTCCATTACGCTTGTTCTGCTTACCCAGCGTTTTCTCTTCTGACATGAAAGATTCCATCTCTCCTTCCAATACTGTATTCACCATCTTTTGCAGTATCTCGCTAAATGGACTACCTTCTCCTAATACTGGCTTCTTACTGTATAGGTGTTCCTTTAGACGACCATACAATTCTGGCTCCTTAATAATCTGGTCTTTTTTTCTTTTCATTACTTAAAGTTAATAAGACACAGTTATTTGAACAGTCTCGTCCGTGAAAGTTAATATGATTATTAAATTTATTTCGGACCATTTTTTATTGTCAGGATTGAGCTTTTTATCATTTTCATTACTTCAATTGATAAGCTACTAATTTCGTCAAACTGAATTTCCGATATATACATAGTGTCTCTTAATAATTCTATCCAGTAGATTGTTTCACCGACCTCTTTTTGAGCAATTTTAAGTTTATGTATAAAGTCTGCCTTACTTTCAGCATTATTTGCTTCTCGAACCATAGCCCCAGGATTTGTACCACTTCTTAAAATTTGCTTACTCAGAATAAATTCCTTTTATTCAATGGTTAAGTATTTATAAAGCGCAACCACTTTAATAGCTAATTTATATGATTTTTTCTTTAGTGGTCCATCTTTATTCATCTAAGAAAATATTATTCGAAATACTATATAAACAATTGGGATTTGTCAACTAATAACTAATAACTAATAACAAATCACTCATCACTAATAACTCTTCACTCTTCACTAATAACTCTTCACTCTTCACTCAACCTAAGCGACGTCCTCATACCCTGCCACAATAGGATCAGAATCTATATCAGATTCTCTAACCTCTGTACCATGAAAATGTGTCCCATGCTCAAACCATGATTTAGGGGCAGGTGCTCCCCACAGCGTTTGTCGACGGGGGTCCTTAAGATCCCAAGCCAATGGTTCCCAATCAGGATCGACAGTCAGGTAGTCACTTGTAAATGGCTCCAGTCTATGTCCGTCTGGATCTAAGATATAAAGGAAGAAAGCATTAGAGATACCATGTCTACCAGGTCCTCTTTCGATATTTTCTACATAGCCTTCTGATGCCATGACATCGAGTAGGTGTATGATATTATTGATACTGGCTGTCCAGATGCCAGTGTGGTGTAGGCGTGGGCCTTTGCCGTTAGTCATCGCCATGTCATGGACATTTCCTTTTCGATGTGTCCAGGCTGCCCACATATCTCCATTGTCAGTGAGTGTATATTCTGTTAGCCTAAATCCTAACTGGCTGACGAAAAATTCATATGTATTCTGGCAGTTAGGTGTAAAGCAATTGATATGATCAAATCGGAGTGGTGACAATCCTTTGTACTTAGAAAATTCTCTCATTAGAGTCGGTACTCGCGTCTGCCGAGCATGGAATTCTAATGGCATACCGAGCGGAGTACGTACAGCCAATGTTCTCTCTTCTGCATGCTTGTCTACCCATGCTGTCGGTAGCCCCAAATTCTTAAAGTGCAACTCCAGAGCATCCAGGTCTTTATCAAATGCTACCTTAAATCCTAAAGCAAAAACTTCTGCTTTGTCGCTTTGCTTTAAGACATAGCTGTGATGGTTTTTTTCTTCGAGACATCTTAGATAGAGTGTATCTGCAGTTCTTTCTGTCTCTATCATTCCCATAATATCGACATAGAATTTGCGTGATGCATCGAGATCTTTGACTCCACATTCGACGTGACTGCATCTGATTATATTGAATGGAAGTTCGAAGTTGTTTTTTATTAAGCCCATGTTTTTTTCTTTATGTATTGAGTTATGAGTTATGAGTTATGAGTTATGAGTTATTAGTTATTAGTTATTAGTTATGAGTGACTTGTATTGAGTTATGATTTATTAGTTTTTATTGCTTTTATAAATATATTCTAATTGGGTCTTGGACCATTTTTAATTGTCAGAATAGAACTTCTTATCATTTTCATAACCTCTACTGTTAAGCTATTTATTTCAGTGTATTGATTTTCTGAAATATATGAAGTGTCCCTTAATAGTTCAATCCAATATTGTGTCTCACCGACTTCCTTTTGCGCAATCTTAAGTTTATGAATAAAGTCAGCTTTACTTTCAGCATTATTCGCTTCTCTGACCATTGCTCCCGGATTAGTACCACTTCGAAGTATTTGCTTACTAAGTATGAATTCCTTCTTTTCTACAGTTAAATATTTATACAAAGCAACTATCTTAATCGCAAGCAGATATGATTTGGTCTTAAGCGGCCCGTCCTTTTTCATGAATCTAAATATTTAATTAAAACAAAAACAGATGCCCAATGCAAATACTAATCATTCTAAACTATTAACTAATCACTAATCACTAATCACTAATCACTAATCACTAATCACTAATCACTAATCACTTCCCCAACTGAGGAATAGCATGCGTATCATAAGCAATACAAATATTCTTTGTCTCCATGTAGAAATCAAAACTATACTCACCACCATCTCTACCGATACCGCTATACTTCACACCGCCAAATGGAGCGGGTAGGTGCCTGACATTCTGCGAATTAACCCATACCATTCCAGCTTCTACATCTCTTGCCATTCTGTGTGCCCTACCAGTGTCTTTAGTCCAAATGTAGGCTGTGAGACCGTACCTTACAGAGTTAGCTATTCTGATCGCTTGCGCTTCAGTCTTAAATTTCATGATAGATAAGAATGGTCCGAAGACTTCTTCATGTCCGATTCTCATTTTTGTGGTGACGCCTTCTACAAGCGTTGGTTTGACGTAGCAGCCTTTTGCTAATTTGCCTTTTGGTGCTGTGCCTCCTGCTAATATGGTAGCACCTTCACTGGCTGCCAGTTTAGCGTAGCTTAATACTTTTTCTTGATGCGATGGGTGGATAAGCGGCCCGACTTCGGTTTTAGGATCTAATGGATTCCCAACTTTTATATTTTTGACTCTGGCAGTTAGTTTTTTGACAAACTTATCATAGACGCTTTCGTGTAAGATTAATCTCGAAGATGACGTACATCTCTCACCGTTAAGACTGTATTTCATGAATATTACAGCATCGAGTGCTCTATCTAAATTGGCATCATCAAAAACGATGACTGGGTTCTTACCACCTAACTCGAAGTGGACTCGCTTAAGCGTGTCAGCCCCTTGCCTCATGATATGTGAACCAGTGGTCGTCTCTCCTACAAATGAAATAGCCTTAATGTCATCATGCTCTGTAAGCGACTTGCCGGCTGTCTCTCCCATGCCATGTACGGTGTTCCACACACCGGCGGGTAAGCCTGCCTCAGTAGCTGCCTTGCAAAGAATATCTGCCGTCACTGGGCTAAATTCTGCAGGCTTATGCACCACCGTACATCCTGCAGCAAGTGCTGGAGCAATCTTCCATGTACTTAGCATGAATGGCGCATTCCAAGGTGTAATAATTCCTACAGGTCCGATAGGTTGCTTGATAGAAAAGTTGACATGTTGGGTATCGGGTGTAGATAGTCCGTTAGGTGCATCTATTGTCTTATCTGCAAAGTATCTGAAGTTAGCGGCTCCACGTATTGCTGCTTTCTTAGTGAATCTTATCGGCTGTCCCGTATCGTAGGATTCTAATGTTGCAATTTCTTCTGCATACTTTTCTATGTTAGCTGCAATCTTATAGAGTATATTCTTTCTTTCTCTGTGATCTACATTTCTCCACTCTTTGAAGGCTTTAGTAGCTGCTTTCGCAGCTTTGTCTATATCTTTAGCACTACCAGAAGCAACTTCAGCTATGAGTTCTCCATTCACAGGAGAATGCGTCTGAAAAGTTTTCTTAGAAGAAGAATCTACTTCTTTACCATTTATAATATTCTTTATTCCAGAACGCTTAAGCTTTTTCAACTCCTTCTGTAGTACTTTCTCGTTTTTAGCTAACATCTTATTTTTTTGACTTTATTATTTAAATCCTCGTACACACCTATCAAAGCTAATGTATACAAATCAAATCCAATTTTGTGCTTAGAATAGCAAATCATGAATCGTAAATATAATAGGACTTTCACAATAAAAATTGTACTTATGTGCTAATAATCATGTATAAAAAAGCGAATAAGGAATCGGCATCTTCAGAGAAGCATAAACTTATAGAACCATACTTCCTGATCAGACCTCTTAAGTCTTATATCGATAGACATAAGTTGGATGAGAAACCTCACCGTCATGAGTGGCAAGAGATACTCTATGTCATTAAAGGCGAAGGGAAACAAAATATAGATAATGAGACAATTGAGTTGCGAGAAAATCACTTTTATCTTATTGCCCAAGGCCAAGTACATGATTTTATAATCGGAAGAAACTTAGAAGGATACCTCATCAGATTTAGTAATGAAATATTACCTACAGTTTCTGGAAGCGGCATTAGTTCTAATATTTCTATGCTCTTCAGTAATTTATGGAATATTAATTCTATTGAGATATCTACAGAAGATACGATACAGTATTATAGGCTTCTGCAAGCTATGGAACATGAATATTTACATACTAGCAGATTCAATGAAATAAGTGAAACCTTAAGATATATCTTTCTTTCTCTGATGATTAAGTTAATCGGAGAGATACAGAGTCAGATCAGAATCAATACTCCTGATAACGACAATGATAAGCGACTGCTGATGTCATATTTGATTCTTGTTAATGACAATTACTCTGAGAAGCATGACTTAGATTTCTACATTAGTAAGTTGGATATAGATCTCCGAAAGTTAAGACGATTGACAAAAAAGTATACTGGGCAATCTCCCAAAAAATTACTTGTGAATAGGTCTATGGATGAAGCTAAGCGAATGCTACAATATAGTGGTATGAGTCTGAAAGAAATTAGTTCCCAATTAGGATATTCTGATCCCAGTTACTTTTCAAAACATTTCAAACTACAATATAAGCTCTCACCTAAACAATATAGAGCTAGCTTTATTTAAATTTACATCGCTTAATTGCACTTGGACAAAATATACTATATATGTTATCACAAGATCAAATAACTAAAGAGGCACAAAGATTACATTCAGCAGAGAAGAATATACAACAAGTCGAGGCGACTACGATAGCTCATCCTGACATGGATGTCGATGACGCTTATAAAATACAATCTGCTTGGATAGATATTAAGAAATCTGAGGGAAGAAAAGTCGTGGGTCATAAGATAGGATTGACCTCTAAGACGATGCAGAAAGTCATGAGCATAGATGAGCCAGATTTCGGAGCATTGTTAGATGATATGGTATTCGAGGAAGGGACAGAGATAGAAGCTGCTCGTTTTCTCGACCCGAAGATTGAGGTAGAGTTAGCATTTATATTAAAAGATAGAATCGAAGGGGAACATGTGACGATATTAGATGTCTTAAATGCAACAGACTATGTCGTGCCAGCATTAGAGCTAATAGCAGCCCGATCATATAGAGTCCATCCCGAGACAGGGTATAAGCGTACCGTTAGAGATACCATCTCTGATAATGCTGCTAATGCTGGTATTATATTAGGAGGCTTACCGATGAGACCGGATGCTATAGATCTCCGATGGGTTGCGGCGATGATGTACCGCAATGGAGTTATAGAAGAGAGTGGTGTATCTGGTGCTGTGCTTAATCATCCTGCTAAGGGAATCGCTTGGTTAGCTAAGAAATATGCCACACATGGCATTCCATTAGAGCCAGGTCAGATTATTTTAGCTGGGAGCTTTACAAGACCAGTGGATGTACGAGCGGGAGACACATTTACAGTAGATTACGATGTGATGGGTTCGATTTCTATTTATTTTAAATAATATCCAAAGATGTCAATAACTAATAAATTCAAAGCCGCGATACACTCTGGGAAAAAACAATACGGTATCTGGAATGGGATACCACATTCTTATGCCGCGGAGATACTTGCAGGTGCAGGCTTTGATTGGGTGCTGATAGATGCAGAGCATGGTCCATTTGATATTAATCAGATAGTCATACAATTGCAAGCCATGTCGAGGTATGATACGACACCGATATTGAGAATTCCATCTGCGAATCATGTGTATATGAAAACGCTTATGGATGCAGGTGTTCAGTCATTTATAATACCGATGATAGAAGATAAAAAGACAGCGGAGTACATTGTACAAGCGGTCAAGTATCCTCCTGAAGGCATAAGAGGCGTAGGTACTGCATTGGCAAGAGCTGCTCAGTGGAATAGAGTAGATAACTACTTCCACAAAGCCAATAATGAGATGTGTATCATTGCCCAGATAGAATCTGTAGCAGGTGTGGAGGCCCTCGATAATATTTTGCAAGTCGATGGGGTAGATGTCATATTCTTAGGTCCAGCAGATCTTGCTGCTTCGATGGGTTATATCGGTCAGCCAAGTCATCCTGATGTGGTAAGCGCAGTAGATAATTGTCTCAGTAAAATTATTGCGGCTGGCAAAAAGCCAGGAGTATTAACTTCCTCTAAGGAGCTCATTGAAGATTATTCTGCTAAGGGGGCACAGATGATAGGTGTAGGGTTAGATACAATCATATTAGCTAAAGCCACTAAGGCACTAGCTGAATTTTATAAACCTGAGTTGGCAGAGATCAAAAGTAATACGGAATATTAGAATAAAGTATAATCTTCTTGGAGTATGCTAAGATTACGATAAACTCTTTTAACGATTAAGCATTTATATAAATAATTACTCAGTTTTGACTTAACAACGATTCCAGTTATGAAGACTTTACCACCAGGCCAGAAAGAATCAGATATCTTCCCGAGGTTTGGACTTCCCCAATATGCTAATCGTTTTCCAAAAGTAATAGATAGAATAAGTTTTTCGATTGGCGGTGATATAGAGGAATTTGAAATATCTGATGAATTATCTTCTCTGCCAAGAACAACACAGGTCTCAGATTTCCATTGTGTTACGACATGGAGTAAGCTACATCTCAATTGGAGCGGTTATAGATTCAATGATTTTTACCAAAATTTTATATCACCTAAATTAACTGATAAAATAACTTTTGTTGTTCTCAAGGCGCAGGATGGATATAAGACAAGTCTCCCACTGACGGATTTATTAAATCAAAATGTCTTGCTTGCCGACCAATTAGATAATCAGTCACTAACCATAGAGCATGGAGCACCGATCAGGATTGTTGCTCCAGATCATTATGGTTATAAGAATCTAAAGCATATTAAGCGAATAGAATTTTATAAGGAAAAACAAACTGTGAAACAAGGCCCATTAAGTTTCATGGATCATCCCAGAGCAAGAGTCGCCCATGAGGAAAGAGCGATCATAGGTCCAGGATTTCTTTTCAGATGGTTATATAAGTTTGGAGTCAAAGGCACCATTAGAGATTTTGAAAAAGCTACTGCTGAGTATAGAAAGACATTGGGTAAGAAAGCTTAAGTACTTTCAGTACGGAAATTACCCCATATTCGGCAGTACAACCAATACAAATACCATCAAGGTTAAGAAGGTAGTGATTGGGATCCAAAAAACCTTTAGTACCATTCCTCCACTGAAATTCTCTTTAGTCTTTTTCACACCTATAATCTTAAATAATGCCATGAAAAGTGATACCATAAATATTACCGGCAATACCAGAAAAGTGAGGGCTACTATAGTGTCATTGCTCATAAACTATCATTCATATGTTAAGATATAGTGTAAAAAATCAGCTTATAAAGTAAAAAACCGTATGTCTATCAAACATATATATAATATTTAAGCTTATTAAGGAAGCTATACTACATTATATTGACCGATTTTGATACTTTTACAGCAAATCAAAAAAACTTTTACAATGAATAAACGATTACTTATTTGTTTCCTTGCGATTATGGGATTCGGTATATCTCTAAATGCACAAACGGAAAATAGTAAGTGGGGTGTCATGTTAAGCGGTGGTAAGATGGAATACAACGGCGACATAGGTAGTAACATGATATTCGGATCTCCTTTTCAAGGCCACATAGGAGCCAGAGTATCCAGATACCTCACGCCTTCTTTTGATCTTGTACTTGCAGGTACAAGAGGTCGTCATGGAATTGATTTGTCTCCAGATCCTGGAAAGACTAATCTTGACCAGTTCCTTTCTGATGTGACACAACTTAACTTAGGAGCACATTATAAGATTCTTAAAGGCAAGAAATTTACGCCTTTCGTATCAGCAGCATTAGGATACATTAACTATAGTGCAAAAGATAATAATGCAGGATTTGCGGATAGAGGAGAAGATGAGTCTAATCTTCATATCCCATTAGGTCTTGGAGTTAAGTATAATGTGACTGATAATTTCGGATTATTCTACCATTCACAGTATGGCCTTAATTTTGGCGATAATTATGATGGAGCATATGCTGGATCAGTTAATTTTCCTAATGCAGGTGATGGTAACGATAGTTACCTATTGCATGAGTTAGGATTAGGATTTATGTTTGGTAAGAAGGATAGAGATAAGGATGGTGTAGCTGATGACAAAGATGCTTGTCCTGATACGCCTGGTCTTAAGGAATACATGGGTTGCCCAGATACTGATGGCGACACAGTTATAGATAAAGAAGATGACTGTCCAGATGTAGCAGGTCTTGTAGAGTTCAGAGGTTGTCCTGATACAGATGGTGATGGTGTAATCGATAAGAATGATACTTGTCCAGATGTTGCGGGAGAAGAAAGATATAATGGTTGTCCTGATACAGATGGTGATGGAATTCCTGATAATGTAGATAAGTGTCCTGAAGAATCAGGTGTCAAAAAATATGATGGTTGTCCGATTCCTGATACAGATGGTGATGGATTTAATGATGACGATGATGAGTGTCCTACAGTTGCTGGTAACTTAAGAGGTTGTCCAGATGCAGATGGTGACGGTGTACAAGATAGGAATGATGATTGTCCAGATGTAGCAGGTACTGTAAAAGGTTGCCCAGATGGTGACGGTGATGGTATCGCTGACAAAGATGATAAGTGTCCTAATGAGGCAGGTGTACCTGAGATGGACGGATGTCCTAAAGTACGTAAGCCTACAAGATCAGAGATCATTAATAGATACTGTGCTCCGACTATCCAATTTAAGTCAGGAACAAGAGGTGACGAAGCTTACCAAGGTATCGTAGATGGTATTGCAAGTTGGGCTAAGAACTACCCAGAAGCATTCTTTAATGTATCAGGATACTCTGACAGCCAAGGCGCTCCTTCTGCTAACCAAGCACTCTCTAAGAGAAGAGCTAAGAAAGTATACGAAGGTCTTATCAGAGCCGGTGTACCAGCAGAAAGAATCACATACGAAGGATATGGTGCTACTAACCCGATTGCAGATAATGCAACTAAGGAAGGTAGAGAGATGAACAGAAGAGTACAGGTATGTGCAAGTACAACGAAAAGAATAATAGAAACAACTAATACGAAGAGATAATCCTCTAAGTAATAGTTCTGATACTATATAAAGCCTCGACAATCCCGATTACTATTGGGATTCTGTCGGGGCTTTTTTCTTTTTGATAAGTATATATCCTATTTTAAACTTATGAAAATAGCTTGGTTGTTTTGGGAATGCACTTATACTATTTAAGATTAAGAATGTCCCGTATATTTTGTCCTAATACTCCAATTTTTTCGTTAAAAATACCTAACCTCAATTGTAGGCAGGCAGGCTCGCGTACCTGGGCCGCCCACGGCGGTAGCTGAGGCTATCATTCCGCCCACCCACTATCGTGGTTCACTTTTTTCGAGTATTATTATACTCGATTCGTCTGCAACGAAATCATTCGCTCATGCCTTGAACTTAAAAAATTAATTTCAAAATCTAATGGGACATCTTCAACCTTAAATAGTATCAAAGGAGGGTTTGTCGAATATCAAAATATCGAAAGTTCTATCATTTTCAGTATGATTAGGATTGTTGCAATGCTATCTATCATATTTGTTTTCTTAGTATATGTTGTAAATGTCATTAGGAGTTTGTCAAAAAGTAAAGAAGATGAATCACTTTTAGATACTTTATTATATTTGATTAGATTATTATATTGAGAATTTTCACTTATCTCTATTCAGCACAAGAATTTGGCTAAGCCCTTGCTTTCCACTATTTTGAGAATCTAAAATCAAGATAGCCATGAATAAACTACTTACTCTCAGCCTCGTTTTCATTCTTTCATTTGGCTGCAGCCAAAATCTTCTAGCTCAGAAGAAAAAGAAAAAAAACAAGGATAAAAAAGAAACCACAGACAAAGACCTACTAGATGAACTTAGTATCTCAGCCTTAAAATTTAGATGTGTCGGTCCTGCTAATACTTCAGGTAGAATATCTGACTTCGCAGTCAATCCTAATAATCCATATGAATATTATGTAGCCACCTCATCTGGAGGAGTATGGAAGACGATCAACAATGGGACGACGTATGAGCCGATCTTTGATAGCCAAGGATCTTATTCTATCGGATGTATAACGATGGACCCCTCTGCCGATAATGTCATCTGGGTAGGTACAGGTGAGAACAACAACCAAAGATCAGTAGCATATGGTGATGGCATATACAAGTCCGTAGATGGTGGATCGACTTGGAAGCATATGGGTCTTAAGAATTCTGAGCACATCGGAAAGATCATCGTACACCCAGATAATTCTGATGTTGTGTGGGTGGCTGCAATCGGTCCATTATGGTCGAGTGGAGGTGATAGAGGTCTGTACAAGACCACTGATGGAGGTAAGACATGGAACAAAACCTTGGAGATAGATAAGCATACAGGAGTCACAGACTTGGTCATCGACCCACGGAATCCTGATGTATTATATGCTGCTTCTTTTCAGAGAGCCAGACATGTATTCACCTATCTCGGTGGAGGTCCTGGATCTTCTATCTACAAGTCAGTGGATGGCGGAGAGACATGGGTCGAGTCTAATGGGGGATTGCCAAAGGTAGATCTCGGACGTATCGGATTAGCTGTATCTGCGGATCCAGATATTATATATGCCATCGTAGAGGCAGCCGAAGGAAAGAGTGGATTCTATAAGACAGATAATACAGGGACGACATGGAAGAAGCAAGGAAGTCATGTAACCAGTGGTAATTACTACCAAGAGATCGTAACGGATCCAGTAGATGCGGATGTCATATACTCTATGGATACATGGCTAAGTGCCAGTCATAATGGAGGGAAATTATTTAAGAGAGTAGGGGAGAATACTAAGCATGTGGACAACCATTGTATGCGGATCAATCCTCACAATACAGATCACTGGTTAGTCGGATGTGATGGAGGTATCTATGAGACATATGATGCCGCTAAGACTTGGGTGTTCAAAGCGAACCTTCCGATCACACAGTTCTATAAAGTCGCTGTAGATAATGATGAGCCTTTCTATAATATTTACGGTGGGACACAAGATAATTTCAGTATGGGTGGTCCATCGAGGACGCAGACAGCTCATGGGATTGTTAATTCTGATTGGTACATCACACATGGTGGGGATGGTTTTGAGTCGCAAGTAGATCCTGATAATCCAGATATCGTATATGCACAATCGCAGTATGGTGTTCTCGTAAGATACGATAGAAAGAGTGGAGAAGAAGTCGGCATACAACCCAAGGAGCGCAAAGGTGAAGATGGCTACAGATGGAACTGGGATGCACCACTACAAGTCAGTCATCATGAGAGCGGTAGATTATATTTTGCAGCTAATAAGATATTCCGATCGGATGATTATGGTAACAGCTGGGAAGTCATCAGCGAAGATCTCACAAGACAACTTAATCGGAATGAGCTTAAGATCATGGATCGAGTGTGGAGCATCGACGCAGTCGCTAAGAATAGATCGACCTCTCCATATGGGACATTAGTTGCATTCTCGGAGTCTCCGATAGATCCAGATTTGATCGTCACAGGAAGTGATGATGGACTGATACACATCAGCTCTGATGGTGGAGCTAATTGGCGCAAGATAGATAACATCACTGGTGTACCGAAGCAGAGTTATGTGAATAGCCTCTACTGCTCCCAGCATGACCCATCGGTTATATACGCAGCATTTAATCATCATAAGTATGGAGACTTTAAGCCATATATCTATAAGAGTAATGACAAAGGTGCCACATGGAATAAGATAAGTAATAATCTCCCAGAGAGAGGCAGTGTCTACAGTATAGAGGAAGATCATGTCGATAGTGACCTGATATTCTGTGGGACGGAGTTTGGTGTATTTTTTAGTTCGACAGGAGGTAAGAGATGGAAGCAGCTGAAGGACGGAGTACCGACAGTAGGTATCAGAGATATAGCGATCCAGCGTCGTGAGAATGATCTGGTATTAGGTACATTCGGTAGAGGATTCTATGTGATGGATGATTACTCAGTTCTACGTAATGTCGCTAACGGCAAGATAGAAGGTGATGCCAATATATACGCTATACGTGATGCATATATCTATGAGGAAAGTAAGCCCTTAGGGTTAGATGGTAAGTCATTCCAAGGAGATGCTTTCTATTCTGCTGAGAACCTCGGTCCAGTAGCTATGATAGACTACTACTATAATGATAGCTACAAGTCTAAGAAGGATGCCAGAAAGAAAAAAGAAAAGGAAGATGCTAAGGCATCGAAAGGCAATGCCTACCCTAGCTATGATGAGCTACTCGCAGAATCTGAAGAGACGGCTCCAAAGTTGGTTTTTATAATAGAAGATAGCAATAATAAAGTCGTTAGAAAAATCTACAAGAAGCCATCCAAGGGTATCCAAAGACTGAAGTGGGATCTAAGATTCGCCTCTAAAGATCCCATTAATCTTAATAAATCGTCATTCTATAATCCATTTGCTGGATCATCCAGTGGAACTTTGGTTGCACCAGGCACCTATACAGTAAGTCTTTCTATGCTCGATAGTGATGGCTTACGGGAATTAGTGGGGCCGGTATCATTTGACGTAAAGGCATTAGATAATGCAGTGATGCCTGCCGATGATAGAATGGCTAAGGTAGAATTCCAAAGAGAGGTCACAGAACTATCTCGTCGAATCGATGGCGCTGGCAAAGTCATATCAGAAGTCAGCAACAAAATGAAACATATCAAAGAAGCCATCAAGATGCTGGAAGGTCCAGCAGACGATATCATTACTGATTACTATGCCATAGATACTAAGCTAAAAGATATAAGAAAAGCACTATACGGAGATAATCTAAAAACAAAATTAGACATAGATCAGCCACCGTCTCCATCTTCCAGAGTAGGATGGATCACATATGAGCAAAAGAATAGTACCTCGGCACCTACAGAGACGCATAAGATGAGTCTTGCCATTGCAAAGGAAGAATTCGAGCCGATACTGGAAAAAGTCAGACAACTGGCTAAGGTGGATATCGAAAAGATAGAACAGAAGTTGGAAGATCTGGATGCGCCCTATACGCCAGGGAGGGGGGTTAAGATGATTGATTAGAAAGTAGAATGTAAATGTTATTGGCTTATTTAATGAAAAGTAACACCTTCTTTGGTGAAAAGGTGGGTGTATAGGTTAGTTGTCAGTAATTAAAAAAAATGGACTATTTAACAATACTTGCTAAAAAACAATTCAAATACCTTTTCATAATGAAGAGGTAAACTTTCAAAAACATATTGAAAGAAGGTCTTCTACATTTCTGAAAGAAATACAAAAAATAGATCAAGGATCTATCGTTCCTAAATTGAAAAAAGCTATCCCACGAATTGAAAAATTAACTAAAGCAATTCTCGAAGCGAACGAATTGTACAATCAAGGAAGAATAAGTGATGCATACGTAGTATTTCGAAAAGAACTAAACAAATTAAAAAAACTATTACTTTACGATAGAATGACTGGCCTTCAATCTAAAAAAATGGATGAAAAAGCTCATCGAGGAAGGCCTTAATCATATCATTAACGCAATTTATAGCATGAGAACCCTATATGTGTACCTGGCTGGAATAAATTTTAATTCTCTAACTTTATCCACATGAGCTTATGTGGTGAATCTCAGTATGTTAAGTGACTTTAGAAACAGGCTCAAGCGATCACCACGATCAGTCACCCTACGGGATGACCGACGGGTATCACTGATCAGTTATGGGTAACCAGTAAAATAAAAATAAATGTCTTGGAAAATTAGCTTTCATATAATTGGTGATAATATTAGTCCTAAAAAAGTAAACTTCAAATTCAATGAAGAAAATGAAGCAGACGAAATAGCCAAAAAAGGAAGATATAGGGGTAGTAAGTTTGGTTATGGCTCATCTACTTACATTGTTCCTGAAGAAATTAAAAGAAAAAATAAGTTTGAACATTTAGCGGATATATTTGTGCCTATGGTAAACGAATTAAAAATAGCAGGAGCCGAAAGTTGGCACATAGATATCGCCAAATTATACTTCAATCAAAGTAAAGAAGAATTAGGAGTTGATGAATTAATGCAAATTACAAGATTAAATTGTCCACTAACTTATTCAGCATATAGTGTATCTGATCAAGAAGAAAGGAAGGGGTTTGAAATCACATAATATACCAATGTAATCAATGTATTGAAATGCAGAAGTTTCTCAAAGTGAGTTTAGAAAAACAGATGCAAAGATGAAACAATAGAACTTATACGAAATGAATAAAAAGGTATACCCATAACGAGCGACGTTGACGATCATACTGGCAAATGCCAGTACGGCGCAAGTCGCCGATCCGTTATCTGTCACAAAGAGTAAAATAATCAATGGCCAAGCTAAAAAACTTCAAAGGATTTTCAGATAAGTTTAAGGAGAAACTTAATCTCACCCAAACACAAGTTTCACAAATAGAAGAAACAGAATACAATTTCCATAAAAATTACCAATGGAATAAAATTTCTGAGGATAAACAAAGTAGAAGTACTTATTTGAATGATATCTTAAAGAACCTAAACAAAGAACAACTTGAAATTTATAAAACATTTGTAGAGGCTCAGAAAGTTAAGAAGGAAAAAAGAATAAAAGAGAAATTTGATAAGACTCTCGAAGTTCAATCTATAAGATTAAAAGCCTTAAACCTGACTATTGACCAGTTAGAAACTTATGTGAAGAAAAAACTCAACTTCAATGAACTTAGGCTTCAAAAAATGAAGCAAGCTAAGACACAAGCAGAAATGGAATTAGACCTCCTTCACGAGAAGGTATATGAAGAAGAAATATTTCCAATTTTTAATGCCATTCAGTTAGAGAAATATAAAGAGCTAAAGAAAACAGAAGAGATTAAGAGAGAAGAAGAAGGAAAAAAATGGAGGGCAAAGCATGAAAAAGAAATGTTCAAGCACAGATATAACATTGATTTAGATGAGGAACAAGCCAAAGAACTATTTTCAAAAGATTTCAATCATCCACTTAAAGACTCTGAAGGTCAATATTTTTCAGAATTTGAAATGAAAGAGAAAGAACGTAATTGGTATGAGAAACATCTAACAAAGGAACAATTTAAAGTCTATCAGCCCTTTTATGAAGAACAAACAAAATACACAATTGAATCTATTAAAAAATCGAATGATGAACACGCTAAGATTCAATTACAAAGAACTAAGAGCTATTTCCAATACTATTTAGAAAATGTTCTACCTCATGTTATAGAAGCCAGGAAAAGAATTGAAACTAAATTGACAAACAAGCAAAAGAAACAAATCGAAGAAATTCGTCACTACTATTTTAATCAACAAAATATTAATAGAGATAAGTATATTAAGCAACACCAACGTCATTATAAAGAGTTCAAGCCAAATGCATTGAGCGAATTTCGATTAAGGCAAAATATCGAAAAGATAAATTTCAACACTTGTTACTTGTATGGATATAGACCAACAAAAGAACTAATGAATAGTAAATTGCAATTAATTGTAGATGAAGAAAATAAAAAACTGAAAAAAGTATATTCAGAGCTCAAAGAATTTCAAATTGAGAATTATGAATCAACAGGTGGAAATTATGGAGCAGGATGGGTTATAAAGATTCCAGTTAAAGAAGGTGAAGAACATTTAGAGAAAATAGGAATTTTACTTTTGTATCCGAACTTAAAAAAGAACTTAGAATAAATTATCTTGCGAAAAATATCTTCATACTTCCCACAAAGAAATAATAACACATGAGAAATACTAATCAACTAATATTTGTAATCTTCTTCTTCGCTTTGACAGCTATTGGTAATGCCCAATGTGAGCTAAGTGATCAGATAGAAGTCGTTAATGTTATCGATAAGAAAAGTAATAAACTTGAACTCAGTAAAGATTATCTACACGGGATAGAGAATGGTAAGCTTGAAATTAAAGCATCAGTCAATGGTAATAAAAATACTAACGATGGACTTGATTCTATTCTATTAACAATAATTCCTGAAGAGGAATTCCGTAGCGATCTATATAAAGTATTTGAAGTCAATTTTGTTATTACTCCCGAGTCAGAGGTAAGGAATCTATTCCTAACGAGTGAAATCCTTTGGTTCTCAGTTAATAGCAAGGGATCTACGATGTATGAGGAAATTGCAGAGCAAGACCCGATGGAAGCAGAGATGACTAAATCAATGTTTGCTTATATTGAATTAGAAAAAATCAACGAAATTAAGTCATTAATAAAAGCTCAAAAGTGGTTACCAGGTCAGTGTAATGGAAGCCCTGTCAGTACCTTAATGACCATTACACTTAATGACATGACTTTTTAAATAAAATTGTAAGTTCAAAACAATTATTCCTCCATTCTTCTCAGCTTGCCGCTGAGGTGTAATATCTTCACAACGAAAGACTATCTTAGTAGGAAAACGAATATTTGCGATATAGCGGTTATGACGGATAGCAAACTAAATTGAAACAAAAAGATCATTTTAAGAACATCATTGAACTTAACCTTGCAGTACTTTTTGTGAGCACTTCTGGGGTGTTGGGAAAATATATAGATCTGCCTGTTCCGCTGACTATCTTTCTTAGATCAGTTATTGCTGGTGCATTGCTTTTTCTATATGGAAAATCTAAGGGCTATAATTTTAAGCTTGCAAGTCAAGATCGAATAAGTTTATGGATTGGTGGTGCTTTTTTAGGAGCACATTGGATTACATATTTCTATTCTTTAAAACTATCCAATGTGGCAATAGCGATGTTGTCTTTATATACTTTTCCGGTTATGACTGCTTTACTAGAGCCCATATTACTTAAGCGTAAATTATTAAGAGTACATATTTTGTTGGGTCTTATTGTATTGTTTGGTATCTACTTAATTGCTCCGTCTACTAATATGCAAAATCAATATTTCTCTGGTATATGTTTAGGTTTGTTGTCTGCATTTTTCTATTCTTTGAGAAATATCTTGCTTAAGAGAAACGCAGAAAATTACAATCAGACTGCTATCATGTTTACGCAGTTAGCTGTTGTTTCAGTTTTGTTATTGCCTACAATCGCTTACTTAAATAATTCTGATGTTATTGATTATTTGATACCTGTAGTTTTACTTGCCGTATTGACCACAGCCATAGGGCATACTTTATTTGTAAGTAGTTTGAAGAAATTTTCGATTACTTCTGCAAGTCTGATCAGCTCGATGCAGCCCGTCTATGGTATTATATTAGCTTTTATATTCTTGAGTGAATCTCCTCGCCTTAATACCATACTGGGTGGACTGGTTATAATCTCTACAGTTATAATAGAAAGTAGAAGAATAAGTAGGGCATGATAGACGGTTAGGTTAAAGACTATTTGATCTCCAAACGTGCACCCCGTTCGGGGTAGCTTGCCGCGGAGCATCCAGCTATAATTCAAATACGGTCAATTACAGGGCTAAAGAGCATGATTAGTTTTGCTGTAAGTTTTTTTTAGCAAAGAGGTTGCGGTATTTATGAATATCCTAAGGTTGATATCTAAACAAATATCTGTACGTTAATGATATTTGATCAACATATTCAAAATACGTATATTTATATAAAATGTCACGTATGAATACCAAGTTAACCCTTTCTATTAATAAATCAATAATAGAGAAAGCAAAACGATATGCTAAGGGAAATAATCAGAGTCTATCACAAATTATTGAGTCGTACTTAGAGAAAGTTACCTCTAATAATATGGAATTAGGGGACCCTGAACTTGATTCAATTAGGGGAATAATTAAATTGCCTAAAGACTTTGACTTAAAGAAGGAGTCAAGAAAAAATAAGATAAAAAGGCATGGCTAAATTTCGATTGTTTATTGATACAAATATTACAATTGATCTTATCGCAGATAGAAAACCATTCTCAAATTCTGCCTATATACTTTTTAGAAAGGCAAAATTGAATAAATGGAAATTGTTTACTTCATCTAATTCTATTCTTACTACTTTTTACATCTTAAGAAAACAATTAAACTCTAATGATGCAAATTATGCAATCGAAACAATTTTAGCCAGACTTGAAATACAAGATTTAGTAAAGAAAGATCTGATACTCGCCTTAAAATCAAAAACTGAAGACTTAGAAGATGCCTGCCAAATTGAATGTGCAAATAAAATTGGGAGAATCAATTATATAATTACAAGGGATAAAAAAAGATTTAAAAATTCAATCATTGATATATTGAATCCTGACGAGCTATTAAGTTTGCAACCTAACTAAATTTATTATTTATCTAAAGCTTTAAACTTCAGAAAGCAAAGAAGGTAGGGTATTAATATTCGTTATGTAATTAAAAAAGATGATCATGAAATACATTTCATGGTATCAGCGAACACAAGACTGAAGTCAACGAAGAGGTTTTTTCTTGGTTCAGAAGGTTTTTGAAAGAGGGAGAGGCGCTTCCCAATATGGAGCCTCATGGAAGATAGAAAAATAAATAGAGAACTAAACAAATATGTGAAACTACTTGAAGCTTTCCGTCCGGTTTGTTTAGTTCTTAATTCTTATCTCAATGTCAGCAGATAATCTTCATAGTCTACCATACTTTGCCTGATGATCTGCTTAGCGACAGTTGCGTCTTGAAATTCTTCAATGGCGACTTTCTTTTTCTCAAGCTTTTTGTAATCTTCAAAAAAGTTTTTTAACTCATCGATGAAGTGTGTATGTAATCCAGATATGTCATTGAAGTGATTGACCCCCATATCATTTTCTGCGACTGCAATTATTTTGTCATCCATTTCTCCATTATCTATCATTCTCATGACACCTATAACTTTTGCTGAGACGATACACATAGGAACTATAGCAATCTGCGATAGCACCAGAATATCTAGTGGATCTTTGTCATCACAATAAGTCCTCGGGATAAATCCATAATTAGCAGGATAATACATGGAAGAATATATGACTCTATCCATCAGTAGTATTCCTGACTTTTTGTCTAATTCATACTTTGCACGAGTATTTTTAGGAATTTCTATTATCCCATTGACTATGTCCGGCGCATTGTCTCCGATCTCCACCTTATGCCAAGGGTTCTGTATATCTACTGCCATAATTTCTTTTGTTATTACCTCGTATTCGTTTTTCTAATTAACAGAAAAGTCAATAGACTCCATGGTATTGTTGTCTCCGTTATCGTAAGCGGTAACCTCTAAGGTATAATCTCCTCTGACAACAGTAGAATCTAAAATGAGATCTGCTTCGAAGTCGATATCTGAGAGATCTGTAACAGAGTTAATATTAAGCGAAGCTGTCAATAAATTAGCAGCAAAAAATATCACACTATCGATTTCCATATCATCTGTGACATTCCCTGAAATGATTAGCGTATCTCCGATGTTATAGATCGCATTTTCGATAGGGGAGTCTATAGTGATAATAAGTCCATTATCATCTCCGCATGCACTCAATAGGCAAGCTATGCTGACAATGAGAATATTTAATTTGATAAAGCTTTTCATATTGTTACAAAAATTAGGAGCGCAAAGGTAGAATAAGTATTGTACAAAAAAAGTAGGAGGCAATCTGTCTCTGTTCTATTAGTTTCTTTTGTAAAGTCTTTGCTAATATGCCGAAGAATGTAACTAAGCGATAACCTGCAGTAATACGTAGTTACTTATGGATCTATCAGCCTAAACTCAAGAATCCTGAAGGTATAGATGCGATGCAGAGTTGTTTCTTACACAAAAAAGAGGAAGACAATATAGTTGCCTTCCTCTGTAATTTCTCTTAATTAAGGTAGTGCTTATTGCACTGTAATACCTACGTCTTCACTACTAGTATTCCCCTCATCATCAGTAGCTGATACTGTAATTGTGTAATCACCTGCTGGTGTCATATCATTAAGTGTAATTTCTACCCCTGTCAATGGAACATTAGTCTTATCTGTGATAGTAGAGAAGTCTATATCTGTTGTAGCAAGAATACCGTCAGAAACTGCAATTGTAATGGTACTTACTTCCACATCATCGGTAACTGTTCCTGTCATGGCAATATCGCTACCAGCAAGAAAAGTAGCCCCCTCAGAAGGTGCAGTTATAGTAATAACAGGTCCACTATCATCACCACAAGACATCATCATTAGTCCAATAAGAATTAGTGCAAAAACAAAAAGATTTTTCATAGTAGTATTATTTAAATAGTTAATTTAATAATTAGTCAGAGCCGATAACTCATCCTATATATAGGCTACATAACTTTATTAGGTATTATATTATTGTGTTATAAGTTCGATTATTATTCTGCTTGCTGTATCATCTGTTTCCATGCCTTTCCTATGGGACTGTCATACAAAGCTGACCTCTCTAAGGAAGAGTTATTATTTTGAATGTTCTCCTTCCACTTTAACTGAGTCGGACTAAGATAAATATCAGGATTTTTTCTTTGAGAAATTGCTGTATTTATTTTAGTTCTTTGTAATGGTGATAGAGGAAGATATTTATATACGCTTTTCTTGAGATGATATTGAGGATCTCTATCTATACGGAATTTTGACGGATCATTTACAAATGTAAAATGGTTACGCTTAGCTGTTTTAGTAATCTCCTGCTCTGATACTTCCTCTGGGTTGTAGCTGACCTTTACAACTTCTTTACCATTCATAAATCCTGGAGAAGTAGATACCACTCCGTCGATATTTCCCAGCGTCGCCTCACCTGTCCAGAAGCAATACATACTATAATAGATTTCCTTTGTATCTCTGCTATCAATGCAAAACTCTTTTGTGATCAGATTTACATATACTGGGAGCTGACCTTTGTGTAGAGTTAGTGATGTTCTAATGTAAGCAGCTAATCCTGCCTTAGAATAATCTCCAGATAGTCTTGTGACGAGGTCATTACCATTTGCATTGACTACTCTGATTACTGGATTGTTCCATGATGATTCGTTGTATTTATTAAGTATTTTAGCATCATCGCCACCTTTATTATTATATATTGCCAGCGGGACATATTCGTTCTCTATGATGTCTACTAATAGGGGATTGCTGAGGACATTCTTGCCATAATTCTGACAGGTCGAGCATCCTGGCACTTCCTGAAATAATATGAAAATTGGTTTGCCAGATTTTTCTCCTACAGCAAGTGCCTCGTCATAATTTCTATACCAAGATACAGAACCTAATTCTTTAACTTGATCACAAGGGTTAGTCTTTTGAGCAATAGATAGGCTTGTAACCGACACCAAAGAAAACAGAGAAAAAACAAGATGATAATAGATCCTCATATATATAATAGTTAGGGATAAAACAATATAATCGCGGAATTAGAAAATTAATTATTCTCAAAAGGATCGTAATTATTTATGTCATAGACATTTCATGATACATTTTTAATTTAATTACATATTTTCGGGGTAACGCATTAATCATTTAACACTCTTACCCCATTGAAGTTCGATAATAAGGAAATAGTAGAGTTAGTCAGAAAAGATATCCAATCCCGAAATCAAGTTATCGAAGCGCTGTATAACGATGAGAAACTTAGGTCGAGTATCATAGGATATACTGTCAGGAACGGGGCTGTAGGCAACGAGGGTATTGATGTATTTACCTATGCGATCATGACATTTATCAGACAATGCTACAGGCCATTATTCGAATTGACTAATGATGTTAATGCTTATTTGTATACGATTGCTAAGTACGAATGGATTAGGCTCAGTAAGAAAAAAATGAAGACTATACCTGAGGATGAGCGATACGATATAACTGATGGATATAATATAGAGTCTACGATAATCGACAGAGAGCAACTTTCAGAATTAAAAGCATCGCTGACTCGATTAGACGAGAAGTGTAGAAAAGTACTCACCTTATGGGCTAATAATCTTAAGATGAGAGAGATCGCTTTGCAGATGGTCTATAAGTCAGAAGGCATGGCAAGAAAAAAGAAACATGAATGCATGAAGCGATTAAGGTCGCTAATACAAGATAATCGATAGGATGAATAATTATAATCTGTTTGAGTCATACATATTCGACAAGTTATCTCAGAGTGAGCGCAAGACGTTTGAGAATAACTTAGAGTCAGATGATACGTTTCGCGATGATTTCGAAAATCATAAGCGAGTACAGGAAGCTATGGATGTCTTAGTCGATGATGATGTAGAGAAAGTTATCCATGACTTAGATAATAAGGGGCATGATAAGATTACCTCAATTATTGCGAAGGAAGGAGTCAGTAGTATAATCCCAATGCGTTGGATGGGTGTAGCAGTTGTTTTCTTGTTCTTAGTGGCGGCAGGATATCTGCTTAAGGATAAGATACTTCCGTCAAGTGCCCCTATGGCCTTATCAGCAAGAGTAGAATTATACCTAGATGAAGGAAGTAGAGGAAATGGAAATACTATAGACATATATAATGACTATGGTAAATACATCAACGAATCAATAGAAAGTAAAAACTGGGAACAAGCTGCAAATAAGTTAATAGAACTTATGGCCGTCACTAAAGGGACCTCTACCTATGATCAAGCAGAATGGAACTTAGCCTCTATCTATGCAGAATATGACACGCAGAAATCAATTTCTATTCTTGAAAGAATCCTCAATGATAGTAAGCATGATTATCATGATGAAGCTAAAGTCAAGGAACTACTGGAAAGAATACAATAAATCTGTTCCTATTTACCTACCTCCCTGACTATTATTAAATATTAAACAATTTATTTACTAGCTCCAAAGGGTAGGTCTATCAATTTATAAGACGTATCTCCAATCATTTCTTAATAAAAAAGTCAGCTACCTGACAGAAAAACGCTCATAAGTGACACACGTAGAGCTATAGTGAATATTGTAGATACAACTGTAGAGTGTAGAGCCTTTACTTGAGGGGTAGTTTGCCTTTATGTTTGTGTCAGAATATTTATAGAAACTAAAAGTTACAGTCATGAAAACATTTACAACTACACTTCTTATCATCTTAGCAGCGGCAACAATTTCTTACAGCAGCAGCGTGATACCTGAATCAGAGTTAGCGATTATAACTACAGCATCAGTAGAGTTATCAGTAGTAAATGCACAGCAGAAAGACTTCTTCCAAGTTGCTCAGTATAACATGGAGATGGATGCATTAGAATTTGTAACTGCAGAATCTATTAACTACTTACAGATATTCGATGAGTCAGGGAAGCTTAAGTACCAGTTACCAGTCATGAGTAACAAGCTTAAGATATCTAAGAAAATGTTTAAGCAAGGAACATACAAGATAGGTTTCATCACGAAAGAAAACACGACGATACAATTTACTAATCTCAAGGTAAATTAATTCTCAATAGTCATGATTCTCGATCGAAGCATCGGAGTCAGAGATTCCCGATCTAAGTATCGGAATCAGATAAAAAGGTCCAAAATCTAAAAAAGACTGTGATTCAATTCACGGTCTTTTTTTTGTGTTTGGGGTATCCTGCTTTAGGCCCAGCTCAGATTTGCCAGGTTTCCGAAACCTTTTAAATCTTGCTTTACAGATCTCATATCACGCCCTCGTTTGGTGTGCAGCTCCTTTTTATTTCATCACGAAAGAAAACACAACGATACAATTTACCAATCTCAAGGTAAATTAATTCTCAATAGTCGAAGATTCTCGATCGAAGCATCGGAGTCGAAAAAGTTTTAAAATCTAAAAAAGACTGTGATTCATTTCACGGTCTTTTTTCGTGTTTTGGGTATCCTGCTTTAGGCCCATCTCAGATTTGCCAGGTTTCTGAAACCTTTTAAATCTTGCTTTACAGATCTCATATCATGTCCTTGTTGGGGTATGTAGCTGTCTCTCTTGTTTTGCCCTATCTTTTTTCATCCACTTTATATATTGTATAAGTTAGAATCGAATATTATTGGACGTAATTATTTATTGGCGTATTCAGATTTTTGTTAGAAGTAGAAGTTTATTTCAGACATCTTACAAATAATTCTCTTCTTCTTTACATAAATTCTTAACGATCATATTGTTGTAGAGTCTTTGTGAAGAATGTGGATACACCTGTAGAGCGTAGAGCCTTTCCTTCAGGGGTTGATGTCTATATATTTGAAGAAGAATATTTAAAGAAACTAAAAGTTACAGTCATGAAAACATTTACAACTACACTTCTTATCATCTTAGCAGCGGCAACAATTTCTTACAGCAGCAATGTGGTACCTGAATCAGAGTTATCTATCATAACAACTGCATCAGTAGAGTTATCAGTAGTGAATGTACAGCAGAGAGACTTCTTCCAAGTAGCTCAGTATAACATGGAGATGGATGCATTAGAATTTGTAACTGCAGAATCTATTAACTACTTACAAATATTCGATGAGTCAGGAAAATTAAAGTATCAGTTACCAGTCATGAGTAACAAGCTTAAGATTTCTAAGAAGATGTTTAAGCAAGGAACTTACAAGATAGGCTTCATCACTAAAGAAAATACAACAATACAGTTTACTAATCTCAAGGTAAATTAATTCTCAAAAGTCAGAGATTCCCGATCGAAGCATCGGAATCAAGGTTCAAAATCAAAAAAAGACTGTGATTAATTTCACGGTCTTTTTTTATTTCAGCCCACCTCACTTGAGAGGTTCTAAAATCTGATAAATCTTACGTGACTAATATCGAATGCAAACATTCTTAGGTTCAGTAAAAAATCTCAATGCATCGAAACCTCCTTCTCTACCGATTCCAGAATTTTTAATACCTCCAAAAGGTGTCCTAAGATCACGCTGTAGCCAAGTATTGATCCATACAATTCCTGCATCTATTTCTTTAGCCATTCGGTGAGCTCGACTTAAGTTTTCTGTCCATAGAGTAGCAGATAATCCATAGGCAGTTCCATTGGCAAATGAGAGAACTTCTTCTTCAGTGTCAAAAGGGGTAATGGTGCACACTGGTCCAAAAATTTCTTCTTGATTTGTTCTGCAATTTGGCGATAGACCTTCTATAATTGTGGGAGCGATATACCAACCATTTTCATATCCAGTGGGCTGTACTTTATTTCCACCAGTCAATATCTTACCGCCTTCTTCCTTTGCTAAATCTATGTATGACAATATCTTCTCATAATGAGGTTTAGATACGATGGCTGCAAATTTAGTGTCAGCGTCTAATGGGTGTCCGACCTTCTGATCTTGGACGGCATTGACAAAATCTACCTTGAATCGATCATAAATAGAACGTTCCACGTATATGCGGGAACCACATAGGCAAATCTGTCCTTGATTGGCAAATGATGACCTAATGGTACTTTTTAGCATTTGCTCATAATTGCAATCTCCAAAAATGATATTAGGATTTTTCCCACCCATCTCCAATGATACTTTCTTAAACTGCTGAGCAGCTACTTGTGCAATCTGTCCACCCACCTTAGTGCTACCTGTGAATGATATCGCTTTTATATCTCCATGTACTGTCAGGGGAGCACCGACCTTATCGCCATATCCATGCACAATATTAAGTACACCAGCAGGTAGCCCTGCTTCGATGCATAACTCTGATAACCTGTATGCTGTAAGAGGCGTCACTTCTGAGGGCTTAGCGACCACAGTATTACCTGCAGCTAAGGCAGGAGCAATCTTCCATGAGAACAAGTACAGAGGTAGATTCCATGGAGAGATACAAGCAACTGTTCCTAAGGGATGCCTAAGCGTGTAATTTATCGCATCAGTCATCTCATGAGCCTCAGAGGCAAATTGTGTAATGGCATGAGCAAAAAATCTAAAATTAGCAGCAGCCCGAGGGATATCTACTTTCTTAGCTAACCATAGCGGTTTCCCATTATCTAAGGATTCATCTTTAGCTAATTTATCAAGATCTCTCTCTATTAGATCAGCTATAAGACTCAGATATCTACTTCTCTCATCTATGGATAATGCAGCCCATTCGGTGCCTGCAGCGTTTGCTGCTGTAATGGCATTATTGACATCATCTGTATCAGAATCAGGAGCAGTACCATAGACGCTACCTTCTGCCGGATTATACAAGTCCAATGTATTATTACTTGATGCCGTACATAGCTTACCGTCTATATAGTTTTTTATAGCTATCATTCTATTTTATTTTTTGAGAATAATAGAATCCTAATTGCTCTTCCAGCTCCTTAGGTAACTTAGGTAATTCTGATCGTGGGATTAGTAGTGACGATATATTGTGTAGATCCTTAAATATCTTATGTTTCTCCGCAGTAGCAGCTAAGTAGTCATGTCCTGAAGAACCACCAGTTCCTACTTTATTACCGATCATTCTCATAACCATCTGAGCATGTCTGTATCTCCATGTGGTCAGAAGTTCATCTATATTCATCAGTTCCATGATGAAGTTATACGGTACCGTTAGGATAGGTTTTTCTCTATATAAATTAATGAGTAATGCTCCCAGTGTTGCTTTGTACGATAGTCTAAGTTCTCCTTTTTCGATTAATTTGTTGTGCTCTTCTTCTGAGAGTACATGTTTGAAGTAGGTGTTAGTACTCCCGAGCATCTTGAGCCTCATCTCTTTCATTTTAGGTGTCAGATAATCAGTGGCTTCTATAGCTTCTTTTTCTTTATCGAGTAATTTATTGACAGCCTCTTGATATGCTTCTAAGAAGTCATAATCTTTTAATTCTAAGAAAGGTATTCTCTCTAACCATTCTTCCATTAGCTCAAATAAACTACCACCATTTTCTATCTTGTGCAGCAGTTCTTGTTGCTCCTCTGTAAATACGATCTTATAAGAATGACCATTATAAGTCAATCGATCTTCTTCTCTTAGACCCATCATAGACTCGATCATTCGGAACTGTATGCTCTGGAATCCAGAAGCCGGGAATAGATAATGTCTGAAGTCTAAGAAATCTAGTGGTGTTAGTGTCTCCATCACAAATATCTGCTTGATGACAAGCTCCAGAATTTCTGAGACACGCTTAAGACGGAGGACTGCCATATTCATATTCTCCTCATCTAAGACATGCTCTCTGAACATATCATTGACCGACTCTATCTCGTGGATGATCTGCTTAAACCACAATTCATATACCTGATGCATAATGATAAATAAAGTCTCATCATGAGCAGGCTTAGATTCAAACTGTCCACTTCTTGGAACCTGAGACGATAATAGTTTATCTAACTCTAAGTAGCTGTGATAGTGTATCGCTGTATATTTTTTGGATTGGTCCATTCTGGTTAATTTATAGAGCTAAATTAACTGGATAAAAGGAATATCCTATACGACACTCAGAAAAACAGAACCAAGTCCCTCTGCATGAGCAGATACCTTCTGTCCTGAATCTATATATATGGCTGGTGTGGCTGCACCTGCTAAGATGACATCACCAGTATTCAGCACTTCTCCATTTTCTTTAGCTAATCTTGCCGCTGCAACAAATGATTCCCAAGGATTACCTAATATGGCATTGGAGTTACCTTTGTGGATAATAACATTATCGACAACTAACGACATCGCGATATCTGTAATCGGGGCATTCTCTTTCCATTCACCGATTGTATATGCTGCGGAAGAACAATTATCTGCAACGACATCTTCTAACGAAAATTTAAAATTTTGAAAACGAGAATCTATAATTTCTATAGCTACAGCGACTGCACTTACATATTCTTTAGCATTTTCTAATGTGATTTCTTTATCTATCAGTTTTTTGACTTTAAATGCGATCTCAGGCTCTGCACGAGGATGTATAAAGTCTGATTTAGAAATCTCAGCTCCTTCCTCATACATCATCTTATCAGTTAGACGTCCCCATATCATGTCGTGTACACCCATTTGTTCCATCTTTGCCTTACTGGTAAATCCCAGCTTGAGACCCAGTCTGCTTTCTCCTCTGATATACCTTCTAGCGATGGATATGCTCTGTATGGCATACGCTTCTTCCAGAGTCATCTCTTGCGACTGACTTATCTGTGCAATAGGTTTCGCTTCATATGCTGCGGTATCTAATGCTTCAGCGATCTTATTATAATTCATTAGTGACTATTAGGTCGGAAAAATACACAATTTATAGGTTGTAAAAATTTAAATTCGTCACCAGTTTTCCACAATTTATTTGAGTTTACAGTTACGAATTTCACTTTATCAGACACTATATGATTTTAGCCACCTTATAGAATTGAAATTACTGAAATTGCAATAAGTTCTACTAATTATTTAATGTATAGGAATGGTATTCTTCTATTCATGTACAGTGATACGTAAGAAGGAATTTCCTATGTACTTGATTGCTTGTATGAATCTGATTGGCTTCTGCAATTTCTGATGTTTGCTAATATTGTAAGATCTCAAGAATCTATTTTATTTGACAATAGTTTTACAGAAAATACGAGTGATCGCGATAAGTTTTCTATGTACTTAGATGCAATTAGAAAATACAGGTATGCCGATTTTGACTTTGTCTCACAAGTAATACCATTTAAACATTAGAATGTCGGAAATATTATAATAGAATTAGCCAATCTCTGCGTTAAAAATACTCTTCATTACCTGTGCCGCCCACGGCGGTAGCTACCGCTATGACTCAGCCCACCCACTTTCGTGGTTCGCTCATTTCGAGTATTGTCATACTCGATTCGTCTACGCCGAAATCATTCGTTCATGCCTTAATCTTAACAAATTCTATTTTATAATCTTAACCGACATTTTAAAATTAAATGGTATAACGAGAGAATGTGAGAAAATGATTAGTGATGGTGTCTTCTTAGGTAATTCTCTTCTATAATCTTATCCGACATCTTAAAATTTAGATGGTATAAGTGGATATTTTGGAACTTAAAATACCGATTATTAACTCTGAGATAAATGTAGGAACTACAGTGGAGGTTATTTTCGAAAAATAATATACTTCTTCACTATATGACAGACGGTCTTAAGTATGATACCAGCTGTCTACTATTTCATTGATCTGATACTCGTTGAATTTTTCTATGATTTCCTTGCCATATCTATCAGCGACTACAGGTTCGGCTTGCATTGATTTTAGACCATGTAAGGCGTCCTCATTTGTAATAGGAATCTTATAGATTTCATTTATTCTAAATGGAACAATTCTACGATGTTTAAGTATTCTTGAAAATACAAAATTATATATTTCAGGATCATAGGGAGGTTGATCAGATAGATCTATTTGCTTCCCAAAACTATTGGCAATTTCACAAGTTCTCTTCCATAGCATTAGCATAACAGATGGCTTTGCACCTGACCATACTTTAGCATCTTCTGATACCTGTCTGGTTCTTTCTGCCTCTATAGCTGCTCTCACATCTTTAGATGGAATAGGAATGATAAATTGGCATAGGTCAGAGGAAAGGATTGTTTCTAGTTCTTCATCCATTTGCTTTTGCGCAAGTTCTATGAATCGATGACCGACTAATGGTGCTTCTATGAGAAGTATGTTATCGCTTTTCTTATGAAAGTCTATCCATTGTCTCACAGTATCCATGAGCCAAGCGCCTGCGATAAGCTTCAGTCCATTGTGTACAGTTCCTGCTCCCATAGGGTAGTGTGAGCTTATGTATTCTGTCTCGAATGCTTTGCGAGCGACGTCCCATTGTATGATGTCTATTTCTATTCCTTTCTGTTCAGCTATAGCTTGGAAGCTATTAATATATAAACTCTTGCCGACGCCAGGTAGACCTGAGAAGATCACAATTTTAGCGTCTGTGAGAGCCTCTAATTGAGCACGGATAAGGCTGGTAGGAGGTATGATATTGAGAAAAGACATTGTCTTTTATTTAAATGAATCTTTAGATCGAAAGTTAAGGATATCTTTGTTTGTATCGAGGTAGGACTTCACAAGATCTGACTTCAGAGTTATGCAATCTTTCAAAATGATGATCTCTGCTGTGTTGTCCTCTGTATTATAGACGGCATAGGTACATATTCCAGTTTTTTGGGCAGATAATTCCCCTGGATTGACAACTAGGGTATTGCTGATCATTTCTGATTTTCTAAGATGCGTATGCCCATAGAATATCGCATCGTACAAGCCAGATTGAGCCATTGGCAATGCCAGATTATCATAATGAGAAATAAAAATTTTCCTGTTGTCGATTTCTACAAAGTCATAAGTATTAAGGCTGACTTCCAGTGAGCTACTTTCTCTGTAAGCAGCTTTCATGATGTCTACTTTCTCACCGTCATTATTTCCCCATACCATGTAGCAAGGGATTTCTTGAGCTGCTAATATTTTCGCTATTCCAGCATTCATGAGATCTCCGAGACATAATATCTTTTGCACATCTCTTTGACTGATATCATTCAGTGCAAGTATGAGATTATGGAAGTTCTCATGGATATCTGATATGACGGCAACTTGCATAATTTTATATTTTGACTTTAGGCAATGCTTTGAATCTATTAGTGCTCGGCCAGTCATTGCCGACGGGTATCTCTATGACTGTAGGTAATGTTTCGCCTTTGGCATCTCTGATGGCTTTTCTAAGACCGTCCATATCATGCACTCGTGTACTATTAGCACCGAATGCATGAGCCATCTTTACAAAGTCTGGATTATGTAAGTCTGTAGCAATGACTCGATTGTCATATAGATTCTCTTGCATACTACGGACATTGCCATATAGGTTGTTATTGAATAGTAGTACAATCACTCCTAACTTATGCTTAACAGCAGTCGCTAATTCCTGTACGCCAAACATGAATCCTCCATCTCCTGCGACAGAAATGACCATCTTATCTGGACATGCTGCCTTAGCACCGAGAGCCGTCTGGAATCCCCATCCTAATGTTCCCATATGGCCAGTGCATAGATAAGTTCTCGGCAGATCTGTGTTCCAGACAATCCGACTGGCAAATCCCACCTGAGTCAGTTCGTCTACAAATATACCGTCAGGCGGTAATTCCTCTCTTATCAGATTAAGGTAATCTGATTGTGGTTGTAAGTAAGCTGTCTGCTCTGCCCAGTCTTTGGCGAATTGTTGCATAGTATCTTTCTTAGATGGACGAGCATCTATAGATTTTTTAATTTCTTTATTTAGTACCGTTAATGTATCCTTTGCATCTGCAGTGATCGCCACATCTGCTTTTCTCATGTTATGATGTGAATCGGGGTCTATATTGATGCTTAAGAACTTAAGGTCTTCATTCTGTCCCCACTTAAGTAATGGCATTCTAGCATGAGAACCTATCGCTATACATAAGTCACAATCCTTCCATAGCATATGTGCAGCAGGAACTGGATAACTTAGATAATGAGAGCTTGCTACAATTCCTTTTCCAGTCCTATAAGCGAATACAGGCGCCTGTAGATGCTCTACAAATTCTGTCACTTCCTGCGATGCGTGCATAGCACCTCCAGCTACAAATACAAGAGGGTTCTTAGCCTTCTGTAATAATTCTACAGCGGCACTGATATCTTCCGTATTGACTTCAGGATTATTATTTTCAATTTTGAAATTTGTAAAACTAACCTCACCAATTCCTGATAATACATCCATCGGTATTTCTACACCTACAGGTCTTGGTCGACCAGTCTGTAGTTGTGAGAAGGATTCTGCTATGACTTTTGGAGCTTCGGAGGGATCGTCTACTTTCTCTGCCCATTTAGTGAGGCGATTCATGATTCCCATCTGATCTGGAATCTCATGTAATACGCCTAATTTTTTGCCTTGTACTTTCTTAGGAATTTGCCCTACGAGACACATAACTTTTGCGTTAAGTCCCCATGCTGTGCTAAGTGCTGCTGTGCTATTAAGGAATCCTGGTCCGGGTACTATATTATATACCGATGGTTCGCCAGTTGCTAAGTAATGCCCGAGTGCCATATAACCTGCACCCTGTTCGTGTCTGGTGTGTATGACTTTTATCTCATCTCTATAATCGTAGAAAGCGTTGTATAGCCAATCATTCTGTACACCAGGTAATCCATAGACTTGTTTTATGCCAGCTTTGATTAGTGATCTTACTGCCGCTTGTCCTCCCGTTAATTCTGACATATATTTATTTATTAAGAATTTTTTTGAGTGCTGTGATATATGCTCTGTTAGCTTCTCTGGTTCCGATGGTTACTCTTACACATCCAGGTGCTCCGAAGTTAGATACAGGCCTGACCATGATACCTTCCATAAGCATCTTTTCTTCCATTTCTTTTTCCTCCATCTCTGGCTTAATGGTAATAAAGTTCGCTTGAGTCTCCCAGTAGTGTATATCTAATTCGTCTAATGCATCATATAGAAACTCTTTTTCTGTTTGTATGAGTGCAACTGTTTTATTAATATATTCTTTGTCAGATAAGGCTGCAATCGCAGCATTCATACTTAAACTATTAAGCATGAATGGCATGTCAAGTTGTGCCACATATCTTGCGATTTTTTCTGTACTGTAAGCGTATCCTATTCTTAGCCCTGCAAGACCATAAGCTTTAGAGAAACTATTGACCCCGATGACTTGCTTGCCAGCATCTACATAGGATAAGGCAGTCGTATAGTCCTCCGCATCTGCAAACTGATAATATACCTCATCGAATACCACAACCACATGATCTGGTACATTATGTATGAGTGCATCTAACTGGTCCTTAGGGATGTGTGTGCCGGTAGGATTATTAGGATTGGTGATAAATATCAGTCTCGTATTATCCGTAATAGATGACAATATCTTCTCTACATCGAGGTCATAATAATCACCTACTAACGGTATGTCTATAACCTTAGCTCCATGCTTGGAGGCGAATGCATAATATGGTTTGAATGCTGGATTGCTTATTATAATTTCATTGCCTGGATTGAGAAAAGCCAATTGTATTTTATTCAATAATGAGACACCACTATTGTCAGTAAAAAACTGAGACGGCTTCAGCAGATTGCCGTAGAATTTTGATAAGGCGGTACGTAGAGTTGCATCTGTTCTCTCAGGGTATTCTGAGATATTAGCTATCGTATTATGGATGGCCTCTAGTGCTTTAGGAGATGATCCCAATGCATTTTCGTTAGAGGAAAGTTTGTATAATTTTTTATCACCGATCTTGCTGAGTACTTCAGCTTTTCCTTTTCCGCCTTTGTAAGATGACTTAGGCATCAGTTCTGGTTTGAAAATATCTATATGAGAATCGCTCAAGTGTATAATTTATTTTATTAGTAAAAAACTAATTAATGATACACCGAAGTAGATAGCGATGGTCTTAGCACCATCATAATCTTTAGCCAATCGCTGACCAAAAAACAACATTAATAACGATACCGCCGATAATATTAATCCAAAAAATAAAGTGCTCTTATCACCATTCGTCAAGAACAAAATAACTCCTAAAGCAGAAATTATCCCTGCGGCTAATTCTATTATGGTTAATGTGATAAACATGGGGGTCGTCATCGGTGCCAATATCGATTTTTCAAAATGCTCCTTGACCCAACTCAAGTTTCCTTTGTAGTCGAATACCTTGTCTAACCCAGATTGCAGGAATAGGATCGCCCAGAATATTCCTATAATAATTATAATATGTTCACTCGACGCATTATATATGTTATCTAACATGGATGAAATTTAAGATTGATAAGTATTATAGATTTTTTCTATCGCATCTGACAATTTTCTATCCTTATCTGTAATTGTGTTACCCGCATCGTGAGTTGTCAGTTTGATCTTGATGGTGTTATATACATTGCTCCACTCAGGATGATGATTGTGCTTCTCTGATAAGATCGCAACAGATGTCATAAATCCAAATGCCTGCACAAAGTCTTTAAATTTCAGTTCTGCATGTAATGCATTGTCTTTTTCTGCCCACATAGGAATAAAGGTTTTAATTAGTGATTAGTGTATGGATTGATCTATATTATACTTCTGTCTGATGACCTCAAGACTAGCAAATAGATCATCGTACGAATCTACAATAAAGTATTTAGAACTGAATTCTTTATCCGTGTAAGTGGTATTAAATACTTCTTGCAGTTCAAATTTTTCATACCCTCTATCCTTGAGATTTTGAGTTTCTCCTGATGATGATAGAATAGCGCCTCCATATGCTTTTGCAATACCATCTTCCTTAATGAGTCCCGCTTCCCAGGTGAACCATCCGTATCTGCTAAAGTTCTGAATCATCAGCTCTTTCTCTGCACCATCCGGAGTAGATATAAGTATCTCATGGATCAACTTAGAGGATTTCTGTACAAAATCTGAAAACTTAGGATCGAAAAACAAGGGTAAATGTCCGACCACATCATGGAACAGGTCAGGGTATCCTGTAAATGCTGTAGAGTGCCAATCTCTTACAAAGGTCGCTGAAGGAAATATCTTCCGACTTAGCAACTTATAGAAGTCCTCACAAGGCAATATACCATTAACTGCCATGACTCTCCACCCTGTCTGACTTTCCATCTTTCTATTGAGCTCAGATAAGTCAGGTAGATCTGAGAAGTTCTCACCTAAGGATTGCATGCCTTTGCTGTATGATAAGCATGATATGCCGTCTTGAGCCTTAGTGACACCATCGAGTAATATCTTCCATCTTTCATGGTCTCCTTCGTTATAGTTTTCGAAGTCAAATCCTTGCAGCAGGTCGCTAGCTTTTATCTCATCTATATTGAGTTCTGTAATCCGGCTCATATCTTTTCTAAGTTTATAATTGTAATAAAAGTAGCTTCTTAATAAGGAGTATGTTGTTTTATTATATAATTTTAGAAAGAATAAGTATATTATTACCTTAATTGTAATATTTAAATAATAAAAGGCTAATACGATGACTGATTTTCACTCGTTAATGTAATTTTATTTTATGTACATATTAGACCCTACTGAAAAGAAGATATTAGAGATCCTCCAAGTAGATTCTCGCAAGACCATTAAGGAGATCGCTGGGATCTTACATCTATCTACAACTCCGATTTTCGATAGGATGAAGCGAATGGAAAGAAATGGTGTCATTAAGAATTATGTTGCATTAGTAGATCCCAAATCTATAGGAAAGTCTCTTACAGTATTCATTAATATATCACTCAAGGAGCATGGAAAAAAAGCGATTAATGCATTTGTGAAATCTATAACCGCTTTTCCTGAGGTGGTAGAATGTCATCATATCACAGGGAATGCAGACTTCCTGCTTAAACTGATTATGCAAGATATCGAAGCTTATAATCGATTTATTCTGGATAAGCTTTCTGTACTGCCATCTATCGGACAAGTAGAATCTCGATTTTCATTATCAGAGCGAAAGTCAACGACTGCTATTAATTTGGAATAGTATTCTCAAGTATAAATAACAGGTAAAATGTCGTCGTGAGTATATTAACTAAATCCTAAGATTGGTTGATAATCTTTATCCAACCATTTGCGTTATGTTTGTTATAAATCAAAAAAAATCTAAAATGAAATTACTATCTATTACTGCTTTATTATCATTATTACTATTCTCTTGCGGTAGCGACAAAGAAGAGCTTTCTGTTAACTTTAAATTAAATCATGATTCTGAGCCTTTAGTGATGTTTGAAGAATACGAATTTGGAGAAGCAGGTGGTACTCCGTTTGAAGTAACACGATTTAGCTTCTACATATCTAATGTTAATCTAATAATTGATGGAGAATCACAACGTTTTGTGGACGTAGATTTCATCGATCTTTCTGAGTCTCATTCTAGTTTAGAGAGAGCAAATGAAGGTTTTGATTATGTATTAGGAGAGACAGAAGGAGATGCAAGCTCTATTTCATTTAATTTAGGACTGACACCTGAACAGAATGCTACAGTGCCCACAGATTACCCGTCCAGTAATGTTCTTTCCAAGACTGGTGAGTATTGGCCAGGATGGGAAAGCTATGTATTTGTCAAAATAGAAGGAAATATAGATGTGGATCGTGATGGTACAAAGGAGCAAGGATTTGCTTTACACTTAGGATCTGATGACGTCTTAAGGTCCACTTCGGGTGACTATTCTGATGATCTGACAATTACGTTTGATCTAAAGGATATATTTTCTTGTAATGGAGAACTCTATGATCTGGAAAGCATGCCTATGATCCGTAGTTTGGCACAGTTAGGTGAAGCCATGAGTTTAGCTGATAACTTTGCTTGTGGTACATCCTATGATAACTAATAAGGATGACTACAATACATGATAATCGGACTAATGCATCCAATCGTGACCTTCACATCACGTTTCTGCTTTCAGCAATTATCATGACCCTATTCTTATGTTTTATAGATGAAGGATACTATGATTTTCGATGGATGACATCTGTCGGCAATTGGATAGTATTCTTCATTTATGTTTTAATATTATTCGCCTCACAAGAGCTTCTATGCCTCTTGTTCTTCTGGCTTCATAAGCAGAATCCCATCATTAAGTCTACTCTCATCATATCAGGCCTTGCATTAGGTATATGGTTTTGCTATAGAATATTTGCCACATAAGTCAATTTTTTAGCCAGTTACTTCATACTTTATAGAATTTAGTCATAAAAGACTAAAAATTAAATTTACATTTGGTCTAACAGAACTACAAGTTCTATCATTTCTTAGTATATGAAGACCAGAGAAAGAATAATAGCTGCAATTATCTCCGCCTTTAATGAGGGAGGTTATCATGGTTATTCTCTCACAGATCTTGCTGCCATATGTAAGATGAGTCGAGGTAATCTTGCTTATCATTATAAGAATAAGGAAGCGATACTCGATGACATATCCATTAGGATGAAAAAGGATGTCAATCGATTCCGAAATCACCGCAAAGATTTCATTGCATTCTATAACTTAAGTCTCGATATAAGAACTTGTCGATCACTACAGAAGTGGTATCCATTTGTATTCAGAGATATGTCTGTATTGGGTCATGGCTCGATTAAGGACGTGCTGTCAGATTGGTCTAAGGAAGTCATTAAGAGTAATCTCAATGCATTCGCCTATGGTATCCAAGTAGGTAATGTGAAACCAGAACCTTACGAAGGTCTTTATTATCAATTGTCAGTCAATGCATGGCTGATCACATATTACTGGATCAGTCAGAAAGAGGTCAGGGATTTACATCATAAGGAAGATGCAGAACGGATGGTATGGAGTGCTATTATTCCACATTTTACGGATAAGGGTAGGGGAGAATTTATAGAATTCTATGGAGACAATGATAAGCTACAATTCGGTATTCCGATTAAGCAATATATGGATTTACAACATTTGATTTAACAGTACTAATATAAATATAGATGTATCAAGGATATTTTACAGAAGAGCATGACATGTTTAGAAAAGGACTTAGAGAGTTCTTAGCAAAAGAAGTGTCACCACACATCGATGAGTGGGAAGCTACAGGCACGATCTCAAGAGATATATGGAAGAAGTTTGGTGATATGGGTTACTTCGGTATTCGATATCCAGAAGCATATGGAGGGATGGACTTAGATATATTTTATCTTGTCATCTGGTTAGAAGAATTACAGAGAATTAATTCTGGCGGCTTTGCAGCAGCGATGTGGGCACATTGTTACTTAGCCATGACACATCTACACAAAGAGGGCAGTGAGGCGATTAAGCAAAAGTATCTTACTGCAAGTATTTCTGGGGATATGATGGGATGTCTGTGTATAAGCGAACCGTTCGGTGGATCAGATGTAGGTGCTATGCGGACGACTGCTGTAAGAGATGGTGATGAGTGGGTGATTAATGGATCTAAGACATTCATAACGAATGGTGTATATTCTGATTATCTCATCGTAATTGCTAAGATGGATATAGCAGAGAACCCTAAGGCAATGGGCGTATTTCTTGTAGATAGAGATGTGAAGGGGTTGAGCGCTTCTAAGTTGGACAAGTTAGGATGGAGAGCATCTGATACCGGGGAGATTGCATTTGACAATGTAAGGATACCAGCTGAGAATCTGATGGGAGAGGAAGGAAAGGGATTCTATTATGTAATGCAGCATTTCGCATTAGAGAGGTTAATTATGGGTATCAATGCACATGCACGTGCAGAATACGCCATCGAATATACATTGCAGTATATGTCAGAAAGATCAGCTTTCGGTAAGACAATCGATAAGTATCAGGCACTTAGACATCGTATGGCAGAGATGGCAACTGAGGTAGAAATCGTTAAGTCATTTAATTATCAAGTGGCGGATAATCTGGATAAAGGTGTCTATGTAGTCAAAGAATCTTGTATGTCTAAGTTACAATCTACAAAAGTAGCAGACGAAGTTATCTACTCATGCTTACAGCACTTAGGAGGTTATGGATATATGGAAGAATATCCACTTGCTAGGATGTTCCGTGACAGTCGACTCGGACCGATAGGCGGAGGAACTTCTGAGATACTTAAGGAAGTCATCTCTAAGATGATAATCGATAAGAAGGAGTATAAGAAAGGTGTATAATAGCAATACGTTAGTATATACATACATCAGATATCTTAAGACATATTATAACTTATTGGTTATTCTGATGGTGCCTATTATTTGTTTGTCTCAGTCAGACGAAGTGGCTGTAGATACTGTAAGGATTAACGATATATTAATTACATCTACACATATATCGACACCATTTTTGCGATCTCCAGTAAGTGTCTCTACTGTCAAGAATCCAGAAATAAACTCTATCAGTCAGGGACTGTCGATGCAGGAATCTATTAGTCATGTACCAGGACTGTTTTCGCTTAATGCTAATAACTTTGCACAAGATCTGAGGATTTCTATTAGAGGCTTTGGTGCAAGATCAGCATTTGGAATAAGAGGGATTAAGCTGATCGTCGATGGGATACCTGAGACGACGCCTGATGGACAAGGTCAGATAGATAATCTCAATCTGGGTATGATCGATAATATAGAAATTGTCAAAGGTCCAGCATCAGCCCTTTATGGCAACGCAAGTGGTGGAACTATAATGATAAGCTCGGTAGACAGTGTAGATCGTAATGCCATAGAGTTGCATACAGGAATGGGCTCATACGGTTATCTCAATACCAGTATAATCGCAAAAGCTAAAACAAGAAAATCTCATTATATCGTAGGATTGTCTCACCAGGAGACTGATGGTTATAGAGAACAAAGTGGATTTAGATCCAGTGGGATGAGTTATCTGTCTCGACATGAAATAGGTGATAGAACAGAAATAAAATTAAACCTCGGATATACAAATAGTCCCGAAGCTAATGACTCAGGTGGACTTACCCTAGATGAAGTCAATGCAGATCGAAGCCAAGCAAGACAGAGAAATGTGACGTACAGAACAGCAGAAAAGATTAACCAGTATAAGTCTGCCACAACAGCCACTTATCAGATCAATGCTCAAAGTTCGTTACAGTGGAAATCCTACTTTTCTAATCGACAATTCCAAGGCCTTCTTCCGTTCGAGAATGGTGGATGGGTGAACCTAAATCGTAATTACTTTGGTAGCAGTATCGATTATAAAAAGAAGACTATTTACTCAAGAGCTATCAATGAAGTTCTAATAGGTCTGTCCACTAATCATCAGTATGATGGACGAAAAAGATATCAGAATATCGAGGGTGTCAAGGGCAATTCTGTATTAGATCAGTTAGAGAAATTTAATAATTCTGCAGCTTATATATCCAATCAGTTGCAGATTAGTAATTGGATTATTTATACCAGTATTAGATATGATTATAATAAATTAAGTGCTGTAGATCGATTGTTATCTGATGGCGATGATTCTGGGGCAGTGGGCTATAATGACTTCAATTATGCCATTGGGATCAATTATAATATATTAGATAAGGTATTCCTATATTCTAATATCAGAAGTAGTTTTGAGACGCCTGCACTCAGCGAGTTGTCGGAAGATCCTTCGACAGGAAGTGGATTTAATATAGATCTAAAACCGCAGAAAGCATACAATTACGAGTTTGGTGTAAGGACTTCACAGATAGGTATTTTTAATTTTGATCTCACGCTATTTAGAATAAATACAATAGATGAGTTGGTGCCATTTGAGACACAGGGATTTCCAGGGAGACAGTTCTACAGAAATGCAGCTTCTACGATTAGAAGCGGTATAGAATGCAATTCTAAGGCAAAATTTTCTAATGCATTCAGCATGGATGTCAGTTATACTTACTCTGATTTTAAGTTTGGTGATTGGGAGTTGATGGGTGATAACCTGATGGGTAATGCCCTGCCGGGCATACCTGTGCATTCTCTATCTACGATGGTTAGATATGTAGATGACAATGGATGGAGAATACAATTGCAGCATAGGTACATCAGTCAGATACAATTAGATAATAGAAACACAACTCAAGATGAAGCATATCGTATCACTGATTTTAAATTGGGTTATGAACTGAAGAAATCTAAGTACAGCATAGTCCCGTATATCGGCGTCAATAACATATTGTCCACTCTCTATAATGACAACATTAGGATCAATGCATTTGGTAAGAGGTATTATGAGCCTGCTCCAGAACGGAATATTTATTTTGGTATAAGGCTAAAAATCTTTAAATCTTATAATATACTTTAGAGATTTCAGTTTTTAATATATGAGAATATTAGCTTATTGTCTTCTATATGTTTCTATAACATTTTGGTCTCAGCTTATCTATTCACAAAATGATCCATCATTCACAACATTTAGAGGTGCCGCATATGGTGTTCCTCAGGACAAACTAATTGAGCCATTTGATTCTACAATGTTAGATTATAGAGTGATGTCAGAAGTCAGTTGGAAGAAAATGAATTTTCAGTCTGATCCTTGTATGGGTGGCATTGCTGATCTCTGGTTAGATGAAAACACTTACGGAATATATCTTAGTTCTAAGATGACTATTGCTGAGAATAACTGTTATAGATTTTCATTGAATACCGATGACGGCTCTTATTTATGGATCGATGGTGATCTTATAATTGATAATGGCGGTGATCATAAGATGACTCTTAAGAAGCAAGAAGTATCATTAGATTCTGGGACTTATGATATTCGGATATGGTACTATCAGCTCCACGATCTTTGCGGTTTTAAGTTCGACGCTGTAAATATAAATGATGAGAATGCATGCTCACCAATAGAAACAGAAGTAGAAGTCAAAGAAACATTTACACTTAGTAGTTCTGTAGTCTTCGAGTCAGGAAGTCACCTTGTCAAACCATCAAGTCATACTGAAATAAAGCGAATATTAAATATAGCCAAAGAGCAATCTATCAATCGCATAGATATTATAGGCCATACAGATAATGTAGGAACAGAGGAAAATAATAATCTGCTTTCGCTTAAAAGAGCGGAGTCTATTAGAGAAATATTCTATAGTTATAATGTGGAAAGAAGTATAGAGATATTTGCCATTGGTAAAGGTGAAGCGCTTCCCATAGATAGTAATGAAACTGAGAAAGGCAGGGCAAGTAATAGACGGGTAGAAATTCTTTTGATTACTCAGTAGATTGATCGAAAGGCATAATTAATCTGAAAGTTGTGCCAGAATCTTCTGAGGATTCCAGTATATCTAGTTGAGCGCCATATTTTTGTGCTAATTTTTTGGAAATACTTAAGCCTAAGCCTGTTCCTTTTTCTTGTTTTTTCTGATTCAGTCTTTTGAACATTACAAAAACTTCATCTTGAAATTTAGTAGGTATTCCTATACCGTTATCGCTAACTTTTATATTATACTCCTTGTTTATCTTCTGGCAGTGGATCTCTATTATTGGTACGTTAGTATTATATTTTATTCCGTTTTCTATGAGGTTTTTTAGGATGATGTAGGCGCAAGTCTTAGAGGTGTGTATTCTATCCAGTCCTGATAAGTATGTTTTGTGATTCTTATTCTTAAGATCTACAGGAAGAGAAGACTCTATATCGTGTACGAGATTAATAAGTGAAAATGTCTCGCTATTAATTTTAATTTTGTCGAGTTCTTGGAATTTTACAATATCATCGATCATATTGTTTAGTCGAGAACCGAGGGAGATTATTTCATTTGGTAGACCATGGCTTTCTTCTAACTTTATTTTCTTTTTTAGTAGTCCAGTTAATGCAACAATTGATCGGATGGGTTCTTTTAGATCATGAGAAATTATATAATTAAATCGTTTGAGCTCCTCATTTTTCTCTGCCATCTTATCATTTTGCTCAGTCATCATTTTATTTTGAATGGCTAAGATTTGGTTATAGCTATTATTCTCAAGAATAACTTTACTGATTAAGCTTCCAGAAATTATTATACTAAAAGCAAAATATTTGTACGCAGCTGTAGGTACCAGATAACTTTCTAATATGGCTGTAGAATTCTTTATATAGATATAGGTATTAGCAAAGTATATCATCATTATACCTAAGGCAATTAGGGTTCTGTATTTAGGTTTCATAATAAAGAAACCAATAATCAATGTTGTGAGATACACAGGTTCTAACCTAGTATTCGCCCCATAAAAGTAATGTATAGCCCCTAATATTATGGCAGTTCCGATAACGATTAAATTATTGGAAATTGCATATTTGCGAAAGTAATTCAGAATTAAACAAGTGGAAAATAAGCTTAACCAACATAACGAAATTTTCATTTCGTACGGGCTCGATGGATTTAAGGTAATAAGTATAATATGGAGCAGATTAAGTGCTGAAGCTATAGCAATACATAGATTGCACAGATTAACTCTAAGCTTATCACTAAATGAAAGCTGATCTGTAACCCCAATGTCAATTACCTTGCGATATAGACTTCTAATCGATTTCACTTGGTAGAGTTAAATCAAATTACATACCATGATATCAATATGGGGTCATGTTATCATTAGCTTGGTTCTTAAGTAGGGGAAGGTCGTGTAATTGTCATTATACACTGCTCTCTTATGACATTCGGAATTAGAATGGATTTTAACTATTTCAAAATCTATATTTTTAAACAAAATATGATATTTGTATTTAGATAAAATCTAACTAAATGTATAAATATTAGATAAATTCAAATAAATGATATTTATAAGTAAATAAATAATTATATTATTGACTAAATGCAAATAGAGTTCTAATTTTGATTATCTAATTAATTCAACTTATGTGTGGTATAGTAGCAGTGTTTAATATTCAGAATGCAGATGATGCTCTTAGGCAGCAAGTTCTAGAGATGTCAAGAAAACAGAGGCATCGAGGACCAGACTGGTCTGGAATTTATTGTGGTGATAATACAATATTAGCTCATGAGAGATTGTCGATTGTAGACCCAGAAAGTGGTGGTCAACCATTATATAGCAAAGATGGAAATCTAGTTTTAGCCGTGAATGGTGAGATATATAACCATCAAGAACTCAGAAAGCAATACGCAGATAAGTATGACTTCCAGACTAAATCTGATTGCGAAGTCATATTAGCTCTTTATCAAGATAAGGGAGTGAACTTCTTAGATGATCTCAATGGCATATTTGGATTTGCATTATATGATAAGGCTAATGATGTCTTTCTGATCGGAAGAGATCATATGGGGATCATTCCATTATACGAAGGATGGGATAAGAATGGTAATTACTATATCGCATCAGAGCTTAAAGCACTCGAAGGTATCTGTACTAAGATAGATACATTTTTGCCAGGTCATTACTTCTATAGTAAGGATGATGTTAAGACAAAGTGGTATACAAGAGATTGGGAAGATTATAATAATGTAAAAGATAATACCTCATCTATCGATGAGTTAAGACAGGCATTAGAAGATGCAGTACATAGACAACTAATGTCTGATGTGCCATATGGTGTCTTGCTATCTGGAGGATTAGATTCTTCGGTTGTCTCTGCTATTGCTAAGAAGTATTCCGCGATGCGAGTCGAGTCGGGTGATCAGAAAGCGGCTTGGTGGCCTCAGTTACATTCTTTTTCAGTTGGCTTAGAAGGCTCGCCTGATCTTAAGCATGCTCAGGAAGTTGCAGATTATATCGGAACAGTACATCATGAGATAAAATTTACAATACAACAAGGGCTGGATGCGATACGAGATGTCGTCTATCATTTGGAGACTTATGATGTGACGACTATTCGTGCAAGTACTCCCATGTATCTAATGTCCAGAGTTATCAAATCTATGGGTATAAAGATGGTCTTATCTGGAGAAGGTGCTGATGAGATATTCGGTGGTTACTTATACTTCCACAAGGCACCTAATGCGGAAGAATTCCATAAGGAGACAGTCCGTAAATTAGAAAAGCTATACCTATATGATTGCAACAGGGCTAATAAATCATTAGCAGCTTGGGGAGTGGAAGGAAGAGTGCCATTTCTAGATAAGGAATTCATGGATATTGCGATGAGACTTAATCCTGCTGATAAGATGTCAGGACCTGATAAGATGGAGAAATGGATCCTTAGAAAAGCATTCGAAGGGTACATCCCAGAGAGTGTGACATGGAGACAAAAAGAACAATTCTCTGATGGTGTAGGCTACTCATGGATAGACACACTTAAGGATATCGCAAATACAGAAATAACGGATGAGATGATGGAAAGAGCCTCTTTCAGATTCTCGATTAATCCTCCACTTAATAAAGAAGAATATTACTACAGATTAATATTCGAGGAGCATTTTCCTTCTGATGCAGCAGCTGGTACAGTGCCATCAGTGCCCTCTGTGGCTTGTAGTACGCCTATAGCTCTGGAGTGGGATGAGGCATTTAAGAATATGAATGATCCATCAGGTCGAGCAGTTAAGGCTGTGCATGATGATGCTTATAATTGATGGATTCTTTGGGATAAAATAGTGGTAGTAGCTCTGTATTGTTTTTGTTTCTTTGGTGAAATTTTTCTGAATCAGTTAATATTTCTCAGATAATTTTAAATAAGATTAGGGCTTATTGTAAAATCAATTCAGGATCTATGTTTAACTTGGAATACAAACCTTTTGCTAATTCATAAGTTAGGTTCCTTCTACCATTAAGTATTTCACTTATTCGAGAAGGCGTTGTACCTAATATTTCCGCAATATCTTTTTGTTTCAGTTTTCGTTGATACATTCTAAGTTCTATCATTTCCTTAAGTGAGTCCGCTTTGAAAGGATATTTTTCATCTTCAAAATCGGCAATCAAGTCTGAAATCTGATTTAATTTTTTTAATTCATTAGCGTTGAGCCTTCCTTGGGCAGATAATTTCTTGAGCAAAAATTCAAGCTCTTTTGTTTTAAGTTTATACTCTTTAGTATTCATATTTTTCTGATTGTTTTAGGATCTACTTTGTCATATTCAGAATGTGTCCCTATAAATCGTATGTATATCTTACCAGAAATTAAAATCACAATAGTTATTAATCGGTAATCATTACCTTAATGTTAAATACATAACGATTTTTACCGATGTAATCCACTGAATTAAAATCATTCTTTATGTCACTCAAAGATTTCCAACTTGCATGTTTGGCTATTTCATACCAATTAAGCAATGGAATCTTAGCCCTTGGATGTTTCTTGGAAAATTCTACTAATCGCTTAGGAGTGACAACTCTCATACAGTTTTACTAATATAAATATATGGAATTTAGTTCTATTATATAGAATTATATTCGATCGTATAATTTTCGTTTATATTTGCAGGATTGGATAATTGAGTGTGAGGGAAAAGCCAATTACGCCTTTCGCAGCTCACACTCCCATTTCCATGCAGAAGAAGTCATGTCATCTAAGCTGTACTTAGGTTTCCATCCGAGTACCTTAGTTGTCTTAGTATTGTCTGCATATATAGCTGGGACATCGCCTTCTCTTCGAGGGGCATATTTGTAATTAAGTTTCTCACCAGTAGATTTCTCAAATGATTTCACGACATCATTTACAGAATAACCAGTTCCTGTACCTAAATTAAGAGTATCATAGCTAAGGCTATTACTCTGATCTAAAATATGCTCTAATGCCATCACGTGTGCATCTGCAAGATCGCTTACATGTATATAATCACGTATGGCGGTACCGTCAGGGGTGTCGTAGTCATTTCCGAATATACTTAGACACTCTCTGATTCCGATTGCTGTCTGAGTGATGTAAGGCATGAGATTACTCGGAACACCTATCGGTAGTTCTCCGATGTGTGCACTCTCATGTGCTCCGACTGGATTAAAATATCTCAAGCTTAGCGCTTTATATTTATCGTCAGCGGAGTGCAAAAAATCAGTTATTATTTCTTCGCCTATTTGTTTAGTATTCCCATAGGGTGATGTTGCATTTTTGATCGGTGACTCTTCTGTGACTGGAAGCACATCGGGATTTCCATATACAGTACAGGATGATGAGAATATCAGATGTTCTATGTTGTTTTCTGTCATTCCATCTAATATATTGAGTAGGCTGACCAGATTATTTCTATAATATCGATTGGGTTGTTCTACACTTTCGCCTACTGCCTTCAGTGCAGCAAAATGAATAATGCCTACACTATCATTATGTAGTTTAAAAAATGCCTTCGTATCTTCTTCGTGACACAGATCTATATTTGAGTGCTCTACTCTTTGACCACATATCGCTTCTATCCCGTCGAGGACATTTATGTTTGAGTTAGAAAGGTTGTCTACTATTACTGGCTGATATCCTTTATTTACAAGATCTACGACTACATGAGATCCGATATATCCTGTTCCACCTGTTACAATGATTTTTTTCAAAGCTTCTTTTTTATTTATAATAAAGGTAATCGAATAATTACTCTTTCAGAACTCAAAGATATCTCTGCTAACTTAATAGTATGAGGGATATAATTATTCTAAAAGAAATTAATTAGATTGTGAGTAAGAATAAAATCAATCAACAAAAACCACTGATCTTGTGAATTATTATGTGAAACAGACCGGTTTCTTCTATTCCAATAATAAATTATCGTAGGGTTACAAAATCAAAATAAATGGGAAAAATGCCTTTAGTAGACGAGAATATAGTAGATAATAAAGAACTCAATATTTTAGAAGCATTGATCCCAATATTAGTTGTAGTCGGATTGCTATCTTACAATATCTTTTTTGCAGACGGTGCACTTTTAGGTGATTACTCTAATCATTACATTTTATTAGTTGGTGGATTGGTTGCTGCAATAGTAGGATTATATAACAAAACAACTGTATCTCAGATTATACAAGAAGTTATCGGTAATCTAAGAAGTGTGCTAATCCCCATCACGATACTGATGCTCGTCGGAGCACTTGCAGGTACATGGCTTGTAAGTGGCATTATACCTACCATGATATATTACGGCCTTAAGATACTTAATCCGACTATCTTTCTTCCTGCAACAGTTATCTTATCTTCCGTAATTTCTCTTGCAACGGGTAGTTCTTGGACGACAAGTGCTACAGTAGGTATTGCGCTGATCGGAATAGGACAAGCCATCGGGATGCCGAGTGGTATGATCGCAGGAGCCGTTATATCTGGAGCTTACTTTGGAGATAAGATGTCTCCACTTTCTGATACGACTAATCTTGCCCCGGCCATGGCTGGTACCGATTTATTTACACATATAAGATATATGACCATCACCACAGTACCTTCTATCATTGTGACCTTGGTTATATTTATCATATTGACATTTGTAACTGATACCTCTGGTTCTACAGATGTTTCTTCATTATTGGTATCATTGGATAAGGATTTTAATATCAGTCCTATTCTATTTGCGGTGCCGGTTATCGTTGTGGTATTAATTGTGATGAAAACAAAACCATTAATTGCATTATTTATAGGTGTCTTATTAGCAGCCATATTTGCATTGATATTCCAGCCCAGTATAATAGCGTCTATTACGGGAGCGGAGTCACTAGGAATTGGTTCTGCGATCAGTGGATTAGCGACAGCTATATTTACTGAGACTTCTGTAGAGAGTGATAATGAGACCCTTAAGGACTTACTGAGCTCAGGAGGAATGATCGGTATGATGTGGACGATATTTCTGATTATTGCAGCTATGATATTTGGTGGTATTATGGATGGTATCGGAGCACTATCACGTATAAGTAAAGCCCTGCTGAGTATGGCCACTTCCGTATTTGGATTATTTGCGAGTACAGTAGCCAGTGCTCTTGCGCTTAATATCACCGCCTCAGATCAGTACCTCGCTATTGTGGTTCCAGGTAAGATGTTCTCTCAGGCATATGCTGATAAGAATCTTGCTCCAGAGAACCTATCTCGTACGCTGGAAGATGCAGGTACAGTAACATCTGTACTGATTCCGTGGAATACTTGTGGGGCTTATCAGTCTGGAGTCTTAGGTGTATCGGTAGCAGATTATTTCTTCTATGCGATCTTTAACTGGTTAAGTCCTATTATGACATTAATAGTCGCAGGATTCTCTATCAAAATCAAAATGCTGGTAGAAAAGGGGTAACGGTTAGGCATATATTAAGTTTTATTGTCGGCTACTTTTCACTTATAAAATTATATAGACTTAAGTCGAGCATCTGTAGAGGGTATATCTTAAAATTGTATTAAGAAACAATCATCCAAACCGACTACCAATGATAGATAGAAAACCGTTGACAGGGGTGTCAACTCAAAGTCATTCTAATACACTGCAACAAGGAGATTTAGCTCCATATTTTTCTGGCTTAGATCAGAGAGGAAATTTTATTTCTTCAGATAGATTGAGATCGAAAGGTCCTTTCATATTGTTTTTTTATAGAGGCTTTTGGTGTAGTGACTGTCAGGCTCATCTTGCTCAATTTCAAAATGACCTCGACAAAGCGTCTATAGAAAATATCAATGTTGTCGCTGTAACTCCAGAGCAAGGTCAATATCGTGATATGACCATTGCTCAGTCTGGAGTAGAATTCTCAATTCTCCATGACGAGTATAATTATATCATGGAACACTATGGAGTCGATTATGTAAATAATACAGAGATGAACAAATACGTCTCTAAGCAAATCAATGGTTCTCTGCGAGAAGTTAATAATCAGAAAGAAGTAGTACTTCCTGTGCCTGCGACTTTTTTAGTCAACTCATGCGGGAAGATTAATTATATACATTTTGACAAAAATTTTAAAAATCGAGCTTCTCTCACTGATATATTATACCATTTAAATTTTAAGATGTCGGTTAAGATTATAGAATAGAATTTGTTAAGATTAAGGCATGAACGAATGATTTCGTCGCAGACGAATCGAGTATGTCAATACTCGAAAAGAGTGAACCACGAAAGTGGGTGAGCTGAGCCATAGCGGTAGCTACCGCCGTGGGCGGCACAGGTAATGGAGAGTATTTTTAACGCAGAGATTGGCTAATTCTATTATAATATTTCCGACATTCTAATGTATAAATGGTATTAAATGTCAATCGATATTAATAAGCTATAGCAATCATTCTGATAATGTTATTTTCATGTCATGGATTATATATTGACATGGCAAACCGTATTTGAGGCTATTGCAACTGTAAGCGGAATAATCTGTGTCTATCTACAAACTATAGAAAAAATTTCCGCTTGGATATTCGGTATCATAAGCGTTTCTCTTCTCGCCATCATATTTCTTGATGCTCAATTAATTTCTGATTTTATACTGCACATTATTTTACTATTTCTTAATGTCTACGGATGGTGGCAATGGAATAGATATCAAGAAAATAATAATAGCCAACACCTTGTACTTCGCTTTACTAGTCTCCATTGGATAATATGGTTAGCATTTATAGTAATGGTCACTCCTGTATGGGGATTTTTGATTACACGAATATTTGCCGCTGACTTGGCTTACTTTGATGCCTTTACCACCGTTGGAAGTCTTGTAGCTCAGTATCTGTTAGCCAAAAAGTATTTAGAGAATTGGATCACTTGGATTTTCGTGGATGTGATCGCGATAGGAGTATACACTTATAAGGAACTCTACTTTGTTGCCTTCTTATTCTTAGTATATCTTGTATTGTGCATTAAGGGCTATGTAGATTGGAAAGAAAGGGAGAGAGCCATCAGCCCTCTTCCCTAATAGTATTTTGTTAGTCTTTTAATAGTAGCATTCTTCGAGTCACTACATTGTCGTCAGTCTGTAACTGGCAATAGATCATACCGTTGTTATTACCTAACTCAGTTGCTGTAATTTTCATTTTGTGCTGACCCGCTGATTGAGTCACTTCTTTTTTTAATATCAATTCCCCTTTCACATCATAGAAAAGGAAAGTAGCTTTTCCATCTTCTTTCATATTGTAAATTATTTGTGAATGATCATGGAATGGGTTAGGCATTATATTTTCTATTGTACTTATATCTTCAGTGTGAGTAGCACTGCTTGAATTCTCTCTCTGACTTAGTTTTATATTAATCGTTTCAGTTTCTTTTCCAATATAAATCTGAGACTGTATTAATTCATTTAGCTCAATCGAAGGGTAGCTGGTTTCAGATTTTTGTATTTGTACAGAAAGTAGAATTGCATCTTTGCTGATAATTATCCCTGTTGCTATATCGTAAGATATATTTAGATTATTATTATCATCTATATACATGTAGTAGCTTAAGTCATTGCCTTGACAATTTACCTTAGTTATATTTTCTATATTCTTAAGGCCTAACTGTAGACCGTATATTTCGACTGGTTCGTTAGCATAGAAATCTACCTGGTATAATTGATCATTGATATCTATGATGCTGTAATCTATGACTATGTCATTACTCTTATTGGAATCTGCTATTGCATCTTGATTGATATCTCCTATTTTTACTGCAATGAGATTACCTAATTGGTCCTCACTTAGCGTATTGTATAATATGGCATCATCAAAATCCCAAGGATAATCCAGTGATAACTTTTCGTTATCTAATCCGACTTTCCAACTGGTGTTGTCTGGCAACTCATCATAGATTCCTAAGATTAACTTTCTCAGTTCTATCAAATCTAAAGCAGAGATATTGTGATCATGATTGACATCTGCTGCGATCATGTCATAAGCATTATCGAAGTAATTAATACCTAATAGATGTCTTTGTATTAAGATGATATCTAAGGTTGATACACCATTGAGTGGATTGTTATTTTTAGATGCAGTGAGCTGATATGACTTGTTTATCGGTAAGTGAGCGAATTCATATTCTCCGCTGTCGTCTGTTAAGTAATGGATGCTCTGATTTTGGTGCTCTCCGTATTGCAAATTGATATCAACACCTGATAAGTTCTCGCTTGATCTACTGACAACTCTTCCACTTATTGTAGCTCGAGAAGCATCATCACAATTAGCCCTGATGTTAAGATTGTCTATATCCCATGCGGCAACTGGTGCATCTAATCCTATAAGGCAATAAGGCAATATTTCGAATCTGAATATAGCTGGAGCATCCACAGTAAAATCACTTAAGCCTAAGAAGCTATAGTTTTCTTTAGACCATAAGAAAGTGGTTTCTATATCTGATTGTGTAAATATTTCATCACCGTTCTTTAGAATTCTTATACCATATCGAGTCGGGAAATTATTCCTACCTGTGGTGCCGACTATCCACTCAAATGTGGCAGGGGCTTTCTCCCAGAAGTCTATTCCTGTAATCACAACCTCTGACCCAGCAGTAGGGATTACAGACAATTCAAAAATAAGTGACTGCTCATGCCCAGCTATATATTCACAGGAGTCTAAAGCACTGATGCACATAGCAACACCTCCGTCTACACCAGGTGTACAAGAATGTGCATTGACTGCTGGATTCTCTCTGTAGACATTACTGACGGTCAATATTCCACATGATAATGGATTGACTTGCTCGCCAGTGAGACGACTATAATCTGTCGACTTACAATCTTCGAAGTCATATGTGATGACTGCTAACTCGCTTACAACATTAATCGTTAGGATACTATCGCAACCATTGCTGGCGATAAGTGTTTGCACGTACTGTCCAGTCTCTGTGATCATCTCTCCATTGACATTGATGCTTTCTCCTTCTATGATGGAGAAGTTAATAGTCTCTGTAGATTCAGGAATGATGGATATGTTTTTTTCACAACTGGTAGATCTTTCTTCTCCGATAGCATTGGTCCATCTTGCCGTTGCAGTATATGTCCCTGTTTCTGATACGGTGATCGTCGTAACGTTAGTAGGAATGTTGATGCCTGGCCCTGTCCATTCTATAATATCTAAATCTGGAATATCGGCACCTTGTGGTATAACAAAAGTCACCAGAGATAAGTCCGCATCTCTACCAGCACATATATTATCTGGTCCATTGACAAAGCATTCGTATAGTGGTTCTACCACATTCACTACTACTGTTATTGTACTATCGCATCCTTGGGAGGAGGTCATTATCTGGGTAGAGATTCCCGAATCCGTATATGTTTCTCCATTGATAATAATACTCTCACCGAGTAAGATGCTTGTGTCGATTTGTGTAAACATATTCTCATAAGAAATTACAGTGATACCACATTGCGTTTGCATCTCTACACCTAACTGATCTAACCATCTAACCGTTACATTGTATTCCCCTGGTAAGGCTATCCTGATAGAGTCTCCTATATTAGAACCTGAGATTGCGGGCCCTTCCCATGAGATAGAAGTGATTGCGGGCTGTGGAGCATTATCTGGCGTGTGAGTAATATTGACGAATAAGTCAGTTCTCTCACCAGGACATAAGCCAGGTGGACCTACAACATCACAGAATAATTCGATTTCTGTAAATAATACTGACACAGTAATCGTAAGTATACTGTCGCATCCATTAGCCGCAACTAAGGTCTGTGTGTATACACCGTCTGTATTATATGTCTCAGCATTAATGACGACTTCCTCACCTAAGTTAATGAGTGTATCTATCTGAAATTCTGCTATCTGCGATACGGTAACTTCTTGGCTACATACCTGTGTGCAAGTATCGCCTATACTGGATAAGTAAGTTAATTGAGCAGTATAATTTCCACTGCTAGTGATGGTGATCGCTTCGCCTGTATTAGCTCCTGTTATAGCAGGCCCTGACCAGTCAATTCCTATAAGCCCTAGCTCTGTACTGTTAGATGGGGATTGGATAAGATCTACGCTTATCGTGACATCCTCATCAGTACATATGACATCCTCAGCATCTATCGTACATGTATAGTATGCAGGTAGTAAGAAGACTTCATTTGTTTTGTTTTGTTGGGAGAACCACCAAGAATTAATAGTATTAAGGTTTCCAAATCCAATTGCAGTAGGGTCAGTATAATTAATCCATCTGTGGCATGGTAAGGTGCATCCAGCTAATTGTATGCTCGGCTCACCAGATCCTGAAGGTACGCTTATCTCAGAGTCGTCATAGTACAGTAGTGGCTGAGGTCCTGTAGGTCTAATTGTACTTATCTGAAACCCATCCGTCATTAACTCTGCGTCATAGATCGGGAAATGATAGATTCCTTGAGCAAATGAAATAGAGACTGGAATTTCAGTATTCACATTTTCTGGAATTGGATTCCCTAATCCATCTCTTCCGTCCCAATCTAAGCAAGTTGGTACATTAACTTCATTCAGTTCTACATTGACACTGATTAGTCTATCTGCAGTATTAGGAGTGAAAATCTCATCTCTTCCATCAAAGTCAAGTAGAACATCTACCTGACCAACTTTATCACTAAGGAATTTGATACAAAAATCATTTACATCACATCGACTGATACCTTCGAAACTTAATTCACCAGATTCTGCAGTTTCACATACATCTATAGGGTCATTGAGGAATATCGCATATTCTGGTTCCGTCATATTACCATCTTCGAAACTTCTTCTATCGGCAGCGATGTCTCCAGTATTCTGGATACCAAAACTATTAAATGCTATATTAAAAGCTGCCGGTCTAAATCCACTGCCATCGAAATCTATTAATGTAATAAATGCAGCGTCAGGATTTGCTGGATCGGGAGCACACACATAGAATGATCCATTAAAAGGCCTATTAGGGAATCCGAAATCATTAATAGCAAAGAAAGCCCAATTATTAGACCAGATTCTTCCTTTCTTTTCTTCTATGGCAGTGTTAGATATATCTGTTACGGTTATATCCCAGAAGTCTATCAGGAATTCGTTTTCCGATATTGCATTGAATTCGATATAGTAGTCGCCCTCAGAGTTCCATCCTTGCGATGTAAGGTCAGATGACAATACCTGAGCAGCATCATATCCATCATTGTTACCCAGCTGCTGAGGTCCATTAAATCCTCGTGACCAATTGTCTATGATACCAGTGCCTAATTCTGTACTTCTTATTATTATAGGTCCATATACTACATTACCGTTAGGGTCCAGTATACGATATTCATAATCAACCAAAGTCGGATTAGGAGTCGATGAATTAAGATGTCCTGTAGAGAATCCTAATAAGATACTTTCCTTGGATGGGTCGCTGATATGGATATGCAACCTGGAAGTTGCATCAGGATTATCATATGTTGCGAAATTGCTGTAAATAGGATTTCCCAGATTTAAAGCTGCAATATCTGTTGTAAGAGCTCCGTCTATAGTGATGTTACCATTAGGTGCTACTTCTCTCGTTCCTTCTCCGTAGATAAGTGACAAGAAAAGGGAGCTCATAATGATTATTAATGTAAGGCGTCTAATCGTCATGCTAAAGTTCTATAAGTATTTAATTATGAATAGATTAAAGTTATATATTAATTATATATATAAGTAATTTTTATATATAAAACTAACTACTTAGCTAAACTGTTGATATTCTATATATTTGATAGAGTGGATCGATTCATGCCTGCAATAATTCATAACGAATAAAGAATGTGAATAGGACTAAAAACATATTAAATATTAGTCGACTGGACTTAATTCTTGTCATATTTATATTTGTCTTCACTTCAGTCAACTTTTATGCTTTCTTCTATATGTCAGAGAATGCATACGATACTTTTCTATCACTTACGAATATGATATTTGGATCTTGACTTCAGACGAAGTGAAATTCTACAACAGATTCTTTGCTGCAACCTCATTAATTATTGCCTTAGGGTCAACAAGTTCATTTATATCAAATAGACCGAATTATTTGAATGGCTCAATTAGGGAAAGAACACAAACACTTAATGATTCAAGAGTGCTAAATTGGACTTTTGTGATGTGGGCTACAGAGTTAGGTTCTGTATTTGGAATATTTTTCGTTGCTTCACAGCTATTTTACGAATTCAGTTTATATTCAGAATATTGGTATTTGTTTATACTATTCGTAGTTGTCTTATACTTACAGCAATGGACAAACTTTAGAAGGCAATTCAAATCTTTATCAACCAAACTTTTTTTTCCGGCAACCTTGTGTTTTATTATACTAACATTTGCTCTGGGCAGCATTAATTTTATTGATTATATTTCTTTAAATCAAAGAGTTCTTTCAATGAATCCCTATCATAAAATGATAATTAATAAACCTCAGTCAAAATCATACACGTACGCAAGAGAGTACTATACAACTCGGCAATTATATTTGGGCAAACCAAAAAAAGAAAGTTCTCAAGACCCTAAACTAATGTATGAGCGAGGTTTGGAGATTGAATTGAACCACATTGATTCAGTGGTTAATCAGTGGAAGTCAGGACTTCAAGATCATCACATTCCGCAGCTAAGATTTCAACTCAATATTGACGAATCTATACCGATGAAATTCGTGAACGAACTTAAAGATTCTATAGAAAAGTCAAAAATCTTTAAATTAGGATATTCTGTCTTTCCAGAGGGAATTAAGGATATAGGTCAATATAGACACAAAAGGTATATAATCCCTGCAAATGTCTTTAACTATGAATTCATTGATAGCTTATTCCCTAACAGGTTAAACGGAAAGAGAATTATAGATATTACTATTAGAAATAGCGACTATTATTTAGAAGGCATTTCAAAATCTAAAAAGGAGTTTCAAGAAGGAATAGACAGCATAATAGATGATTCGTCAGATTACCACTTTAATTTAGTGTACAGTGATGATTTGACCTATGGTAACTTTATCAATACTTACTCGTTAATTTATGGGTGTATCATAGAAAGGAGAGATAAATATTCTATGGTGCAATATGGCAAAGAATATAATTGGAATACAAGACAGATTCAAGAAGAAATTCGGAATATCTATCCATTAAATATTGAGGATAGTGAATACCAAATCAATAAAGACAATTATTAACATTGGAGATCAGATTAAATATATCTTTTTGCTCCTAAGAGATAGGAGGGGTGAGAAAAGGTAATCTGATCAATTAGCCCACTCACTTGCTTAGATTAGCTAAATTTGTCCAATCCAAAAATTATGAAATACAGAGGTGGAGTTAATTGAAAAAATTGAACGCATACCATATATAGATTTTGGTGGGGAAGGGCAACTTGTACACTTCGCTCACGCTAACGGATATCCACCAGAATCTTACAGACAGTTAGCAGAAGTATTATCCACTGATCATCAGGTGGTCGGCATGCTTCAGAAACCGTTGTGGGGTAATGACAATTTCTCAGATATTAAGACGTGGCACTCTTTGGCAGATGATATGATTCGCTTTTTAGATGAGAACAATATGTCTCAGGTTGTAGGAGTAGGGCATTCTCTTGGTGCTGTGGTTTCTGTCTTAGCATCACATAAAAGACCTGATTTATTTAAGCAGTTGTTTTTGATAGAGCCAGTTATATTTTCTAAGGCTATGACAACCATCAATCATCTGCTTCCCATGTGGCTTAGAAAGAAGTATGTGCCAGTATGCAAGATAGCGCTAGCAAGAAAGGATCACTGGGAAGATAGGCGAGAATTATTTGATTCTTATCGCAACAAAAAAGTATTCAGAAGATTGTCTGATGAGGCATTGCAAGACTGGATAGCTGCAGGAACGGTGAGCGATGAGAGCGGAGGTATAACCTTAAAGTTCACTAAAGAATGGGAGGCACACATGTATGCTACAGTAACTAATGTATTGTCCGAGATCAAGAATAGCTCCATACCTATTCATGTTATGAGAGGAGAGCGTACAGATGTTATCTCAGATAGAATTTGGAAAAAACTAAGGCAGCAGTTAGGTGAAGAACGATGTGAGAACTTTTCTGATGCAGGTCATCTGTTACCTATGGAGCGACCAGTAGCTGTAGGGAAATGGATAAGTGACAAGATTGATTTTATTTAATAAAAGAAGTAAAGAAATATAGATAATGAAGTATAATAAATTAGGAAGCTCGGACTTGAATGTTTCTCGTGTTTGCCTAGGTACTATGACCTTTGGAGTGCAGAATACTCAAGCAGATGCAGATACACAATTAGATTACGCGATAGGGGAAGGCGTTAATTTTATCGATACGGCTGAGCTGTATCCTATACCTCCAGGTAAGGACTTAGTGGGAGATACAGAAAGAATTATCGGAGATTACCTGAGCCGCAACAAAGAAAAGCGATCTGATCTGATCGTTATGACTAAGATCACTGGCCGTGGATTATCATATATTAGAAATGCAGATGTCATTAAGGCTTCGTACATTAATAAAACCATAGAAGAATCCTTATCTCGATTAGGAACAGACTACATAGATGTATATCAGTTGCACTGGCCTAATCGACCACATCCACATTTTGGGCGGCACTGGCATGATGCAATTTCTTATGCTGATGGAGATTATAGACCGATAGAAGAAGAAATGATTGCAATTCTGGAAGTGCTTGACGAGAATATCAAGGCTGGAAAAATTAGACATATAGGCGTATCTAATGAGACGGCATGGGGAATCGCTAAATTTGCAGAGCTAAGTAGATTACATAATCTCCCCAGGATGATCTCTACGCAGAACGAATTCAGTCTTTTGAAGAGCAGTGATTGGCCTTCAGTCACGGAAGCATGTGCCTATGAGGATATGGGCTATCTGCCATGGTCGCCCTTAGCATCTGGGGCTTTGTCTGGGAAATATATAGATAAGAATAGACCTGACGGTAGTCGATGGACGATGTTGCAGCGTAACGGAATATTTAGAGATACTGATAATGTAAATGAGGCAGTCAAAAAATACAAGGCAATCGCAGAAGCTAATAATATCACAACCAGTCAATTAAGTTTGGCATGGGTCAATCATCAAAAATGGGTGACTTCCACAATTATCGGAGCAACCAAGATGGATCAATTGAAAGATAATATAAAAGCATTTGATATGGAGCTCAGTCCAGAAGTTCTGAAAGAAATATCTGCAGTAATCAAGGATTACCCGATGCCATTTTAGAATACCTAAAGACCTTACTTTTTCTTCTTAAATAAAGTATTGTAGATGATCTGAATCGCAATATCTGCATGACGTTCTATTTCTACTTTATCGTACACATCGATTCCGTAAAGTCTCTTGCTTACATTGTCCATGAGGAAGAACTGTGTGATGATACTGAACTTTAATGAAGTGTAATTGCAGATAGGCATATCTACTATGTATCCATCTTTCTCATAAGCCTTAAGGACTGCGATGGTACTATCACTATGTGGTTTCATCAGTGTATCTATGATCCAGTCAGATCTTTCTGATTGCTGCGTCATCTCATGCATCAGAATCTTATACAACTCTACGTGCTCTGCTATGAAATATATCATCTGGCGGGTCAGAGCTTTGCCCAGGTCTATTGTACTTAGATCTTTACCTAACTTAATCGTGTCCTTGGCTTTAGCATTATAGATTTCCGTGATGTGGGTGACAGCTGCATACCACAAATTTATTTTTGTTTTGTAGTGATAGTAGATCAGAGAGCCGTCTATTCCCAATCTCTCGGCAATAGTTTTTACACTGGTTCCATCAAATCCTCCCTCTGAGAAGGCAATCAGAGCAGTGCTAAGCAACTGATCTTTGTCGATGCTCTTGGCTTCGGTCGGGCGACCTCTTTTTCTTTTAGTTATCTTTTCTTCGACTTGTCTCACTGTGTGATGTTCTCTTCTTAAGGCAAAAGTAAGTTAATTAAATACTTACTTAATAAAACTATAGAATTAAAAACAAATATACGGATAATCTGAAGATCAAAATATATAAGTGATTTCCATTTATCATTATAAAGGCCTGTATAATATCATATAAATGGCACAATATGATTGCGTTCTCTTGATTATTAGTGATAAAATTGTATTTTCGTATTATTAAGTAGTCGCTTAATAAATGAAATTTAATTCTTGGTGAATTAAACTAAACGCAGGGTATTTCATTTTAGTAATGTAGACTACTAATGCATTATTTAATAAAGAAATAAACTATAATAATGGAAGCATATATATATGATGCACTCAGGACCGTCAGAGGTAAGGGCAATAAGAAAGGTGCTCTGATAGGTATAACCGCAACAGATCTCGCATCTCAGATTCTGATTGCACTTAGAGAAAAGCACCAATTTGATACGACACTGGTAGAGGACGTTATTTTTGGTTGCGTGACGCAAGCTAAGGATCAGGCTGCTAATATCGCTAAGTCGGCAGCTCAGCAATCTGGTTATGGAGATCACCTCTGTGGTGTATCGTTGAACAGATTTTGTGGTTCTGGATTAGAAGCCATTAATCAAGCGGCAGCATATATTAAGTCTGGATTTAGAGACTTAGTGATCGCAGGTGGAGTAGAGAGTATGTCTCGGGTATCTATGGGTTCTGATGGTGGTGGATTCTTGATGGATCCAGCACAGGCTGTATCAGCCAATATGGTTCCTCAAGGAATATCTGCAGATCTAATAGCTACTAAGTATGGTTATTCCAGAGAAGATGTAGATGCATTTGCAGCAGAATCTCAGAAGCGAGCAAGTGCTGCGGAGGCAGACAATAGATTCGTATCGAGAATTCCTGTTAAGGATATTAATGGTATAGAAGTATTAAGTACAGATGAGAATATCAGACCATCGACAACCGCAGAAGGTCTTAAGAAACTTAATCCATCATTTGAGATGATGGGAGCCATGGGTGGTTTTGACCAAGTTGCAATAGACAAATATCCTGAGATAGAAGCGATCGATCATGTACACCATGCTGGTAACTCATCGGCAATAGTTGACGGTGCCTCTTGTGCATTAATAGGAAGTAAGGAAGCAGGAGAAAAATTAGGACTCAAGCCAAGATTTAAAGTCAAAGCCGCATCCGTATATGGCACTGATCCTACAATTATGCTTACTGGTCCAGCGCCTGCATCTGAGAAAGCGCTCAAGCAAGCAGGGATGTCAGTCAGTGACATTGATCTATTCGAAGTTAATGAAGCATTCGCCTCCGTAGCGATGTTATTCATGGAGAAACTCAATGTCGACCATTCTAAGGTCAATGTAAATGGAGGAGCAATAGCAATGGGTCACCCGCTTGGTTCTACTGGTTGTATGATAACAGGAACCTTAATGGATGAGTTAGAAAGGCAAGGTCTATCTACTGGTCTGATAACATTATGTATCGGTGGCGGTATGGGAATTGCAAGTATTATTGAGAGAGTATAGGTGCCATTCTTTTTTCTTATTTAATAAAACAAGAACATGAAAAACGATTTTTTAGAATATAAAGTAGAAGGTGGAATCGCTACCATTACAATAGACCAAGTTAACGAACCCACTAACTTATACAGCTTAGATTTCATAGATGCATATTATGAGGCAGCAACTAAGGCCATCGCAGATACAGAGGTAAAAGGAGTTATCGTGACCTCTTCTCAGAAAGTATTTATGGCAGGTGGAGATCTACGTATGTTGTCTAAGCCAGTCGATGATCCTAAGTTATTCTACGATACAATTGTCGGCATTCATACCAGAATGAGAGAGATAGAGAAAGGCGGAAAGCCATTTGTAGCAGCAATTAATGGTACTTGCCTCGGTGGTGGATTAGAGTTAGCACTGACATGTCATCACAGAATAGCAATCAATAGCACAAAAATAAAAATAGGACTACCAGAAGCTAAAGTTGGATTACTACCAGGAGGGGGCGGTACAGCTAAGTTGCCATATCTGTCTGGTATCCAGACGGCCCTAACATATTTATTACAAGGAAAAGAAGATCGACCAGAAGGAGCACTTAAGGCAGGTATGATCAGTGAGTTAGCAGACAGCCCAGAAGATATGATGGCTAAAGCTAAGGCATGGATAGAGTCTAATCCCAATCCTGTGCAGCCTTGGGATAATAAGAAACATAGAATACCAGGAGGAGGCGTGTGGACACCTAACGGTGTACAGACGCTGATGGGTGCTGCAGGTAATGTGACTAAATTGACACATGGTAATTATCCTGCTCAGAAGTATATACTAGGTGTGGTACATGATAGTCTACAGATCCCGATAGATAGAGCATTGGAGATAGAAGCGAAGTACTTCACTAAAGTTGTTGCCTCACCAGAAGCTAAGAATATTATACGGACCGCATTCATGGGAATGCAGGCCGCTAAGAAAGGAAAGGCGAGACCAAAAGATGAACCTAAGTACGAAGTCAAGAAATTAGGAATATTAGGTGCAGGAATGATGGGCGCAGGGATAGCGTATGTATCGGCCAAGGTAGGTATGGAAGTAGTCCTTAAAGATATCAGCGTAGAAGGGGCAGAAAAAGGGAAAGCATACTCTAAGAAAATCTTAGATAAAGCGATATCTCGAAAGCGGTCAACACCAGAGAAAGCGGAAGCACTTCTCAGTAGAATACACCCGACAGATGATCCTAACGCTATGGAGGGATGTGATCTTGTGATAGAAGCTGTATTCGAAGATCCTAAATTAAAAGATAGAGTTACTAAAGAAACAGAAGCTGTACTAGCGTCAGATAAAGTGTATGGTTCTAATACATCTACGATTCCGATATCATTATTAGCTGAATCATCTGCAAGGCCAGAGAACTTCATAGGAATACATTTCTTTTCTCCAGTGGATAAGATGCCTCTCGTAGAAATTATAGTAGGGGAGAAGTCATCAGATAAAGCAATTGCAGCAGCTGTAGATTACACAGTAGCAATCGGTAAGATTCCTATTGTGGTCAATGACAGCAGAGGTTTCTATACATCTCGTTGCTTCAGTACTTATGTGTCAGAGGGCATGTTCTTATTAGAAGAAGGTGTCCCTGCGATCATGATAGAGAATATCGGCAAGAGAGTAGGAATGGCAGTAGGGCCACTTGCAGTGCATGACGAGGTATCACTGTCACTAAGTGAGCATGTCTATGAGAGTAATCCTGATAAGAAAGAACCGTACCAAGAGAGGGGATATAAGATTGTGAAAGATCTCATTTCTCTGGGTCGCAAAGGCAAGAAATCTGGTGCAGGATTCTATGATTATCCACAAGGCGGTAAGAAAAAGATATGGCCTGGACTCAAAGAAAAATATAATTCTAATGTAGATGCTATAGATCAGCAGACGATTACAAATCGACTCCTACACTTCCAAGCATTAGAAAGTTATAGATGTCTCGAAGAGGGGGTACTTAGATCAGTCATGGATGGAGACTTAGGGTCTGTACTCGGATGGGGGTTCCCGATCTACACTGGAGGGTCATTATCCTACATAGACTATTACGGAATGGAGAAATTCATTGCAGACTGTGATCTGTACACCGAGAAGTATGGCGTAAGATTTACAGTTCCTCAGAGCTTAAGAGATCTTTCTGCTGCCGGTAAGTCTATACACGACTATGGAAAGACTAACTAATCTTCTGCGGATATGTAAAAAATGCTCGAACCAGAATTAATTAGTTACGCTATAGAGGTATAGCCGCTCATGTAGATGACCTTAAGGCAGATACACTTAAGAAACTAATAGATAAGTTAGGTTATAGTTAACAACCTAAGCTCCATAATTGATATATAAAAAAATGACCTCTTTTCTTTGGAGGTCATTTTTCTATGCGCTAAATCGTAGAATTTTATTCCATTACCCTTCAGATCTATAATTCATGTAATCGCCTTTTCTTTTCTGCATAGCTGCATATACAGATTCCATTTGATTAGGATGAGACATTGTCTTTGATTGCAGTTGAGATTCTAATTGTAGACCATCGGTGTCGTTAAGATAATTAGCTTGATTATAGAGTTGTTTGGCATTGACTATAGAGGTCGGATTATTACTGGCAATTTCTTTTGCTAATTGCATAGCAGCCACATAAGGATCTTCTGCAGTATGAGTGGCGAATCCATATGTCACCGCTTCCTCTCCTGAGAATATTCTGTATGTATAGGTCAACTCTCTGAGGATATCATCTCTTACGTTGTGCCTCATCAGTTGAGAGCCAGACATATCTGGTATGATTCCCCATCGGCCTTCCATGATAGAAAGTCGTGCATCTTTGCTCACATATTTGATATCAGCGCCAGACATAATTTGCAGACCACCGCCGTAACATATACCATGCACTGCTGCGATTACAGGCACAGAAAGTTCTCGCCATGCATAAGCGGCTTTTTGCCATTTGTTGGCGATGCCATGTGTTCGAGTTGCCAGATCTTGCTGCCCGAGACCACCTTCTCCACTCAGGTCAAATGATGTAATATCGATCCCAGCACAGAAACCTTTCCCATTGCCAGATAGTACCACTGCTCTGACATCTGCATTATGATTAAGCTGAGTCGCAGTATCTATTATCGCTGCAAACATAGCTTCGTCCAGTGCATTAAGCTTGTCAGGTCTATTAAGTTTGACATCTGCAACATGGTCTATAATTTCTATAGTGATACGATCTTCCATAAGGATCTATTTATTGATTTTGTAAATGTAAGTAATGCCATCGATCTACAAGCAAACTTATAGATATAGAAAACAATTCTATTAATTAATTCTTTATAAGATCATATCATATCATTTTTGGTTACTTTGTCATTACAAATTATAGAGATGGAAGCGACAGCATCAAAACAAAAGAATAAAAGAAATTTCACCGAGGATCAGATGATGTTTAGAGAAGCATACAGAGTATTCCTTGCGGATGAGATAGTGCCACATATGGAGCAATGGAGAAAGGATGGAATCGTCGATCGTAGTGCTTTTAAGAAAGCGGGCGATATGGGTTTTCTGATGATCTGGCCAGATGAGAAATACGGAGGATTAGGTGACAGAGATTTTAAGTATGAGCAGATTATTATGGAAGAGACCTGTAGGGCAGGATGTCTCGATTGGTTTAATACTTTGCACAGTCGATTGGTAGGTCCCTACTTCGATAAGTTGGGTACGGATGCGCAGAAAGAGAAATTCCTGACAGGAGCAGCCAGCGGAGATATCATACTCGCTGTAGCTATGTCAGAGCCAGATGCAGGTAGCGACCTCTCCAGTATGAGATCGACTCTGGAAGATAAAGGAGATCACTTCTTGCTGAATGGAAACAAAACTTATATCTCTAACGGTATCAATGGAGATGCAATCGTAGTAGCAGCGAAAACAGTAGGAATAGAAAGCCGACATGCTATGACCTTATGTGTCGTAGAGGGAGGTATGGAAGGATTTAAGCGAGGAGCTAATTTAGCGAAGATGGGGCTTAAGGGACAAGATACGGCAGAGTTGTTTTTTGATAATGTAAAAATCCCAAAGGAGAATATATTAGGGGAACCTGGCAAAGGATTCTCATATCTTATGACTGGCCTCGCAGAGGAGAGACTCATCATCGCCGTCCAGTCAGCTGTTAATGCCAGAAAAGCATTTAACCTGACACGGGAGTTTGTCATGGAAAGAAAAGCATTCGGGAAGACGATCAGTGCATTACAGAATACACAATTTACCATGGCGCAGATGGATGCAGAACTCGATATGTTAGAAGTCTACATAGATCACTGCGTAGAACTCAATAACAGAAGCGAACTCACTGCTAATGCAGGTGCCAAAGTCAAGCTCCTCGCCACAGAACTTGAAGGACGTATGACGGATCTCGGGGTTCAGTTACATGGTGGAGCAGGGTACATGTCTGAGTACGAAATCAGCAGAATGTATACCGATGCGAGAGTATCCAGAATATACGGTGGTGCTTCGGAGATTATGAAACTGATTATCGGCAGAGATATTTTTTCTGAAGGTTATCGCAGTATTATAGATTGATTATCCATATCGTCATCTCGACAGAGTGCCCTCTCTAATAATACTTCCGGAATGATTGTCATATCTTAATTTCATTCTATGATGTCATAAGTCAAGTTGTGTACTTGTCTTGATTTTCCTTATTTTGATTAAAAGTACCACCTATTAAGGTGAAAAGGTGTGTATATAAGTTAGTTACTTGCCATAAGACAAAACCTAAAGAAAAGCGATAAAAGTAGGAATTTGGATAGATTAAGAAGAGTAGAGCCCTTTTAGGCGATAAAGAATCGATAAAACCACATGAACATGTGGTTGCGGACACTATATCATTAAAGTATCTTTACGAATAATGAAAGAGTTTAATTTTAGAATAAAAAGACTAATATTATGAAAAAGCAAAAAATCATATTCCTTACAGTATTATCAATACTATTCATCTGCCAAAATAGTTGGTCGCAGAACCTATTGGAAGTGGAAGGTGAACTTAGCATGCCAAATACAGCAGTAATAAATGTCCACGGTAATTTTGTTGAAAATGTAGCTGATCCACAGCTTGCACAAGATGCAGCGACAAAGGCGTATGTAGATAATCTATTATTGTCATTTGGTGTTTCTATAGGGTCTTCAGGAATACAGGGGTTATTAAATGTAGGATTTAGTCCTTCAGTTATCATTAGCAATGGAGCCCCACTTACAGACTTTATCGGACTCAACCACGAAGGAGGCATCATATTTTATATGGACCCCTCAGGAAATGGTACAGGTCTTGTATCAGCAGTAATGGATCAAAGCACAGGAGCACAATGGGGGTGCTTTGGGACACTAATTGGTGGAACAAATGAGACAATAGGTACGGGGCAGGCTAATACCACAGCGATTGTTAATGGTTGTGGAGAAACTGGCATAGCAGCAAAGCTTTGTGATGATTTAGTAGTTGGAATTTATGATGATTGGTATCTACCCTCTAAGGACGAATTAAACGAAATGTGGGTAAATCTGGCAGATTCAGATGGGGATGGCACAAATACTGGACCTTCTGATCCTAATAACATTGGCGGATTTGCGGATTCGTTTTATTGGAGTTCTTCGGAGTTCGATGATTTCAATGCCTGGCTACAGAGTTTCAACGATGGCTTTCAGCCCAGCGGCAGTAAGGGCGGCAACGTTAGGGTCCGAGCTATTAGGGCTTTTTAACTATTTATCTATTTAACTATTAATACCGCGAAGCGGTCGATTTAAAAATTTATGGCACTGTATTATGATTTGCCAGTATTTAGAGATGTTTATAAGCTCATTCTAAAGATATTTGATTGTACGAAGGATTTTCCAAAGGAATATAAATATACTTTGGGGCAAGACATAAAACGAGATGGCATACAGCTCGTCAGAAGCATATATAGGGCTAATAAAGAAAAGGATAAACGCAAATATTTAGAATCTTTTCTCGACGATTTTGAAATTCTCAAACTTGAGATAAGAATTTGCGCAGATATGAAAATATTGTCCTTGAAAAAGCAGGCAGAATTAAGTTTATTAATGGATAGTATAGGAAAACAAATAAATGGATGGCGAAATGCACAGAAAGAATAATTGGCCAGAGTTGCTATTGTTAAGGTGATAGCAAGAGAGCATAGTTTTGTATAAAAAGCGATAAAGTGACTGACTGGTCGCGAAGCGAATAAAGTGACTACATGTCACTTTATATGGAAGGAACCGAAACATCAGTTTTGGCAACATACTCAGAATCGGTCTATGTCAGTAAAATGAGGGAATTAAAAAACCTTCAAACTTCTATAGGATTCCCTGTAGTAGTTAAGACTACTTTATTTTTTGTAGTTGCGGATTCGTTTTATTGGAGTTCTTCGGAGTTCGATGATAACAATGCCTGGAAACAGAATTTCAACAATGGCAATCAGAACAACAACAATAAGAACAACAACAATAGGGTCCGAGCTATTAGGGTTTATATTCAAAACAATGGAGTGGCTGTGGATTATTTAATCAACAGCCATTCTTAATTCAAAAGTAGATGTATGCAGCTTGATCTCTTTCAAGAATCAAATCATATTGATGACTCTAAGATTTCATTGGACGAGCTCTTCGAGGCCTATATATTATGCCGGGCAAATAAAAGAAACACGGCTAATGCTATTGTATTTGAAATTGATTATGAACAGAACATCATCGACTTATGGCGAGATATTAATACGGGCTCATACAAGCCAAATCGGTCTGTTGCATTCATTATAGATCAGGCCGTAAAGCGAGAAATATTTGCGGCAGATTTCCGAGATAGAGTCGTTCATCATTTTATTATTAACAAACTCAATCCTCTTTTTGAAAGACAATTTATTCAAGATAGCTATGCCTGTCGGATAGGCAAAGGTAGCCACTTCGGAATTCAACGAGTCAATAGATTTATCAGAAAGTGCTCACAAAATTATAGTAAAGACTGCTTCATCTTAAAATTGGATATTAAAGGATTCTTCATGCACATTGATCGTAGTATACTCTATGCTAGGTTAAAGGAATTCATAAGTCAAAAGTATAATGTGGACGATAAAATAAAACTTCTTGAGTTAGTCAAGATAAATGTATTTAATGACCCAACTGACAATTGCATTAAGAAAAGCAGCGCTAAAAAATGGAAGGGCTTGCCACAATCGAAGAGTTTGTTTCATTCTCCTTTTGGAAGCGGACTACCGATAGGAAATCTTACTAGCCAGATCTTCGCTAATTTTTATATGGATAAGTTTGATCACTTTATAAAGCACGATCTTGGTATAAAGTATTATGGTAGATATGTGGATGACTTTGTGATTGTACATGATGATAACGACTATTTAAAAAGGCTTATAGATATCATCAGAATTTTCCTAAAAGTAGAACTGCGATTGACTATTCATCCAAAGAAAATCTATCTGCAGCATTACACCAAAGGCGTTCCATTTCTTGGAACGTTTATAAAGCCTAATCGGATCTATATTGGCAAACGAACAAAGGGTAACTTTTATAGGGCTATTCTTCTTCAAAATGAGATCACTAAAAAGGCTAAACCGACCAAAGAAGAACAAGTAAGGTTTCAGAGTAGCATGAATTCTTACTTAGGAATTATGAAACACTTTAATACCTACAAGCTAAGAAAGAAAATGCTCTGGAAACACTTAAGTCCTTATTGGTGGAATGTTGTGTATCTTTCTGGTGGATATGCTAAATTTGTAAGGAAAACGAAGAGGAGTACGGCAAGTAACACCGCATGATCACAGAATGCCTCCTTCATCAGCACTCTGGATATGCATGATCCGTTACATTCAATAAAAACCACAATCTTGAACTTAGAATCACTAAAAAACATATCAATTTTTAATCAATTATCTGATAGCTTTTTCTCTGATTTACAATCAGTTTTGACACAAAAAGAAATTTATAGAGGACAATATTATTTAAAAAAAGGAGAGGTAAATCAATATCTTGGATTTGTAATAACAGGATTTTTTGAAGGTATTCATGTTGTAAACAAAAAAGAATATATTAATTGGTTTTGGAAAGAAAACGAAATTGTAGTTGGTATTCGATCTTTCCTAAAACAAGCACCTGCCTATATGTCAATTAAAGCTATTGAAAATTCTCAAGTACTTATGCTTTCTTACAAAGATTTGATGATGCTTTATGCAAAGTATCCAAAGTTTAATTTAGTCGGCAGGCAACTCTTAGAAGAAGCATTAATCAATATGGCAGAAATGCCTCCTTTTTTAAGAATTAACTCTGCAAGAGAGAAATATGAAATTTTGCTAAATGAACATCCATATATAATAAAGCGAGCAAGTCTAAAAAGTATTGCCTCCTACCTCGGTGTGACGCCAGAAACATTGAGTCGTATTAGAAACCCAACATAATTAATTGATATATATCAATTTTTGGTTAAAAGTTAAATATGTAATTTGGAGTTATGAAAAGGCTCTCAAATATCTTAGCAGTTTTATTGTTGATTATACTCTGTACAAATGAGAGTAAAGGGCAAATTTGCCCAAATGATCCTCCACAAAATATGTTTTTGGCAGACTCTCCGTGGCCTATCTACCACAAAAATAATTATGCACAATCTTCTACTTGTTATGCAGGTCCGAAAGATGGAGACAGTTTAAGGACAGTTTTTATGAGCAAAATACAAGGAGGGACTTCTCCATGGGTGTATCTGACTGACAAATATGAAAACGGTGATAGAGCATTACTTTATTCCAACTCGACCCACGTATTTAAGTTTGTTGATTTAGGAGATGAGATTACTACTGTTGATAGTTTACGAATTGATTTTGATCCTCTTCAGAGCTTTGGTTGGAATTTCCTCTTAACAAAAGACAAGGTGTGGTTCACTTATGATCCTAAATATAATCCTTCTAATAATCAATTCACAAAACTTTTTAAGCTATCGGATGCGGATACCACGGATATATTTTCTGAAATTGTTCTCTTAGATACGTTCAATTTTGGGGAGTATGGAATTAATAGAGTGCAACATTACAGCATAAATTATAACGGAGATATAGTATTCAATAGTGACAACAATACAGACGAAGGTTATGGAACAGTAGGTATCATATCGCAAGACTTTCAATTACTGGATACCCTACAATTTAGTACGACGGCTGATGAAATAACTAATCACAATGCTTTCCCAATTGATGAGAATAACTCATTTTATATTACCACAAATAAGCGATTAATTAAGTTTGATTGGAATGGACAAAACCTTTCGATAGCTTGGCAGGTCCCATATGATTTTGTCGGAGACGGCCCTGTTGGAACATTTGCAGAAGGGAGTGGTACAACTCCAACCTTAATGGGCTGGGGTGAAGGGAATGATAAACTGGTCATAATGTCTGACGGACATAATCAAAATAATTTGGTTGCCTTCTGGAGGGAAATCCCTGACGATTGGCAAGGTATTCCAGGAATGAATATCCGTTTTGCTGGTTCGATACAACTACCTGCGGCAGAATCTTTTAGTAATACATTTCAGTCAATAGAAAATTCACCATCTGTTTATGGCTACGATGTTGCTATTGCTCAGTTCAACGGTTTTCTTGGTTATGATTGTAATAATTTTAAAGGGGTTCAAAAAATAAAGTGGAATACAGAATTGAACCAATTTGAAATAGATTGGGTGAACAATGAGATAAATATGAATGGGGTTCTTACCTACAGCAAAGGCTCTAATACTGTTTATTGCAGCGGGAAAGCAGAAGACTGTAATTATTATTACTACGGGCTGGATTGGGAAACCGGCGAATTGAATTTTAGATTTTTGTTAGGTCCGGAAGGTACCTTTTTAGACGACCCATTCTATGATGCTGGTAATAATAATATTATTGATGAAAATGGAAATATCTATTTTGCTGGTGGTGCTTCTTTGGTTAAAGTGGAAATTTTGGAACGATTAACAGTTACATATGAGCCAGACTCTGAGATAAAAATAGACTTGTTTCCAAATCCTACAAATGGTTTACTAAAAATTGACACTAAAATTGACATATATGAAATATCAGTATTTAGTATCAATGGAGAAACTTTACAGACAGTAAATGGGGATCAGTCAGTAATTAATTTATCGAATTTAGAAACAGGTATTTATTTTGTCAAATTAACATCAAGTCATGGAATATCAATTCAGAAAATAATAAAAGGGAACTGAATGCAACATGTGATATTATAGCAGTGGGTTCAGGCAACATGTCATATGCATTACAAAATAGCTCAGCTTCTGCTCCGCAAATACCTATTATGCATTTTCACGGTACAGATGACAATTTGGTTTCTTACGATGGAACATTTTTAATTTCGTCTGTTGAAAATACGATTCAGTGGTGGGTGGATCACAACAATTGCAATACCTCTCCTATACTGACAATCATACCAGATTCTAATTTAGCTGACAACTCCACCGTTGATAAATATTATTATGATGTAGGATCCAACGAAAGTGAAGTTACATTCTACAAGGTAATAAACGAAGGGCACACTTGGAGCGGTGCAACACCAATTCCTGTTTTTGGCAATACGAATGAGGACATTAATCAAAGTGAAATCATAGGAAGTTTCTTTTCTGGATTTTGCTCTAAGAGCATAGGAATTTATGAAACACCATCTGGAAATTCATTAAGCGTCTATCCGAATCCTTTTATAAGCCAATTAACCATTAACACAGATAATTATGAAGAGCTCTTCCTGATTATTTATAATAACCTTTCGGAATCTATGATTATAGAGATTTTCGAAAAATCAGTCGTCATAAATACTGACCATTTTCCGAAGGGAATATATTACTATGAAGTAAGAAATGCGAAAGGACTTGTTAAACCAGGTAAAGTCATCAAAATTTAAAAGAAAAAATTGTTGATCATGGTAGATTGACTATCTCCAAATCCTCTAGATATCAACAAACTGTTACTTCCAAATTAAAAAATAAAGATAAATTCACCTTGCAAGCAGAATCAAAAAATACAAGAATCAAATGTTACAAATGCATGAGGCCATCCATTATCTGTATTTGTAAGCACATTCGTTCTATACAGACTAAGACCCGATTTGTTATTTTGATGCATCCTAAGGAGTACAAAAGAGAGAAGAACGGAACGGGACATATGACTAAGCTTCAGCTTGAAAATTCAGAGATTATAGTTGGAATAGATTTTACCAGTAATAAGCGTGTTAACGAAATCCTGACTAATCAAAAAGCTTCTTCATTTTTGCTTTATCCAGGAAAAGATAATTTCAATCTATCGAAAAAGCAAGGATCAGAAATACATTCATTTTTGGGTAGTACGCCATACCTCTTCATTCTGGATGCTACATGGCCTTGCGCTCGCAAAATGCTCAAACTAAGTAAGAACCTGCAAGCACTAAAAAGAGTAAGTTTTGATAATAAGATAAAATCTAAATTTATCATCAAGCAGCAGCCCGCAGCTCTTTGTCTGAGCACTATCGAGTCTATCTATACTGTGATAAATCTACTGAAGAAAGGTGAGTTAGAACAATGTGAGACAAAGGATTTTCTACTTCCTTTTGAGAAAATGATTGAGTATCAACTCGAATATATTTTAGACCCAAATAATCTAACCTCTCGTTCCCGTGGGAGGAGAGAGGTTACTCCTAAGAATAGGTATAAGATAAATCCTCAAAGAAGTATAGTCTTCGAACAAGGTGGTTTAGAGAAGTGATTATTCTATATTCCTATATACATCACAACTCAAAGAAACTACACTTATTACATTTTTTATTAGATGTGGTAAAAGCATTCTCAAAAAATTATAATCACTAAATTGTGAGACTATGAGCCGGATAGTAATAAGATACCCCTTTGTCAAGATATGTCTAATTGCAATGCTAAGTTGTAACGCTCCTACTCGTAATATTTCTGCTAAGCAGAATGTAGTAGTTGACAATCAATCTGGTGAGCATGAGTTAATTCAAGAAGTCAATTACATCTTTGCCATACCCACAGAGACTTTTGTACTAAATCGGAAGTTAAGAGAGATATCAGGACTTGGATACAACGCAGATGATGATTCTTATCTGGCCATTAATGATGAGAGTGGTGTAATCTATATGCTGGATGGAAATAAATTTGATATACAAAAAGAAATTAAGTTCGGTAAGAGAGGGGATTATGAGGCGATAGAAAAGGTCGATGAGAATATGATAGTATGCAAAAGTACAGGCACCCTATATTTTTATAATCTTAGTACAGAGAAAACAATCAAGTATGATACGGACCTTAAGAGAGTTAATAATGTAGAAGGACTATGCTATTCTAAGGAATATAATAGTCTGCTATTAGCATGCAAAGGCTCACCCGTAGAAAGAAATAGGCTTAAGAAAAATATTAAATGCATCTATTCATTTGACCTTGATGATCGAATGTTAGATTTGCGACCATTTATTAAAATAGAAAACGATACACTTCTCACAAAGCTTAAAGAGCAGTATGGTAATGAACCTGTACATACTATGAATAATATGGTCAAAAAAATAAAAGAATTTTCTCCTTCTGGAATCGCAATACATCCCCATACAGGAGATTACTATATTATTTCTGCTCGGGGATCTTCGATAGTCACCTTAGATAAGAACAAAGTGATTAATAAGATCGTATTCCTTAATGATAGAACAATTCCGCAGCCAGAGGGTATCACTTTCGATGGAGATAAAAATTTGTATATATCCACGGAAGGGCAAGGATATAGCGGGAAGATATATAAGTATAAATACAATGGCTAAGTCATCTATTACATATGGAATAATTAGTCTATTACTTCTGATAATCAGCTCTTGTGGCACGCTACACAGCCCTTACTATGGTGATGATGCATTAGACTGGGAGTCTCGGAATCAGACGAAAAGTAATCAGTTATTGCATGCATTATATCTTGTCGGTGATGCCGGTGAGTTAGACAACACTTTGCAGAATAGTAATTATGTACTGGAAGCTGTGTCTGAGTTGCTGAGTGAGGAGCAAGTAGAGACTAGCTTAGTGTACTTAGGTGATAATGTGTATCCTTTTGGCTTGCCTAATAAAGAATCTTCATATCGCAAGAAAGCAGAGCGGATCTTAGATGCTCAGTTGTCGCTCTCAGAATTACATGATGGTAAGACTTACATGATTCCAGGAAATCATGACTGGAATAAGCATAGAAAGGGTGGAAGAAAAGCAATCCTGAGGCAAGAGGATTATGTACGATCATATGGCGATAAGAATGTAAAATTCTACCCTAAGAATGCTTGCGGAGATCCTGAAGTCGTTAAGATTAATAAAGACCTTGTATTTGTATTTTTAGATACGCAGTGGTGGTTGCAGGACTGGAAGGATGAGAAGGAAATGAATCATAAATGTGAGATTAAATCCAGAGGAGATTTGCTTAAGCGAGTCGAAGAGATATTCGTAGATCATAAGAATGATGAGATTATAGTGATGCTGCATCATCCAATAAAGAGTAACGGTCAGCACGGCGGTAATTATAGTCTGAAACACCACATATTTCCACTCACTGAGCTCAACAACAATCTATGGATTCCTCTACCTGTCATCGGATCATTATATCCTATATACAAAAATGTGACCGGGTCTAAACAAGATGTCACTAACATTGATAATCGAAATCTTATGCAAGGGATAGATGCTATTGCTAAGCGATTAAGAATTAATGTCATTTTTGCTTCAGGGCATGAGCACGGCTTACAATATTTCGATGAAGATAATATCAAGTATATCGTAAGTGGTGGTGGCAGCAGAAACAATTATACACAATCTGGAGGCGGCGCTTATTATACAAGAGATGCCAGAGGATTTGCTAAGATTAATTTCTATGAGAATAATGAATCTTGGTTAGAAATGTATACTGTATCTATACCAGGTGGGAGGCATACATTAGAGTACCGTCAGCAGCTAAGATCACCCAGAGAAGGTACGGTGGAGGAAGAAGAATCTTATGCTCCGATTACAGAGAGTACGATCGTAACTCCTGCTAATGCTAAGTTCGCAGCTGGGCCAATTAAGAAATTATTCTTGGGAGAACAGTATAGAGATATATGGTCGACCCCAGTGACTGCAGAAGTCATTAACTTAGAGACAAAGCTGGGTGGCCTGACACCCATTAAGAAGGGGGGTGGTATGGCATCTAACTCACTGAGAATGGAGAGAGATAATGGGAAGCAATATATTCTTAGATCTATTAATAAGGACTATACTAAGTTAGTGCCTGATGGATTTGAAAATCTAATGTTAATCGATCTTATAGCAGATCAAAATAGTGCCAGTCATCCATATAACGCATTGGTGATACCCACATTGTCTGAAGCTGCAGGTGTATACTACACCGATCCTAAATTAATGTATTTAAAACATCAGAGGGGATTAGGTAATTACAATAGCCAGTTTCCAGAAGAGCTATATCTATTAGAAGAAAGACCTGATGACGACTGGAGTGACGCAGCACAATTTGGTAATTCTTCAGAAATCATAGGATATACAGATCTACTGGATATTTTGGCAAATAAGAAAAATCATTTTGTAGATCAGAAATGGGTTCTAAAGTCGAGGATGTTTGATTTATTTATTCATGATTGGGATCGTCATGATGATCAGTGGCGCTGGGCAAAATTTAAGGAAGAAGGTAAGAATATATATCGACCAATCCCGAGAGATAGAGACCAAGCTTTCTATAAATTTAAAGGAATTATTCCGTGGTACATTTCGACTTTCATGATCAAACAATTTAAGACAATGGAAGGCAATGTAAAAGATGTAAAACATTTGTCTTTTAATGCTAAGCACTTTGATAGATACTTCCTGCATGATATAGAATGGTCTGAGTGGCAATCTATTATTAGAAAAATGCAAGAAGATATAACAGACGCAGATATAGAAAATGCCATGCAGCAATTTCCTAAAGAAATCATGGGCTTAGAAGATGTTGCCGAATTAGAACATTTACTGAAATCCAGACGAGATAATCTGATGCAGATAGGTAAGCGATTGTATGATTACTTATCAGAGGAGGTAGAAATTATAGGTACCCACGATAAGAATGATTTTTTAGTAGAGCAGATGGCGAATGGTGATATGAACGTTAAGATGTACGTTGAAAGAAAAGATGAGGATATTCTATTAAAATATGATAGAACATTCTATCCTTCAGAAACCAAAGAAATTCGTTTGTATGGGCTGAGAGGGAAGGATGATTTTAAGATAATAGGCGACAGCAATAGCAAAATAGATCTGATAATTATAGGCGGTGAGGATGATGACGAAGTCGACAACGAAACTAAGAATAGAAAGCTTAGCATCTATGACAATTTAGACGGTGTAGAAATCAAAGGTGAACATACCGATAGGCGCTCTTCTGATTTTGAAGTGAACGAATATGACAGGTATGGATTCCAATATAATACTGGCGTTCCAAGTTACAGGTTTGGTATAAGTGTGGATGACGGCTTATGGATAGGTGGTGGATATAGCTGGACATCACATGGCTGGAGAGCAGACCCATATCGTGCTAAGCAGAGTTTCTCTTTTAGTGTAGCTCCAGGTGGCCAAAATGCTATTTTATTTGATTATTCTGGGCACTTTCCCAATGCACTGAGAAATATAGATTTAGTGCCAGATGTAGATATTAATTTTCCTGAGTATCAGAATTATTTTGGATTAGGTGGCAATACAACTAATCCACTACGAGAGATAGAGTACCACTGGGTCAGGATGAAAAATATAGATGTGAATCCATTGATTCGATTGGATTTTGGAAAATCATGTCAATTAGATTTTGGTCCAACTTATAGGTATCGGAATATTGATTTTACGGATGGTCGAGTGACTGATGTGGAAGACAGTTTTTTTACAGACGATGCATTAGAAGCCCGTAACTATTTAGGAGGTCTTGTTAATTTTAATTTAGGATATAGTGATGACAAAGTTTTTCCTACTAACGGTTTTGGTATTACAGCCTCGGCATCACATGTCTTAGAGGTAGATAGAGCTGAGGAGGTAACAGAACTGAGTATACAATCTCATGCTTATATCCAGTTGCTAAGTAGACCGATACTTGTGCTTGCTAATAATGTGGGCTATCGAGCGACTTATGGTAATCGCCAATTTTACCAATATGCAGCGCTTGGAAATAATAATGGATTACGGGGCTACCGTAATGAGCGTTTTCGTGGGGACGCTATTTTATATAATAATATCGACTTAAGGCTCAAGCTTCTGAGCTGGAATAATAATATTCTACCCATGGATGTCGGTGTTCTCGGTGGCTATGATATAGGTAAGGTGTATTTTGATGGTGACAGTATTAATCCTTGGGTATCCAGTCAGACGGTCGGCTTATGGATGGAGATATTAGGAGCGATGATCTTGCATCCTTACTACTCGTTCAATGAGGAGCAAAATACAATTACTGTGCAGATAGGATTTTCATTTTAATAGTCTAAGTAATAAAAACGAAAGCCCTGTACTTTTTAGTTTCAGGGGTTCAACTATCAAAAATATTCCTATCCTTTTTTGGTATCAAAAAGCTTTTACTTTCTTTTCTTTTTGGCTTCATACTTTCTAACTTTTCAGTATTTAAGAAACCATCTTTGTTTGCATCGATTTTATCAAAGTCTCCAGCTAATGGGCCTTTAGCTTCAGCCTTACTTATTTTCTGATCACTATCTGTATCCATTCTTTCTAATACTTGTGCTGCATTAGGAGGACCTTTTCTCTTACCTCTTGCACCTTTACTTCTTGGCCCCTTACCTTTGCCAGTCATGCCTGCAGACTTGATACCACATCCTATGTCCTTTGTTGTGCCTGGTGAAGGCGTCTGCCCATTTTCCAAAGTTTTCCAGCATTTTCTACATAGTGTACTTCTACACCATTTGCTGATCTAGCATTATCATCTATAGCTCCTATGTATAGTACTATCACATCTTTATCGAATAGAATTACATGAGGTTTTTTTTCGCTTCAAATTTTGGATAAATCGATTGCTTTTCATCTTTTAAATAAACAAAGGGGATAACGGAAATTTAGGCTACTTAATCGGCTAAAGGTTTAGTTTCAAAATTTAGAATTTTTAATTTCAAAACGAAACTTCGTAAAGCTAATTAGTAATAGGGTATAGTTAAGCGTTCTTTATTTTATAACTAAGTACATTTATAGAGAAAATTATCTTTTTGGAATTACATTTAATATTTTGTTAGCTATCTAAAACCCTATCTTGAAAAATCAGTTCTTAATCCTAATTCTATCCTTATTATCCATTGCAGTTGTTGGCCAAAAGTCAGATGTATCTAACACATTGCTCGTAGAGCAAAAAGATGGAACATGGATATTAAAGGTCAGATCTCTGAGGTCAGATTTTGAGTTTCAGATACATCATGTATATGGAGAAGACTCTTTTGATTCAGATGAGAAATTCCAAGAGTTGGTCATCGATCATTTACTTAATCATTTAGAGATAAAAGTAAATGGAGCTAAACCATTGAAATTAATAAAAGGAATAGTCAAGTTAGGAGAAGAGACGGATGTCACTTTTGGCATAGAAAATATGCCAGAAACGATAGAAAACATATCTGTGGAGAACAGTAGTTTTAAGGATATCGATCAGTATCAAAGTGCATTATTTATAATTAAGAAGGGATATAAGAATAAGTTATTCATGCTCGATAATCGTAACGATCACCGAGTGCTATTAGATTCCACTGGATATTCTTTTGAAAGGAACTTTGAAGAAGAGCAATATAGTTTTATAAAAGATTATAAATTCATTGGAGCTCTACTTCTATCATTAGTATTCTTAGTCTATGCCATTACGAGAGTTAATAGAAAACGAAAATTGAAGACATAATGAAAATCTGAATAGATTTTTTTTCATCTTTATGAGTACATATGATCTATAAGTGACTTTTAATTAAGTGGACCTTATTTTTTTTATAATAAAAAATATATATGAAATACATTTTACTTACCATCCTTACAATTCAGACTGCTTTTATCTCAGCTCAAGAAGGCTTATATAACCTTAATACGATCCAAGAGATAGAAATTACGTTCGCAGAAAGTAACTGGGATGCATTATTAGATGCTGAGAAAGCTGGTGACGAAAACTATATATTAGCTCAGAGTGTCGCAATCAATGGTGAAGTATTCGATAGTGTCGGTGTTAAGTATAAAGGCAACAGTACATACAGAAGCAATCAAACAAAGAATCCTTTCCATATAGAACTGGATACATACAAAGATCATGATTACCAAGGCTATAAAGATATCAAGCTAAGCAATGTAGCTAATGACCCCTCATTTCTCAGAGAAGTATTGTCCTACCATATCATTAATAGGTATATGGATTCTCCATTGTGTAATTATGCTAATGTATATGTCAATGGTGACCTCATCGGACTCTACAGTAATGCAGAAGCGATCTCTAAGACATTCATTAATGGTCGATTTAATTCTAAGGCTAATACATTTGTCAAATGTAATCCACCAGAAGGAGCAGGTCCTGTAGGTGGTGATTATCCTAATCTAGAATATCTCGGAGAGGACAGCACAAGGTACTATGACGCCTATGAGCTAAAGTCTGATTTTGGCTGGGATGAATTGATAGATCTATGTGATACACTTGCTAATTTTAGCGATGCGGTAGAGGAGATTCTAGACGTAGATAGAGCCCTCTGGATGTTGGCATTGAATAATGCACTGGTTAATCTGGATAGCTATTTAGGAGCATTTACTCAGAATTATTATTTATATCGAGATGATAACGGAAGATTTGTACCTGTCATATGGGATTTGAATGAGTCCTTCGGAAGATTTACCTTGACTGGATCAGGAGTTATCAGTACGACAGCTCAGAAACAGCAGATGAGTCCATTCCTCCAAGATAATGATTCTAACTTTCCTCTCATTCAAAATCTACTGAGTAATCCGACATATAGACGTATGTACTTAGCTCATTACAAAACTATCTTAGTAGAGAATTTTGATAATGGAGTCTACTCAGAAGTAGGAGAGAGCCTACAAGAGTTAATAGATATGTCTGTACAAGAGGATGATAATAAGTTTTTCACTTATAATAACTTCGTAGATAATCTTAATTCTGATGTGAGTGGCGGTGGAGGTCCAGGAGGTGGAACGACTGTAGGTATCACTAATCTAATGGATGGGAGAACGGATTATATCTTAGCCCTTACTGACTTTGCTAGTATAGAACCGACCATTACACAAGTAGATTTTTCTACTGATTCACCTATGGTCAATGAGTCAGTTACTGTATATGCTACTGTAGTCGATGCTGAGTCAGTATTTCTTGGTTATAGAAGTGATGAATACGGCAGATTTTCCAGACTAATGATGGCAGATGACGGTGTACAAGATGATGGCATCGCTGATAATAATGTGTATGGGGTAAGCATTCCTATTGAGAGAGTGACAACGCAATTCTATGTCTATGGAGAAAATGATAACATAGGTAAGTTTTCCCCTGAGAGAGCTGAGCATGAGTTCCATACGATCATAGCTTCAGTAGCAAGTTCTGGGATAGAGGATCTTGTGATTAATGAATTCATGGCCTCTAATGATACGACCGCTATGGACCAGGACGGGGAATTTGATGATTGGATAGAGTTATATAATACAGGAAGTGAGAGTATCGATTTAGAAGGTATTTCTTTATCAGATGATTTTGAAGATTTGACACAATGGTCATTTCCTGCGGGGACTACCTTAGACCCAGATGAGTACATTGTCATATGGGCAGATGGTGATACGGACCAGGTAGGATTACATGCTGACTTTAAGTTATCTTCTTCTGGAGAGTCTATATTTTTAGTTGATACGGCAAGTGGGATAATAGATGAGGTAACATATACAGATCAGGTGACAGATGTATCATTCGGTAGATTTCCTAATGGCACGGGAGATTTTCAGTCTATGACCCCGACATTTAATGCAGAGAATACATTTTCTAACGAGTGTAATAATAATGGTGGAGATGCAGATAACGATGGTGTATGTGCTGATGTAGATTGTGATGATAACGATGGAAATGTAGGGGCACAGCAAACTGAAGGAACTGCATGTGATGATGATGACCTATCCACAGAGAATGATGCTATACAAGCTGATGGCTGTACTTGCATCGGCACAGCGATAGAGATGAGTAATGTTGTTATTAATGAATTCATGGCTTCTAATGGAAGCACTGCGGTAGACCAAGATGGTGAGAGCGATGACTGGATAGAGTTATATAATAATGGGACAGGAATTATAGATCTCAGTGGATTCTTCATCACGGATGATGAGAGTGACTTATCTAAGTGGCAATTTCCTATGGGGACTACCATCGATGCAGGGGGCTATCTCATCATTTGGGCTGATGGAGATTTAGACCAGATGGGTCTACATGCTGATTTTAAATTATCAGCTTCTGGAGAATCGGTTATTCTTGTAGATGCAGACACTATGGTCATAGACGCAGTGAATTATCCAGAGCAGAATACTGATATTGCATACGGTAGATTCCCTAATGGGATAGGTGACTTCCAATATATATCACCTACATTCGGTGCAGAGAATTCTAATGATATCGATTGCTCTAATAATGGAGGCGATTTCGATAATGATGGTGTATGTGCTGATGTAGATTGTGATGACAATGATCCAGAAATAGGTGGACCTCAGGCAGAAGGTACGGCATGTGATGATAATAATGCGGCTACAGAAAATGATAGCATACAATCTGACGGATGTACATGTATGGGAACTACAATTATGACGAGTGATGTAGTGATTAATGAATTCATGGCATCTAATGACTCCACTGTAGTGGACCAAGATGGAGAATCTGACGATTGGATAGAATTATATAATAACGATAGTCAGACTGTTAGTCTGGAAGGATATTTTCTGACAGATGACGAAGATGATTTAGCAAAGTGGCAGTTCCCAACTGGTAGTAGTATAGATGCAGATGGGTATTTAATAATTTGGGCTGATGAGGATTTAGATCAGATGGGTTTGCATGCAGACTTTAAGCTGTCATCTGGAGGAGAGTCCGTGTTATTAGTTAGTCCTGATACGGTAATTATCGATGCCATCAGTTACACTGATCAAGAAACGGATATTTCGTTTGGACGGTTTCCTAATGGAACAGGGGACTTTCAGATGATGCCTCCTACTTTTAATGCACAGAATAGTATTCTATCATCTGTATCCAGTATTGATTCTTCCAGCCACTTTTATTTATATCCTAACCCAGCTTATGATCTTGTAAAAATAGACGCTGATGTAGAATTAAGAGTCATTTCTATCTATGATGTAAATGGGATGAAAATATCAGAAACATATCCTAACAAGATGATAAGTCAAGTAGACATTAATCATCTAATCAGCGGTATATATATTATGCAAGCACTCACAACCAATAATCAGGTGATGACAACAAAGCTTATGGTACAAAAGTAAACTCACGCCACTACATTAAAAACAACAAGAATAGGAAGTCATGAAATATTGGTTTCCTATTTTTTTTGGAATCCCCCTATTGATAATTACACCTATTCACTAGATATGTGATTAGTCTCCTCAGCAGATAGGCTACCTCCAAATCCTATGTTTATATCAGCTGATGATTAACTAATATGCATATTGCTTAGAGTTAGTTATATTGCATTATATAGCTATTCACTCTATACTGAAGTCTTGATTCGAGAATATTAACACATTGTATTTAATACCGAACAATATCTAACATCAGACGCTTTAGTGTCGTGAAGTATCAGGAGTTATGACCAGCTACCGATCACGTCACTACAATTAAATCACAAAAAATTGGGACATTATCTATCAACTATAAGAAAGTATTATACGCTCGTAACACGAGCTGTTATGATATTTCTTGTATTGGGTACATGTCATTCCTGGTCTGCCGCCCAAGGATACAAAAGTAGTACACCAGAGGTTGTCGTACATTCTAATATCGTGTTGGATGCCTACACCGTATCTAGCATAATCAGTAATGCTGACGCTAACTCAAAGGATCAGGTCTTAATAATATTAGGATTTGACCTGAGAGATACGACGGATAAGTTAATGATTCTGGACTATACCACTCGACTTAATGAGACCTATAAAAAATGCTACATTACACCATCTCCAGAGCTATGGAATCGAGTCAATGCAGCAGGTGTCAAAATGCTGGATGACCTATTCGATGATGAGACTACTGTGGATATGCTATTACCTGATAATGCGTGTGGCGAGTTAGAATTTAAAGATATATCGGATGATCTTGTCATCGCCATAATGGACTCTAACTGGTACCTCCAAAACTGGAGTAAAGATCGATACATTAACAAAGGATGTTATATCAAAGATCGTCATAGATTCTGGATGCATTTCAATGATGAGTTATCAGGGGAAAAAGACAAGACGGTTCTACTATTGACTTATCACAGCCCTATTAATTATGATAAGAGTGGTGGTTATGTTCCCCTGATCAAAAATCTATTACCACTCCCACTGTTATCCAATTATATACAGAAAGCTAAGAGTTATACTAAAGGAATTAAGTATGCGACTCACCCCACTTATAGAGAATATGCGGGGGGTATCAATAGAGCCCTTAACACAGAAATTAATATTATCTCTATTGCGGCCTCAGGTAAGTACCAGATGTATTATAAGAAGCGAGACAATCATTATATCAATGTAGACTCTGGAGATGCCGATGGTGAGTTTATACAGAAGCGATTAGTAGATTGGTCGTCAGAAACTAAGGCTACCCTTAAGTTGACTAAGCGTATAGATGGCATGAGTGCTAACTGGAGAAATACAGATGGCTCCGAGACGCTCCATGAAATATTTATTCCCTATGATATGAAGGTGGCAGACATGACGAATGCGTCATCTTATGAATTACAAGATACTGTTACAAGTCCCATATTAGACAATAGTCAGTTTAAGAATCTAAATGGTTTTTTCTTTGGAAATTTAAACACCAAATTATACAGAAAGGAAGTACGAGTACCCACATTTAATTTAAGAAACGAAGAGGGCTTCAAGTATCAACCAAAAAAAATCGGTGGAGGAATGCAAACTATTTCTATAAGATTAGAAGACCAGAACGAACAAGAGTTTGTCCTTAGATCTCTAAAGAAAGTCCCTGACAAACTAATTCCTCCACCATTCGATATAGATGCAATTAAGTATTTGGTATCATACTTTTTTACTGGCGCTAATCCATATGCATTTCTCGTAAGTGCTCATCTGGAGAAAAAACTTAATCTCAATAGTCTCAATTCAAAACTGTATTATCTACCGAAGCAAAGTTCTCTAGAACCATATAATGATGAGATTGGTGATCAGCTGGTTTTATTTAAGCAACGTGCAGATGGTAATAATTCAGATAACAAGTATTTCAGTTACTCAGAAGATGTAATTAGTACGACTGACTTGATCGATGACTATTGGGAGAACAAAGCGATTGTAGATGCGAAGCAATTTCTTAAGTGTCGCTTGCTAGATATTTACATTAATGACTGGGATAGACATGAGGATCAGTGGAGATGGGCATTAGTAGAAAGCGATTCTACAGCTACAGAATTATATCTACCGATTCCAAGGGATAGAGATCAGGCATTATCTCGATATGATGGAATGTTTCTTTCTCTCGTTTCTTACTATTCGCCATATTCATTTCCAGCGACTTCTTTTTCCAAAAAAATAAAAAAGAAAGATATAAGAAGAAATCATTACGTGGCTTCTTTCTTAGATAATTTTGTATTAAGCCAATTAGACAAAGATGAGTGGCAAGCTATTACTAACGAGCTTGCCGAGAATCTATCCGACGAAGTTGTAAGAGAAAGTTTTGCAACCATTCCTGAAGAACTGAGAAAAGAGTATCAAAAAGATGCAGAAGTCTTGCTCAGTAGAAAGCTGGACCTGATGGCTAATAGTGAATATCTTTTTCAGTTGGTTAATGAGCATCTACTCATATTATGCTCTGAGTACAAGGATAGTATAAGCGTCGTTACGGCTAATGGAAGTACAAGGATAATTGTATATGGTGAGAACGAAGATCATGAGCAGATCCTGAAGTTTGATCGTAAGATAAGCGAAGCTAATGTCAATGATGTATGGATATATGCGCTGGAAGGTGACGACATAATAGATGTATCAGGAGAGAAGCTTTCTATTAATATTAGATATGTTCCAGGATATGGAGATGACGAGTATCGTATAAATGATAATAATAAATCCAGAGTGAAGATATATGAAGTCCTCGATCCTGAGAATGGGAATTCAACTGATTCGAATGTCATAATTACGGATCAGAATGCTCTTAAATCGATTAACAGAGAAGACTTTAGACAGAACTATGGATGGATTCTACCTGGTATTTCATACAATTCTGATGATGGGATCTTGCTCAATGCTAAGATCAGTAGAAGGACTTTTGGATTCAAATCTCAGGTCCGACATACTCTAAATATGGGTTATGCCACTGCAAGAGGGAGCTCTACATTCGACTATAGTATGCTGAAACAAAATGAATTAAAACCCAACAATATTTTTATCAATTTAGGGTACTATGGTCCTCGATACGAAGCTAATTATTTTGGATTAGGTAATGAAAGTGGAATTAATGTAGACGTGGATGAATCATTCTACTTTCTTAGGAAAAAATTAGCTCATGTTTTAGGTGGATTGAGTAGGAAATTTATGGATGGAGGAATGATCAGTGCAGGTGTAGGCGCTCGGAGAATTAAGCTTGACATGATCGGCAATCGATTCGTTGATTTGGATGATCAGGTGGATGTAGCTTCATTTGATAATCACTATTTTGCCCGAGCACAATTAGCCTATAGATTTGCTAATTTTGATGATTCCCTCATTCCTCATAACGGAATATCCTTTGCGGTAATTAGTCATGTAGGTAAGAGCTTGTCAGATAATTCTAAGGATTATATTAGAGTAGAATCGAGTGTTACCTTTATGTCTAGACTGATTCCTAGTGAAAGAGTCGTAGTGGGGTCTAAGTTCGGAGGTGGTCATCTCATAGGTACTGATCCCCATATATATAATCTGTTCACTATCGGTGGCAACGAAAGTCTAAGAGGATATAGGCGGGATCGATTTAGAGGCAGTAGTTACTTTTTCAATAAGAACAATGCACACTTCTACTTGTTAAAAAAGACAGAAGATAATGGCAGGTTACATAGTTTTGGTGTGTCAGCATATTTTGATCACGGTAGGGTATGGCAGAAGGAGGAGCAGAGTAATTTGTGGCATTACTCTTACGGAATGGGTATTTTTTTTAATCCATTAGATGTTGTGGTCTTATCTTTTGCATATAATATTTCGCCTGAAGAAGCCAGACTCAGCTTTCGATTAGGATGGCAATTATAGTTTATTAATTACGAAATGAATTCAACAGACAATTTCTCATGATAGATAATATCAATTTACTACAGAACCAACTTCAGACTCAGGATCTTATAGATCTTCATAAGGCTGTAGATACTTTTTTTGATAATCCAGAACTCAAATCTAAAAAGGTAAGTTTTGATGACCACCTATCTAAGTTGATTAAGTGGACTAAAAAGATAGGACAAAAAGATGGATACAGTGAGCAAGATATTCTTGTAGCCAAGATGGTCGTCACGAGCTACATCTTCAGATTTTACATCAATGATATTATTCCTAACAGAGCAGAATCATTTGATATAAGCAAAGCGATCAAATATAACCCGCAGAATGCGAATTTCTTAAACGAACAACTTAAGATTGTCGATAGTAGGCATCGATCTCCTGTCAATTATATTAGACTGGCTACAGACATAATTTTTGGCTTTAAGCTGAGTAAGGAGTTTTACGAATACTTAGAAAAGAGTTACAAAGAATCCGACATCGTAAGTTCGGATAGCAATGATCGATTAGATATATTGGAATATCACCATGAGATGCTTAGAAAGTTTAAGTTTAACTCAGTGACACCTAAGAAAAAATGGAAGCTCAAAAAATTTAAGATTGCCAAAAAACTGAAAAAATTTATCAGAAAAGAGAAAAATTCAGCTTCTCTTAATTCTAATAAGCGGGCGATGACAGTTATCAAGACAACCTCACGTAACCAGGTGGACTTAATTAATATTGCAGATAAGAAAGCGGGTATTATGATCACGGTTAATTCGATACTGCTATCTTTGATGATACCCATATTTGCAAGTTACATCTTCGATATGTCTTCTTATATCATACCTATGTTTATCTTACTGATGACTAGTACTGTTACGGTTGTGCTTGCCACATTAGCTACGAAGCCACTTAATGTAGATGACTTGCAGAAATCGGATCTAGAAGATGGATCGAGGAGTCTGTTTTATTTCGATAACTTTAAGGACTTAAGTAAGGAAGAGTTTGTAACTGCGGCTAATGATCTTATTGTAAAAAGCTCTTACTTCAACAAATCTATTTTTTCTGACATCTACGATTCGGGAAGAGTATTAAGTGCTAAGTATAAGCGCTTAAGATGGTGCTACTCAGTATTTGCTATAGGTATAATCCTTACCGTGGTGACATTTATTAGTTGTGTTCTTTATTTTGATATGTAGAATCGATGCTACCAGATTCTCGGAGGATGGTAACTGAACCTGAGGTATCCTTATCGAATAATTGTTCTATGAGTGATGATTTCTGTACCTCAATAAGGATAGAATCTTGTCTGTTAAATATCTGAATATTTGCCCTAGTAGACTTTGCTTCATTACTAATATAGAGATTACCTTTGCTGTCAAAAGATATTCCCTCAGGTTGTCCAAATAATTTTTTACTGAGAAGTTGTATGTACTGTACACGACCTGCCTCATCGATCACAACGAGCAACTTACCTCTACTGGATAGGATATAGAAGAAGTTAGTATAAGGATCTTGTGCTATCCCTGATGGTGCAAATTGCTTAATCCGGGCACCTAAAGTTAGGTTAACAAAAATATGATCTACGCTATTAATTTTTTCTAAGGAATCTACCGAACTTCTTATGTCAATGGTAAACATGGTCTCATCCAAAATTTCATTTTTTTCAAGGTCAAATTTATATATCTTGATATTACCTTTTTTTGTTTCTGATTTACTTGCCATTAATAGAGCATTGTCTTTCTCATAGTAATACAATCCTTCGATGTCGTTCTTTTGCTTTAAGACTGTGTTGTATTCATTAATCTTTTCTTCTGTTGTAAGATTTATGATTTTTATATTTCCATTACTCTCCGTGATATACATTAACCCATTGCTATAGCTTAGTCCTTCATAATCATCATTTTTCCCAAAGTCTATAGACTGGGAAATTTCTCCTGTAGCATCTAACCTAAATAAAAGCGCTTTCTCATCATTGATGCACCATAATTGGTCCTGGTTGTCATGAGTCAGGCCAGATATCTCATTGAGTTTTTTGCTTAGTTCTATAGTCTTATTGGGATAGTTTAGATTAAATGGGAAGTTATATTCCTTAACATGAAGCGCTGGCGACTTAGATCTCTGCTTACAAGAAGAAGTAATTAGAGCAATAAGCACCAGAAGATATATACTTGATTTCATATGATCAGCTTGTTCTAATTATGATTATAGAAAATTATAAGAATAACAACAAAAATAGAGTAGCTATACAACGCCTCCAACTTGCCTTAAGTTAATTTTGTTCTAATAATTTCTTCTACAATGTGAGGATTCAGTAGAGTAGATATATCTCCCATATTACTTGTGTCTTCAGAAGCGATCTTTCTCAATATTCGACGCATTATTTTTCCGGATCGAGTCTTAGGTAGTCCATTGACGAATTGTATCTGATCTGGTTTAGCGATAGGCCCTATTTCTTTAGTGACAACATCTCTGATTTCTTTTTTGAATACATCGTCTGGCTCTTTGTCTTGATATATTACATAAGCGTAGATGCCTTGTCCTTTTATCTTGTGAGGATATCCGACGACAGCTGATTCTACAACATAGGGATGTTCATTAATGGCATTTTCTACTTCGGCGGTTCCCATGCGGTGACCGGATACATTCATCACATCATCGACTCTGCCGATGACTCTGATGCGACCTTCCTCATCCCGACGAGCACCATCACCCGTAAAGTACATGCCTGGAAAAGCCGAGAAATATACATTCTTACATCTGTCGTGATCTCCATAAGTTGTCCGTATCATAGATGGCCATGGAAATTTTATACACAATAGACCTTCAGTATTATTTTCTGATAATTCATTTCCATCTTTATCCACAAGTATCGCTTGGACACCAGGTAGAGGATAGGATGCATAGGTCGGCTTGGTATCTGTAATGCCTGGAAGTGGTGAGATCATAATGCCGCCAGTCTCAGTCTGCCACCATGTGTCTACGATACTGGCATTGCCCTTACCTATGTGCTTATCGTACCAGTGCCATGCTTCTTCATTGATGGGTTCTCCTACTGAGCCTAAAACTTTTAGCGATGATATGTCATACTTCTCTGGCCAGTCATCTCCGCAGGCCATTAGTGCACGTATAGCTGTAGGTGCTGTGTAGAATTGATTGACTTTATACTTCTCACATATTTGCCAGAATCTTCCAGCATCAGGAAATGTTGGGACTCCTTCGTACATAATTGTTGTCGCTCCAGATAGCAGTGGTCCGTATACAATGTAAGAGTGACCTGTAATCCATCCTATATCAGCAGTACACCAGTAGATGTCTTTTTCTTTATATTGAAATACATTCTGGAAGGTATAGCTGGTATACACCATATACCCACCGCAAGTATGTACGACACCCTTAGGCTTACCTGTAGACCCAGAAGTATACAGTATGAACAGTAAGTCTTCACTATCCATCTCTTCTGCTGCACAGTAAGGAGATTGTTGCGTAAATATTTCTGACCATTTGATATCTGTATCATCGCTCCAGTTAATGTCACCGCCTGTATTTTCATGCATGATGACATGCTGTATACTATTGCAAGACATGTCCATTGCCTCGTCTACGACTTTCTTTACGGGAATGATTTTTTCTCCTCTCTGATTATAGTCACTGCATATTATCATTTTGGCTTGTGCATCATCTACTCTGTCCGCTAAGGCCTGAGCTGAGAAGCCAGCAAATACAACTGAATGAACTGCCCCTATACGTGCACATGCGAGCACTCCGATCGCTAACTCGGGAACCATTGGCATATAGAAGATTACTCGATCCCCCCTTTCTATTCCGAGTTCTTTTAGTCCATTTGCACATCGACAGACCTCATCTAATAATTGAGCATAAGTATAATTCTTGGCTTTAGATTTAGGATCATTAGGTTCCCAGATTATGGCAGTCTGATCACCTCGTGTGGGTATATGTCTGTCCAAGCAATTATATGTAATATTCGTCTTGCCATCGAGAAACCACTTCACATCTGGTCGATCAAAATCCCACTTAAGTATTTCCTTATATGGCTCGAACCATATGAAGCTATCTGCTTGTTCTTTCCAGAATTCTTCTGGATTTTCTATACTTCGTTGATAGGTTTCTTTATAATCTTGGAGAGAATTTATCTGAGTTGTCATGGTTTATATTTCGTTGTATTGTAAATTAATAAGTATTGGTTTTTTATCATAATAAATGTCTCTCTTAATAATATTACTTTTACAGCAATCAGAAAAACGAGATGTGAAAGCGCTTATTTTACAAGAAGATAAATCTATATCAGTCAGAGAAGCAGAGAAGCCGATACTCAAGAAAGGGCAGGCTCTTATTAGGATAAAAGCTGCAGCACTGAATCACCGAGAATTATGGATAAGTAAGGGACTGTATCCTGGTATGCAACTCCCCTGTATATTAGGTGCTGATGGAACAGGTATGGTCGTCGATGTATATCCAGAATCAGATCACACTCTGATGGATAAGGAAGTTATCATCTATCCTGCTTATGATTGGGGGGGTGATGGGAATAGACCGACTCGTTCGTTTAGAGTATTAGGTATGCCTGACCCTGGCACTATGGCGGAGTATATAGCGGTACCTATAGAAAATTTAGTACAGAAGCCGACTTACTTAAGTTGGGAAGAAGCGGCAGCCATACCTGTTGCTAGTATTACGGCATGGCGGGCACTAGTCAGACATGGAAGAATAGAGAAAGGATCGCAAGTGCTTATCACTGGTATTGGAGGTGGGGTAGCGCAAGCCGCAATGGATATAGCACTTGCTCATGGCGCTAGTGTTTATGTGACAAGTTCTGGTCCGCAGAAGATAGCGGCAGCAATAGAAAGAGGCGCCTCTGCAGGTGTTAATTATAAAGATGAAGACTGGCATCTGCAACTTAAAGAAATCTCTCAGGGCATAGATATAGTCATAGACAGTTCGCCAGCACCTAACTTAGATGATTACCTTAAGCTTCTCAACTATGGTGCTCGTATAGTGGCTTACGGATCTACAGGCAATCGTAAGACGACACTTAATATTAGTAAGTTTTTTCTCAGGCATATTCAGTTTATTGGTACTGCAATGGGGTCACCTGAAGAGTTTAAGGACTTATTACAATTTATGGAAAGTCATGAGATTCGTCCAGTTATAGATTCTGTGTTTTCTTTCGCGGATGCTTTATTGGCATTTGATAGTTTAGCAAAAGGACAGCAGATAGGTAAGGTTGTTATTAATGATTTCTGAGATTCTCGTTGATATACTTTATAGCCTTTTCCATATCTTCAGTTGTATTAGCACTTTGTAATTTTTGAGAATCTTCGATGTTTAATTTCTGGGCTGAGGATTGTCTCAGTAACTTTGATAATGAATACGATCCACTGTTAGCAGATATTTTTATTTTTTTATAAAATTTTGGTTCATATATACTTGCTAATGGCTCTGGATAGGCGAAAGTTCCATCATCAGACTGTTGCCAATAACATGTGGCTTCTCCATCTCCATTTCTTTGATCTATTAGTCTACTGATTACCTTCTTGTCTATGTACGGCATATCGCATGCGATTAGTAGCCAAGCTACATTGGGGTGTAATTCTATTGCGGATAACAGACCTGACATAGGGCCGATATCAGCGTATGTGTCATATATGATTGGATAATTAGGAGAAAGAATTGCTTTCTGAGATTTGCGATAGGAGAGAAATGTCTTATCACAATATTCGCAAATTAGATCAGCAGTATAGATACTATGTGGCTTATCGTAATATTGAATGGTTGCTTTTTCATGACCCATTCTATTGCTATAACCACCTGATAGAACGAGTCCATATACTAAGGATTTGTTTGGTATATTTTGAATCATACTTTATAGCTAACTATATCTCTGTAGAGGTAACTCAGTCAGTCGCTTACCTGTCAGTCTTCTTATAGCATTACCGATCGCAGCTCCTATCGGACCCATTGGAGGCTCTCCGACTGGCCCTGGAGAATCTGTACCTTCTATGAGTACGATGTCGATTTCTCTTGGTGTATTTTTCATGAGAGCCATTCTATACGAGCCATAGTTAATAGGGTAGAGCTTATTATTTTTTAAGTCCATTTTCTCATACATCGCTGCACTGATACCCATACATACGCAGCCTTCTATTTGAGCTTTTACTTGGTCAGGATTCACAGCTATACCACAGTCAAATGCAACTGTTACCTTATGTATAATTATCTCTTCGCCTTCCATAGATACCTCTACCACATGTGCACAAGGCGAACCAGTATCGATAGTCGAAGCGAAACCCATAGCCTTTCCGTTAGTTATCTCATCAGTGTACCCTGCTTTCTCTGCGCAAGCCTTGATGACATTTTTAGTCCTGATGCTATAAGATGTCTTATTTGAGATGGCATCTAATCTCATCTGTATGGGATCTTGGCCAGTCTGTATAGCTAGCTCATCCATGAAACTCTCTATCGCAAATGCGTTAGCTAACAATCCTAAGCTCCTCCAGAAGCTTGTGGCAAATGGTAAGTCCACATGATAGTAAGTAGATCGATGCGGAAGCAGATCATACATGATAGAGCCTCCACGTATAGAACCTATATCTGCTCTTATGATAGACCCTATACCTGGGTCTAACGCAGAATTAAACATCGTGTCGCCACTGACAAACTGGTGCTCGATACCTAAGATATTTTTACCACTGACTTTAGCTTTCATAATGTGATGTGTCGGCGGTCTGAATGTATCATTCTGGAATTCTTGTTTTCTATCAAAGAAAGATTTCACAGGTTTGCCGACAACTTTTGACATAATAGCTGCCTGTATGGCATTAGGTGTATGTAACCTTCTACCAAATCCTCCTCCGAGAAAAGTCGGTATAATATTGACATCGTCTTTGCTTAGTCCTAAGGCTTTGGCGACTTCATCTCGCGTTACTTTAGGGACTTGAGTGGAGATTTTGATTTCTACTCTTCCGTCGACATAATTAGCTACGGCGCCATTAGGCTCCAGTTGTGCATGGGCTCCTATTGGGGATCGGAATTCTATTTGTATGATGTCTCCTTCCTCCTCTATATCTTCTACGGGTTTCCCCGACTTTTGTATGATAGTCTTCGTGCCATTACCTACGGTAATCGCTTTTTCTATATCCTCTAAGTTCCAGAGCTGATTAGGTTCGTAATCAAAAATAACTTTAAGCCTTGCATTATTAGCTTCGACATAAGATTCTGCAATGACGCCTACGAAATCTTTTTGCTTGACAACTTTAACAACGCCAGGCATATTTTCTGCATCGGAAGTATCAAAGTTAGACATCACGGAATCTACTAATCTGGACCTTACCACAGAGGCGTACAGCATATTAGGGTATTCTGCATCCATGCCAAATATAGGAGAACCAATAACCTTATCATGTAGATCTACTCTCGGTATAGCTTTTCCTATGTGTCTGAATGTAGATCTTTCTTTTAGAATAGGCGTGTCTGGGATATCCCAGTCAGTGACACCCTCTACAATTTCCCCATATGTGATGGACTGATTGCCAGAGGTAATGATTCCGTTAGATGCAGTGAGGCTGCTAGCGGACACGGATAGCTTTTCTGCAGCCTTAGTATGGAGCATCACCCTCATAGTCGCAGCCATCTCTCGGAGTGGTAACCACAGGCTCGCTATAGACATACTGCCACCTGTACCCATACCGTCTATATTACCCGATCCAGTCTCAGCATGTACAACCTCTATCTTATCCATGTCTACTTCCAGTTCTTCTGCTGCAAGCTGAGCAAGTGATGTAAAGCTTCCTTGGCCCATCTCTACCTTAGAGCTGTGTAAGATAATTGTATTCTCAGGAGTCACTTGTAGCCATAGCAGCGGACTCGATGTATCACCTTGAAAAGGAAGAATTAATTTTTCTCCCACTTCGAATATCTTACGCCGTATCGAATTACGGGCTGCCCATACCCCGCCGATCATTAGACCTACACCGACACCAGTATATTTAAGAAACTTCCTTCTCTTAATCCCTTTTTTGTTTTTACTTTTTGACATCTTTCTTGCTTTGGGATTTATGAATTATTGGAAGTCAGTTCTGCTGCTCTATGTATGGCTTTTCTCATTCGGTAGTAAGTTGCACATCTGCATACGTTAATGATATTTTTATCTATATCTTCGTCTGATGGATTTGATATTTCGGAAAGCATAGCTGCCGTTGCCATTATGAATCCTGGCTGGCAATATCCGCATTGTGGCACGACCAGCTCCTTCCATGCTTGTTGTACGGGATGTAGTATTCCATTTTCAGATAGGCCTTCTATGGTTGTGATATTTTTACCTTCTGCCACCTTTACAGGATAAGAACAAGATCTAATCGCTTCTCCATCGACATGTATGGTGCAAGCACCACAAGCTGCTTTGCCACAACCAAATTTTGTACCCTTGAGATCCAGCCCATCTCTGATCACCCATAGAAGAGGTGAATTGCCATCGGTAACTTCTATAGATTGGGATTCCCCATTTATGGTAAATGTTACTTTCATTCTCAACTTGTTTAATTCTGTCCAGAAGGTATGGGTGCACCTGCTGCGATCCATTCCTTAACTGCAACGATAAATTCCTGCTTACTCACTGGAGGTATTTCTCTTAGTACGCCTTCTGCATTTACTCCCGGTTCCCATGCCCATAGGACAAGTTCGTCTTCTGTTAGATGCTTCTCTATTTCTTTAAGATTCTTACCACCATTCCTCTCTGGGTCTAATATTTGAGTTGCTATTTCTGTTTCTGATTTTCCTTCCCAAGCCATGGATGATGGCGCTAATCCCCAGTGAGGAGCACCTGGTACACCAGAGTAATTATTGTTTTCTTTCTGGTGGCAGGTGTTGCACGTATATCCTGTCAGGCCTTGACCCTCAGGTCCTCTCTCGACGTCGAAGTAATGTAAGTGTGCATCTTCCCCTTGTCGAGGAACATCACCAGATGGGTGGCAATTCATACACCGAGTGTGTGTTAGTACTGCCATAACTTTATTGTATGATTCAGTGGGACTCTGCGATTTTTTCGTGTCTGTATCGAGTTCTCTATTGCCTGCTGTTAGATGTCCTAAGATGAGTATTCCTATTACTATTAAGGAACTAAGTGTGAGATGTGATGATTTACCGTTTTTCATAGAGCAATATATATCTAATCAAAATATGAGTGTCAGATTAACACCTCAGTGATCTTTACCAGAGCTATTCTTTTGAAAGTCTTTTTTCTTAATTATAATCCTAATATCGTAATATACATATATACATGAAATTATCGTAGCGAGTATGCAATATCCAGCTCCCTGAGATTCTGTATAGATTATCCAGAATAACAAAGTTATGAATGTAATAGCGATTGTATAGCCAACAATCCGTTTCAGAGTGTTTTTAAGATTCCATTCTGATTCTTCTAAATATTCACTGGCTTTACTCATTTAAGTATTATTAATTAAGATGGCTGAAACTTTATATAATATCAACTATACACATTTACAAAATTCTGAATAATACTTACAAAGATATCGATCTTCCCAATTACTATCGATATATCAGTTTAATCAATAATCATTAAAAAGTAAAATCGCTACCTTCATTATTCATATAATATATAACATGTCAAAAACAAAAGTGGCGATTATAGGTCCAGGGAATATCGGGACAGACTTAATGATAAAAGTTATCCGATTGTCTAAGAACTTAGAAATGTCTGCCATGGTAGGAATAGATCCAGAATCTGATGGATTAGCAAGAGCTAAGAGAATGGGATACGTAACCACTGCAGATGGAATCCAAGGACTGACCAAGATGCCAGAATGGAAAGACATCAAAATCATATTTGACGCAACCTCAGCTAAGGCACATCATTATAATTGGGAGATTATACAGGAATTCCCTGATAAGAGAATCATAGATCTCACGCCTGCAGCTATTGGTCCATTTTTGATTCCTGCAGTTAATTTTGACAATACACATAATGTCCGTAATGTCAATATGGTCACCTGTGGAGGACAGGCAACTATTCCCATAGTAGCCGCTGTAAGTAGAGTAGCTAAGGTACATTATGGAGAAATCGTCGCTTCCATAGCAAGTAAATCTGCTGGTCCTGGCACCCGTGCTAATATCGATGAATTTACAGAAACGACAGCTCATGCGATAGAGCAGGTCGGAGGAGCTGATAGAGGAAAGGCACTTATAATTCTAAATCCTGCAGAGCCTCCAGTCGTCATGAGGGATACAGTATTCACATTAAGTGAGCAAGCTGACCGTGAAAAAATCAGAGAAAGTATCAGTCTTATGGTGGAGGAAGTCCAAGGCTATGTGCCCGGTTACACCTTACATCAGGAGGTTCAGTTCGATGATATCCCAGAAGATGCACCTGTCTATATCGAAGGATTAGGCCATAGGCATGGATTAAAAACAACAGTACTTCTTCAGGTAGTAGGAGCTGGTCATTATCTACCGGAGTATGCTGGTAACTTAGATATTATGACATCTGCAGCTTTGTCTACAGCTGATAAGTTAGCAGAGATGACATTTACAAAAAATTAAAAAAGAACAACTATGCATAACTTATATATCCAAGATGTCACTCTCAGAGATGGAATGCATCCTATACAACATCAGTACACTAAGCAGCAGATCAGAGATATAGCCATAGCATTAGATAAGGCTAAGGTGGACGCTATAGAAATATCACATGGGGATGGAATATCGGGTGGAAGTTTTAATTATGGATTTGGGGCACATACAGATTGGGAGTGGTTAGAAGGAATCGCAGAATTACTAACTCATGCTAAACTTACGACGCTTCTCATACCAGGTATAGGCACAATAGAAGATCTCAAGAAAGCACGGGATCTCGGAGTGGTATCTGTAAGGATTGCCACACACTCTACAGAAGCTGATATCTCTGCACAGCATATAGAAGCTGCTCGTAATATGGGGATGGATGTTGCAGGATTCCTCATGATGGCACATATGAACGAGCCTATACCGCTAGCGGAACAAGCTAAGCTGATGGAGGATTATGGAGCCATGTGTGTATATGTAACGGATTCTGCAGGTGCTCTTATGATGGATGGTATCAGAGATCGTATCAGAGCATTCAAAGATATACTTAGTCCAGAGACTGAAGTAGGTATACATTGTCATCATAACTTATCATTAGGTGTAGCTAATACAATCGTAGCCATGCAAGAAGGTGCTAATCGATTAGACGCATCACTGGCTAGCATGGGAGCTGGTGCTGGTAACTGTCCTCTGGAAGTGCTAATTGCAGTGCTTAATAAGATGGGAGTTGAGCATAATTCTGACCTTTTTCAGCTTATGGATATTGCGGATGATGTAATTAGACCAATACAGACTAGACCTGTGCAGGTGGATAGAGAGACACTTTCTTTGGGTTATGCAGGGGTGTATTCTAGTTTTCTATTACACTCAGAGAGAGCCGCTCAGAAGTACGGGATAGATACAAGGGAAATATTGCAAGAATTAGGAAAGCGTAAAATGGTCGGAGGGCAAGAAGATATGATAATCGATGTAGCATTAGATATGGTAAGTCAAAAAGAAAGTAGGTTGACCTAATTCTGTTCTTACTGATCAATATGTGTGTATTTTTTTTCAACAATTTATATTTTTGATCTCGTGTATAACTTATTCCTTTTGATAAGTATGTACTTTATAGGTATTCCGAAAGTCTTTTTTAAAGAGTTAGAGTCATACTATTTTTTTATTATCTGCGGAGATTTAAGGTGATTGGTCACGTACTTTCTGTTACATATAGAAAAATAAAATATATCTCTATTTTCGTCTCGTTACTTTGACGCAACTTTTATACATTGGTCTTCATAAATACATGTATTTGTATTTAACACTTATTTTTTATTCCAAATCATATTTATACGACTTATTGATATTTTTAGGAGTGAGATAATTGATATCCATAAAGTATAATGTAGCATGAATTATTCAGAATTAAATACTGGTACACAAACGAAAGAAACTCAATCATCTATTACACCAAGTTCCGCTATGGAATTACTTATGGAAGGTAATAAGAGATTTGTTGATGGAAGGCCTGTCTCTCGTGATCTCCACCAGCAGGTGGGAGATACTGGAAGTGGACAATATCCATTTGCAACAGTACTCAGTTGTATAGATTCTAGAGTTTCCTCAGAGATCATATTTGATCAAGGCATAGGTGATATATTCAGCATCCGAATAGCAGGTAATTTTGTAAATGAGGATATTTTGGGTAGCATGGAATTTGCCTGCAAACTTGCAGGTACAAAGGTGATATTAGTCTTGGGACATACCAGTTGTGGAGCTGTCAAGGGGGCATGTGATCATGCTGAGTTAGGTAATCTAACGGCAATGCTTAGTAAAATAACTCCAGCAGTCGATGCTGTAGCAGAACCTGCAGATCAGTCAGAACGTAACTCTTCTAATCTAACATTTGTCAATGCTGTGGCTCAGAAAAATGTAGAGATGACTATAGAAAGAATAAAAAATGAAAGTCCAGTACTAAACGAAATGCTCCAATCCGGAGATATAGAAATAAAAGGGGGTATGTATGATATTCATACAGGAAGAATCTCCCTTTTATAAGCACTTTTTATAGTGTAGCTTATGAGTGGCAGCCGGTAATAGTACTAGCTGTCACTTTTTTTTTGGACTTTCATATTATTTTACCTTAATACTTACTCTGTTTTATGTGTCATCTAAGAGTTAGGTTAGGCTTTTATTAAAAAATATCTTAACAATCTCATATAAATGAAGATTACCCTTAAGACCAGGGTTACTGGTAATTATATCGAAGTAATGGAAAAATTTGACCTTGATCTATTCGAGGCACTCAAACCTCCACTGGCCGATATGGAGATTGTAGAATTTACAGGAAGCAAAAAAGGTGATAGGGTACACATCAGATTTAATGCACCTATAAAGGCGGAATGGATAAGTCTAATAACAGAACACGGTCATGATGAGCATCATGCTTACTTTGTAGATGAGGGTGATGTATTGCCTTTCCCACTTAAGAAATGGAGACATAAGCATATCGTAGAGAAGATAAGCGAAACAGAATCTTATATTATAGATGAGATGAGTTTTTCTGGATCTAATTGGCTAATGGATATATTCATTTATCCAGGCATATTAATCGGATTCTTACCGCGAAAAAGAATCTACAAGAAATATTTTTCCAAGTAACGAATTCAATTTATTTAGATTTCCTTATAGTATCTCCATATCTCTGTAGCTGCATGGTGATTATTCTTTTGTTAAGTTCTTGGGAATTTTCTACATAATAAGACAATTCTTCTTCTGTCATCATTCCCACAATAACACCAATGATTTTAGTTCTCAGTTTTATATTGCTTGTGAGATATTTCTTTAGAAATGCATCGAGTGATAATCTATCATTAATATTAACTTTCTGAATCAATGCCGGAAAGTGCTTAGAATGATTTAGAAGACTACGAGTGATAGGGTGTTGTAATTTAAGTATTGATCTTAGCGTGATATTCTGAAATGATTCTAAATCCGACGACTGGTTATTATCTAAATTTAGATTTGGTCTTATTGAAATGACATCTTTACTTCTCATACTATGATTAACATATAATGAAGTATTTGTGTTTTGGATTAGATGTAATAACTTCTGGTAAAGTGTTCAATTATATGTGCATATTAAGTTAAAGGTGAAACATCAGAGAGAGATGTTTCACCTAATTCGAAAATATTCATTATCTGATTTGCATTGTCTAATTATAATTCATTATAGTAATCTTAAATAATCAGATCCTCTATCATCACTCTAGAGCTATCGACTATAATTTCTATTCTTTGAATTAATCTTACTAAGTCTATTCTGACTTTTTTTGACAAGACTATAGGTCAGGTTTTTAATATTTTGCGATTTGTTAGATATGATTATATCATGACCAGTGATGCCTAATCGCAATGTCCCTTCGTATGTTGCAGGATTATTACCTTCAGATTTGATATGAATTTCTGAATACAATATTTTATTGAATTTGTTATTGATTCTTTTGAGTTTCCAGCTTAGGAGACGTAAATACTTTTTAGGGATGCCTGCTTTGTTTCTGATTACTATTTTCATAACTTTTTTATTTTATGGATTTAATAATTAGGACAGAATGAATCTAAGATTTCTGCTCTCTTTTCATTAGTCTTTATTTCTATGCTTCTATATATGTCGTCACAACCTTCTTGTTTGTATCCGCTAAGTATTTTAGATAATCCTCTATTAAATATGGCATCGCTATCATTACTGTTTTTTATCAGATACTTATTGAACTCTTCTATAGCATTTTCGTACTCTCCATATGTCAGATGGATGCCGCCATTTATAAAATGATTATTAGGATTATTGCCTGAACTAGTAATTACATTCATCTGTGACATAGCCTCATCATAATTCCCTAAAGTTTTCTGTAGTACAGAATAATTCGTTCTTGCTTCTCTATAGTCTGGATTTATACTGATGGCTTCTTTGTAATTATATATTGCTTCTGATGGATTGTCTAATCTCTCGCTCAACTTTGCTAGCGTAAAGTAGAATACTGAAATATCCTCATTGAGACTTATCGCTTTTTCTAAGTCAGTTTTGGACTTTTCATAATCTCCTTGAAGTTTATAAGCGATTGCCCTATTGTGATATGCGAGAGGGAAGTTTGGCATATTATCAATAGACTTAGTAAAGTAATCAATAGCTGCTACAAGTCTATTGTTTTTTAATTCAATAATGCCTTTAAGATCATACAAGATGCCAGATATATTTTCTGTCTCTTTGATAGTTGCAAGGACTTTTTCTGTATTAGCAATATCACTCTTGCTAAGATAATATATGGCTTGCTCTAACAGAGAGTCTTGATCGTGTATGTGTAATTGATCTTCGAGATATACTTTATAGTATTCATTTATGACTGGTGATTTTGTATAGTTCTCTGACCTCTTGTCAAAATTGTATCCATATTTTTTCTTAGCATAAACGTTAGATCGAGTTTCACTACTAATGTACATATACGCAAATGGATTAAGATAGTTAGCATATTGAAGATCTCTTTCCTTGTCTTCTACTTGCCCTAATATATCATATGCAACAGCCCTCTTAAGATAAGCATGAGCATCAGCTGGCTTTATGTCAATGTGTTCGGTAAGCCTATCTACTGCTAGCTGGTAATTACCTTGACGTATGTACAGATCAGCTTCATTTATAGCACTTTGCTGTGCCCTTGAATTATCACAGACTATGAATATTGCTAAAAATGTGACAATTAATTTTAATCTCTTTTTCATAGTTTGTTATGTGATAGTTATGAATGAATAATTAAAAACGTATTTACCTTAATATAAGATAATTTTTGTTCAATTATTCTGTTTTTAAATTGATATTTGGAAAAATTTGTTTTTCGAAAATGCAGGGCAGTAAACGACGCTGCCCTGCTTTTTAATCAACTTACAAGTACTATTTATCACTAAGAATTATTGGCATGTCTCCATCTGAGATAATTACCTTAGCATTATTAGAGTTAGATAGCTTTTCGAATGCTTCTATGGATTTAAATTGTAGAACCTTTTGATCTAATCCTTCCGATATAATAATCTGAGCATCCCTTATACCCGCAGCTTCTATTCTTTTTACCTCTGCTTCTCGTTCAGCCTGTGTTAGGATAAATTCCATCCTCTGAGCTTGCTGTTCTGCTTCTAACTTATCCTCTATGGCTGCAGCAAGACTATTAGGAAGTTTGATACTTTTGAGTAAGACTTCGTCTACGGAGATACCTCTTTGATCTAAGTAGGCTTTCATCCTGTCTTTTATTGCTTGCTCTATATCAGACCTCTGGCCCGTATGCATATCTTTAGCAAAATAATTTGCTGATATATCCGCTACGGCTGATCTAAATATTGGAAGTATCACATTGTTCTCGTAATCCACACCGATGTCTCGTAGAAGTTGACTTGCCTCTCTTGGCTTTACTCTGTATAGTATACTTACTTCTGAGAAAATATTAAGGCCTTCTTTTGATGGTATATTAAGACCTACTTCAAGGTTTTCCGTCTGTGTTGAGATAATTAAAATTTTTGATATTAGTGGATTATACACTTTTAATCCTTCAGTGTAGCCCTTATCAGAAAACTTTCCCAGCTTACGTTTTACGCCTACTTCTCCTTGTCTTATTGTTACGCAGCTTTGCAGGGTGAGTAATGTACTTAATAGGATTAACAATGAAATTATATTCTTGTTCTTCATAATTATAGTTTTAGGTTAAGTATATTTTTTCCATACATCGCTTGTTTTTGTTTATTAAGTTTTAATTATTGTCCCTGTCCCATAGAATATCCTCTCTTACCATCAAATTCATAAAGGTTCTCTGATTTGATGATATCTATGTTTTCACTTATGGCTTTTTGAAAAATAGTTGGTATCGTTCCCTGCGGCACTAATGCACCTTTTTTTTCTTCGAATCGACACCTCCAGTGATCAGTACAGAATGTTTCTTCGAATCCATTAGGCCATACTTTGACGCCACGATTGGTTATCATTGTAAGTTCTATACCGTTGTTAAGTTTCTGTAGTGATTGTGCTAGGTCGTCGGCGTTCTTACCGTTCCAGTCTACAAATATATCTACACCTCTGAGCACTTTTGACTTAGCTTGTTTTCTTTCGTACTTAGGTAGCTTCATTTTAGCTTCTGGATCATATAGGACTGGTTTTAGAGTCTTAGGATATTGCCCGATTCTCTCTATTACGGCTTCTCCAAATTCTTTAGTTCCAACCAGTCTTTTACTCACGCCTTTTGTATAGATGTCTTCAGTATGTATTCCGTCCTCTATAGTACATGCCCAAGCATTTTTTATTTTCTCTGCGATCTTTTGTTGACCTATATGGTTAAGCATCATCACTGCTGCCTTAAGTAGTCCAGAAGGGTTAGCTTTATTTTGTCCGGCTATCGGAGGCGCAGATCCATGTATAGCTTCGAACATGGCACACTCTTCGCCTATATTAGCCGAACCTGCTAATCCTACTGATCCTGATATCTGCGCCGCAATATCTGAGATCACATCACCATACAGATTAGAAGTTACGATTACATCAAACATCTCTGGAGTGTCAGCTAGTCTTGCCGCTGCGATATCTATAATCCAGTTGTCAGATTCTATATCCGGATATTCTGCCGCAATTTCTCGGAATACTTCATGGAATAATCCATCAGTTTGCTTCATTATATTATCCTTGACAAAGCAGCTTACCTTTTTGCGATTGTAGACACGAGCGTACTCGAATGCATACCGTATAATCTTTTCACATCCAGGTCTGGATATAAGCTTAAGGCATTGTACAACCTCATCAGTCTGCTGATGCTCAATGCCAGCATATAGGTCTTCTTCATTTTCCCTTATGATTACAACATCCATATTAGGATGCTTAGTTGCTACATAGGGGTCATAGCTTTTGCATGGTCTTATGTTAGAGTACAATCCTAATGTCTTTCTTAGCGTTACATTTAGGCTTTTGTAACCACCTCCTTGTGGAGTGGTGATAGGTGCTTTTAATAATACCTTGTTATTTCTTATAGAATCCCATGCCTCTTTAGTTATGCCACTGGAGTTGCCATCCAGATAGACCTTTTCTCCTATCTCTATTTCCTCTAACTCTATCTGTGCATCTGCACTTTTAAGAATATTAATCACAGCGTCCATAATTTCTGGACCTATTCCATCTCCATTTGCAAAAGCTATTTTCGTTTTCATTCTAAATTTATTTTTCTCTGATTTTTAATTAAATAATTTATTCTATTGAGAACTTATGACTTAGTCCTCATAAGATATTTCAATATGACTTGTCATAACAATTCTTCGACCTTTAACTCTGGCATTCGCAATAAAATCTTTTACATCCTTCTTCTCTTTTGTCAATTGTGCAATGCGATCTCTTGATTCTTGATCATCAATTGTGTTGTCATGGATAAACTGACCTAAACGTTGGATTTTGTGAAAATTAATTTTCTGATCTATCAATGAGCCTACAAGATCAGAAGCTTCTGATGTGCTGAATTTTCCGTCGATAAGTTTTACTGTTTGTGCAATCTGTGTCATTATCATAATATTTGAATTTTAAGTGTGAAAAATTATTTCTTTGAATATTCTATTGTCCTGAAAACTGAAATACAGCTTATGATTAAAAATGCTGGAATGGTCTGAATAAATAATTCTAAACTATAGCTGAAGAGCATGAACATACAAGCAGTTAATAGAGATAACCAAATAGAACCTATTATGATAGGCTTCATGTTTGAAGTTTCTTTCTTTAATTGTTTGTGTACAGTTACCATATTTGTTTTTTCAGGTATGTCTATCTTACTTTTTAGTTGAGCATTCATCTTTAATTGTTTTAAGTTATTACTGATGTATTACACTACAAATATGAGTTGAATAATTATAAATTATCATTTATATTTATAATGATAACCATAAATAAATTTTATGAATTATACATTGAATCAGCTAAAGATATTTCTGCAAGTAGCAGAGAGTCAGAGTATTACGAAGGCAGCGGAGGAGTTGTTTTTGACACAGCCAGCAGTGTCTATTCAGCTCAAAAATTTTCAAAAACAATTTTCTATTCCGCTCACAGAGGTTGTAGGAAGGCAATTATATGTTACTGATTTTGGTAATAAGATCGCTGAGGCTGCAGAAAAAATATTAAAAGAAGTAGATGCGATCACTTATCAAAGTATGACTTATGAAAAATTGCTTGCAGGTAAGCTTAAGATCTCAATTGCTTCCACAGGGAAGTACGTGATGCCTTATTTCTTGTCAGGATTTATTAATGAGCATAGAGGTATAGACCTTATAATGGATGTGACTAATAAAACTTTAGTTGTGAAAAGCCTTGAGAATAATGAAGTCGATTTTGCGCTTGTTTCTACAATCCCTAAAGATTTAAATGCTTACGAATTACCACTTCTGCAAAACAAGTTATTTCTCATAGGAAGTACTATTTATAAATCTGAAACGAAAAAAAGTATCAGAGAGATACTTAAGAAATATCCTCTTCTATTTAGAGAACCTGGGTCTGCCACCCGTAATTCAATGGAAGAATTTATTAAGAAAAAAAACATAATTATTTCCAAAAAGATTGAACTTACATCCAATGAAGCCATAAAGCAGGCAGTTATCGCGGGGTTAGGATATTCCATAATGCCGCTTATAGGTATCAGTGATGCACTCAAGAATGGTCAGATTGAGATAATACCTATCCGAGGATTGCCAATAGTTTCAATGTGGAATCTGATTTGGCTTAAATCAAAAAAGTTATCACCTGTTGCCAATGGTTTATTAGAGTATTTAAAAGCAGAGAAGGAAAGAATCCGAACTGATAAATTTAGCTGGTATGAAGATTATTTATAGTGCCTCTACGAATTATACATGATCATGGAACTGTATAATATTTTCTGTTGCAAATAGTTATTCCTTGAATCAAATTGTATTAATTACCTTAGTATAAATTGAAAATAAAAAAGCAATTATTCCGATCAGTTTGTATTTTCTGTGTTTTCATTTCTTGCAGGAGTGAGAAATTGGAAGTCGTATCTGTGGAACAGTTTACAGATTTTGTTGAAGCTACTAATTATATTACTGATGCCGAAAAGTATGGATGGTCTATCGTACAGAAAAACATCCTTAATTTCGAAATTGATAGTTCAGCTTATTGGAAATATCCTGATGGCACTAATCCATGTCGGGATGGATATCCTGTAACACAAGTCAGCTTTAACGATGCTTTAGCTTATTGTAATTGGGCTGGAGTTAGGCTGCCTACCTATGATCAATATTGGGCATTGACCACAGATGATAAGAAAATGATCAATGAAAATTTCACTGAAGTTTTGCCAATCGATGATGTCAATATCATTGGAAATGTCTGGGATTTCACGACTACGGAAAATGTACAAGGAGAAGTAAGATTAGCAGGTGGATCATACTTGTGTAATAAGAATATGTGCAATGGGACTTCTTACGAAAGAAGCTTATTCGTGGACAAAGAGACAGGTAATGTTCATATTGGTTTTTCTGTGGTGATAACTGTAGATTAACTGTAAGTTTCGTCATGATAGGGTCATTAATGGTGTTTTTCCATTTCTATAATCCAAGTTCTGCTGTTAGAAGACTATAAGCAGAATTACAGATATCAAAATTTCTCAATCAATAAATCTTTATTAACTATAAATATGATTTTATTTGTGTTTTAATGGGATATACAATTTTAATCCTTTTTTTAAATGAGAGTGTAGCTCAGTTGGTTTAGAATGAGTGATTGGTTGCGAAGCAAATGAGTTGACTAAAAGTCAAGTCATAAAGAAGGAACCGATTCATCAGAATCGGTAGCGGATGGGAGTAATGCTCTTTTGGATGGTTAGAAAAGAATAGTGATATTAAATTATAAGAGATTTTAGAGAGTGTAGCTCAGTTGGTTTAGAGCATTACCTTGACAGGGTAGGGGTCGGGGGTTCGAATCCCTCCACTCTCACTGAAGCTTGTTACGAAAGTGACAAGCTTTTTTTATGCTTGTCAATGTAATGCTCTGCCTTCTTTCCACCCACCCTCGATTGATATCGAGGTTCACTTACTTCCGATTGACATTTAGTCAATCGTATCCGCTTGGGGCGGACCGTTCGTTCATCTTCACTCTCACATTAGATATCTTGTTACGAAAGATATCTTGTTACGAAAGTGACAAGCTTTTTTTATGCCTGTCAATATAATACTCTGCCTCCTTTCCACCCACCCTCGATTGATATCGAGGTTCTCTTGCTTCCGATTGACATTTAGTCAATCGTATCCGCTTGTGGCGGACCGTTCGTTCATCTTGACTCTCACTTAAAAAAGATTTGGCTCGTAGCGAGGGTTTTTTATGTTTCAAATGAAGTGATTCGAACTGCTAACCCACCCTCGATTGATATCGAGGTTCTCTTGCTTCCGATTGACATTTAGTCAATCGTCTCCGCTTGGGGCGGACCGTTCGTTCCCACCCTCGATTGATATCGAGGTTCACTTATTTCCGATTGACATTCAGTCAATCGTATCCGCTGTTAACGGACCGATCGTTCCCACCCACGATTGATATCGAGGTTCACTCATTTCCGATTGATTACAAATCATACATTTATTTTTTATGCTATCTGTTTTATGACATTCTATTTTAAAAAATAAGATGCCACATATAATCATAATGATCATATGTGACATCTTATTATAAATGTAACAGTACGTCAACGAATGTCGATAAAGTATAGGTACTTATAAATTAATCATCAGCAATATCTTCTTCTAATTCATCAATGCTTATGATAGTTGATCCATCATCACCAAAATCATTATCCTCGTTACTGTTGTACTCGTCGAGATGATCTTCATCATCATGTTTGTCAGATAAGGCTGCTTGTACCTTAGGCTTAAGGTTACCTTTACTATCATAGTCATCATCCTCGGCTATAACATAAATGGCTTCTTCCACAGTCATACGGATAAGGTAGTACTTATCTTCAGTTTCGAATGGTAGTCCTTTTCTCCTCTTGCCATCTATGCCAGTAAATTCTTCAAGGTGCTTTCTGAATCCTTTAGGATAGACTAATTTAATTTGCTCTAGTAATTCTACTGAGAGTTTGTCATAGTCTTTGATGACTCTTGGTTTGTTTGCCATTACTGCTATTTTAATTTTTTATTATTATCTCACTAATTAGCGTTCATTTCTGAAGGCTTCAGGAGATCATAGAACTCACCTAATTTTGGCAACAATATGATTCTTGTTCTTCTGTTCATAGATCTGCCT